>WBZS01000121.1_pt1 | contig 152554 bp, 146 predicted proteins | sample 5204201 | NCBI WGS metagenome assembly WBZS01 (sample SAMN12344357, study PRJNA552823) | activated sludge metagenome | biome: Activated sludge suspended growth; feature: Nitrification reactor; material: Wastewater; isolation source: activated sludge from nitrification reactor of wastewater... | reverse complement strand
GCCGAGCCGGCGGTCGACCTGGGCCCGATCCTCGGCTGTCAGACACCCGGTTTCGGCGATCAACCCCCGGGCCATGGTTTCGCTGACCTGGCCGGTGAGCAGCAGCCCCCCAGGTGTGGGGCAGTTCTCGCGGCAGGAGCCGGGCGGCGGCGACGTACTGGCCGCCCCACCACGGTGACGCCCGACGGGCCAGGCCGACTTCGGCGGCGACCGACTGGATGGCTTGGTCTTGGGCCCGCCGGCCCGGGCCAGCAGCCGCAGTCCGCGCCTGGCGCAGTTCGTCGGTGGCGCGGGCCTGCAACCCCGCCAGGGCGTGTTTCAGATTCTCCGCCTCGGCGATGATCGCGACCAACTCCGCCTCCCACACCACCGACCCGGCGGTATCGGCATGGTCGTCGGTGAGCGGGCCACCGCACACGCGTGCCGCACCCCCACCAACGACCCCACCAGACACGACTGCGACTCCGAGACGGACAGAGACGGTGACGCGGTCTCGGACCAAGCAGGCGATGAACCAGAAACAACAACGGTCGAGTTGTCGGTGACGACCGCCATGGGGGTGATGGCTGTCATAAGAATAGTATAGACGTTCGATTACGAGGACGCAAGTGCCGGAGCTGACTCATCTGACACCTCCGCTTGCGCGGGGTCCTTGCCTGAGGCGGGGTTCCCAGTTCACCGGCTGGTTTGCCGCGCTTGGCGCGTCGATCACCCGCTGTCTGGGAGGGCGATCAACGCGCTAGAGCTTGCGCAGGAAGTCAGGATCGTCGTCGGGACCGATCGGGCGACGATCGGAGGTGCGGCTCGTACCTCCCGCACTGGGCTGGCCGAACAAGAGCCAGGTCACGGGACCGGCGACGGGAGCGGCGAGGCAGATCAGGAACCAGAGCCAACGGGGCATGAGCCGTACCCGTTCGGGATGGGCCTGCGAGATAGAAACCAGGGCGTAGACGGTGAGCGACACCACCGCAATCACAATCACTACGCGCCCCATGCGGCCAGTGTACTTCTCACGTCGGGGCGTGCCTCCGCCGCTCGGAGGGAACACGTGACCCCAGGCGACCGCGGTCCCAGAGGTGCTCGTCAGTCGTCCCCTAGGATCAGCCGACATGGGCTTGCGCGTCGTGTCGGGCGGCGATCTCGTACCCGCACTCGCGACTGCTCTCGACCGCGGCGAGCCGATCGCCCCGTTGCCCATGGATCCACGTGAGGCGCGACGCGTCATCGACGCCCTGCAGCCCGATCAGCCGGTGACCGAGCCCGACGCAGCCGTGGTCGTCGCCACGTCGGGTTCCACAGGGAGGCCCAAGTGCGTCGTGCTTTCCCGGGCCGCACTGCTGGCCTCCGCCCAAGCGACCCATCGACGCCTCCCCGGACCCGGAACCTGGGTGACCGCACTGCCGACGCATTACGTGGCGGGGTTGATGCCCCTCGTACGTGCATACGCGGCGGAAACGACCGCCCTCGTCGTCGACCCCCATCTCGCAGACCTGCCCACGCTCAGGTTGCCAACTCCGTCGTACCTGTCGATCGTGCCCACCCAACTCCACCGGGCGCTGGCGGACCGTGTGACCACCGTGGCCCTGGCGCGGTTCGACGCGGTCTTGCTGGGCGGATCGGCGGCCGCCGCCGGCGATGTCGACCGAGCCCGGGAGGCGGGGATCCGGATCGTCACCACGTACGGCATGAGTGAGACCTGCGGGGGCGTGGTCTACGACGGGATGCCCCTGGACGGTGTCGACGTCGACCTCACCGAATCTGCACGAATCCTGCTCACCACCCCGACGGCCTTCAGCGGCTACCGCCTCGACCCAGAGGCCACTGCACAAGTGCTGAAGGGACGCACCGTCACCACGTCCGACCGGGGCGCCTGGATCGACGGCACTCTCCACGTGCTCGGCCGGGTCGACGACGTCGTCGTCAGCGGTGGGGTGAACGTCGACCTCGCGGAGTTGCAGCGGGTGCTCGACGGGATCTACGGAACCGAGCAGGTGTGCGCCCTCGCTGTCGCCGACCCCACGTGGGGTGCCCGCGTCGTGGTCGGCACCACCCTCGACATCACCCTGGACGAGCTCAAGGATTCCCTGTCCGGGTTGGTCTCTTCGGCCGCTCTGCCTCGCGCCTTGCGCCAGGTGTCGCGCATCCCACGCACGACGAGTGGCAAGATTGACCGCCGAGGTTGGGCGCGACAGTGGGAGGCTCAGGCGCATGGCGACGGCAGGTGAATGGGTCGAGGGCGCGCGCCCGCGAACCCTGCCCGCGGCCGTCGCCCCCGTGCTCGCCGGCTCGGGCGCAGCCTGGTTCGTCGGTGGCTTCAGCTGGCTCGGAGCACTCCTCGCCCTCGTGGTCGCGCTGGCGCTGCAGGTCGGGGTGAACTACGCCAACGACTACTCCGACGGGGTACGGGGTACGGACGCCGATCGCGTCGGGCCGATGCGCCTGGTCGGCTCGGGCGCTGCCAGCCCGTCGGCGGTCAAGCTGGCTGCCTTCGCCTGCTTCGGTGTCGCCGCCGTCGCCGGGCTGGTGATCGTCGTGTCGACCCAGCACTGGTGGCTGCTGGCGGTCGGCGTGGCATGCATCCTCGCTGCCTGGTTCTACACCGGCGGCCCTCACCCGTACGGATACGCCGGTTTCGGTGAAGTCATGGTCTTCGTCTTCTTCGGGCTGGTCGCCGTCATGGGTACGACGTACGTGCAGGCCGGGCGCGTGACCTGGGTGTCTCTCCTCGCCGCCGTGGCGGTCGGCGCGTGCGCGTGTGCCGTACTCGTCGCCAACAACCTGCGCGACCTGGCCGGCGACGTCTCGGCCGGCAAGCACACGCTGGCCACCAAGCTCGGCGATGGGGGTACGCGCTGGTTCTTCGTCGGTCTCGTGATCGTCGCCTTCGCCGCGGTCGTCGCGGCGGCCTGGCTCAGCACGTGGTGGTCGCTGCTCGGAGCGTTCGGCCTGGTCGCCATGGTGAACCCTGTGCGCAGGGTGCTCGGCGGGGCCCACGGTCGGGACCTGGTCGCCGTACTCAAGACCACCGGTGTCGCCGAACTGCTCGTCGCTCTCGGCCTGACGATCGGCTGGGTGCTCTGACCTTCTCTCGCTCTCGCCGACGGGCGAGCGCCTAGGCTGAAGCCCCGGCTGAGACGAGGTCCATCGTGAGCAATCCCGAACGCGCTCCCCAGTGGCGTGACTGCCAGCCCGATCAGCATCATCCGGCCGAAGAGGTCCAGTCCATCCGTCCCAAGAAGGTGCCGCTGGGCGGTGAGGACGCGTTGACCGTACGTCGCACGCTTCCGTCCTTGACGAGGTCGTTCGTCGGAGCCTGGTGCTTCGTCGACCACTACGGGCCGGAGCCGACCTGGAAGACGGGCGGGATGGACGTGCCGCCCCATCCGCACACCAGCCTGCAAACCGTGTCCTGGTTGTTCACCGGGGAGATCGAGCATCGCGATTCCGGGGGAGTGCACGGCCTCGTCCGGCCGGGCGAGGTCAACCTGATGACCGGTGGCGCAGGCATTGCCCACTCGGAGGTGTCGACTCCGCAGACCAAGCTGCTCCATGGCGTGCAGTTGTGGGTCGTGCTGCCCGAGGCCAGCGCCCACCACAGCCGCGACTTCCAGCATCACGTGCCGGACATGCGCGACGAAGACGGTGTCGAGGTACGGCTGCTCATCGGTTCGCTCGACGGGGCGACGTCACCGGTCGTCACCGAGACGCCGCTGTTGGCCGCAGAGGTGACCCTGCAACCCGGCACCACCTGGGAACTGCCCGTCGATCCGGGATTCGAGCACGGCGTGCTGGTGGACACCGGCTACGTGGATATGGACTCCACCCGACTCGACAACGCCTACCTGGGGATTCGGGACGCGGGCCTCGACCACCTGCGCCTGCACAATCCGGCCGATCAGCCGGCCCGCGTGATGCTGCTCGGCGGAGAGCCGTTCGACGAAGGGATCGTCATGTGGTGGAACTTCATCGCCCGTAGTCACGACGAGATCGCCAGCCTGCGCGAAGAGTGGAACGCCGACGACGAGAGGTTCGGTCACGTCGCCGGGTACACCGGATCGGTCGACCGGCTGCTCGCGCCGCCCCTGCCCCCGGGCCGGCTCCGCCGCCGGTTCAGGTGGGGGAGGGAGTGACTGGCCGTTCGCGTAACCAGGCCCGGAGGGCATGGGTGGCCCGGACGTCGTCTTCGTTGTAGGCCAGCACCCGCGCCTTGGCCTCGTCGCGAGCCGATTCCGACTCGGCATGGACGGCGTCGTCGAACCAGGTTTGGGAATTGAGCCCGCTGGGGTCGTCGTCGCGCCACTCGAACCCGGGACCGGCGTGCGCGACCTGCTTCAGTCCTAGCCCGTACACCCCGAAGAATCCGGCCCGGACGACCTCGAACAGGTCACAGAAGCTCGTCCTGGTCAGGTCTTCTGCCCACGCGAACACGGGCTTCGGCGAGACCTGCGCGAACCGCTGGATTCGCTGGATCTCGTACGACGAATAGTGATAGATCCGTACGGCGCCGGGGGCTTCCTCGACCACCCTCCGCAGCCAGGTCAGGGCGTCGGCGGCCAGCGCCGCCTCGTCTCCGGAGGACAGATCGGTGAAGTCGGAGAACTCCACGTACGTCGGTTCCTCACCGGCGGCTCGATCGTGGAGCAGGAAGCCCCAGAGATACACCCGGTCGTCGGATGAAGTCTCGATATCGAGGTCGATCTCCAGATCGGCCTGGGGCACCACCACGTCGGCCACCTGCTCCAACTCGACTCCGTCGACCATGAGCCGGGCGCGACGGGCGGCCGTACGGAGGCGCTCTTCACTTCCCGACCGATGGGCGACCTCGGGCAGGTAACCGGGCAGGAACGCGTCGAGGTCGACGGTGGCAAGGTCGGTGAGCGTCGAGACCCCGAGCCGTCGAAGCACCGCGATCTCACGCACGTCGAGGGGTGACTTGGCGATCCGCAGGCTCAAGTCGTCGTCGCCCAGTTGGGGGCGGCAGGTTTCCCACCAGACGCAGCGGCTGCATTCCCTGACGCGGATGGGCGTCACGACCAGCGGTGGATCGTCGTCGCCCCCGACGTGTCGTATGGCGATTCGTGCGACCTTGACCCGGAACTGGTGCTCGTGGTCGTACCGCTCCAGCGCGCTCCGCTTGGTCCAGCCGGCGGCGGCGGTGCGGGAGAAGGTACGGATGAGCTTCCGATCCAGGTCCACCCAGGTGATCCCGGCCTGGCCGTTCAGGGCACCGATCGCATCCGTACCCACGATGCCGCCGAACCGCTCGCCTCCAGCAGCCATCTCCGCGGCCTCCAGCAAACGCCAGGTATGTGCCAGTTGAAGCAGATCACCTTCGCGCGACGTGACCCTGATCCCGAGTGTCGGAACATGCCAAGCGTCGCTCAGGTGCGGCTCTGCCATCGACGACACCGGGAGCGACGTGTGGTTCGGTCCAGGGGTGATGCGCTCGGTCATGCGGTGAGCCTTGACGATCACGGGGTTGTACCCGGGCCGACCATCGGGCCGATCCTCGCCCCGCACGAGCACGTCGATCCGACCACTGCGGTGCCCGGCCAGGTCGAGCGGCAACAGGGCGCCGATGACCGCGCCCACTCCGTCGGCCAGAGCCGCCAGCGTGGCGTCGACCTGCGTCTGCCACGGCTGGTCCCTCAGGGGCCGGCAGTCCACGACCGACCCGTCGTAGCGCTTGAGTAATTGCCCCAACACGGAGGCCGACCACGCCTGCCCGCCGCTGAACGCCTCGGCCAGGGACTCGTCAACCTCTGGCCGCGTGAGGCCAGGCAGGAACAGGTTCTGCGTCTTGACCGGGCAACTTCGCGCGGCGTACGCGTCGAGGACGAATCCGCTCATCAGTCCCCCCGGCGCCCCCGGTGGAGGGCCACGATCCCGCCCGCCAGGTTGCGATGCTCGACCTGTTGCCAGCCGGCCCGCTGCATGAGCACGGCTAATTCCTGCTGGTCAGGCCAGGCGACGATCGAATCGACCAGGTAGTGGTAGGCGGCCGGATTGGGCGACACCCAGGACGCGATCAGGGGGACCACCCGCGGCAGGTAGGTCGTGTACAGGCTGCGCCATGGCGCCCAGGTCGGCGTGCTGAACTCGCAGATCACGAGCGTGCCGCCCGGCTTCACGACCCGCAGCAGTTCCGACAGTGCCTGTTCGGTGTGAGCCACGTTGCGCAGGCCGAACGAGATCGTGGCGGCGTCGAACGACGAGTCCTGGTACGGCAGCGCCAGCGCGTCACCGGCGACAAAGGTCAGTTTCGGGTACCGCTTGCGTCCCTCGGCCAGCATGCCGAGGCTCATGTCGGTCGGCACGACGAGGCAACCGGCCGCGGCGAACGGCTCAGAACTCGTGCCGGTGCCGGCGGCCAGGTCGAGGATCAGGTCGCCCGGGCGTGCTGCCACCGCGTCGACCACGGCCCGGCGCCACAGCCGGTCCAGGCCGAGGCTGGCGACGTCGTTGATGACGTCGTAGCGTGGCGCGAGCCGGTCGAACATCGCAGCCACCTCGGAACGCCGTTTGCTGAGGTCGGCGCGGAAAGCTCGTCGGTTCTGCACGTCGCTGATCATCGCAGGTACGTCCGACACTCGCCCACGCCCCGTCCGGCCGGACTCGGTTCGGCGCCGCTTGGTGCGTGCGGAAGAATGGCCCACCATGGCGAAGCAGCAGGTGCTCAAGGTCTCGAAGATCTCCAAGGCGTACGGCCCCGTGACGATCGTGAAGGACTTCTCCCTCGACGTCTGGTCGGGTGACGCCATTGCGCTGACCGGCCGCAATGGTGCCGGCAAGTCGACGATCCTGCGCTGCCTGGTCGGTGCCGACCGGCCCGATTCGGGCACGGTCGAGGTGTGCGGCAACCCGCTGCGGGAGTCGAACCCGCAGGTTCGCCGCGACCTTGCCACGGTCATCGACGACCTCGACTTCTTTCCCGACCTGTCGGTGGTCGAGCACCTCGACCTGCTCGCCCGAGCCCACGGCCTGCCCGACGCCGATGAGGCCGTCGACGAGGTGCTCCACGAGGTCCAATTGGTGCCTCAGTCGGGCCAGTTGCCGGGCACGCTCTCGTCAGGGCAACGGCGCCGGCTCGCGCTCGCGACGGCGTTCGTACGGCCCCGCAAGCTGCTGGTGCTCGACGAACCGGAACAGCGCCTCGACGTCGAAGGCATCGAGTGGCTGGCCAAACGGCTGCGTGCCGAGCGAGACGAAGGTCTGGCGATCGTGATGGCGAGCCACGAGCCATCGCTGGTCGAAGCCGTCGCTACCAAGACCGTGCGGGTCGGCGGATGAGCCGCCGCACGCGCAAGCGGCAGTCCGCCAAGCCGCCGCAGAAACAGACGCCACCGGCCGTACCCGTCGACGACACCGACGGCGACGTCGAGATCCCGACCTTCGAGGCCCCGAACGCGGCTGACGAACCAGAACCTCAGTCCAGCTGGCGTCACAGCCTGATCGACCTGACGCCCGAGCCGGTATCGGAGCGGGACCTTCACCAGCTCACGAAGGACTGGCGGCGAGGCCGTGCTACCCGGCACATCTGGGACCTGATCCAGGACGGCTACGTCGCGTTGCTCGCGGTGGTGATGATCGGGGCGATGATCGCCAGCGTCATCATCCGAGCGCAGGGTGATGTCGCGAGTTGTACGTCGACGACGTGTCTTTCGGCCCGCATGCTGCTGCCCTGGGCGGCCCTCGCCGGTGTCCTGGCCGTCACGCTGATGGCGGCCCGGGTCTTCGGGCCGATCGTCGCGTCGGCCGCCGAGGGGTTCTGGCTCATGGAGGCCCCCATCAAGCGCGGCCGTCTGCTACGGGGTCGCTTCGTGGCCGTCACGTTGCTGGCGGCGGTCGTGGCGGCCGCGCTGAGCGCGTTGGTCGCCGCCCTCACCGGATCCGGGTCGCAAGAGATCATCGCCTGGACGACGGCGGGGGCGCTGGGTGCAGCCGGCCTGACCGCACTGTCTGCGGCAGAACAGACGTTCGACCGCACGTGGGTCGTGCGCGCCCTGCAGTGGTTGACCGGGGCTGTCGGCATCGCCGCCCTGCTCGGAGTCGTCTCTCTGGCCGCAGGTTGGATCGGTGCCGATTGGGTGACCTCGACCGAAACCGCGGCGTTGGCCGTACGCCTGGCAGTCGTGGTCGCCGCCGCTGGTCTGGCGCTGCTGATCGGGGCGGGGGTGATCGCGCTCGTACGGCTCGACGAGATCCACCGGGCTCGCATGGTGTCCGGCGGCTCGCTCGTGTCGGGCATGCAGGGTGCCATGTTCGCGCTCGACTTCGGTCTGTTGCGTGACATCCTCGTCGAGCGTGACGCCGTGGCCCGCGGCCATGTCAGGCCGACCAGGGGTCGTGGTCTGGGCCTGCAGGCGCTGATCTGGCGGGATTTCCAGCGGCTGATCAGGTTCCCCAAACAGTTGATCCTCCTGGGGCTGAGCCTGGTCGTGCCGTACGCCGTCGGTGCGCTGGGGCTGGGCCCGCTCAACCCGGTCGTGAGCTCGTTCGTGCTCATGAACGCGTTGATCCCGCTGCTGGGCAGCCTGCGCGTGCTGACCCGGACGGGCGGGCTGGCTCGTGCGTTCCCGTTCAAGCCGGCACAGCTGCGGACGGCGACGATGACCGTACCCGCGGTCCTGGCCGTGATGTGGGCCCTGTTGGTGATCCCGGCGTTCATGGGGTTGGGTGCCGGGATCGTGCACCTGTCGCTCGCCGATGCCTCGATCCACGCGGGGCTGACCGCCGTGGCGGGTTTGCTGGCCGCCGTTCGTTGGGTGTCGGCCAAGCCGGTCGACTACAACAAGCCCTTGGTGCAAATGGGAGGGTTCGGCGCCATGCCACCCGGCCAGATGGGCAACCTGATCAAGGGATTCGACATCGTGGCGCTGGTCACCGGTCCACTCCTGCTCGGCTGGTCGCCGATCGTGTCCCTGGTCATCGCGGGCATCGCGTTCTACGTGCTGCGCGGGACGATGGACATGGAAGAGATGAAGGAGATGCAGGCCGAGCAGGAGCGGATCTTGGCCGAACGCCGCGGCCAGACGGCAGCCGACAGCCAGAACAAGAAGAAGATCCCGCCGCCGACGAAGCGGTAGGGCCCTCGACGACGAAGGAGTCGACATGGGATTTCCGTCCGATTTCTGTTGGGGCACCGCAACCGCGGCCTACCAGATCGAAGGTGCCGTGGCAGAAGGCGGCCGTACCCCGTCGATCTGGGACACGTTCGCGCACACGCCGGGCACGACCCGAGATGGCGACACGGGTGACGTGGCGTGCGATCACTACCACCGCTACTCATCCGACGTCGCGTTGATGTCCGAACTCGGGATCTCGGCGTATCGGCTGTCACTGTCGTGGTCGCGACTCGTGGTCGACGGCACCGGCGAGGTCAACCCCGAGGGGGTCGTGTTCTACCGGCGGCTACTCACGGCGTTGCGCGGGGCGGGGATTGCGGCGTACGTCACGCTCTACCACTGGGATCTCCCGCAGCCGCTCCAGGACGCCGGCGGCTGGGCCAACCGGGCGACGGTGGACGCGTTCGCGCGGTACGCGGCCCTCGCGATCGCGGCACTCGGCGATCTCGTCGACGGCTGGATCACGCTGAACGAGCCGTACTGCATCGCCGACCTTGGCCATTCCGAAGGCGTGCACGCGCCCGGAATCCGTGACGACCGGATCCGCAACCAGGTCGTCCACCACCTGAACCTGGCGCACGGTGGCGGCGCCCGAGCGCTGCGCGCGGGCGGGGCCGGCTGGATCGGCATCGTCCTCAACCCGGCTGTCCTGCGCCCGCAGGTCGACGACGCGGAGCATCGCCTGGCGTTGGCGCTCGGGCACGACCTGGTCAACGGCCGGTTCGAGGGACCCATGCTGCACGGTTCGTACCCGGCGACGTTCAAGGCGTACGCCTGGAACGAGGGACTGTCCGAGGTCTACCGCGACGGCGACGAGGAACTCGCTGCCGGGCCCACCGATTTCGTCGGGGTGAACTACTACTCCTCACACCTCGTCGGCAAGGACGACTCGCCGTTGGGATACGGCGTGGTGCCCAACCCCGGCGTGGCTGCGAACGTGCTCGGCTGGACCGTCGACCCGCCGGCCTTCACCGAACTCCTCGACCGACTCTGGCGCGACCACGGCCTGCCCCTGATCGTCACCGAGAACGGCGCCCCGCTCCTCGACGAACAGGTGGTCGACGGCCGCGTGCACGACGGCGATCGGGTGCGCTACCTGCACGACCACGTGTCGGCGGTGGCCGACGCGATCGCTGCCGGGGCGGACGTGCGCGGCTACTTCGTCTGGTCGTTCATGGACAACTTCGAATGGGCGTACGGCTATGCCCCCCGCTTCGGGATCTGCCACGTCGACTACGACACCCAGGTTCGGACGCCGAAGGATTCGGCGTTGTGGTACCGCGCATTGATCGGCACCGGCGAGCTGCCGGCTGCGCCGCCGTACCGGGATTTCCTGCCGGGCGGGGTACGGCTGTAGCTCCCGTGGGGGTCGCCTCCACCGGCTCGCCGGCGGTCTGCGAGGATGACCCGGTAACCCCCGAATAGTGCTGGAAGGACGTACGTCATGGGCCGGGTCATCGTCGTCGGATCGCTCAATGTGGACCTCGAGGTCCACGTACCCGCGCTGCCGAATGCCGGACAGAAAGTCATCGGCGAACGGTTGAGTCGATTCGCCGGAGGCAAGGGTGCGAACCAGGCCGTGGCCGCCCGTGCCCAGGGCGCCGAGGTCGTCATGGTCGGGTCGGTCGGCGACGACGATGCGGGCCGCAAGTACCTCAACCGCCTGGCGAGCATGGGCATCGCGCTCGAAGTCACCCGTCAGCCGCACACCACCACCGGACACGCGCTCATCACCACCGACCCGAGCGGCACCAACGAGATCGTGGTCGTGCCGGCCGCCAACCTCCACATCGTCAATCGGCCCCTCGACCCGATCCGCAAGCTCGGCCCCGAGGACCTGCTGCTGACCCAGACCGAAACGCCCGCCGACGTCATCTCGTCGGTGGTGCGGTACGCGATCGACCGCAATGTGCGCGTCATGGTCAACCTTTCCCCGTACGTCGACCTCCCCAGCGACGTCATCGAGGCCGCCGACCCGATCGTCATCCACGAGGCCGACGTGTCCCGGCTCCAGGCGACCGGCGCCACCCCGAAGTCGCTCATGGTGACCCGAGGCAAGGCAGGAATCACCTGGGACGAGGTCGAATACTCCGGGCCCGTCATCCCCGACAACCAGGTCGTCGACACTGTCGGCGCCGGTGACGCCTGCATCGGCACCATCGCCGCCGCAATCGTCCAGGGCAAGGATCGGCATACCGCGGTCACGCTGGGTTTGATCGCCGCGGCCGAGAACGTACAGCGATTCGGCGCTCAGGCGAACCCACGCCTCTGATCGGCTAATCTCCCGCGGGTGGACACGGCGATCGCGGGCTTCCTGGCCGGGCTCGGGCTCATCGTGGCCATCGGGGCGCAGAACGCGTTCGTGCTGCGACAAGGCCTGAGGCGCCAAGCGGTCGGCGTCGTGGTCGCAATCTGCGCCGTCAGCGACGCGCTGTTGGTCACGCTCGGCACGGTGGGGATCGGCGTCCTCGTGACGAGGTTCGCCTGGGTGCTGGTCGTGCTGACCTGGGGCGGGGTCGCGTACCTGTGCTGGTTCGCCTACCGGTCCTTCCGATCCGCGGCGAAGCCCGCGTCGTTGAGCGCCGAGCGCGCGGAGCCGCCTCGTGGCGTGGTGCTCACCACGCTCGCGCTGACCTTTCTCAACCCTCACGTCTACCTGGACACCGTCGTCATGCTCGGCACGCTCGCGAACCGGCACGCCGACGCCCGCTGGGTCTTCGCCGCCGGCGCAGCCACGGCCAGCCTCGTCTGGTTCTCGGCGTTGGGCTTCGGAGCCCGGGCCTTGTCGGGGCCGCTCGGCAGGCCGGCGGTCTGGCGGGTTCTCGACGTGCTGATCGGCATCGTCATGCTCGCCATCGCCGCCCGCCTGGCCCTCGGCGCCCTGGGGGTCTAGGGACCCCGCCGAGGGTGCCAGTTCGTCGTACCTGCGGCTTTTTCGTAAGCTGACCGCCACCGCTACCGCGAGAGAGGGACGACGCGTGCCGTCAACCGACACCACCGAGGTCGACGTCATCGTCGTCGGCGCCGGGCCCGCAGGTTCTGCCACGGCGACCTACCTGGCCAGGGCTGGTTTGGACGTCCTGGTGCTGGAGAAGTCGCATTTCCCGCGGGAAAAGGTGTGCGGCGACGGTCTGACCCCCCGGGCCACGCGGGAACTGATCAAGATCGGGATCGACACGTCGGTCGAGGCGGGCTGGCTCCACAACAAGGGATTGCGGATCTACGGAGGTCGGGTCGAGCCGTTCGAGATGCCGTGGCCCGAGTTGGACGACTTCCCGAACTACGGCTTGGTACGGCCGCGCGCCGACTTCGACGACCTGCTCGCCAAACACGCGGTAGCCGCAGGTGCCCGGCTGCTGCAGGGGGAGACGGTCACCGCCCCGATCCTCGGCGACGACGACCGCATCGTCGGGGTCACCACCAAGTCGGGCACATTCCGCGCGCCGATCGTCGTCGCGGCCGACGGCAACAGTTCCCGGCTGGCGGTCGGGATGGGTGTGACGAAGCGCGACGACCGGCCGCTCGGGGTGGCCGTACGCACGTATTACACGTCCCCGCGCCACGACGACGACTGGTTGGAATCCTGGCTGGAGTTGTGGGACGGCCCGCCTGGTACGTCCAACCTGCTGCCTGGGTACGGCTGGGTCTTCGGCATGGGCGACGGCACGTGCAACGTCGGCCTGGGCATGTTGAACACGTCGTCGGCCTTCGGCAAGACCGACTACAAGGACCTGCTCAAGCGCTGGCTCGACAACACCCCGGCCGAATGGCAGTTCCGCGACGAGTTCCGTACGACCGAAGTCCGCGGTGCCGCGCTGCCCATGGGATTCAACCGGCAGCCTGCCTATGCCCGGGGCCTGATGCTGGTCGGCGACGCCGGCGGCATGGTGAACCCGTTCAACGGCGAGGGCATCGCGTACGCGATGGAGGCTGGCCGATACGCCGCCGACCACATCGCCGACGCCCACTACCGTGGCGTCGGCACGACCTCGGCCGAGCGGGCCCTCAACGCCTACCCGGCGACCCTGAAACGCGAATGGGGCGGTTACTACCGTCTCGGCGGCGTCTTCGTGAAGCTGATCGGCAACCCGTCGATCATGCGGTTGTGTACGACGTACGGCCTGCCTCACCCGCGGCTCATGAAGCTGGTCCACAAACTGTTGGCGAATCTGACCGACAAGCCGAGCCACGACGCGTACGACCGCATCGTGAACACTCTGACCAAGCTGGCTCCATCGGCCTAGACCACCCGGCAGGTGTGGTGAGATGTCACCAGTCAGCCAGGGCCGGTTGCCGATCGCCGAAGTGGCGTCGAGATGCATCGATTCTGCTGAAGCGATAGGAAAGACCTGACGAGTGAGAAACGAGGGCGAGGGTGAATCTCTACACACCGATCATCGGGCTCATGGCTTTGGCCGCCGGGTTCCTCGCCGTGTCGGTGATCGCCAGCATCTTCATCGGTCCGGCCCGCTACAACAGGGCCAAGTACGACACCTACGAGTGCGGCATCCAGCCGACCCCGCAGCCGCTGGGTGGCGGTCGGTTCCCGGTGAAGTACTACATCACCGCGATGCTGTTCATCGTCTTCGACATCGAGATCGTGTTCTTGTACCCGTGGGCTGTCGCCTTCAACCAGCTCGGCTTGTTCGCGCTGGTGGAGATGGTCCTGTTCATCCTGACCGTGCTGGTGGCGTACTTCTACGTGCTGCGCCGTGACGGCCTGACCTGGGAATGAGGTGAGCTGACATGGGCATCGAAGACAACCTTCCCGCCGGTGTGCTCCTGACGACCGTCGAGGGCATCGTCGGATGGATGCGGCAGGCTTCGTTCTGGCCGGCCACGATGGGTCTGGCGTGTTGTGCCATCGAGATGATGGCGTTCGGCGCACCGCGCTTCGACGCCGGCCGTTGGGGGCAGGAGGTCTTCCGGGCCTCGCCCCGGCAGGCCGACCTGCTCATCGTCTCCGGCCGGGTGAGCCAGAAGATGGCACCGGTCGTACGTCAGGTGTACGACCAGATGCCCAACCCCAAGTGGGTCATCTCGATGGGCGCGTGCGCGAGCTCCGGCGGCATGTTCAACAACTACGCGATCGTGCAGGGCTGCGACCACATCGTGCCCGTCGACGTGTACCTGCCCGGCTGCCCGCCTCGACCCGACATGCTCATCGACGCGATGTTCAAGCTCAAGAAGGGCACCGAGTCCTACGACGGTCCGGTCGTGGGCAAGTACCCGATCGGGCCGCACATGACGGCTGACCAGGACGCTCGCGAGCAGCGCGCCTTGACCGCCCCCGCGACGATCGAGATGAAGGGACTCATGCGATGAGCGACTCCGCGCCGCTCGTACCGGCCTCCGGGGACGGGGTCGAGGAGCACGTCGTCACCCGTACGGGCATGTGGTCTCGCGGTCCCGGTGACACGAGCGGGTACGGCGGAATCGAGCGTTCGTTCGTGCGGTTCCCGCGGGCCGAGCGGCCGTACGGCGGCTGGTTCGACGACGTCGTCCAACGGCTCCGGGATCTGGTGCCCGAGGCCGATCTGAGCCATGTCGTGGTGGCCAACTCCGAGTTGACGGTCTTCGTGCCCCGCGACCATCTGGTCGACGCGGTCAAGGCGGCCCGCGACGACGCCCACTTGCGGTTCGAGGTCTGCGTGTCGGTCTCCGGCGTGCACTTCCCCGACATGACCGGTGAGGAACTCCACTCCGTCTACCACCTGCTGTCGATCACCCACAATCGGCGGATCCGACTGCAGGTCACGACGCCGGACAGCGATCGGCACATGCCGTCGGTGGTGCCGATCTACCCGATGGCGGACTGGCACGAGCGTGAGACGTACGACATGTTCGGGATCGTCTACGACGGCCACCCGGCGCTCACCCGGATCCTGATGCCCGACGACTGGGACGGCCATCCGCAACGCAAGGACTACCCGCTCGGGGGCGTGCCGGTCGAATACAAGGGAGCCGTCGTACCGCCCCCCGACCAGCGGAGGAGCTACTCATGACAGACGACACCGTCGGCACCGTCTACGTGGCCCAAGGCGGCGATTGGGACGACATCACGCGAGCACAACGCGAGCGCGGCGACGAGACGATCGTCATCAACATGGGCCCGCAGCACCCGTCGACGCACGGCGTGCTGCGGTTGGTGCTCGAACTCGACGGCGAGACCGTAACCTCCCTTCGGCCGGGGATCGGCTTCCTGCACACCGGCATCGAGAAGAACATGGAGGTCCGCACGTACGCACAAGGCCCCACGTTCGTCACCCGCATGGACTACGTGGCCCCGATCTTCAACGAGGTCGTGTACTGCCTGGCCGTGGAGCGGCTGCTCGGCATCGAAGCGCCGAAGCGGGCCGACGAACTCCGGGTTCTGTTCATGGAGTTGAACCGGATCGCGAGCCACCTGGTCGCCGTCGGCACCGGCGGCATGGAGATCGGCGCCCTCACGATGATGACCATCGGGTTCCGGGACCGCGAGATGATCCTCGACTTCTTCGAGGCCGTGTGCGGAACTCGCATGAACCACGCCTACGTGCGTCCCGGCGGTGTGTCGGTCGACCTGCCCGAGGACGGACTGTCACGGCTCAAGGGCGTCATCGAGTGGCTGCACAAGCACCTGCCCGAATACGCCGCGTTCTGCAACGAGAACCCCATCTTCCGGGGCCGGATGGAGAACGTCGCGACGCTCGATCTCACCCAGTGCATGATGTTCGGCGCGTCTGGCCCGCCGCTGCGGGCGACCGGTTTTCCGTGGGACTTGCGCAAGTCCCAGCCGTACTGCGGCTACGAGACGTACGACTTCGACGTCATCACCTGGAACACGTCCGACGCGTACGGGCGCTTCCGGATACGACTGCAGGAGATGTGGGAGTCGCTCAAGATCGTCGAGCAGTGCTACGAGCGGCTGGAATCCAGCAGCGGCGAGCCGGTCATGGTCGACGACCCGAAGATCGCCTGGCCCGCACATCTGACGGTCGGACCCGACGGCCAGGGCAACAGCTTCGAGCACATCAAGCACATCATGGGCGAGTCGATGGAAGCGCTGATCCATCACTTCAAGATCGTGACCGAGGGGTTCCGCGTGCCGCCGGGTCAGGCGTACGTGGCCATCGAGTCACCGAAGGGTGAACTCGGCTGCCATGTGGTCTCCGACGGAGGCACGAGGCCGTACCGCGTTCACGTGCGCGACCCAGGGTTCAACCACCTGCAGGCGGCCCCGGCGATGTGCGAGGGCTCGATGATCTCCGACGTCGTGGTGGCCGTGGCCAGCCTCGACCCGGTGCTAGGAGGGGTAGACCGGTGAGTGGGCACGAGTTCACGTCCTATTTCCCGGACTCGGGGTCGATCGACATGGCCGACACCGAGACCAACATCGACGCGACGACGTACGACGAACTGCGCGAGTTGGCCGGCCGGTACCCGCAGCCGCGGTCGGCCCTGCTGCCCATGCTGCACCTGGTTCAGTCGGTCGACGGCCGGATCTCGCCGAAGGGAATCGAGGTGTGTGCCGAGATCCTCGACATCACCCCGGCCCAGGTGTCGGGCGTGGCGACGTTCTACACGATGTACAAGCGCCGCCCGGCGGGCCGCCACCACGTCGGTGTCTGCACCACGGCCTTGTGCGCGGTGATGGGCGGCGACGCGATCCTCGACCGGGTGACCGACCATCTGGGGATCGGCACCGACCAGACCACGGCAGACGGGGCGATCTCGCTCGAACGCATCGAATGCAACGCGGCTTGCGATTTCGCTCCGGTCATGATGGTCAATTGGGAGTTCATGGACAACATGACCCCCGACAAAGCCGTCGACCTGCTCGACGATCTGCAGGCTGGCAAGGTCGTCACCTCCACCCGCGGGGCCACCATCACGAGTTGGCGGGAGGCCGAGCGGGTCATCGCCGGTTTCCCCGACGGGCGGGCGAACGAAGGCCCGAGCGCCGGGCCGGAGTCGCTGCTCGGGTTGCGGATTGCCGAAGAGCACGGCTGGACGGCCCCGTCGACCGACGACGCTGGAAAGGGAGCTGACGCATGACCGATCTCCTGACACCGGTGCTGTCGGTCAATTGGGCCGACGATCGCGCCTGGACCTTGCCGTCGTACGAAAGGCGCGGCGGCTACCGTGCGCTCCGGAAGGCGCTCAAGCAGCAGCCCGCCGACGTGATGGCCGAGGTCAAGGACTCGGGGTTGCGCGGCCGAGGCGGGGCCGGGTTCCCGACGGGGCTCAAGTGGAGCTTCGTGCCCAAGGACAACCCGAACCCGAAGTACCTCGTGGTCAACGGGGACGAGTCCGAACCGGGCACCTGCAAGGACATCCCGCTCATGCTCGCCTCACCGCACACCTTGGTCGAGGGCGTGATCATCTCGTCGTACGCGATCGGCGTGCACACCGCGTTCATCTACATCCGGGGCGAGGTGCTGCACGTGATCCGTCGCGTGCAGCAGGCGGTACAGGAGGCGCGCAACGCCGGGTACGTGGGCAAGAACATCCTGGGCAGCGGGTTCGACCTCGACATCGTGGTGCACGCCGGGGCCGGTGCCTACATCTGCGGCGAGGAGACGGCGCTGCTCGACTCGCTCGAGGGACGGCGCGGCCAACCCCGGCTGCGGCCGCCGTTCCCTGCGGTCGCCGGCCTGTACGCCTCCCCGACGGTCATCAACAACGTCGAGTCGATCGCGTCGGTGCCGTCGATCATCGCCAACGGCAAGGACTGGTTCTCGTCGATGGGGACCGAGAAGTCCAAGGGTTACACGCTGTATTCGCTGTCGGGCCACGTACGGAACCCTGGTCAGTTCGAGGCTCCGCTCGGCATCACCCTGCGCGAACTGCTCGACCTGGCCGGCGGGATCCGCGAGGGCCACGAGTTGAAGTTCTTCACCCCGGGCGGGTCCTCGACTCCGATTCTCACCGCCGAGCACCTCGACACCCCGCTCGACTACGAGGGGATGGCCGCGGCCGGCTCGATGTTGGGCACCAAGGCGCTGCAGATCTTCGACGAGACGACCTCGGTGGTACGGACGACGTTGCGCTGGGTGGAGTTCTACAAGCACGAGTCGTGCGGCAAGTGCACCCCGTGTCGCGAAGGCACCTGGTGGCTGGTGCAGTTGCTGACCGATTTCGAGCAGGGCCGGGCCCGCGAGGGCGACGTCGAGAAGCTGCTCGATCTGTGCGACAACATCGGCGGCAAGTCGTTCTGTGCCTTGGCAGACGGTGCCGTGGCCTGTGTCACCAGTGCGGTGAAGTACTTCCGCAGTGAGTTCGAGGCCGGCTACCACACCCCCGCTTGGGAGGTCTTGCCGTACGAGCGCAGCGCCCTGTTCGCGGTGGAGAAGACGGGAGCCCACGCATGAGCGTCACCGCCAAGGAGTCCAGCGCCGTCGAGCCGGCCGTCGAACTCGTCACGCTCACGATCGACGGCACCGAGGTGTCTGTGCCGAAGGGCACGCTCGTGATCCGCGCGGCCGAGCGCCTGGGGATCGCGATTCCGCGTTTCTGCGATCATCCGCTGCTCGACCCGGTCGGCGCCTGCCGGCAGTGCATGGTCGAGGTGCCCGACATGGGCAACGGCCGCGGCATGCCCAAACCGCAGGCCTCCTGCACCCTCGAAGTCGCGCCGGGGATGAAGATCAGCACGCAGCTGACCTCACCGGTCGCCGAGAAGGCGCAGGAGGGAATGCTCGAACTCCTCCTGATCAACCACCCGCTGGACTGCCCGATCTGCGACAAGGGCGGCGAATGCCCGCTCCAGAACCAGGCGATGAGCAACGGTCGAGGGGAGTCTCGGTACGAGGGGGTCAAGCGGACCTTCCCGAAGCCCGTCAACATCTCTGCCCAGGTGCTGCTGGACCGGGAGCGGTGTGTGCTGTGCGCCCGGTGCACTCGGTTCTCCGAGCAGATCTCCGGCGACCCGTTCATCGCGCTCGTCGAGCGCGGGGCACTGCAGCAGGTCGGCTTCTACGAAGAGGAGCCGTACGACTCCTACTTCTCCGGCAACGTCATCCAGATCTGCCCGGTGGGTGCCCTGACCAGCGCCGACTATCGGTTCCAGTCGCGCCCGTTCGACCTGGTGTCGACGATCAGCGCCTGCGAGCACTGCGCCTCGGGCTGCGAGTTGCGGATCGACCACCGGCACTACCAGGTGAAGCGCCGCCCAGCCGGAAACGACCCCGAGGTCAACGAGGAATGGAACTGTGACATCGGCCGGTTCGCGTTCGTGTCGGGACGGCTCACCGACCGGCTGACGATGCCTCTCGTGCGCGACGGAGGCGTTCTTCGGCCGGCGTCGTGGCCCGAGGCGATCGACGCTGCGGTGAACGGATTGGCGAAAGCGGGTACGAGCGTGGGCGTGATCGCCGGCGGTCGGCTCACGCAGGAGGCGTCGTACGCCTACCAGCGTTTCGCCCGGACGATCCTCGGCACCAACAACGTCGACTGCCGGGTGCGGTCGATCTCCGACGAAGAGGCTCAGTTCCTCGGGGCCCGGGTGGCCGGTGTGTCGCTCGCGGATTCGGTCCAATACGCCGACCTGGAGCGAGCCACGAAGGTCGTCCTGGTCGGGTTGGAGCCTGAGGAAGAAAGCCCGATCGTGTTCTTGCGGCTCCGCAAGGCCGTACGCAAGAAGCATCTCGCTGTGGTCGCCGTCGCCCCGGCGCTGTCGCACGGCAACGAGAAGTTGTCGGCCTCGCTGGTCAACTGCCTGCCGGGCGCCGAGGCTGCGGCCGTGGCGGGCCTGGACGACGTCGACAGCGGCACCGTGGTGCTGCTCGGCGAGCGGCTGGCAGGTTCGCCCGGCGCGTTGTCGGCGGCGGTACGGCTCGCCCGTACGACCGGGGCACGGCTCGCCTGGATCCCGCGCCGCGCCGGCGAGATCGGCGCCATCGACGCCGGTTGCGTGCCTCATCTGTTGCCAGGCGGCCGACCCGTCAGCGACGGGCGGGCCCGTGTGGATACCGCCACGGCGTGGGGCGTGTCGACGCTGCCCGCCGATGTGGGTCTCGACACGGCCGGGATCGTCCAGGCCGCTCGGGTGGGCAGGATCGAAGCACTGGTGGTCGGCGGAGCCGAACTCCTCGACTTCCCCGATCCGGCCGCGGCGACCGACGCCGTCGAGAATGCCGGCTTCGTCGTCAGCCTCGAGACTCGTCTGTCCGACATCGCCTCCAGGGCTGATGTGGTGCTGCCCGTCGCGCTGATCGAGGAGCATTCGGGCACCTTCGTCAACTGGGAACACCGGCCCCGCACCAGTGCCCGGGTCAACCGGCAGACCCGTACGCCGATGACCGATACCCGGGTCTTGGCGGCTCTGGCCGACGCGCTCGGCCGGGACTTGGTCGTACGGAATGCCACGCAGGCCCGCGCCGAACTGGCCGACCTCGGGGTCTGGGAAGGCGGACGGCTCGCCGATCCCGACCAGCCCTGGATGTCGGCCAAGCCCGGCCTCGTGTTGGCCGGCTGGCGTGAGTTGATCGACGACTCCCGACACAACGACGGCGCCGACGAATTGCTCGCCACCGCGAAGAAGCCCGTCGCGCGGGTCTCGCCGGCGACGGCCGAGCAGTACCGCTTGGGTGATGCGGTGACGATCTCGACCGGCCGCGGCTCGGTCAGGTTCGACCTGGTGGTCGACCCGACGGTCACCGATTCGGTGGTGTGGGTGCCGCTCCGGGCTCCCGGACGGTCGATCTCGCAGGTGCTGGGAGCCCATCCGGGCGACCAGGTGAACTTCGTGCAGGACGGAGGTCAGGCATGACGCCGTACGAAGCCACTGGGTTCGGCACAGACCCCTGGTGGATCATCCTCATCAAAGTCGTCTTCGTCTTCGTGTTCCTGCTGGCCATCACGATCTTCAACGTGTGGTTCGAGCGGCGGCTGGTCGGCAAGATGCAGCACCGCAAGGGTCCGATCATGAACGGCCCGTTCGGGCTCGGGCAGGCGCTCGCCGACGGCGCCAAGCTCATCTTCAAGGAAGACTTCCGGCCGGCGGGTACGGACAAGTGGATCTTCAACTTGGCTCCGCTGCTGACAGGTACGGCGGCCTTCACCTCGTGGTCGGTGATTCCCCTGGCCGGCGAGGTGAACATGTTCGGCTACACGACCCGGCTTCAGCTCACCGATCTGCCGGTCAGCGTGCTGTTCGTGCTGGCGATCGCGTCGATCGGGATCTACGGCATCGTGCTGGCCGGGTGGGCCTCGTCGTCCACGTACGCGCTGCTCGGCGGGATCCGTTCGACCGCCCAGATGATCAGCTACGAGATCGCGATGGGTCTGTCCTTGGTGGGCGTGTTCATGTGGTCGCAGTCGATGTCGACCTCGGTGATCGTGGAGAAGCAGGCCGAACCGCTCGGTATCCTCCCGGCGCTGCACCTGCCGAGTTGGCACGCCTTGCTGCTCATCCCGAGCTGCGTCATCTTTGTGATCGCGATGGTCGCCGAGACGAACCGGGCCCCGTTCGACCTGGTGGAGTGTGAGCAGGAACTCGTGTCCGGCTTCCTGACCGACTACTCCGGGTTCCGCTACGCGATCTACTTCCTCGCCGAGTACATCAACATGGCGACGGTATCGGCCGTCGCGACCACGCTCTTCTTCGGCGGGTACCACGCGCCGTGGCCGATCCCCTGGTTGGTCTCGGCCGTACCCGCTCTGGCCTGGCTGGATTCGGGCTGGATGGGCTTGTTCTGGTTCGTCGTGAAGGTGCTGCTGTTCATCGCGATGTTCGTGTGGTTGCGGGGAACACTGCCGCGCTTCAGGTACGACCAGTTCATGGACCTTGGCTGGAAGTGGCTGATCCCGATTTCGCTGGCCTGGATCGTGTTGCTGGCCGTGCTGCGCACCGCGATCAACCTGCAATGGTTCTCGCCGCAGATTCTGCTGGCGGCTGCGGGAGTATTCCTCGTGTTGGCGATCATCTACGCCTTTGCGGGCAGACGCGGTGACGCGGAGGAACCGGAGAGCGAGATCAGCCGTACCCCCGACTACGAGCAGGGCGAGTTCGACCCGTTCGCCGGCGGCTACCCCGTACCCCCCATGCCCGGCCAAGTGCTGCCCGAGTTCGCCGGGGTCGTCCGGTCGGCGTCGGTTGCCGACGACGCGACGATCCCCAGGAGCCGCGTGGCGGTCGAGGAGGAGGTGCTCTGATGGGATTCTTCGACGAGTGGGCAGGGTTCGGGGTCACGTTCCGAACGATGTTCCGCAAGACGTTCACGCAGGGCTACCCGGAGAAGTGGGGCACGGCGGGCGCCAAGGAGAAAGTGACAGCGCCGCGTTTTCACGGCCGCCACCAACTGAACCGCTGGCCCGACGGCCTCGAGAAGTGCGTCGGGTGCGAGTTGTGCGCGTGGGCCTGCCCGGCCGACGCGATCCTGGTCCAGGGGGCGGCGAACACCGAGGAGGATCGTTTCTCACCCGGTGAGCGGTACGGCCGCATCTACCAGATCAACTATCTGCGCTGCATTTTCTGTGGCATGTGCATCGAGGCCTGCCCCACGCGGGCGCTCACGATGACGAACCAGTTCAAGCTGGCCGACACGAGTCGCGCGAAGCTCATCTTCACCAAGGAGGAACTGTTGGCGCCGCTGCTGCCCGGGATGGAGCAGCCGCCGCACCCGCGCCGCCTCGGAGACGACGAGCAGGCGTACTTCCTCGGCCTGCCGAAGACCGGCGAACCGGACCTTCGCACCTGGAACGACCAGAAGGAGGGTTCGTCTCGATGACCGCCCAGCTCGTACCGCTCGTGAGCGGATCTGCGGTCGCGTTCTGGATCTGCGCACCGCTGATGGTGCTCGGCGCCCTCGGCATGGTGCTCCTGCGCAAGGCCGTCTATTCGGCCTTGTCGCTGGCGTTGGTGATGGTGAACCTGGCGGTGCTGTACGCCTCGCTCGGCTCGCCGTTCCTCTTCGTGGTGCAGATCATCGTCTACACCGGCGCGATCATGATGCTGTTCCTGTTCGTCGTCATGCTGGTCGGGGTCGACACCGACGAGTCGATGGTCGAGACGATCAAGGGCCACAAGGTGGCGTCGATCCTGGCCGGCCTCGGGCTGGTCATCCTGCTCGTCGCAGCCATCGGCCAGTCGATCTGGACCCAACCGGTCGGGGTCGACCTGGCTAACGCGGAGTACGGCGGGAACGTGCCAGGGCTCGCTGCCTTGCTCTTCAACCGGTACGTCGTCGCTTTCGAGGCGACCGCAGCGTTGCTCATCACGGCTGCGGTCGGTGCGATGGTCCTCGCTCACGGGGAGCGGTTGCGGCCGCGGTTCACCCAGACGATGCGGGCGGCCGAGCGGGTTAAGGCGTACGTCAACTCCGGCACCCACCCCGGGCCTCGGCCCTCGTCGGGTGTGTTCGCCCGGCACAACTCGATCGACACCCCGGCCCTGCTACCGGACGGATCGGTCGCCGCGTCGTCGGTGTCGGAGGTGCTCACCGAGCGCGTGGGCTTGCGGCATCCGACCGAACTAGGCGCGGCGGCCAAGAAGGCCTTCGCCGAACTCGAAGCGGTGCAGGGCTCGCAGGCTGAGGAGGACGAATGAACCCGGACTACTACCTGGTGCTGGCGGCGATCCTGTTCTCGATTGGCGTGGTCGGGTTCTTGATCCGGCGCAACGCCCTGGTCGTGTTCATGTCGATCGAGCTGATGTTGAACTCGTGCAACCTGCTGTTCGTCATGTTCAGCAACCAGTACGGCACCCTCGACGGTCAGGCCGCGACGTTCTTCGTCATGGTGGTCGCGGCGGCTGAAGTCGTCGTCGGGCTCTCGATCATCGTGGCCGTGTATCGCAGTCGTCGCTCGGCCTCGGTCGACAACGCAAGCCTGTTGAAGTACTGAGGTGGTGACGGTGACCGTTCTCGAAACCCTGACCCCGGTGGCTCCGACCGGGCTGTTCGTCTGGTCGTGGCTGCTGTTCGTCGTGCCGCTGGCCAGCGCGGCCGTCCTTCTGCTGGGCGGCAAGGCGACGAACGCCTGGGGCCATCTGCTCGGCACCCTGGCACCGATCGTGAGCTTCGTGATCGGTGTCGTGCTGTTCGCCGACCTGTGGTCACGGCCCGCAGAGCAGCGCGCGGTCGGCGTACGGCTCTACACCTGGATCCAGACCGGCAGCTGGAAGATCGACTTCGGGATGCTCGTCGACCCACTGTCGATCCTGTTCGTGCTGCTCATCACGGGCGTCGGCAGCCTGATCCATGTGTACTCGATCGGGTACATGGCCCACGATCCCAACCGGCGCCGGTTCTTCGCCTACCTCAACCTTTTCGTTGCCGCGATGCTCCTGCTGGTGCTCGCCGACAACTACGCGATCCTGTTCATCGGCTGGGAAGGGGTGGGCCTGTCGTCGTATCTGCTCATCTCCTTCTGGCAGGAGCGCCCGTCTGCGGCGACCGCGGGCAAGAAGGCGTTCGTCGCCAACCGAGTCGGCGACATGGGCATGACGATGGCGATCTTCACGATGCTCGCGATGTTCGGCTCCAGTTCGTTCACCGACGTCAATGCCGGCGCCGCCCACCTCAGCCCGGTCTGGGCGACGTTGTTGGGCGTGTTCCTCCTGATCGGGGCGTGCGCGAAATCGGCGCAGGTACCGCTCCAGTCCTGGTTGCTCGACGCGATGGAGGGCCCCACTCCGGTGTCTGCCCTCATCCACGCGGCCACCATGGTGACGGCCGGTGTCTACCTGATCGTCCGGTCGCACGAGGTGTTTGCCCACACGCCTGTCGCCTCGCTCGCAGTCGCGATCGTCGGCACCGTGACTTTGCTCTTCGGCGCCTGGATCGGGTGCGCGAAGGACGACATCAAGAAGGTGCTGGCCGGGTCGACGATGTCGCAGATCGGCTACATGATGCTCGGTGCCGGCCTCGGCCCCGCAGGCTACGCGATCGCGATCTTCCACCTGATCACCCACGGCTTCTTCAAGGCGAACATGTTCCTGGGCGCCGGCTCGGTGATGCACGGCATGGACGACGACGTGAACATGCGCCATTACGGCGCCCTGGCCAAGGCGATGAAGGTGACCCACGTCACGTTCCTCATGGGATACCTCGCGATTATCGGGTTCCCGTTCTTCAGCGGCTTCTACTCCAAGGACCTGCTGATCGAGGTTGCGTACGACCAAAGCCCCGTGATGGGCGGTCTGGCGATCCTCGGGGCCGGTGTGACCGCGTTCTACATGACCCGGTTGATGTTCATGACCTTCTGGTCGGCCAAGCGGTGGCAGCAGGGTGTTCATCCCCACGAGTCACCGTCGGTGATGACCGTGCCGCTGATCCTGCTGGCCATCCCGTCGTTCGTCGGCGGTGCCGCCCTCAACGGGTGGATCGTCGACTGGCTGGCTCCTGCGGTCAACGGCGAGCACGCCGAACACGCGTCGTGGCTGCCGCACTGGACTCCGCTGGTCTTCGTGACGATGGCCGTGGTCGCCGCGGGCGTGCTCGCGTCGTACCTCATGTTCGGGCGCCGGTCGATACCGGCCACGACGCCGTACACGGCCAATCCGTTCATCATCGCCGGACGCAACGACCTGTTCGGCGACGCGTTCAACGAGGCGGTGCTGATGCGGCCCGGTCAGGGCGTGATCGCTGCCCTCACGGCGATCGATACGACGGTCGTCGACGGAGCGGTCCAGGGCAGTTCGAGCCTGGCGCTGGCCTCCGGGGCGGGGTTGCGGAAGTTGCAGAACGGGTACGTCCGGTCGTACGGGCTGACGATGGTCGTCGGCGTCGTGCTGCTGGGACTAGCCCTCGTGATCGGCCAGTTGGCGTAAGGGGACACATCCATGTTCATGCTCACAGCCCTGGCCCTCCTGCCGCTGGCAGGCTGCCTGGCTACGGCGATCGCGAAGGGACCGCTGGCGCGCAACATCGGGTTCGCGTTCTCACTCGCCACGCTCGCGCTGGCGGCCGTCGTGGCGTACGAGTACGCGACGGGTGCGAACCTGACCGAGACGGCCTCCTGGATCAGGTCGATCGGTGCCTACTACTCGCTGTCCCTGGATGGCCTGGGTCTGCTGATGGTGCTGCTCACGGCTGTGCTCGTGCCGATCGTGTTGATCGCCGAGTGGAAGACCGGGGCGGCTGACGGCCGCTGGGGCGCAGGGACGTTCGTCGCGCTGATCTTGGCCCTGGAGTCGATGAGCCTGTTCGTCTTCATGGCCGGCGACGTGCTGTTGTTCTACATCTTCTTCGAGGCCACGCTGGTGCCGATGTACTTCCTCATCGCCGGATGGGGTGGGGCTAAGCGGACCGCTGCCGCGATGAAGTTCCTGCTGTACTCCCTGGCCGGCGGGCTGGTGATGCTGTTCGCCGTGATCGGCCTCGGGATCCAGTCGGCGAGCAAGGGCGCGCCGTCGTACCTGCTGTCCGACCTGGTCAAGCTCTCGATTCCGTACAACTGGCAGCTCCTGATCTTCCTCGGCTTCTTCGTCGCGTTCGCGATCAAGGCTCCGATGGTGCCGGTGCACACCTGGCTGCCGGACACCGCCGAGCAGGCGACGCCGGGTACGTCGACGTTGCTCGTCGGCATCCTGGACAAGATCGGCACGTTCGGCATGATCAAGTTCTGCCTCGCGCTGTTCCCGGACGCTTCGAAGGCGGCTGCGCCGTACGTCATCGTGCTGGCTGTGATCTCGATCGTGTACGGCGCAATCCTGGCCATCGGCCAGAAGAACGTGCTGCGTCTGATCGCGTTCACGTCGGTCAGCCACTTCGGCTTCATGGTCGTGGGCATCTTCGCGTTCACCACCCAGTCGATCAACGGGACCGTCTTCTACATGCTGAATCACGGGTTCTCGACGGCCGCGCTGTTCCTGGCCTTGGGTTATTTGGTACGGCGCCGCGGCTCTGCGGAGATCGCGTCGTACCGCGGTGTCTTCCAGATCGCACCCGTGGCCGCCGGCGTCGTGCTGGTCGGGGGACTGGCGGGCCTGACGTTGCCGGGTCTGGGTACGTTCGTGGGCGAGTTCCTCGTCATGGCTGGCACGTGGAGCCGGAATCCGGTCGTCGCCGGGATCACGACCATCGGCATGGTGCTGTCGTCGCTCTACATCCTGTGGATGTACCAGCGGATGATGACCGGACCCGCCTCCGAGGAGGTCAAGGAGACGATCACCTCCGACCTCGACTGGCGGGAACGGCTCGCGATCATCCCAGTCCTGGCGCTGATCCTGCTGCTCGGATTCTTCCCCAAACCGGTGCTCGATCTCGTTGAACCGGTCGCCAAACAGACCATGAGCTACGTGCAACTCGCGGATCCGGCACCGGCCGCGCAGGGAGGCAAGTGATGATCCCGACGCTTCTCGACATCGCGGCGCCGATCCTCGAATATCGGCTGCTGGGACCCGTCTTCATCGTGTTCGTTGCGGCGTGCCTCGGTGTGCTGGTCGAGGCGTTTGCGCCGCGTCACCTGCGTGACGAGGCCCAACTGATCATCGCCGTCGTGTCCCTCGGCGGTGCGCTGGTGATCTTGTTCGGCACCTGGGGCGACCGCTGGCGCACGGTGGGCGGTATGGGATCGCTCGCGATCGACGGACCGACGCAGATCTTCTGGGCGTTGACCCTGGTGTTTTCGCTGATGAGCGCGCTGTTGTTCGCCGAACGGCGGGTATACGGCGGCGTCACCGCCTTCACCCCCATGGCTGCGGCGATCCCCGGTTCGCAGTTGGAACGTGATGCCACGACGGCCAAGGTCGAACACACCGAGGTGCTGCCGCTGCTGCTGTTCGCGGTCACCGGCATGATGCTCTTCCCGGCCGCCAACGACCTGCTGATGATGTTCGTGGCTTTGGAGATCTTCTCGTTGCCGCTCTACCTGCTCTGTGGCCTGGCGCGGCGGCGTCGTCTGCTGAGCCAGGAGGCGGCCTTGAAGTACTTCCTGCTGGGCTCGTTGTCGAGCGCGATCTTCCTGTTCGGGGCGGCGTTGCTGTACGGCTTCTCCGGCTCGTTCTCTTTCGGCGCCATCGCCGCGGCGATCGCGTCGCCGTCGCAGTCGCCGACCCTGCTGAGCGCCGGCATGGTGCTGGTGATCGTGGGCCTGCTGTTCAAACTCGGCGCGGTGCCGTTCCATTCGTGGACGCCTGACGTGTACGTGGGTGCTCCCACCCCGGTGACCGCATTCATGGCCGTCTGCACGAAGATCGCGGCGATCGCCGCGACCGTGCGGGTGCTGTTCGTCGCGCTCGGTGGCGAGCGGTGGCAGTGGCAACCGCTCGTGGCGGGCATTGCCGTACTGACCATGCTGCTGGGTGCCGTCCTGGGCATCGTGCAGCGCGACATCAAGCGGATGCTGGCCTACTCTTCGATCGCTCATGCGGGCTTCTTGCTGACCGCTGTCGCGGGCGCGATGGCGCCGGAATCGGGCCTGCCGACGGGGCAGATCGGTACGGTCTCGGGCATCGCTTTCTACATGGCGGCGTACGGCTTTGCCACGCTCGCGGCGTTCGCGCTGCTCACGCTCGTGAGGAACGCGGCCGGCGAGCAGAACGAGTTGTCGGCGTGGGCGGGGCTGGGCAAGAGGCACCCGTGGCTGGCAGCCGCGATGACGGTGGTCATGCTGAGCTTCGCCGGAATCCCGCCCACCGCCGGCTTCGTCGGCAAGGTTGCGGTGTTCGGGGCAGCCTGGCGAGGCGGGTACTGGTGGCTCGTGCTGGTCGCGGTCGCGATGAGCCTGGTGACGGCCTTCTTCTACCTGCGTGTGATCGTGGTCATGTACTTCCGCGCCCCGATCGAGGTCGACGACCACGGGGAGTCTGTCGAGGAGTCGGGTGCGGCCGAACAACCCGGTCTGGGCACCCAGATCGTGATCGTGGTGGGCACGGTGATGAGCGTCGTCTTGGGTCTCGCGCCCGGATGGTTGATCGACATCGCCACCTCCGCGGTTCAACTCTTGAGATGAGATGCCCCCTAGCGTGAATGACCTGACCGACGAGGAACTGCGGGCCTGGACCGTCGATCTGCTCGAAGAGATCGAGCGCCGATTGGCGGCCACGGCCAGCGGTGAGACCGCCTTCGTGACCGAAGTGGCCCGCCATATCACGATGGCGGGCGGCAAACGGTTCCGGCCGTTGTTGGTGGCGCTCGCAGCCGCCGTCGGCAAGGACGTGGGTCACGACGTCGACGACGAGTCGGTGATCCGGGCGGCACTGGTGGTCGAGTTGACTCACGTGGCATCCCTGTATCACGACGACGTCATGGACGAGGCGGCCGTACGGCGGAACGCCCCCAGCGCGAACGCCCGCTGGGACAACTCGGTGGCGATTATGGTCGGGGATCTGCTGTTCAGCAGGGCGTCCAGCGTGGTCGCGACCCTCGGCGTGCCGTACGTCGCGCTGCAGGCGCAAACCTTCGCCCGATTGGTCCATGGTCAGATCGCCGAACTGCTGGGGCCGCAGGGCGATGATGATCCCGTCGGGCACTACCTGGGGGTCGTCAAGGACAAGACGGGTTCGCTGATCGCCACGTCGGCGCGGTTCGGCGGCATGGTGGCCGGTCTCGACGACGAAGCGCTCGACGCGCTGGAGCGGTTCGGCGAGGAGATCGGTGTGGTGTTCCAACTCTCGGACGACCTGATCGACGTGGTGAGCGAGTCGACGGGCAAAACGCCGGGTACGGACTTGCGTGAAGGTGTCCTCACCCTGGTGACGTTCGCCGTCGCCCACTCCGACGATCCCGCAGACGCGGAGTTGAAGGCCTTGGTGTCGCGGCCCCTAGCGGAGAGCGAAGTCGACCGCGCCCTGACGTTGCTGCGGGCGCACCCGGCGGTCCCCGCCGCACGGGCCGAGATCGCCCGTCGCGCCGACATTGCCCGATCGTTGCTCGCCCCGTTGCCCGAGGGCCCTGCCCGACGTGGGCTCGAGGCGCTCTGCGACCAGGTGATCAGCCGCTCGTCCTAGGGACCGAAGCGGGACAATCGGCGACCTCAACACTCGACACGCCGGGTGCGAGGGCGGTTTTGTTCGTTGACGCCCTGATGTGTCCCGATCAGGTCGCCGCCCCTTCGTTCGAATCGTTCGTGTGGTTCTTCGGAGGCAAGGCAATGCTTCAGGTCGGCCTGGCGGTCGTGCTCGTCGACCTGCCAGGGCAGGGGTCGACACCTGACCAAGGGCTCCACTTCGGAATTCAGACGCTGGACGGGCTGATCCGGGTGTTCGATGCCGTGCGGGAGCGGGGATTCGGCGGTGACATTGTGCTGCTCGGCTGGAGCGGGGGTGGGATCTTCGTGACGAAGTACGCCACGCTGGCCCGCCCGCAGGATCGGCTGCGCGCCGTCGTCGCTTCGGCGCCCGTCCACGACACGGCTGCCCTGTTCCGGGCGATGTTGCCGGCCGTCTTGCGGCGTGATCCGGCGTCACCGCTGGTGAGGGGAGTCCTTGCGGTGGTTCGTCGAAACCGGGTCATGCGGGCAGCCCTGGCCAGGTACGACTGGCAGTTCGGTCCCGGCGGGATCGCCGGGGCGATCGAGAAGTTCGACGCGTTGGGACGTACGGATCTGTCGCTCGTCGACGTACCCGTCCTGGCCTTGGTGGGCCGCGACGAAGATGCCGAATCCCTGCGTCAGGCAACTGCGGTCGTGGCTGCTGTCCGTACCCGGCACCCCGCCTCAACGGTCGTCACCTTCGATGCCGCTTCAGGAGCAGCCGCCCACTGTCAGGTCGGCAATCTCCCGCTGGCGCTCGGGCGGGTCATCGCCTGGTTGGACTCAGTCCTGGCTCTGCCGACAACGGCCTGAGCCAGGCCTCCAGCGTTCCCTACGACGCCGTACCCGCCCGCCAGGTCTTGTACCCACCGTCGAGGTTGCGCACGTCGGTGCGTCCGAGTTGCCGCAGCAGCCGTACGGCCGTATGTCCCCTCAGGCCCACCGCACAATGCACGACGACCGGCCCGGCGGGGATGTCGCCGTACCTCTCCCGCATCTCGTCGACAGGGATCAGGATCGAGCCCGGAATCCGCCCGGCGTCGAATTCCGACTGGGTCCGGACGTCGACGAGTACGGCTCCGCCCGCCATCGCGTCGGCCAGGTCGTACCACTGGATCGATTCCGACACCCCGTCGCGCTGGTTCTCGGCGATGAAGCCGAGCATGTTGACTGGGTCTTTGGCGCTGGAGAACTGGGGTGCGTAGGCCAACTCGAGATCCGCCAGCCGACTCGCCGGGATTCCGCCGGTCATGGCCGTCGCGATCACGTCGATGCGCTTGTCGACACCGCTTTCGCCGACTCCCTGGGCGCCGAGGATTCGGTCGGTTTCCGGGTCGACGAGCAGTTTCAGCGCCATGGAATCGGCGCCGGGGTAGTAGCCGGCGTGCGAGAGCGGGTGAGTGTGGATAGCGCGGTACGGCACACCTGCCGCCTTGAGCCGCTTCTCGTTCCACCCGGTGCTCGCGACTTGGAGACCGAACACGCCGACGATCGCCGTACCCAGCACCGGGCGGCTTCCGCCCTCCAGCCCTGCGATGTGATCGGCGACCCGACGACCCTGCAGGTTCGCCGTCTGGGCGAGCGGAATGAGCACTAGGGAGCCGTCGACGGCATCGCGCTTGGCGACCGCGTCGCCCACGGCGTAGATGGCCGAGTCTGACGTGCGATGCCACTCGTCGACGACGATCGCCCCGCCGGGCCCGAGGTCGAGCCCGGCATCGGCCGCGAGCGAACTGTCCGGCCGTACCCCGATCGCCGCCACCACGAGGTCGGCCGCTGCCTGTGAACCGTCCGACAGCGTCACGGTCGCCTCGCCGATCGCGGTCACACTCGCCCCGAGGCGCAGATCCACGCCCACCGAGCGGATGCGTTCGTGAACCGGCTCGATCATCTCGGGGTCGATCGGGGCCATGATCTGGGGCAGCGCCTCGACCAGGGTCACGGTCAGGCCTCGGTGGTGAAGGTTCTCGGCCATCTCCACACCGATGAACCCACCCCCGATGACGACGGCACTGGTGGCGTCGACGACCGCCCCGACCAGGGCGTCGGTGTCCTCGATGTTGCGCAGGCTGAGGGCCCTCTCGATGCCCGGAATCGGGGGGCGGACCGGCTTCGCACCGGGCGACAGAACGAGAGAGTCGTACGTCTCCTCGTACGTCTCCTCGTACGTCTCCCCGGTGGCCAGGTTCTTGAGTTCGACGATCCTCCGGTTCCGGTCGATCCGTACGGCTTCGGTCGCCACCCGCACGTCGAGCCTGAACCGCGCCGCGAGGGAGTCCGGGGTCTGCAGGAGTAGGGACTGGCGACGGTCGATCACGCCGCCGACGTGGTACGGCAGACCGCAGTTGGCGAACGAGACGTACCCGCTGCGTTCCACGACCACGATCTCGGCCTGCTCGTCCAATCGGCGCAGGCGGGTCGCCGCGCTCATGCCGCCGGCGACTCCACCGATGATGAGGGTTTTCACGGGCGAGATGATACCCCAGGGGGTATCGATCGAGCGATTTCGACTACCAGATGGTGACCCTCTGGTCGGGCGCGAGCCAGAGGGCATCACCCTCGACCACCCCGAACGCCGAATAGAAGTCGTCGAGGTTCCGCACGATCTGGTTGCAGCGGAACTCGGCGGGGGAGTGCGGGTCCGTGGCCAGCCGCTGCAGCACGAGCTCGTCGCGAGACTTCGAGCGCCAGATCGTCGCCCACGACAGGAACAGGCGCTGGAGCCCGTCGTAGCCGTCGATGTCGGGCGAGGAATCCCCGCCCGCCAGCCGCCACGCCTTGATCGCGATCGCGAGCCCGCCGAGGTCGCCGATGTTCTCGCCGATGGTGAGCTCACCGTTCACTCGGTGACCGGGAGTCTGCTGCGGCTCGAGTGCGGCGTACTGTCCGACCAGTGCTCCGGTGCGGTCTTCGAACGCCGCTCGGTCTGCGTCGGTCCACCAATTGCGCAGCCGTCCTTCCCCGTCGCAGGTCGAGCCCTGATCGTCGAACCCGTGCCCGATCTCGTGGCCGATCACGGCGCCGATCCCTCCGAAGTTGACCGCGTCGTCGGCCTCCATGGAGAAGAACGGAGGCTGCAGGATCGCGGCCGGGAAGACGATCTCGTTGCGCAGAGGATGGTAATAGGCGTTGACGGTTTGGGGGTACATGAGCCACTCGGCCCGATTGATCTCTCCGTTCAGCTTGGAGAGGGCGTAGTCGAGTTCGAAGCTGTTCGCCCGCATGGCGTTGCCGACCAGGTCGCCACGCTCGACGCGGAGCCCGGAGTAGTCGCGCCACTCGTCGGGGTAGGCGATCTTCGGTGTGAAGTTCTCGAGTTTGGCCAGCGCCTCGGCCTTCGTCTCGTCGGTCATCCAGTCCAAGGACGAGATCGACTGCCGGTACGCCTCGATCAGGTTCGCGACCAGGCCATCCATCCGCTCCTTGGCAGCCGGCGTGAAGTGACGCGTGACGTACACCTTGCCGATCGCCTCGCCGATCACTCGTTCGGCGAAGGCGACGCCGCGCTTCCAGCGGTCTCGCAGTTGCGGCGTACCCTGCAACGTCCTTTCGTAGAACCCGAAGCGTTCGTCGACGAAGCGGCTGGGGAGGTACGGCGAGAGGCTCGACACGGCCTTCCAGCGGGCCCAGGCGAGCCAGTCCTCGAGCCGGTCCTCGGTCAGGAGGGCAGCAACCTCGGTGAAGAACGAGGGCTGGCAATCCACGACGTCGTTCACCTCACTGCCGATCGACGCGCCGGCCAGCACCGCCTCCCAACCGAAGTCAGGCGCCTCCTCGCTGAGCTGGGTGACGGAGCGGAGGTTGTACATGGCCCGCATGTCCCGCACCCGGACCCGATCCCAGTGGCGGGCGGCGATCTCGGACTCCAAGCCCATGACGAGTTGAGCCTGGGCGGCCGCGTCGTCGACGCCGGCGAGGCTCAGGCTTCGCTCGACGTGGGCGACGTACGCCTCACGGATCGCGGCGTGCTTGTCCTCCCGGTAGTACGACTCGTCCGGCAGTCCGAGCCCGTCCTGGGCGACGAACAGGACATACCGCTTCGGATTCCCAGGGTCGGCCTCGACGTCGGCCGCCAGGAGGGAGGCAAGGCCGTACCGCAACGACCAGCCCAGATGGGCTTGGAGATCGGTCAGCGAGCCGATCGACTCGACCCGCTGCAGCAGGGGAGCGAGCGGGTCGGTGTCCAGTTCCTCGATCCGCCCCGCGTCCATGAAATCGCCGTAGAGCGTGGCGATCTTGGTCTGCTCGTCGGTCAGTGATGCCGGATCACTGTCGGCGAGTTCGGTGCAGATCGCGTGTACGGCTTTCTCCGATTCGTCGCGCAACGTGACGAACGTTCCGGCCATCGGCTTGTCGTCGGGGATCTGCTCGGTCTCGAGCCACCTGCCGTTGACGTGTCGGTAAAGGTCGTCGGCGATCCGCACCGACGTGTCGAATCCGTTCGTATCCAGCGCAAGATGAGTCACCTCGCCGATGGTAGTGGCGCCCTCCGACGCCAGGGTTCAGGCGATCCTTTCAGCGGTGGCGCGCGCGCCCCGCGTCAGATCATTCATCCTTGGTGGGCGGGAACCGGGTGTGACGTCGGCCGAGCCGGCGATGAGTCGGGAGATCGCGGGCCGGGGGCTTGCCATCTAAATAGAACGCGTGTATTATTAATCCATGGATGAGACCATCATCAGCCCGTATCACGTGGATCACTGCGTGAGTGATGCTGAGCGCCACGAGTTCCAGGATCGGTTGGCGGTGGCGGTCTCGCGGTGGAACGCGGCGCAGGCCGAGTTGGTGGCTCTGGCTGCGGAAGCGGTCGACTCGGGGGTGTGGGCCCAGGACGGGATCCGTTCGGTGTCGCACTACTTGACCTGGCAGGCGGGTGTCTCGGCGGGTACGGCACAGGCATGGATCGACATGGCCGAGAAGGTGGCCGGTGGTGAGCATCCGGCGACGGTGGGATTGTTCGAATCGGGCCAGTTGACGCTCGACCAGGCCAGGGCGGCGGTGAAAGCACCGCCTCACACCGACGAGCAGGTCGCCGCCCTTGCCGGGTCGATGACGGTCGGCCAGATCCGCACCACGGTCCGGGCAGCCCGGGTGCCGGCCGACCCCGACCCTGACGGCGGCTCGGAGCAAGGACGGGTGTCGTTCGACGACGAAGGCCGGTTCCGACTGACGGCCGTGCTGGATCCAGATCGGGGCCGGATCGTCGAAGCCGCTCTGTCGGCCGCCCGGGACCGGTTGTTCCACGACCGGGGCGAAGCGAGTCCGACCCCGTGGGCTGATGCGCTGGTCGACGTGTGCCGCCGGTCGTTGAACGGCGAGACTGAGCAGGTCGCCGACCGGCATCACGTGGTGTTGTTCCTTGACCCGTCCCAGCCGGTGCAGGCCAGCTGGGCCGACGGCACCGCCGTCCCCGATGCCCTGAACCAGCTACTCACCTGCGACGGCACGGTGTCACCGGTCTTCGTGCAGAACGCGGTACCCCTCTCCGTAGGCCGGACCTTACGGGTCGTACCGAACCGGACCAGACGCGTCATCTTGCGCCGCGACCGTCGACGCTGTCAGCACCCGATGTGCAGCAGCCGACGCGGGCTGCAGGTCCACCACATCCGCCACTGGGCCGACGGAGGTCGAACAGACTCCGACAACCTGATCACCCTGTGCGCCCGCTGCCACCGAAGACACCACCTCGGAGAATTCACCATCCACGGCGACCCCAATACCGACATCGAGTTCAGGGCCCGGTCAGGACTCAAGATCCAACCCCCACCCCACCGACAGCCGTGCCCACCACCACCAGGCCGGTCAACCTACATTCATCCCACCGGCGAACGCCTCGACTGGCGAAGCCTCAGCTTCCCGGCCGCACCCGAACCACCGACCAGTCACGTGCCGCCGTCCGATGTCGCTGCTTGAGGCGGAGCCGTGAGGTTCGCCTACTTCGACCACCTCACCGTCAAGTCCTGAGGCCGCGACCGGGTGGCGTCGATCGTGACCGTCCACGTGTCGTTGAAACCACTCGCTCCGGTGGTGTCGCCGTTCGTGTAGGTCGCCGTCAACGATCCCTTCACCGTCACCAATGCCTCGGCCACGGCGAAATCCGACGGTGACACAGCCCACTGGGCCACGGCGGCAGGCTCGGCAAGATCAAGGGTCCGATGAATCGAGCCAGGCACGATCTGCCGACCCGGGGGAAGCGGGAAGCGGAACGGGCAGTTCACCGGCGACAACTCCTGACTGCTCAGGCACTGGTCGAGAGACGTGTTCGTCGCCTGGATCAAGGCCTCCCTGCCCTGGGGTGTGATCACCACCGGAAGCTCCTCGATCGGCGTCCCGTAGTCCAGGTTCGGCACGGTGAAGTTCGTGCGCTCGTGGTAAGCGAGATAGGGCAGTGTGGTGTCGAACGCATACGACCCCGGCACCAACTCCAAGTCCACCACCGGCCCCACGACCTGACCGTTGATAGACAACGGCACTCGATCGTTGCGCTTGGCCGAGACGTGCACCGTCGTCGTTGCTTTCGCCAGGTGCCACGAGCCGTCGTCGTTCTTGACGACCCGGAACACCGCCTCGACGGCCTCTGTGCCGATGGTGTAGCTCGCCCGAATCTGGCTGGCGTTCTCGTCGGCCGTCGGCACGTTGATCGACCCGATCGGCGCTCGGTCGAGCCCTCGCCGTACCGTCGCCTGATTGAGCAAGACCGTACTGCCTGGTCCGACCGGCCCGTACGTCAGAGCCTTGTCGATATCCCCGTCTTTCAGCGCCGTCAGGTACTCGCGCACCACCTGGTCGCCCCGCGCCACCACCGCCTTGGACGCCTGGGCTGTGGTCGGAACCACGATCGACGGGTCGACCTGGATCGGCCGGTACTGGTCCCACACCAGATAACCCACCAGGCCGAGCACGATCGCTCCCACGGCCCCGAGCAGCCAGACCGGCCGACGTCTCCGACGCGCGCGACCGTGGCTCGGTGCTTCGTCGGGGCGGGAATACCGACCTCGACTGGGCGCGTCGATCGGAGCTCCGGGGATCGGTTTGGGTACGTCCAGTTCCGGCGCCTGCGCCTCCCCCGTCGGCCGGTTGAGATCGACTGGCTTTGCTACGGCTTCCTGCCTCACCGGCGCGTCGAACGTCGGAGCGTCCACAGGGCCCCCGCCGCCTGCCGGCGGCACCTTGGACACGAGCGACGACATCGGGACGGGGGTCGAGGCCGACACCTGCGGCGGCGTGCCGATCCGTGAGGTGATGCCCGGCGGAGGTGGCAAACGAGTCGCCGACCAGGGATCACCGACCACTGGCGGGGGCTCTTTGACGCCGGGATTCGGCCGCCGACGTACGACGGCCTTCTTCACCCTGGGCGGATGACTGAGGGAGGTTGCCGTCCGAACCCGACGCGGGGTCGAGTTGAGGGCGACCACGTCCTCCGATTTCCGCAGTTCCTCCGATTTCCTCAGTCTGGTCGTGTCGGGGGTGGGGTAGTCCGTCGAGGGGCTGCTGTCCGCCGTTGCGGGTGAGAGTGCGGATCGGAGGACCGTGGCGTGTTCGGTCGGGTAGCCGGTGGTGGGTGAGGGTGCGGATCTGAGCGCGGTGGTGTCTGAGCCCTCCTGCCTGACATCTCCGCTCTCGTCAGAGGTTTCGTTGAGCCCACGGATCCTTTCCTTAGCCAGCGCGTCTTCCCGCGAACTTAGGGAGGTGACTGGGAGGTGCGTGGCGACCAATTCCGCGGGGCGTAGGACGGTGTGGTCGGACGGGGGTCCTGCCGGGCGTAGGACGGTGTGGTCGGACGGGGGTTCTGCCGGGCGTAGGACGGTGTGGTCGGACGGGGGTTCTGCCGGGCGTAGGACGGTGTGGTCCCCACCACCCTCGCTGGGTCGCAGAACGGTGGAATCAGGCTCGAACTCGCCAGGATGACGCAGAACGGTCAGGTCCGGCTCGCCGTCGGTCATCTCCTACGTCTCTCCTACCCGACCTGCCAGGTCTCGGCACCACGCATCAACTGCTGGAGCGAGACGGTCGGGTTCTCGGCCGAGCCGGCCAACTCGAGCTGGTGGCGGGCGAGATCGTCGTAGGCGGGTCGCTCCACGTCACGGAAGATGCCGAGGGGAGCCCGGTGCAACGTACCTCCGTCGGTCAGCCGCGACAGCGCGAACGCTACCGTCGGGTCGGGTCGGTGGGCGTCGTGGATCACGACCGAATCGAGACCGACCTCGTCGACTTCGGCGACGGTCACCTCCCCGGTCGCCGGATCACGAACGACGCCCAGCCTGCCGCCCGCGAAGGTGATCGGTTCTCCTTGGCGGAGGCGGATGATCGCCTCGTCGGCGTCGCGACCCTTGACCGCGTCGAAGGCCCCGTCGTTGAAGATCGGGCAGTTCTGGTAGATCTCGACGAGCGACGCGCCGCGATGGCTGGCCGCAGCCCGGAGGACCTCGCTCAGCCCTCCTCGATCCGAATCGAGCGCTCGGGCGACGAACGACGCCTCGGCGCCGAGGGCCAACGAGATCGGGTTGAACGGAACCTCCAACGAACCCATGGGCGTCGACTTCGTGACCTTGCCCTGCTCGGAGGTCGGCGAGAACTGGCCTTTGGTGAGTCCGTAGATCCGGTTGTTGAACAGCAGGATCGTGATGTTGAGGTTGCGGCGCAGGGCATGGATCAGGTGGTTGCCGCCGATCGACAGCGCGTCGCCGTCGCCAGTGACGACCCACACGGCAAGGTCGGGTCGGGTCATCGCCAGACCCGTCGCGATCGCCGGCGCCCGACCGTGGATGGAGTGCATGCCGTACGAGTCGACGTAGTACGGGAACCTCGACGAGCACCCGATCCCCGAGATGACGACGGTGTTCTCCCGCGCGATGCCCAGCTCGGGCAACAGGGCCTGGAACGTCGACAAGACCGCATAGTCGCCGCACCCGGGGCACCAGCGCACCTCGGCGTCGCTCGTGAAGTCCTTGCGGGTCAGCGGCTCCAGTGACAGGGGCACGCCGACCAGGCCGGGAAAGGTGGTCTGGGTCACTGCATCTCCTCGATCATCGAGATCACGTCGGCAGCCAGCTCGGTCGAGGAAATCGGCAGACCCCGCACCCGCGAGTAGCTCTGCACGTCGACCAGGTACGTCGACCTCAGCAACGAGGCGAACTGGCCCAGGTTCATTTCCGGTACGACGACCGTGTCGTAGGCGCGCAGCACCTCGCCGAGGTTCGCGGGCAGTGGGTTGAGATGGCGCACGTGTGCTCGTGCGACCCGGCGTCCGGTCCGCCGTACCCGCCCTGCCGCGGCCATGACCGGGCCGTACGTCGATCCCCATCCGAGCAACAAAACCCGCGCGTTGCCGCTCGGATCGTCGACGACCACGTCGGGCACGTCGCGTACGATCCCGGCAATCTTCTCCTGACGCAGCCGCACCATCCGGTCGTGATTGGCCGCGTCGTAGGAAATCCCGCCGGCATCGGATTTCTCCAACCCGCCGATCCGGTGTTCCAGGCCTGCGGTGCCGGGGATCGCCCAGGAACGCACGTGGGTCTCGGGATGGCGCACGTACGGGAAGTGGCGTGGTTCACCTGACGGGCTGCGCCCGTTCGGCACCGATGCGAAGGCGGGGTCGATGGGCTCGATTGCCGACAGATCGGGAATCGGCCACGGTTCGGATCCGTTCGCCACGTACCCGTCACTCAGCACGATCACCGGGGTTCGGTACGTCACGGCCAGCCTGACCGCCTCCACGGCTGTCGGGAAGCAATCCGCGGGCGACTGAGGTGCGATCACGACGACCGGGGACTCGCCGTTGCGGCCGTACAAAGCCTGCAGGAGATCGGCTTGCTCGGTCTTGGTCGGCATGCCCGTCGACGGGCCGGCCCTCTGCACGTCGACGACGACCAGCGGCAGCTCGGTCATGACGCCGAGCCCGATCGTCTCCTGTTTCAGCGCCAGCCCCGGCCCGGACGTCGTCGTGACACCCAACGCGCCAGCGAACGACGCGCCCAGCGCGGCGGCGACCCCGGCGATCTCGTCCTCGGCCTGGAACGTCATCACGCCGAGCGACTTGTGCTTGCTCAGCTCGTGGAGGATGTCGCTGGCGGGGGTGATCGGGTACGACCCGAGGAACAGCCTCAGGCCGGCCTTCTGCGCCGCGGCCATCAGGCCGTACGCCAAAGCCGTATTACCGTTGATCTGCCGGTACTCACCCGCCGGCATCGGCGCCGGGGCGACTTCGAATCGTACGGCGAACGTTTCGGTGGTCTCGCCGTACGCGTGCCCGGCCCGGAAGGCAGCGAGGTTGGAGTCGCGAATCTCCGGGCGGCTGGCGAACTTGCGCGCCAGGAACTCCTCGGTGCCGTTCACCGGGCGGTCGTACAACCACGTCAGCAGGCCCAAGGCGAACATGTTCTTCGTACGGGCGGCATCCTTGCGGCCGAGACCGAAGTCCTTCACCGCGCCGACCGCCAGGCCGGTGAGGTCCAGAGGGAAGAGCTGGTAGTCGGCCAGCGACCCGTCTTCGAGGGGGTTCGTCTCGTAGCCGACCTTCGTCAGGTTCCGGGGCGTGAAGTCGCCGGTGTCGACGATGATCGCCCCGCCCTTCGGGACGTCGCCGATGTTGGCCTTGAGGGCAGCGGGATTCATGGCGACGAGCACGTTCGGGGCATCACCGGGAGTGGAGATGTCGAAGTTCGCGAAGTGCAGTTGGAAGCTCGACACGCCGGGCAACGTGCCGGCTGGTGCTCGAATCTCGGCAGGAAAGTTGGGCAGCGTGGCGATGTCGTTGCCGAAGTGCGCCGTGTCGGCCGTGAATCGGTCCCCGGTGAGTTGCATGCCGTCGCCGGAGTCTCCCGCGAAGCGGATCACGACCCGGTCGAGGGTCTTGAGGTCGGCCATGCAATCCCTTCCATGAACGCGTGCGCCGTCGCGCACAGACCCGCCCAATCCTAGACGCGGAAAACGTGTGTCCCACGGATCGGACGCCTCCCCATGGCCAGGGCGACGACCCCCGATGGCCTAGCATGACCTCCGCCGGCGGAATCTCGGGGGCCGGCCGTCACTTGGGGGGATGTTCAGGGGGAAATACACCAGCGCGCTCGTAGGTGCCTGCTTGGTGGCGGTGCTGGCGTCCGGTTGCGCGGCGGTCAACAAGGGCGGCGCCCACGACCTGCGGAGAATTCCGTGAGATGGGCAACACGCAGCAGACCGAGGTGGTGACCAAGTACCTCAAGGACAAGGGCACGAACCCGACCAACGGCGAGATCACGCTCACCAAGCTGTCGGCCGCGGCCTTCTGCGCGACCGCAGGTCGGGACTCCGACCCGATCCGCAAGATCGAGACCGGCTAGCGGCCGGGGCGGCACGGTTACGATGCCGCCATGAGTGACGCGGCAGCCGACACCCACTTGCTGGTTGTCGCCGGGCAGTTCGACGAGATCCCCGGCGGGGTCCAGACGCACCTCAAGCACCTTCTGCCACGGCTGGTGACTCGCGGGATCCGCACCACGATTGCCTACCTCGGCACGCCGGGGCCGGCCCGAGACTTCCACGGAGTCACCGTGCTCCCGCTTCGACGCCGGCTCGACTTCAGGCACATCCTGGCCTGGCCGGACCCGTTCGAGTGGCGGCGCTTCGCGGGCTCGCTCGGTGTGGGGCAGCCGTTGGCGCCGACGCACATCGCAACGCACACACGGTTCTTCCCGATGACCTGGTACGGCACCAGCCTGGGCCGGCGGCTGGGCGTGCCGGTCGTGCACACCGAACACGGTGCCGGGTCGGTGGTGACCTCTCCGCCGTACGTCGCCGCAGCGTCGACGATCGTCGACCGCACGCTCGGCCGTCGCTCGCTGCGTTCGGCGGCTCGAGTCCTCTCGGTTTCGGAGGCCACCCGCCGCTTCGTACGCGACCTCGCAGACGTCGACTCGACGGTGATCGGCAACGGCATCGATCTCGCGGACTGGCTGCCTCAGCAACTCAGCACTGAGACCGGCTCCCCTCGAGACCTGGTGTTCGTCGGTCGGCTGGTCGCCGAGAAGGGGTGGGGCGACTTCCTCAGGGCCGCCCAAGCGTGTGCCCAGGCGGGGTGGAAGGGCCGTACCCGGTTCCTGGGTACGGGCCCCGACGCTGCGGACATCCGCGGGCGAGCCTCGGCCGCCGGGCTCGAAGTCGACCTGGTCGGCGAAGCGGGTCCCGGCACCGTGCGTGACGCGCTGCGCGGGGCGGTGTACGTCAATCCCAGCCGCGCGGCCGAAGGATTCCAGCTGACCCAGCTCGAGGCGCTCGCCGCCGGTGCCAGCCTGGTCGGCTATGCGGTCGGGGTCGCCGACGAATTGGCCGCCGTACCCGGCGTCGACGCCACGATCGTGCCGCTCGGTGATGCGAAAGCCCTGGCCAAGGCGGCCGTCGCCGCGGTGACCCGGCCCGCGCCGCACCCCACGTGGGAGCAACTCTCGGCGTGGGATTGGGACACGGTCGCCGACCGGTACGTCGACGTGCTGCGTGAGGTCGCGCGCGAGTGACGACCTGGGATGGTGGCCGACCCGGCGAGGACCTCGCGTGGCCGGGCCGACGATGAGGGTGATCCGGGGATCGAGAGGAGCGCCGGTGAAGCCGTACCTGAACCGGCTGTTGCGCGATCTCGGGGCGGCCTGGAAGCTGACGCCGGTTAAGACCGGGGCCCTCGCCACGTTCATGATCCTGGTGGGCTCGTTGACGCCGGCGTATTTGCCACAGAACGCCCCCTGGTGGCCGGTTCTGCGCGCCCTGCATCTGGACTCGACGGCGACGAAGATTGCGGGTACGGCGCTGGTGATCGGCGGCATTCTGCTGCTGGTCGACGCCTGGTTCCGGCTGCGGCCAGCGGTCTACGCCGACATCAAACACTGGGCCGTGCTCGCCATCTGGAGCGTGCCCTTCCTGTTCGGTCCCCCGATCTTCAGCCACGACGCCTACAGCTATGCGGCGCAAGGCTGGATGCTCGTCAACGACGTCAACCCGTACGAGGCCGGCCCCGGGGTGTTGCCCGGCGCTTTCGCCGACCAGGTCGCCTGGGTGTGGCGATTCACTCCTGCGCCGTACGGCCCGCTCAGTTTGCAGATCCAGCACCTGATCGTCGTGCTGAGCGGAAATCAGCCGTACCTGTCGAGCGTCGCGATGCGAATCCCCGCGATGATCGGCGTGCTGCTCATCGTGGTCCTGCTGCCCCGGATCGCGCATCAGATGAAGGTCTCGCCCCAGACGACGGCCTGGTTTGCCACGCTCAATCCCTTGCTGGTCATCGACTTCGTGGGCGGCGCCCACAACGACTCACTCATGATGGGCCTCGTCGTGTTGGCGATCTGGTTGGCGTATCGACCGAAACTCTGGCTCTTTGCGGCGGTCGTGGTCGGGGTGGCCGCCGCGATCAAGCAGCCGGCGTTCCTGGCGGCGTACGTCTTGCCGCTGCTCCTCCAACCCTGGGTGAGCCGACCACCGGGGGAGTTGCTGCGGACTGTCGGCCGGATCGCCGCCAGCTGTCTCACGGCGATCGCGACGTTCGTTCTGATCTCGTTGGCCTGCGGGCTCGGGTTCGGCTGGCTGAACGCCGTCAACGTGCCCGGCCTCGTCGTCACGGTGTCCCCGTTCACGATCCTGGGGCAGGGCATCCAGCTGGTGCTGGACTACTTCGGTCTCGATTCGAGCGGCCACAACGCCATTCGATACTCCCGAACGGTGGGCCTGGTCGTGCTGGCGGTCGGTACCCTGTTCATGGCCCTGACCACCGCCCGCCGCAAGCCGATCGCGTTCCTGAGTTGGTCGTACCTGCTGATCGCATTCGCCAGCCCGGCGCTGCATTCCTGGTACGTGTTGTGGGGCGCGCTGCTGCTTCCGCTGACGGACCCGTCGCCCCGGATGCGGCGGGTCGCGACCTGGACCACGATCGTGCTGTTGAGCTACTCGGCGGTCAACCTGGCCTGGCGCAACGGCGCGCTCGCCCTTGCCCTGGCCGCCCTGGGTGTGTTCGTCTGGCAGGCCCTGCACCACCAACGACGCGGGGACCGACACCGGGAGGGGGTCAAGTGAACGACGCCACCGGCGAGGTTGTCGCCGATGTCGCCGACGGGATCGGACAGCTCCGGCTCAACCGCCCTCAGGCGATCAACGCCCTCACCCTGGGCATGATCGTGACGCTCACCGAACAGCTCGAAGCATGGCGCGACGACGATTCGGTGACGTCGGTACGGCTAACCGGCACCGGCGACCGTGGTCTGTGCTCCGGGGCCGACGTGCGCCGGCTGAGGGCCGAGGCAATGGCGGATTCCCGAGGAGTCCAGGAGTTCTTCCGGCGCGAGTACGCCCTGAACGCGGTGATCGCGGGGTACGGCAAGACGTACGAAGCTCTGATGTCCGGCATCACGATGGGCGGCGGCCTCGGCGTTTCGGCCCACGGCAGCCGTCGTCTGGTCACGTCCACCTCGCGCCTGGCCATGCCGGAGACCATCATCGGCTTCTTCCCCGACGTCGGGATGTGCTGGTGGCTTTCGCGGGCGCCGGGGGAGTACGGCACCTACCTCGCCCTCACCGGCACCACGATCGGCGGGGCCGAGGCGATCTATGCCGGACTAGCCGACGGCTGGGCGGGGGAACCCGGTGCCGTACCGCAGGTCCCGGGTGCCTGGCTCGACCGCTGTTTCGGCCACCACTCCGTCGTCGAGATCGAGGAAGCGCTCGTGGCGTCGCCAGTTCCGGCAGCCGCGGACGTGCTCACCGACTTGCGGGCGCGTTCGCCGTACGCCGTCAGCGTCACCCTCGAGGCGATCCGCCGAGCCCGGCTGATGTCGAGCGTCGACGAGGTGCTGGCCCAGGACTCTCGGCTGGCAGCCTTCTGGATGGAGTCCGACCTTGGGCGCCACGAGTTCTTCGAGGGGGTCCGGGCCCAGGTGGTCGACAAGGACCGCTCCCCCAGGTGGGCCCACGCGTCGTTGTCGGCCGTCCCGACCCGTGACGTGCAGGCCGCCTTCGAATGACTCCGGCGGGCGTGGTAGGCAAGGGTCATGCCCCTCGCGACGACCCCTCGACCCTGGCGCTCCTACGTGGCGATCGGCGACTCGTTCTCTGAAGGCCTGTGCGACGCCCTACCGGAGGGCGGCTACGCGGGCTGGACCGACCGGCTCGCTGTCATGCTCGCCGGGGTCGCCGACCCTGAGCCGTTCTCGTACGCGAACCTCGCGATTCGTGGCCGGCTGTTGCGTCAGGTCGCCGACCAGGTGGGTCCGGCGTTGGCTCTGGCGCCCGACCTGGTCTCGGTCAGCGGGGGCGGAAACGACTGCCTGCGCCCCGGCGCCGATCCCGACGCGCTCGCGGTCGTGCTCGACGATGTGGTGGTACGGCTGCGCGCGACCGGGGCCGACGTGCTGCTGTCGACTCCGACTGAAACCCGCGGGGCACCGGTCATCGAACGCGTGCGCGGGGTCTCGGCGGTGTTCCTGGCCCACACCTACACGATCGCCGAACGGCACGGCTGCTATCTGACGAACGTGTTCGGGTTGAGCGCGCTGTACGACTGGCGGATGTGGGCCGAAGACCGAGTTCACCTCACGTCGGAAGGCCACGCGCGCGTCGCGTCGGAGGCATTCCACGCCCTCGGCCACACGCCCGCGAATCAGGCGTGGCGCACGCCGCTGGATCCAGCCGATCTCGTGCCTCGCCAGGATCGGCTTCGCGCTGACGTTCTGTGGGCGAAGAACCATCTGGCGCCGTGGGTCTCCAGGAGGCTCACCGGCCGTTCCTCCGGAGACCACCTGGCTCCCAAACGTGCGGAGTTGACGCTGGTCGATCCCCGGCAGCCGCTGCCAGACGTCCGGTACTGACGAGAGCCTGTCTCGTGTCATCGGGACAGAATGCGGCGTAAGTCGGGCATCAGCCCCTCGAAGCCGGCGTGTCGCGCGTCGAGGGGACGTTCTGTCCCGGTCGTCAGCCGCGACGCAGCGTGATGATGGGGATCTCAGGCGGTGCGGCTACACGTACCGGCGGGCCCCACGATCCGACCCCACGGGACGTGAAGACCGTGACGCCTGCCACCTCGGCGAATCCGTCGACCATCGGCTGCTGAAGCCTCACGAGGTAGCGGATCGGCCACATCTGGCCCCCGTGGGTGTGGCCGGAGAGTTGAAGATCGATGCCGACCTTGGCAGCCAGGTTGCCCTGGCTCATCGCCTGCCGGGGCTGGTGCGCCACGAGGAGCCGGAAGCGGCCAGTGTCGTCGCGGGAGATGTGGTCGCGGTCTTGGAGTCGGGTCATCGCCGCCGAGAGATCCTCGTCCAGCGGCGGCGTGCCCGACCGGTCGTTGACACCGATCACGTCGATGCTCGCCGTACCCCTGCGCAACACGAGCGCGTCGTTGGCCAGCACGGTCAATCCCTCACGCCGCCACTCGGCGACCCACGAGCCTGCGCCCGAATAGAACTCGTGGTTGCCGGTGACGGCCACCGTGCCGTACGTGGACCTGAAGTCGGCGAGCGGCCTCAACTCCTCGCCCAGTCCCTCGACCGTGCCGTCGATCATGTCTCCGCCGAGCACGACCAGGTCGACGTTCTGGGTGTTGACCTGCTCCACAGCCCTGGCCAAGAACTCGCCGCTGCGGGCGGGCCCGACGTGCACATCGGTGAGGAGCGCCACCTTGAACCCGTCGAACTCGGCCGGCAGGTCGGCGGAGGAGAAGTCGTGGTAGGTGAGCTTCGGATACGAGGCCTCGAACACGCCGTACCCGGTCACGGCGACGGCCAGGGCCAACCCGGCAACGGTCAGGCGTCTGATTCGGGTGAGGCGGCGGGCGGGCCGTTCCGAGGCAGGGAGCCGCCGGTCGGCCAGCCGTGCGAACCCATTCACGATCATGACCGCGATGAGGCAGAGAAAGACGTAGAACACCAAGGCAGCGACCGTGAATGCGGCAGCCGTCACGGGCCGCCACGCCTGAGGGTTGGGCACCCCTCGCGCCGCCGTGACCGACGCCAGCGCCGTACCCACGAGCAGTAGCGAACCCAGCCCGACCCCGATGCGGCCGCGCCGACCCAGACGGGTGACGACCGCCGTCCGCCGGTAGAGGAACACGAGCAGGCCGATCAGGATCAGCACGGGTACGGCCAGGAACACCCAACTCACTCGTGCTTCCCCTCCGTCGGCCATCGCGCGAGGGGCCAGGGTACCTGCTTGACCTGGTCGGGTGCCTCGCTCGGCGGTCGCACCCGGTCGCCGAGGGAACCTGCGACGTACGACACTGGGCCTCATGCGTGTGTGGTGGTTACTGGCCCTGGTCGTGTGGCTCGCCGGGTGTTCGGTCGCCGACGTCACCGGACCGTCGTTGCGCGAGTGGGCCTCGGCCCGCCCGGAGGTCGCGACCGTGGGTGGGTACGGAGACGACGTCACGGTCGAGCTGCGCGCCGGTGCCGGCAACGACGAGCGACGATCTCTGGTCGCGGCGTACGGCACTCTCCTCTCCGGGCGTACGCGGACCCAGGACTGGAACTTGACGATCACCGACGGGGATTCGTCCCTGCGGCTGTGCAATCAACCGGCGGCCAACCAGGTGTCGTCGGATCTCTACACGAGCCTTCGCGCCGATCCTCGAATCGGGTCGGTCGAGGTCCGCACGAGGTTCGAGTACAACCGGGTGTTCCGATCCGTCGACGCCAAGGTCTCCGGCGTGGCGAACGTGCTCGACGTGTTCGAGTCGTTGACCCCGGCCGACGTGGTCACGCGTGGCACGGGGGAGTCCGACGGCGCGATCGCGGTGTCGGATCCGGCGACCGAGGCCCGGCTCTGGTGGGACCGGACTCCCGACGTCGAACACGGTCTGGCGCGGGTACGGCTCGCCCGGTCGGTCATGAAGGTCGCCGATGTGGTCTGGGTCGGTGGCGGAGGGAATTACGAGATCCGCCTGGCTCGACGCGCGGACCTACCCAAGGTCGTCTCTGAGGTCGACTGGAACACCGACTGCGACAGCTGCCTCCTCACCGCCGAGAACCTGTCCGTGTTTCCACAGGCGGGACCGGCCAACGCCATCGCAGGCATGAAGCTCGCCGACCTGCCGGGAGCGACGGGCGTGTCCGTGAGCCGAGTCGGCGCCTCGCTCGGCTTGGACGAGGTAAGTGCCGACGCCGCCTTGGCCAGGATTGCGGCCGACCCGTCGCTTCCTTCGTTGTCGATCTCGATCCAGCGTGCGGGGCAGGTCATCGCTTCGTTCGGCGGTTCGCCCGGCGCGATGGTTTCTACGTACGGCAGAACCGCCGCCGCTCGCCGTACCCCGTCTGTCACCTCGATCGATCTGTCACCGTCGGGACCGCAGGTGGTCGCGGCGGTCGTGAACTGCGCGACGGCGCCGGAGTGCCAGGCGGCCGCGCGATCGATCCGGGCGGCCGGCTGGGACGGCCGCGGCATCGTGCGGATCACGGGGAAGGCGTTCGGGGATCGGCTGGCCGTGACGCTCGAGGGAACCGCCGACGGTCGGGCCGAGTTGAAGTCGGAGACGGTGCCGTACGGGGCACCCTCGTGGACCCCCAGCCCCACGGGCTTGGCCTTCTTCGACGCCTGGCAGACGACGGCGAGTTAGCGCTCAGGCCGGGGCCGCAGGGCCTCGATCGCTGCGGCGACGCCGACCTCGGGCTCGATGACGGCCCAGTACCCCAGCTCGGCCCGAGCCCGCGACAAGTCCAGCGACATCCCACGCGTCAGCATGCGTACGGCACTGGCCGTGAACTGCGGGGCCGCGGCGGAGCCTGAAACGCGCCGTCCGAACTCGCTGGCCAGGGCCGCTACTTCGGCCACCTTGGCGGGGACCCGGCGACGTGGACGCTGAGCGCCGATGGCGTCCGCGATGCGATCGACGACGTCCCACATCCCGACCAGTTCGTCGTCTGCGATGTTGACCAGCCCGACCCCTGGCCGAGCAGCTGCCAGTTCGATGGCCTCGACCGCGTTACCGATGTGAAGCAGTTGGTTGCGGACTTCGCCCCTCACGAGCCGGGGCAGGGTGCCGTCGGCGATGACGCGCGCCAGGTGTGGGAAGAACGTCTGGTCACCAGGCCCGTACACGCGACGCAGTCGGAGGACGGTGGCTTCCGGTAGCAGGCCGAGGATCGCTTCCTCGGCCAGGTACTTGCTCAAGGCGTAGCGGCTGTCGAAGCGCGGGCCCACGGGTTGGCTTTCGGGGATGTTCCACTGCCGATCGGACACGTTGTAGACCGAGGAGTGGCTCACGTAGATCATCCGGCAGTCGGCCTTGCGGCACGCCCGTGCCAGCAGGCCGGTGGCTTCGACGTTGGTGTGGCGGTACGCGGCCCAGGTGTCCCACAACGAGTGCACCGCAGCGGCATGCACCACCACGTCGGTGTCCGTCAGCACGCGATCCCACTCGGGCTGGCGGATGTCCATGCGCACGAAGTCGACGCCGTCGGCCCTCAAGGTGCTGCCGGCGGCGATGTCGCGCCCGATCCCGACCACGGTGTGCCCGGAGCGCACGAAAGCGCGTGCGGCAGCACCACCGACGAAGCCGGTGGCACCGGTCACCACGACGCGCATGGGCGTACCGCTAGCGGTAGTTGACGAACTGGACCGCGAAATCCAAGTCGGCCTTGCGGACGAGGGCCTGCACGGTCTGCAGGTCGTCGCGCGACTTGCTTGACACGCGAAGTTCGTCACCTTGGATCTGGGTCTTCACGCCCTTCGGGCCGGTATCGCGCACCAGTTTGGTGATCTTCTTGGCGTTGTCCTGGCTGATTCCCTGCTGCAGGGTGCAGGTTTGGCGCCACCGCTTGCCCGAGGCGCGGGCGTCGCCGACCTCCATCGCTTTCAGGTCGACTCCCCGCCGCGCCAGCTTGGAGTAGAAGACGTCCAGGACTGCCTTGAGACGTTCCTCGGTCGAGCTCTCCAGTTCCACTGCCTCGCCGGCCCAGGCGATCGACGACTCGGTGCCCTTGAAGTCGAACCTCTGATGAACCTCCTTGGCCGCCTGATTGATCGCGTTGTCGACCTCTTGCCGGTCGACCTTGCTCACGATGTCGAACGAGGACTCTCCAGCCACGTCATTCCTTTCAGCGGGGTGAGGCGCCGCGAACGTGCGTACGACGCGAATGCTGGCCCAGTCTGTCGCCTCCTGCCGTACCCACGCACGGTCGTTATCCGACCGTAACTCGGGCCACCTGGAGGGGCAGCCCCGCAATTCGTTTCAAAGTCTATGATTCCGTCGGCGCAGAGCATCCGATCATCATAGTTATGCGAAAATATGATGCATGGACACGAGCGACCTCATCCGTGCTGGCGAGACTTTGACAACCGAGTTCAAGTCTCACCTCAACGATCGTGAACTGACGAAGGCCGTAGCCTGCCTGGCGAACGCTGAAGGCGGGGCGCTCCTGCTCGGCGTAGCCGACGGCGGGCAGGTCGTGGGGGCACAGCCTCGACCCGGAGGGCATATGGATCCTGCGCGGGTGGCGGCGTACGTCCAGAACACCACTGATCCCCCTCTCGGTGTGGCAGTGAGGCTGGAGAGCATCGACGGGCACCCCGTGTTCCGGATCGATGTGCCTCGAGCGATGCCTGGCCCAGTTGCCACCAAAGACGGGTATTACACCAAACGAGTCCTCGACACCCTAGGCCAGCCCCAGTGTGCACCCATGTCCCCACAGGAGATCGTCAGCCTTGGAATGATCACGCGCGGGCAGGACTACGCAGCCGCGGTCGCGGTCGGCGCTACCCTGGCGGACCTTGATCCCGCTGAGTTCGATCGCTATCGCCGTCTCTGCCGCTTGACCGGAGACAGCATGGCGACCCTCCAGGACGAGGACATCCTGAGAGCGCTTGGACTGGTTCCCATCAGCTCGCCACTCAGTCTCGGGGCCGTCCTGCTGTTCGGTAGATCCGCCGCCATCGCGCGCTGGGTGCCGAACGCGGAGTTCATCTTCCAGGACCTGAGGAAGGGCGGGAGTGCCGCCAACGAGCGCCTGGTTGGTCCACTTCTTCGCGTCAGCGAAGCGATGCAGGCGCTCATCGATGCGCGGAACAGCCTGACAGAGTTGATGGTGGGCATCCACCGCGTCGAGGTCTCGCTCATTCCCCCCGTCACCAGACGCGAAGCAGTCGCGAACGCGATCGTGCACCGCGATTACTCAGCTTTGGGGGCAACGAGGGTGCAGATTGACGAGGCGGAATTCGTCGTCAGCAATCCAGGGGGTCTACCTCCTGGAGTCACGATTCAGAACATTCTCGCCGAGTCGCGTCCCAGGAGTCCGATCTTGGCCGACGCCTTCAAGAGGGCGGGGCTGGTTGAGCGCAAGGGCAAGGGCGTCAACGAGATGTTCGAACAACAGCTACGTGCCGGTCGTGGCGCGCCGAGCTACTCGCGCTCCACGACGAATTCGGTTCTCGTCTCGGTTCCCCTGGGAACGGCCGACCTCGATCTGGTCCGTTTCCTGCTCACGTTCGAGAACGAGCGGCAACAATCCCTCGGACTGGACCAGTTGCGCGTCATGCATGAGATCAAGGAGATGGGCTCCACCACACTCAGTGAGCTGGCCGAATCGCTGTCCATGCTTCCTGCCACCGTGCGAAACACCTCCACTCAACTGGTTGAGATGGGGATTCTGGAGACACGAGGGGCGGGCCGGAGCCGACGCCTCCATCTCACCTCGCGCTTCTACGACCTCGCGCAGGATTGGAGCGCTTACGTCCGAGTCAAGGGTGCAGACCCGATACAGCAAGAACGCATGGTTGGCGATTACGTCGATGCGTTCGGGTCGATCACCCGATCACAAGCGGCCGGACTTTGTCAGGTGTCGCCCACACAGGCAAGGGCAGTGCTCAAGCGCATGGTCGACCGGGCGGAGTTGCGACTCGTCGGTCAGCGTCGCGGGGCAAAGTACGTACGCCGGTGAAGGGAGGGTCTATGTGAGTTGCATCGAGCTAACCCCGAGTACACAGAGGAGCCGTCACCTCACCAGTGATGCGATCGACAGCCAGATCTGGGTGAGGATGTTGCGCATCAACTCCAAGAGCTCCCGGCTCGTTGCCAGGGTCCACAGCAGCGCGGCCATGGCGATTCCTCCGACCGTGACCAGCGCGTACTCAGCAGTGACCGCTCCGCGGTCTCCCCGCCGACGCTTCGACCCACGCATGGGCTTCTCCCTTCCTCAAGGTTGTCCGTGCCCGGACTATGCGTCGAACGGGGCTCGCACGTCAGGCCGGGGTAAGGACCTGTGGACAACGCTGAGGCGTGATCGGCGTCTGTGGACGAGCAGTGACCTCGAAGGCGAGATCGGGCTCAGGTCGACAGCTGTGCGTCGAGGTCGGCGATCCGACCGACGAGCAGGTCGACGAAGCCGGTCACGTCCACGTCGAGGGCGACGTGGGTGTTCGGCTCGCGCTTCCAGACGCCCTTGAGGTCGGCGACGGTCATCCCACGGGTGAGCCAACCGGCGGTTTCGACGCCCACCCAGACGTGCTCGGTGCGCAGCAGGTCGGGCTTCACCACCGCCGCGACAGCGAGAGCGTCGTGCTGGGCGGTCGCATCGCTGCCGTTGGTGGCCAGGTAATACGTGCCGTAGAAGTCGACCATCCCCGTGATCGCCCGAGCCAGCGGTCCTGCGTCGCGGCCGCGCAGAGGGTTCCAGTCCGAGCCCGCGAACATGGCCTGGTGGGTGACGTCCAGCCCGACCATGGTGACCGGCACGCCGGCGGCGAAGACCCGGGCTGCAGCATCGGGGTCGAACCAGATGTTGAACTCGGCAGTCGGGGTGTGGTTCCCCGTACGGCGGACCCCTCCCCCCATGATCACCAGCCGGTCGAGTTTGCCGTACACGTCCGGCCGGAGCGCCGCCAGCAAGGCGACGTTCGTGAGCGGGCCGATCGCGACCATCGTCACCGGGCGGTCGGAGGATTCGATCAGGTCGACTTGCAGAGCCAGGGCGCCTCGGGGATCTGGAACTCGCTGCGGCAAGGCCAAGTCGACTCCGCCTAGCCCTCCCTGGCCGTGGATGGACGGGTCTCCGGTCTCGGTCAGGTGAACGAGCGAACGTCCCGCGCCGGCGGCGAGCGGTACGTCGTCGCGGCCCAGCAGGTGGAGCATCCGCAGCGCGTTGCCGGTAGTGTTGTCGAGGCCGGTGTTACCGCCGACCGTGGTCACCCCGATCAGGTCGATCTCGGGGCTCGCCACGGCCAGGGCCAACGCGATGGCATCGTCGATGCCGGGGTCGGTGTCGATGATGACCGGGATCGGCATGTCAGCTCCTCGTCAGGTTGGTGATGGCACCGATGACCTCGTCCCAGAAGCGCGGTACGTCGAGGCGCGTTGCTACCGATGCGTTGGTCGGTGCGTGCTCGCCCTGAATCGAGCGGTAGCGGTCGAAGTCGACGACGGTCATGCCTGCGGTCCACTCGCCGTGTGTCTCGACCGCGACGTGGGCGGGCTCGCAGGTGACGATGTCGTCGATCAGTCCCGCCACCGCGCAGGGGTCGTGCACGGGCGGGTAGGCGAACCCCTGACGTTCGGCATAGGTCGCCTGGAAAAACCTCAACATGTCCACGACGAACGTCGCCAGTGGTCCGCCCACGGCGGCCAGCCGGGCGAAGACGTCGTCGGAGGCCTGGGCTTGATGGGTGAGGTCCAGACCGACCATCGTGATCGGCCAGCCTGCCGCGAAGACGGCAGCGGCCGCCTCGGGATCGGCGAGGATGTTGAACTCGGCGGCCGGGGAGGCATTGCCTCGGGTGTAGGCCCCGCCCATCAGCGAGACCCGCTTGACCCGTTTCGCGATCCGCGGCTCTGCCCGGAGCGCGAGTGCGATGTTGGTCAACGGGCCGACTGGCACCAGGTTGACCGTTCCTGCGGGTGCGGCCATGACCGTCGAGACGATGACGTCGACCGCATCCCGGGGGTCGAGGGCGACGTCGGGCTCGGGGAGGACGGGGCCGTCGAGGCCGGATTCCCCGTGGATGTCTGGCGCGACGATTTGCTCCCGCACGAGGGGTACGGCAGCCCCCGCCGCGACCGGTACGTTCCGAATGCCCGCCACGGTGCACACCGCCAAGGCGTTGCGCGTCACCTTCGGCAGAGTCTGGTTGCCCGCGACCGTGGTGATCGCGAGCAGATCGATCGCCGGGTGCCCGGCCGCGAAGAGGATCGCGACCGCGTCGTCGTGGCCCGGATCGCAGTCGAGGATGATCTTTTCGGCCATGGGACTCACGCCGTCTTCAGAGCCGCCGCTCGCCGCCGCCGCTTGACGATGTCCATCGCCGCGAACGTCAGCGCGAGGATCGTGATCACGTACGGCGCCATCTTGGCCAGGTTCGAGTTGATCCCGGCCACTCCGAGTCGGTCGGCCACCGCGTCGGCCAGTCCGAAGATGATCGCCGCTACCATAGTCGGAACGGGCCTCGCGCGACCGAAGGTCAGCGCCGCTACCGCGATGAAGCCTCGACCAGCCGTCATGTCCCGGGTGAATGCACCGAGGTTCGACATCGACAGCTGAGCTCCACCCAGGCCGCACAGCGCGCCGCACAACAGGATCGACCACAGCTTCATCCGGGTGCCGTTGATGCCGGCGGCGAGTGCCGCGGGGAGGTCTTCGCCGACCGCCCGCAGGTGCACACCGAACTTCGTCCGGTAGAGCAGGAACGCATAGAGAGGCACGCAGAGGAGGGCCACGTAGACCAGGGGGGTCTGGTCGCCGAGGATCGGCAGGTGTGGCTTGGGTAGGGAACTGGTCACGGTGGGCGGCGTGCTGCCGGTCGTCTTGTAGAGAACTTGCAGCAAGAAGACCGACAGGCCCGCCGCCAGAATGTTCACACCGATGCCGACGACGATGAAGTCCGCCTTGAGCCACAACGTGCAGGCGGCGTAGACCACCGAGAGCAAGATCGCAGACACCACCGCGGCCAGCACGCCGGCCCACGGGCTCTTCGTGGCAGCGCCCACGGCGATAGCCGAAAAGGCGCCGATCAGCATCATGCCTTCGAGGCCGATGTTGAGAATGTCGGCCTGCTGCGTGATCGCGCCGCCGATCGAAGCGAACAGGATGGGTGTCAGAGAAGCCAGCACCGCCGCCACGAGAGCGAGGCTGAACACGCTGTCGAAGATGCTCACTTCGTGCTCCCTTCGGTCACGACCGGGGTGACAGCCGCGGTGCCCGCGCCTGTCACGTCACTGCGGATCGGTGCGGAACCCGACGGACCCTCCACCGCGGACGACGACCGTCGTCTCCAGTTCCACACGAAGGTGCCCGTGATCATGAGGATGATCAGGCCTCGAATGAGGTCGACGAGCGACAAGGGAACCTGCGCGTTGAGCTGCATCGAGCCGCCGCCGGCGATCATGTTCGCGTAGAACAGCGCGGCGACGATCGCCGCCCACGGGTTCAGCCGGGCCAATAGCGCCACGGTGATGGCGGTGAAGCCGTATCCCGGTGAAAACGCCTGCAGGAAACGTCCTTGGGAGTTAGGCCCGATCACGAACAGCGCCCCGGCGAATCCGGCCGCGGCGCCCGACAGGGCCATGACCTGCATGCTCATCGACTTCGGGTTGACTCCGGTGTATTCGGCGAACCGGTTCATTTCTCCGAGTTCGCGCACCCACAGGCCCCAGACCGATCGCGTGAGGATCAGGCCCAGCGCCACGACGACCGCCAACGCGATGAAGATGTCGGGGGTCAGCGAGAACTCCGGTGACAGGATCGGCAGCGAAGCTTCGGGGCCAATTTTCTGCGAACCGACGGAGCCGTACGCAGGATCGCGCAGCGGACCGGTCACGAGGTACGTCGTCAGCAACAGGGCGATCGAACTCATCATGAGCGTGGTCACGATGATGTCGACGTTCCAGGCGGCGAGCAGCGCACCGGGGATCAGGCCCCACAGGGCGCCAGCGACGAACCCCACGATCAGGATCAGCACGATCTGGACGATGCCGGGTACGGCAGATCCCTTGAGGGCGACCCCGGTGAGAGCGCCGGCGAGCGAGCCGACGTACAGCTGGCCTTCTCCGCCGATGTTGAAGAAGCCGGCCCTGAAGCTGATGATCACGGCGGCCGACAGGATGAGCAACTGCACCGAGTGGGCGAGCAGGCTGCCGATGCCGTACGGCGTGGTCAAGGCCGAGAAGAACAACTCCTGATAGGCCGTCAGCGGGTTCTTCCCGAGCAACAAGATGATGATCGCGCCGACCACCAGTGCGCCGCCGATCGCGATCAGGGGCTGGGCCGCGTTGGTGAAGATCGTCTTGACCAGGTTCGTGGATCTGACGGGTCGAGCATCGCTCACCTGTGCGAGATCGACGGGTACGGCGATATCGGCCGGCGGAAGAGCTGCCTCTTCGACCGGTGCCGGCTGCGCGACGATCGTGTCGAAGATGTCGGGGATTCCGTCGCCGTCCAGGTCGGTGGAGACGAGATCGGCCTTCTCGGCATGGACGGCTTCGGCGCGGGCGACAGCGTCGTCGTCGACGTCCTCGCCGCCCATCGCCAAACCGACCGCCGTCTCGGTCATCGTGTCTTGGGTGAACTCCGCGACGATGTGGCCACGATGGATCACCAGCAGCCGGTCGGACAAGCTCATGACTTCGTTGAGGTCGGCCGAGATCAGCAGGATGCCTGCGCCCCGGTCGCGGGCCGAGACGAGCGCGTTGTGGACGAACTCCATGGCCCCGACGTCCACACCTCGGGTCGGCTGGGCGACGACCAGTACGGCTGGGTCGGCCTCGAACTCGCGGGCGATGACGACCTTCTGCATGTTGCCGCCCGAAAGTGACCCGACCGGGGTCTTCGGCACGGCCCCGCGCACGTCGAACTTCTTGATCAGCGCGGCACCGAGCGCGGTGAGCGCTCGGGGGTTCAGCCAGCCGGCCCGGGCGACCGGCGGCTTGAGGTGGGTGGCGGCGACGTTCTCGTCGACCGCGAGGCTGGGTGCCGTACCCACGTGGTGGCGATCGTCGGGGATGTACGCCAAACCTTGCTCCCGGCGCGATGCCACCGAGGCTCGGGTGACGTCGGTGCCTCGCAGCCGGATCGAGCCGCCGTCGGGCTTCTCCAGGCCAGCGATCGCCTCGGCGAGTTCGGACTGGCCGTTGCCGTCGACACCGGCGATGCCGACGATCTCGCCGGAGCGCACGGTCAGGGAGAGGCCGTCGACCCGGGTGATGCCTCGTTCGTCGACGACCGTGAGGGCATCGACGTTCAACACGTCGTCGGTCGGGTGAGCCGGCGTGTGCTTGATGCGGAGAAGCACGTCGCGGCCGACCATCATCGTCGCGATCTGTTCCTTCGTGAGTCCGGCCGCGGGTACGGTCGCGATGGACCGGCCGTCACGAATCACGGTGACCTCGTCGGCGATCGCGAGGACCTCGTCGAGCTTGTGAGAGATGAAGATGACCGCGACGCCGGACTTCGCGAGGTCGCGGACGACGACGAACATGTCGTCGGTCTCGGCTGGGGTGAGCACCGCTGTGGGTTCGTCGAGGATGAGCAGCCGCGTGTCGTGCGACAAGGCCTTAAGCACCTCGACCCGCTGGAGTTCACCGACCGACAGGGTGCGGGTGATCGCTTCCGGGTCCACGTCGAGGCCGAACTCGTCGGACAGCCGACGTACCTCGGCCTCCATGCGGGCGGTGTCAAGCTGTCCGTTCTTGGTCAGTTCCCGGCCCAGGAAGACGTTGGCGGCGACCGTCAGGGAGCCGACCAGCTTGAAGTGCTGGAAGACCATGCCGATGCCCAGCGCCGCAGCTTGCTGCGGTGTGGTGATCGAGACTTCCGAGCCGTCGAACATGATCGTGCCGGAGTCGGGCACGGCCGTGCCGTTGATCATCGACATCAGGGTCGTCTTGCCGGCACCGTTCTCGCCGACGATGGCGTGGATCTTGCCGGGGTAGACGTCGAGATCTACCCGATCGTTGGCCACCTTCGGGCCGAACGTCTTGGTGACCTGACGTAACTGCAGCAGCGGAGTCGTCATCGCATCCCTCTGAATTGGTCAAAGACGCTGATTGAGGCTGGACGCATCACGGGGCCGGGCGACCGGCCCCGTGATGCACACCATGTCACGCAATCGTGGTCGGCACCGTGATCGTGCCGTCGGCGACCTGCTTGGCGTAGTCGTTCACCTTGGTCTTGATGTCGTCGGGAACGATGTTGCCGTTGTTGTCGAACGTCAGGGCCACGCCGTTGTTCTTCAGACCATACGAGGTGGTCTTACCGTACTCGAGCGTGCCTGCGTCGGCCGCGTTCACAGCTGTGACAAGGCCGTTGCCGATGTTCTTGAGCATCGAGGCCAGGATGTTGCCCGACTGCAGAGCGTTCTGGTTGGAGTCGACGCCGATGCCGTACTTGTTGGTGTCCTTGGCCGCCTTCAACACGCCGATGCCCGCGCCTCCGGCGACCTGGTAGACCACATCGGCCTTGTCCTGCTCGAACATCGACTTGGCGATCGAGTAGCCCTTGTCGGCGTCGGTGAAGTTGCCCACGAAGCCGGTCTTGACCTGGATCGTCGGGTCGACGCTCTCGACGCCTTTCTTGAAGCCGACCACGAAGTCCTGAATGATCGGAATGTCCATGCCGCCGACGAGGCCGACGACCTTCGACCCGGAAGCCTTGGGGAACTTGTCCTTGTTCGTGGTCACCAGCGCGGCCAGGACACCAGCAAGGAACGAGCCTTCGTTCTGCTTGAACGTGATCGAGGCGACGTTGGGCTGCTTCACGACGTCGTCGTAGATGACGTACTTCTGATTCGGGAACTTGGGTGCGATCCCGTCGAGCACTTCGACCATCTGTGACGAGCCGACGACGACGATGTCCCACTTGCCCGACACCTGCTCCACGTTCTGCTTCCAGGACGCGGGGTTGTTGGCTTCGGACTCGACCGTCTGGGTCTTGTGACCGGCGGCTTCGAGCTGCTTGATGCCGCGCTGGGCGTCATCGAAGAAGCTGGCGTCGCCCAGCGGGCCGTTGACCACGTTGACGACGGACTTCTTGGCGGTGCCTGCCGCAGAGCCGGACGCCGCTGGAGATGCGGTGTTCGAAGTGCAGCCTGCCAGGAGCAGCGCGGCCGCAGCCGCGACCGCGAGCCCCTGCTTCACTCTCGAGATCATCTGGTGTTCTCCTTCGTTGGGAGGTCGGGTCGCCGACCTGCGTTACGTCACGGTGTCGGAGTGACCGAAACCGGGTCTGTGGTGAGGTGGGTGAGGACTTCGTCCCGCCCGGGCATGCCCGCGGTGGCTCCGAGGCTGCGGGTGGACAGTGAGGCTGCGACGACGGCCCGTCCCGCGGCGGCCACCATCGTCGTACCGGCGGCCAGCTCGGCAGCGAGCGCGCCGACGAACGTGTCGCCGGCCCCGGTCGTGTCGACCACCGACACCGCGGGCGGCGGCAGCAGGGTGACCGAACCTGCGTGGCACAGGGCCGCGCCTCGGGATCCGAGCGTCGCGACGATCGTCGACGGCGATCCCGGTCGAGCTGCCACCGACTCCATGGCTGCCAAGTCGTCGGGGAGGGGTTCGCCCAGCACGGTCGCGTATTCGAGTTCGTTCACGACGAGAACGTCGGTGCCCGCCAAGACGTCGGCCGGCAGCACCTGGGCGGGGGCCGGGTTGAGCACGAAGAGACCCGTCGTGGCGTGCTGGGCTGCGCGTACGGCAGCGACCGGCACTTCGAGCTGACAGACGACGACCGCCGCGTCGGTCACGATGTCGCCGGCGGCCTCGACGTCGGCGGCCGACAGCCGGGCGTTGGCTCCGGCGACCACGATGATCGAGTTCTCCGCCAAGGCATCGACCATGACCAGGGCCCGGCCGGTCGGTCCTGCCGTACGCCGAAAGCACGACACGTCGACACCCACGCCGGCGAGCGCCCCCGCGACCACGTCCCCGGCCGAATCCTCCCCGCGGAGCCCGACGAAGGCGACGTCGGCGCCCATCCGGGCTGCCGCGAAGGCCTGGTTGCTGCCTTTGCCGCCAGGGCCTTCGGCGTACGAGGTCGCCAGCAGGGTTTCACCTGGTCGGGGCAGCGTTTCGGTGGTCGTGACCAAGTCGAGGTTGGCACTGCCGACGACCGCCACACGGCCTTTCGACTGCTTCATTGCACCTCGCGGGTCCACCAGGCCGAGGCGCGTATGTCCCGGCTTGTTCAGCGATCCAATCCCGGCTGAAAATGCCTGTCAAGCAAGCGCGGCGAGCCGCAATGAGACTGTGATCTTGGCGCCGGTCACGCCGGCCCCCGATCAGGCCAGCAGGGCCGCCGCCGCGATCTTCACCATGGATGCGTAGCAGTCCTCGCGTTCCTCCGCTGTGAGGTCGCCGCCGCCGTTCTTGAGGTGGTCGGAGACGGTCAGCACGACGAGCGCCTCACCGCCTTCGAGCATGGCGACCGAGTAGAGGCCCGCGGCCTCCATCTCGACGGCGAGGGTGCCGAGCCGTTCCAGGGCGGCCACCGTCTCGGGTCGGCCGAAGTAGAAGTGGTCGCTGGCGAAGACCGGCCCTACGTGGCTGGTGACCTGAGGCAGGGCATCGGCAGCGTTCATCGCGGCCCTCAACAGAGTGGGGCTGGGCGCCAGGGAGGCAGTGCCGTACGGAATCAGCAGGTTGGGCACCGACGAGTTGGTGTGGGCGGCCGACGCAATGACGACGTCGCGGACCGCGACCGAATCCAGGTACGCCCCACACGTCCCGACCCGGACGATCCTCTCGACTCCGAAGAATCGGTACAGCTCGGTGACATAGATCGACAGCGACGGCAGGCCCATGCCCGACCCCATGACCGTCATGGGTTCGCCTTCGTAGAGGCCGGTGTAGACGCCGATGCCACGCACGTCGGAGACGAGTTCGACGTCGGTCAGGAAGTCGCGAGCGATCTTCTCGGCGCGCTTCGGGTCTCCGGGTAGCAGGACCCGAGGGGCGATCTGGCCCGGTTCGGCATTGATGTGTGGTGTGGCCATGGTGTCCCCTCGGTTCGTCGGTCGGCTGGTAGGAGCGTACGGCCAATTCGATTCGTCCTGCGCGAGCGCTGGCTGCTATGGTTTCGGGGCTGGTTCGCCAGCCCTGGCAGGTTGCCCGAGTGGCCAAAGGGAGCGGTCTGTAAAACCGTCGGCACAGCCTACGTAGGTTCGAACCCTACACCTGCCACCAGGCTTCAAGAGGCTTCTGACAAGCGCTGATAGGTGCTCTCAGGGGCCTTTTGCCGTACCTGGGGATCCACCCGGGAGAGGACGGCCGGGCTCGATTCGCATCGCCGACGACGCCTCGTGTATGTTTGTGCGGCGGCTGGCCCCTATAGCTCAGTCGGCAGAGCGTCTCCATGGTAAGGAGAAGGTCTGCGGTTCGATTCCGCATGGGGGCTCCAGGGCTTCCGAGTCGGCGACCACCGTACGCCTCCAGGTGACTGGGCTTGGGAGACCGAGGCGGGATAGCTCAGACGGTAGAGCAAACGGCTCATAATCGTTAGGTCGCGGGTTCAAGTCCCGCTCCCGCTACCGAGAACGACGAGGCACCAACGTAAAGGACCACCATGGCCAAGAAGCAAGCCGATATCCGGCCGAAGATCACGCTGGCCTGCACGACGTGCAAGGAGCGCAACTACATCACCAAGAAGAATCGGCGCAACGATCCCGATCGCCTGGAGTTGAAGAAGTTCTGCCCCAAGTGCCATCAGCACACCGCCCACCGCGAGACCCGCTGACCTCCAGTTCGCACCCATCGAGCCGCTCTCTTCCGAGGGCGGCTCGTTGTCGTGTGGGCCGAACCTGATCTCAGCGACGCTGGGCCGTCAGCGGCGTCGTGGTGAGGTCCACGATCCACGACATGGCGACGGACTGGCTGGTCGAGACCGTGTGGCGGGTGCGGTTGGTGACCACGTCGGCGGTCACGGTCCAGGTCGCCTGGTAGTCGTACGTCACCGTCGACCGGCGGGCGTTCGGAAGCGGGGTCAGGCGCGTCGCGGCGGCCGGATCCTCGGTGCGCCTGATCGAGGCGTCGACGATCGTCCCCTGCACGAAGTCGGCCGGGAGGCCGGGACATCCGAGCGGTACGGTGGTCGTGCCGTCCAGGCATTCCTGCACCGCTCGCCGTACGGCTTCCTCGGCACGGGCGAAGCCAGCAGGTGTCACGATCGGCGTGAGACTGCCCACGACGAGGGCCTCTCCCGGGCTGTGCACGGTGACGCTGGCAGGCGGGCTCAGTCCCAGGTACGGATTCGACGTGGTCAGCGCGTACGTTCCGGGAAAGGCCGCGAGCGAATCCGCCTCGGCCGGAACCTCGACCCCGGCCACGTACAAGCGGACGCCGGCTGAGCGCAGCGCGGACACGTTCAGGCGGCCCGGCTCGTCACGGAGCCGCCAGGTACCACCCGACCGAACCGTCACGTAGGACGCGGTCACACGATCGGCGCCGACCAGGTACGTCGCCGACACCCTCTCCGTACCCACACTGCCGGGCTTCGGTGCATCGACGCTGATCTCGCGAACCGGTGCCGCAGCGCGGGCCAGGTCCAACACCGGCTTGGTCAGCAGCAACGACTCCGGGGGAGGAGTGTCGAGGTACGACAACGCGGTTTGGGCATCTCCGTCGGCGATGGCGTGGAGGTACGCCTCCACGGTGGCCTTGCTGGTATCGGGCCCCTGACCCGAGATCGTGTTGAACGACAAACCCAAGACCTCGGCCCGCGACAAGATCCCGGCAGTGATCAGCGACATCATGAGTGCGACGACCAGCCCGCTCACGAACGGAGCCCAGCCCGGCATCAGCACGTGGTCGACGCCCTTGACGATCGGCGGCCCCGGGGGCCACGGGTCCGCACTCGGGGGGAGAGGCGCGGGCCTGGCGCTGGTGTCCCGGCCCACGATCCTCGGCATGTCGCAGAGCCTAACCGCGGGGGTCGGAGAGGGCCGTGCGGTCTAGGGTGTGGGCCATGCCGATCACTGCCGAGCATGTGGGCCGGACGTACCCGCCCACCGACGCCTACGTCGTCAGCGCCGCCAAGATCGCCGAGTTCGCGACCGCTCTCGGCGACGGGAATGCGGCCTACCAAGGTCGAGAGCCGATCGCGCCACCGACGTTCGCTGCGGTCATCGCCGCGCAGGCCTGGGGCCAACTCTTCGACGATCCGGACCTCGACCTGGCGTTGCGCCGGGTCGTGCACGGTGACCAGTCGTTCGTGTGGCACCGGCCGATGCGGACCGGTGACGAGGTGGTCGGCGTGCTGACGATCGACAAGGTGCGGGCGCGAGGAGCGATCGAGTTCGTCGGTGTGACCGTCAAGCTGACGACGACGGCGGGGCAGCCGATCTGCGACGCGACATCGACGCTGGTGCACACGAGGAGTCAGGCATGAGCGCGGCTGAGGTGGGTACGGCATTGGGCCCGGTCAGGATCAGGGTCACGAGGGCCGATCTGGTCCGCTACGCCGGCGCGTCGACCGACTTCAATCCCATCCACTACAGCGACCGGGCGGCCGCCACGCTGGGTCTGCCCGGCGTTCTGGCTCACGGGATGTGGACGATGGGGGTCGCGCTGAGGGTCGTGACCGATTGGGTCGGCGACCCCTCCCGGATCCGTTCGTACTCGGTTCGGTTCACCAAGCCCGTCGTCGTGCCCGACGACGACGAGGGGGCCGAGGTGGTCGTGACCGGCACGGTCACCGCCGCGACCGACTCGACGGCGACGATCAGCCTCGACGTGACCGCCAACGGCGAGAAGGTCCTGGGGAACGCGACCGTCGAGGTCGCCCTGTGACCGAACCCGATTCGTGCACGGTCGAACACGAGACAGTGCTCGGCCGGCCATTCGCCGTACCCTCCTCTCCATTCCTCGCCGACCACACCACGTTGCGGGTCGGGGGACCGGCGGCTCGGCTCGTGGTCGCCGACACCGAAGAGGCGTTGCTCGAGGTTGTCCGTACGGCCGACCACGCTGGTGAGCCGGTGCTCGTGCTGGGTGCCGGGTCGAACGTCGTGGTCGCCGACGAGGGATTCGACGGCGTGGTGGTCGTCGTGGCGACCCGCGGGATCAGCGCCGACGTCTCCGACTGTGCCGGCGCGATGGTGACGATCGCGGCGGGTGAGCCCTGGGACGACGTGGTCGCCCATGCGGTGGCGCAGGAGTGGGTCGGTCTGGAAACGTTGTCCGGGATCCCCGGTGCGACCGGGGCGACGCCGATCCAGAACGTCGGGGCGTACGGCAGTGAGGTCGCGCAGACGCTCGCCCGGGTCCGTACCTGGGACCGGCAGCGGTCCACCCAGGTCACGTTCGCGGCCGCGGACTGCGGATTCGGGTACCGATCCAGCCGGTTCAAATCCGAGCCCGGCCGTTACGTCGTGCTCGGTGTGACCTTCCAGCTCGAACTCGGAGCGCTGTCGGCCCCGATCCGGTACGGCGAACTGGGCACCAGGCTCGGGGTCCAGGTGGGCGCCAGGGCGCCTTTGGCAGAGGTCCGGGCCGCCGTGCTCGACCTGCGCCGAGGCAAGGGCATGGTGCTCGACGCCGCCGATCACGACACCTGGTCGGCCGGCTCTTTCTTCACCAACCCCATCGTGACGCCCGAGATCGCAGCCCGCCTCCCGGTTGATGCACCCCGGTTCCCGACCGCGGACGGCCTCGTCAAGAGCTCGGCGGCCTGGTTAATCGACCATTCCGGCTTCCACAAGGGGTACGGCGCTGGTCCCGCCCGTTTGTCAACCAAGCACGCTCTGGCGCTGACGAATCGAGGTGGGGCGTTGGCCGCAGACATCCTCGCGTTGGCCCGCGAGGTGCGAAACGGCGTTCGGGAGCGGTTCGGGATCGAGTTGGTGTGCGAGCCAGTGCTCGTGGGGTGCTCGCTGGACGCCTGATCCGGTTCGACTCCGGGTGTCGGAATCACGTAGACTCTGGGGCTCGGTGGACTTGTGCCACGGTCGGGGCGTGCCCTCGGTCGGGTCACCAGGTCATCGAAGGGCAATAGCTCAATTGGCAGAGCAGCGGTCTCCAAAACCGCAGGTTGGGGGTTCAAGTCCCTCTTGCCCTGCGAAGAACGGGCGCAGCAGCGCCCGTTGTCGCGTCGGCCCCTCACGGGCTGAGCTTCGGACGAAGGATCACGCGTGGCCAAGCAGAAGCGCACAGCCTCGGGTCAGCCCGCAGGTGTCGCCGACGCCTCTGGCGTGCCCGAGGACACGACGCCCGCCGACGATGCGGGGTACGTCGCAGCCGACGATGCGGGGTACGTCGCTGCCGAGGATGATGTCGTGCACACCCCACCGGTCGAAAGATTCGACGAGACCGAGGCGTCGGCCGAAGTCGGCGACGTGACGGTGGAAGACGTACCGCAGAACGAAGTCGACGAGGCGGTCGTTCTCGAGCCAGACGACAGCGATCAGGACGACATCGATCCGGACGACAGCGATGCGGACGTGACGGTCGACGACCAGGCGGAGGACCCGCGTGGCGAGGACCTCGCCACCGACTTGCCCGACCCTGGGCCCTACGACGTCACTCCCGACGAGACCGAAGCCGAGGAACTGGATCCCGAGGCGCCAGACGACGACCCAGAACAGTTCGAGGAAGCCGAGGCGGTCGCCGTGGCTGCGTCGTCGACGCGCCCGGTGCGCAAGGTCCGTTCGGCCAAGGCGCCGGTCAAGAAGGTCACCGCGACGCCGACGCGCAAGGAGGCCACGGCCACCGGCCTCGCGAAGCGCACCAGTCCCGCCCAGTTCATTCGGGAGTCGATCGCGGAGCTACGTAAGGTGGTGTGGCCGACCGGCGCCCAACTTCGGCAGTACTTCGTCGTGGTGCTGGTGTTCGTGGTCTTCGTGATCGCCCTTGTTGCGGTCCTCGACTTCGGGCTCGGCTGGACGCTGCTGAAGCTGCTGGGCTGAGAGAGGGAAACATGACCGAACCGACATCCGACGACTTCGACGTGACGCTCGCGCTGGGCGACGACGACACGACCGACGAGGTGGTCGACGAGGAACTGAACTTCGATTTCGGCGGCGACGACGAGGAAGCCGACGACGACACCGAGATCTCCCTCGACTTCGACGCCGAGCCCGAGGCTGCCGGCGAGCAGCCGGAAGAAGTCGACGTCGCCACGGCCGCGTTGGCCGCCCTCCGCAGCGAGTTGCTGTCCAAGCCGGGAGATTGGTACGTGGTGCACACGTACTCGGGCATGGAGAACCGGGTCAAGCAAAACCTGGATTCTCGGGTCCGCACCCTCAACATGGAGGACTACATCTTCGAGACGATCGTTCCGACCGAAGAAGTCGTCGAACTCCGCAACAACGTTCGCAAGACGGTGACCCGCACGGTCGCCCCCGGCTACGTCCTGGTCCGGATGGACCTGACCGACGATTCCTGGGGAGCCGTACGGCACACACCGTCGGTGACCGGCTTCGTCGGTCACGCGAACCAGCCAGTGCCGCTCGCTCTGGACGAGGTCGAGAGCCTGCTGAGTCGGTCTGTGATCGCGAAGGCGACCGCAACCGGTGGGCAGACGACGCGGCGCAAGAAGGTCGAGGTCGCCGACTTCTCGGTCGGCGATTCCGTGATGGTGGTCGACGGTCCGTTCGCCGGCGTCCACGCCTCGATCACCGAAATCCACGCGCACAGTCAGAGGGTCAAAGCCCTGGTCGACTTCATGGGCCGCGAGACGCCCGTGGAACTCGGCTTCGGCCAGATCCAACGGACCTAGCGCGTCGGTGCCTCCGGGCACCACCCACCAGGCCGGGTTTCCGGCCACGACACACCAGCAAGGACCCGAAAACCATGCCCGCAAAGAAGAAGGTCGCGGCCCTCGTCAAGGTCGCGCTCAACGCCGGGGCCGCTACGCCGGCTCCGCCCGTCGGTACGGCCCTCGGCCCGCACGGCGTCAACATCATGGAGTTCTGCAAGCTCTACAACGCGCAGACCGAAGCCATGCGAGGCACGATCGTGCCGGTCGAGATCACCATCTACGAAGACCGCACGTTCAGCTTCGTCACGAAGACGCCCCCAGCCGCCGAACTGATCAAGAAGGCCCTCGGCCTCAAGAGCGGTTCTGCCGTACCCCACAAGACCAAGGTCGGCAAGCTCACCCGCGACCAAGTCCGGAACATCGCCGAGACCAAGATGCCCGACCTCAACGCCAACGACGTCGAGGCCGCCATGAAGATCGTCGAGGGCACCGCCCGCAGCATGGGCGTCACCGTCGAACAGTGACGTTCCCGCGGGGCCGTACGGCTCCGCACCCCGTGGCAGGGCCGGCGCGGCCCGTACGAACCACACCTGGCAAGCCGCTGACAGGGGCGGCAGACGAAAGGAACCAGACATGAAGCGCAGCAAGGCATACCGCGCAGCAGAGGCCGCCGTCGACGCGGCGCAGCTCTACTCCGCCAGCGAGGCCATCGGGCTCGCCAAGAAAGTCGCTCCGGCTAAGTTCGACGAGACCGTGGAGGTCGTCGCCCGGCTGGGTGTCGATCCCCGCAAGGCCGACCAGATGGTGCGCGGCACGGTCAATCTTCCTCACGGTACGGGCAAGACGGCACGGGTCCTCGTCTTCGCCACCGGTGAGAAGGCCGCCGACGCGCTCGCCGCCGGAGCCGACGAGGTCGGCGCCGACGAATTGATCGACAAGGTGTCCAAGGGGTACCTCGACTTCGACGCCGTCGTCGCCACGCCCGACCTGATGGGCAAGGTCGGCCGGCTGGGCCGCGTGCTCGGCCCGCGCGGTCTGATGCCGAACCCCAAGGTCGGCACCGTCACGATGGATGTGACGAAGGCAGTCACCGACATCAAGGGTGGCAAGATCGAGTTCCGCGTGGATCGTCATGCGAACCTCCACTTCATCATCGGCAAAGTGTCGTTCGAGCCCACCGCCCTCGTGGAGAACTACACCGCCGCCATGGACGAGATCCAGCGGCTCAAGCCGAGCACCTCGAAGGGCCGATACCTGCGCAAGGTCACCGTTGCCACCACGATGGGCCCCGGAATCAGCATCGATCCGATGCGCAAGGAGATCAAGGAAGACGCCTGAGGCCCGGCCTCGGTTCTGGATCGGACCCTCGTACCCATGGGGTACGGGGGTCCGTTTCGTTGTGCGGAATGCCGAAAGGGGGACCCCCTGAACTGACGTCGGAACCCGAGGCGACATGATTCACCTTGGGTGTCGCTCGAAACGGAAAGCGGCGCATCGCCTTCGGAGGTCATATGTCCACATCCACACCTGCGGCCGCACCGGCCGGACCACGAGAGCAACGGTCGGGGCACGGCATGGTCGGTGCCGCGGTCGGCACTGCACTGGAATGGTTCGACTGGGGCATTTACGGCACGTTCCTGCCCTTCTTCTCGACCCAGTTCTTCAACCCGAAAGACCCGGTCGCGGCGCAATTGAGCACCTGGCTCGTCTTCGCCGTCGGCTTCCTCGCCCGCCCCGCCGGCGGCATCTTCTTCGGCCACTTCGCCGACACCAAGGGCCGCAAGGCCTGCATGGTGCTCGTCTCGTTCTGCGCCGGGGTGGGAGCGTTGCTGATCGGGCTGGCACCCAGCTATACCCAGATCGGCATCGGCGCTGCGATTCTGTTGGTCCTCGGCCGGGTGATCCAAGGCTTCGCCCACGGCGGCGAGCAGCCGACCGCTGGCGCGTTCATCTCCGAAGTGTCCAAGCCCTCCAATCGTGGAGCTTGGGCCTCGATCATCTACGTCTTCGGAAACAGTGGCTCGGCGATCGGCCTTCTCCTGGCCGCCCTGCTGACCACCGTGCTGACGAACGCGAACATGGGTGCGTACGGCTGGCGGATCGCCTTCCTGATCGGAGCCGTCGGCTCGTTCGGCGCGATGTTGTACCGGATGCGCATGAAGGAGTCCGAGATCTTCTCGGCCCAGACGGGCGAGAAGCCGAACCTGTGGGCGGAGATCTGGAAGGCACGCAAGAAGGCGCTTCAGATCATCGGCATGGTGCTCGGTATGACCGTGGCCTTCTACCTGGCGACCACGGTGCTGTCGGCCTACCACGTCAACGTGCTGGGCCCGAAGATGGGCCTGTACGACGCCACCACCGGCGCCGCGCTTCCGGGCGGAATGGCGAAGACGGCCTACGCCGCTCAAGTCAACTGGACCAGTCTCGGCGTGTTAGTCGTGTACATCATTCTGCTGCCCTTCTGGGGATGGCTGAGCGACAAGGTGGGCCGCAAGCCGATCCTGTGGAAGTCGACCATCGGGATCGCTCTCGTGGCGTACCCCCTGCTCAGCTGGCTCAACGGAGACATCGTCCGGCTGGCCATCGCGATGGGCACGATGCTGATCCTCATGGGTGGGGCTTCGGCCATCTTCCCGGCCGTCATGGCCGAGGTCGTGCCGACCCGCATCCGGACCCTGGGTGTGGCGTTGCCGTACGCCTTGGCCACGGCACTGTTCGGCGGAACCGCGCCGTACATGCAGCAGTGGATGAGCGCCAACTGGGGTATCACGTCGTTCGCGTGGTACGTCATCGCGTTGATGGTCGTATCGACGATCGCCGTGGCTACGATTCCCGAAACCAAGGGCATCGATCTGCGGGACGTCAAGTAGCGAAGGGGACGATCGTGCCGGACTTCAAAGCCGAGTCGGATGCGATCCTGGCCGAGGTGCTCGAACTGAGGCACGCGCTTCACGAGCGCCCCGAGCTGGGGCTGGAGCTGCCGTACACCCAGCGTGCGGTGCTCGATGCCTTGGCGGATCTGCCGCTCGAGGTGACGACAGGGACCCGGTCGACGTCGGTGACGGCGGTGCTGCGAGGCGGGGCCGCAGATCCGGACCTGGCGAAACGGCCGATCGTCCTCCTGAGAGGTGACATGGACGGCCTGCCCGTGGCTGAGGAAACGGGCATGCCGTTCGCGTCGAAAGTAGAAGGGCGCATGCACGCCTGCGGTCATGACGTGCACACGTCCGCCCTGGTCGGGGCGGCGCGCCTGCTCTGCGCCCACCAGGCCGAACTGCCCGGTGACGTGGTGTTCATGTTCCAAACCGGCGAAGAGATTCTGCAGGGTGCCCTGCGGCAGATCGACGACGGCGTGTTGGAGGCGGCCGGGAGGAAGGCGGATCGAGCCTTCGGGATGCACGTCATGAGCGCCGTCGTCCCACCGCGGCAGTTCAGCACCCGGGCCGGGGCAGTCATGGCCGGCTCCGACCTCCTCAAGGTCGACATCATCGGCCGTGGTGGGCATGGATCCGCCCCGCACCTGGCGCTCGATCCGGTGCCGGTGATGGGGGACATCCTGACCGCTCTCCAGACCCTCGTGACCCGGCGCTTCTCGGTCTTCGACCCGGTGGTCATCACGGCTGGGGTCGCGAACGCCGGTGGAGCCGCCAACGTGATCCCGGAACGGTGCCACGTCGAGGCATCGATCCGGACGTTCAGCCCAGCCAACCGGGACTTGGTCGAGCAGTTGGCGCCTCAGGTCGTGCGTGGCATCGCTGCGGCATGGGGGATGACCGCTGAGATCGAGTACGTCAAGGGCGTGCCGCCGACCTACTGCGACGCAGAGGCGGCCGCCTTCGCCGCCGAACAGGTGAAAGCCGTACTCGGGGACGACCGGTTCGAGGAATTGCCTGTTCCCTTTGCAGGGTCCGAGGACTTTTCCTTCGTTCTCGAACAGATCCCCGGAGCTTTCGTGTTCTATTCCGGGCTGCCTGCGGGTACGGATGTGTCGAAAGCCACGTTCAACCACTCGGCCACCGCCTGGTTCGACGACGTGGCCGTCGGCGATGCCGTTGCCGTGTACGCCCAATTGGCGTGGGGGACGTTGCACAGGGTTTGACCGCTCGGCTCCAGAGGAGCCTCGCTATCCCTCGCGCTGCGTTGCATTGCTCGGCTCCAGAGGAGCCTCGCTATCCCTCGCGCTGCGAAGCTCAGGTCTTCCTCCTCGCTCCGCGACGGTGGTTTGAGCGGGTGGTTGGCACGGCTCTCGTCGCGTTTCTCGTCGTCCAGACCTGAGCGCGCTCGGGATGTCGTCCGGTCTTTCGCGGTCTTGGACTGTCGCGGCTCGTGCCTTGGCGCGCTGGGGATGTCGTGGCCCGTGCCTTGGCGCGCTGGGGATGTCGTGGCCCGTGCCTTGGCGCGCTGGGGATGTCGTGGTCAGGTTGGCTGGCTCGTGACTGAGCGCTGGGACATCGTGGGTGTGGACGGCCCCCGTCCCTGGCAGGGAGATTGGGTCTTGTGATCGCCAGGTTCTATGTCTAACCTAGTACTAGGTGATGGAAGGAGGCTGGTCATGGCCGAGCGAGTCGCCCAGCTACGCAAGGGCGTGTTGGAGTTGGCGGTTCTTGGTTTGCTGCGAGCAGGGGAGAGCTACGGGGGCGAGATTGTCGCCTCTCTGGCCGATCGGCCAGGGGTCGATGCGTCTCCCGGGACCGTGTATCCCCTGTTGACTCGACTTCGATCGGCAGGTCTGGTGGAGACCCGCTGGGTGGAATCGCCCTCAGGCCCGCCGCGCAAGTACTACAGCCTCACCCACGCCGGCCGCGCTGAATTGATCGACGGCACCACCGCGTGGCGACAGCTCGTCCACGCGCTCGACTCACTCTTGGAGGAATCATGACCCACCCCTACGTCGACCAGGTCGCTGCTCACCTCGGCGACCTCCCACCCGCCTTGCGCGACCAGGCTCTTTCGGATCTGACGGAGTTGCTCGACGCCGGGATCTCGCCGTCCGAGCTGGGCCCGGCAGAGGCGTACGCGCAAGCCATCCGACCCGAGCCGCAGGAACCGAGTGACGAGGTGCCGGATGCCCAGGCGACGGTATTCGGGGTCCCGGTGGAAGGCCGCGGGGCGACCGACCGCGGGGTCCGATCTCGGATCTGGGCCCCCCAGGACGAACGGATCCTGGTCCCACGCCTGCTCGGCGGCGGGTGGATGGTCAATCTGGGCGCGGTGGCCGTACGACTCGGTCTGCTGCGGCCCGACGATTGGGACGAGCAGACGCTCGACGCCGTACCCCCCTACGTCCTGCAGGCTCTCCGCTGGCTCCCGGTCGGCATTTCTGCCGCTGCCCTGACGGCGGCCTCGATGGCCTGGCGACCAGGAGCCGATGTTCCGACTCACTGGACCATCAGTGGCGTGCCTGACCGGTGGGGTCCGAGGTGGCTCGCGTGGGTACCGGCGGGGATCGCCGCAGGTGTCGCCGCGTGGTCGACCAGACCCGCCGACGGCGACGACAGGATGATCCGCCCAGCGCTGGGGATGTACGGCACGTCGATGGCCGCGATGGCCGGCGCGTTCATGGCTTTCTCGGTACGGCACCCCGACCGACCTACTCCAGGGCCGCTCCTGGTGGCAGTTCCGTTCGCCCTGCTCGCCGCAGGAATTGCCGTACCCGTGACCCTCGGCATCCGCCGAACCTGGAGGGAGGTGCGGTCATGACCGCGCCGGTATACCAGCCCGCCAAGCCGACCATCCGCCAGGACGTGCTCGACCACGATCCGTCGGCACGATCCAGCTGGGTTTCGATCGGGATCTTCGTGGTCGTCGCGTACGGCCTCGCTTGGCTCGCCTGCCTGCCGTTGTGGCTGGGCGACGGGTTGGGCTCGAAGTGGTTCCTGCTGTGCGGCGGTCTGATGATGTACGCCCCCGCTGTGGCCGCGATCGTGGCGGCCAAGGGTGTCGAACGGCAACCGAAGGTGTTGCTCAATCTTGGGATCTGGCCGGTCCCGAGCTGGAAGCGTCTGATTTCGTCGTCGGTCATCGTCTTCGTCGTACTGATCGTGGTCCAGGTGGCAGCGCTCGGCGTGAGCGCGCTGGTGGGGACGTACCGGTTCGACCTGGTCCATTTCGCCGGCTACACGGAGGTGCTGAACCAATCCCTCGAACCGCAGGGCAAGACGATCTCGGATCTCGGATTGCCGATCTGGGGCGTGCTGCTCGCGAATCTGGCCGCGCTGCCGGTCAACGCGCTGTTCTCGATGCTCTTGGCGTTCGGGGAGGAGGTCGGGTGGCGTGGTTTCCTGCAACCCCGACTCCAGTCTCGGCTCGGCGCGGGTGGATCCGTTCTGGCCGTAGCGGCGATCTGGGGTGTGTGGCACGCACCGCTGTTGTTGCTGGGGTACAACTATCCGACCTTGTCATGGCCACTTCGATTGCTGTGGATGTCGGCGTTCTCGGTGATTGGGTCGGCGATCCTGGCCTGGGTACGGCAGCGCTCCCGCTCGGTCTGGCCTGCGGCGTACGGCCACGGTGTCATCAATCGATCCTTGGGGCTCGTCGCGCTCGGCCCGAGCGCCTCGCCCACGTTCGACACGGCTAACAGCACCCTGATGGGATGGCCGGGCTGGCCGATCGCGGTCGTCGTCGTGGTGGTGCTCGTCGTGACCGGTGCGCTCAAGCCGTGGCGTGGTCAAGCGCCGAAGCCCGCGCCGAATTTGGCGCAAGGTCACGACGGCCGATAGGGTTCTCAGAGCCGAAGACCGCTGGCCGACGGGCAACCGTCCGAAAGAGATCCCTCCGTGGGATCGACCCGCGCAGGTGTGACGATCGTCGATCTCTTGGATCGGCGCCCCGTGCGCCTACGCGCCCGGGGCTTTTTTCATGCCCGGGGCGATCTGGAGCAGACCCATGTGTACGGAAGGAGACCTCATGGCGAGGCCGGACAAGGCTGCCACGGTCGCGGAATTGACAGAGCATTTCAGTAGCTCTGCCGCGGTCGTGTTGACCGAGTACCGCGGGCTCAAGGTCAAGGACCTCAAGGAGCTCCGGCGTTCGCTCGGTACGGACGCCACCTACGCCGTCACGAAGAACACGCTGACCACGATCGCCGCCCGCGAAGCGGGCATCGACGGACTGGACGACTCGTTGTCCGGCCCGACGGCGATCGCCTTCATCAACGGTGACGTCGCCACTGTTGCGAAGGGACTGCGTGACTTCGCGAAGGCCCATCCTGCGCTGGTCATCAAGGGTGGTGTCATGGACGGTCGCGTCCTCGATGCCGAGTCTGTCAAGAAGCTCGCCGACCTCGAGTCGCGCGACGTGCTCCTCGCCAAGATGGCCGGGGCAATGCAGGCGAACCTGGCGAAGGCTGTCTACCTCATCGCCGCTCCGCTCGCGCAAGCTGCGCGGGCGCTGGGTGCTCTGGAGGCAGCTCGAGCCGAGGGCCAGTCGCAAGATTCCGCCGACGTCGAGTCGGCACCAGAAGCAGCCGCTGCTGCTGACACCGCCGAGGCCGTGACCTCGGACACCACCGACGCGGCTAGCGCTGCAGAGTAAGGAAGGAAGCCATCATGGCCAAGCTCACCAATGACGAGCTCCTTGACGCGTTCAAGGAGATGACCCTGATCGAGCTCAGCGAGTTCGTCAAGCTGTTCGAGGACACCTTCGGTGTCACCGCTGCCGCCCCTGTTGCGGCGGCTGCTGCTGCTGCGCCTGCCGCCGCGGATGCTGCTGCCGAGGTCGAGGAGCAGACCGAGTTCGACGTCGTGCTCGAATCGGCCGGCGACAAGAAGATCCAGGTCATCAAGGAGGTGCGCGCGCTCACCAGCCTGGGCCTGAAGGAGGCCAAGGATCTCGTCGAGGCCGCCCCCAAGGTGGTTGTCGAGCGGGTCACCAAGGACGCCGCTGCGAAGGCGAAGGAGGCCCTGGAGGGCGCCGGAGCCACCGTCACCGTCAAGTGACGCACTAAGTCGAAACTTCTTTCGGCTCGACACGTTCGGCCGGTCCCGACGGGGCCGGCCGAACGTGTCTTCGTACGATCTCGCCCCGCGGAGGTCGGCTTCGAATTGGGTGGGAGACCGGTCGACTGTTGTGAACAGCCTTGAGAGTGTTGTCCACAGAGCGTGAGAGTGTTGTCCACAGAGACGGTGGGCAGCGGTGGCCTGGTGTCGGTCGGGCGTGTTTGAATGCACTGGACGTTGGCCTTGTCACCCCCGGAGGACCGTCTGTTGAGAGTACGACTTTCCCTTCTGCCCTGGCTCGTCGTGGCTGGTGTGTTCGGGGCGTGTGCGCCGAGTGCGCCCACTCCGTCTGTGTCGGCGATCCCGTCGCCGTCGTACGTGTGCACGCCTTCGGTGGCTGGTGGCCCGGCGACCCCGTTCGCGTGTGATCGTGAGCGGTACGACGAACAGCAACGTCAGGCCGCCCTCGAAGCCGAAGCAATCGCCGTCTACAAGCGCTACTGGGCTGAGTACATGCGCCTGGAGTACGCCGGCGGCGCGGACCAGCCGACGCCAGAATTGTTCGCGACCACGGCAGACCCGCGACTCACCGACATCATGGCCCTCCTCCGCTATCACAAGGAGCATCAGCAGCGTGCGCAGGGAGTCTTGAAGCCACCAGTGGTGAGAGTGGACCGAGCCCCGATCGAAGGAGCGGAGGTTGCCCTCCTCGCATGCCAGGACGGAACGAACCTGGAGTTGGTGGATTCATCGGGACAGGTCGTTGACACGGGCATCGTGCTGGAGGAGCGACTTGGGCTCAGGCGATTCGAAGGCCAGTTGAAAGTGTTCAAGAGCGTCGACACAGGGGGAACGCGATGCGACGTTTCGTAGCCCCCATGGTCGTCGTCAGCTTCGTGGTATGGGTCATGGCTTGGCCGTCGATATCAGCGGCCGACCCCGGCCGCCGGGTCCCCCTGCCAGCGAGCACGGAGACGGGTTCCACCAACTCCCGGGCCCTGTGGGGACAGACCAACGTCAGCAATGGCACGATCACCGTTCGGTCGGGGCAGGCTGGGCAGACCAGGCAGCCGGTGATCGATCAGCGCACGGGCGCGCCGCGACCGGTCCCAACCCAGGCTGCAACCAGGTGCGTGGAGACCCCGACCAACCCGTGCGTACCGATCGGCTGGGGACCGATCGCCCCGGCCAGTCCCGGGCCCGACATCGCCGCCGCCGCCCGTCAAGCCGTCGCGGCCTTGTCCGTACCGGCACCCACCCCGCAGATCGGGCCAGACCCCAACCTGAACGAATGGAAGATCGTCGCCGTGGGCTACCCGATCTGGATCTGGACCGACCACCCCGACCAACTCGCCACCACCGTCACGAGCCAAGGCATCACCATCACGATCGTCGCCCAGCGCACCTCCACCCGGTTCGACCTGGGCGACGGCACCATCCGCATCTGCACGACCATGAGCCGCTACCCCGGGCCGATGAACCCTCCGAAACCATCGCCGGACTGCGGACACACCTACCTCAAACTCCCCAAGACACCCGGCAGCTACACGATCACCGCCACCGCCACCTGGCAGGCCACCTGGACTGCCCAAGGACTCGCCGGCACCGCCACCTTGACGGCCAGTGCTACCCGAGACGTCCCGATCGGCGAACTCCAATCCGTCCTCGTCCCCCGCAGATAGACCAGCCCCGGACGCCCGGCGGATCGGTCGATCCAGCGGGCGGCTCGCCCACCTCCACCGATCCCTCCGCTACTCGATTCGCCTTGGTACAGTAGCGACCGCTGCGACAACGTTGACGTGGCTTCCTGAGGGGAGATCGCCGGCCGCTGACGCCGATCACGGACGGTGGGAGAGTCCTTGCGGCGCGCGAGGGCGGGAATGTGCCGTACCTGGTTGCGGAGCTTTGCGCTCTGAGCTATGATCGTGGTTTGCCCTTGCCTTCGGTCGACCTGTGCACTTGACACAGGTCGTTCGGCATGCACGAAATCCTGGCGAGTTCTGGAAGGACCATCATCTTGGCCGCCTCGCGCTCCGCGTCGAAGTCCACTCTGAAGAACACCAACGTCATCCTGCCCAGCGGCCGGATCTCGTTCGCAAAGATCCATGAACCCCTCGAAGTCCCGAACCTTCTCGATCTGCAGGTCGACTCGTTCGATTGGCTGATGGGTAACGACGTCTGGGCGGAGAGGGTCGCCGAGGCCCTGGAAGCCGGGCGCACGGATATCAACACCAAGTCCGGGCTGGAAGAGATCTTCGAGGAGATCTCCCCGATCGAGGACTTCTCCCAGACGATGTCGCTGTCGTTCCGCGATCATCACTTCGAAGAGCCGAAGCACGCCGTCGACGAATGCAAGGAGCGCGACGTCACCTACGCGCGACCGCTGTTCGTCACCGCCGAGTTCATGAACAACGAAACCGGCGAGATCAAGTCCCAGACCGTCTTCATGGGTGACTTCCCGTTGATGACCGAGAAGGGCACCTTCATCATCAACGGCACCGAGCGCGTGGTCGTGTCTCAGCTGGTCAGGTCACCGGGCGTCTACTTCGAGCAGACGTCCGACAAGACCTCCGACAAGGACATCTTCACCTGCAAGGTGATTCCGTCGCGCGGCGCCTGGCTGGAGTTCGAAGTCGACAAGCGTGACATGGTCGGCGTCCGCCTCGACCGCAAGCGCAAGCAGAACGTCACCGTGCTGCTCAAGGCCCTGGGTTGGAACGACGAGCGCATCCTCGAAGAGTTCGGCGAGTTCGAGTCGATGCGACTCACCCTGGAGAAGGATCACATCGCCACCCAGGACGAGGCTCTGCTCGACATCTACCGCAAGCTCCGCCCGGGTGAGCCCCCGGCCCGCGACGCTGCACAGCAGTTGTTGGAGAACTACTACTTCAACCCGAAGCGGTACGACTTGGCCAAGGTCGGGCGCTACAAGGTCAACAAGAAGTTGGGCCTCAGCGAGCCGTTCGACCAGCAGGTGCTGACCGAGTCCGACATCGTCGCGGCGATCAGGTACGTCGTCGCCCTCCACGAGGGTCGCGCCATGCTGGGTGACATCCCCGTCGAGACCGATGACATCGACCACTTCGGCAACCGTCGTCTTCGCACCGTGGGCGAGCTCATCCAAAACCAGCTCCGCACGGGTCTTGGGCGCATGGAGCGCGTGGTTCGCGATCGCATGACCACGCAGGACATCGAGGCCATCACGCCCCAGACGCTGATCAACATTCGGCCGGTGGTCGCCGCCCTGCGCGAGTTCTTCGGTACGTCGCAGTTGTCCCAGTTCATGGACCAGACGAACCCGGTCGCCGGGCTGACCCACAAGCGGCGCCTGTCGGCGTTGGGCCCCGGCGGTCTTTCCCGAGACCGCGCCGGCATGGAGGTGCGAGACGTACACCCCTCGCACTACGGCCGCATGTGCCCCATCGAAACGCCCGAAGGCCCGAACATCGGACTCATCGGTTCGCTGGCGTCGTTCGCCCGCGTGAATGCGTTCGGGTTCATCGAAACCCCGTACCGCAAGTGCGTCGAGGGTCACGTGACCGAGCAGATCGACTACCTGACGGCCGACGAAGAGGACCGTTACCTGATCGCCCAGGCGAACGCCACCCTCGACGACAAGGGGCGGTTCACCCAGGAGCGGGTGCTCGTCCGTACCAAGCACGACGTCGACCAGGTCCCTCCCGCCGACGTCCAGTACATGGACGTCTCGCCGCGCCAGATGGTGTCGGTGGCGACCGCGCTGATTCCCTTCCTCGAGCACGACGATGCGTCGCGTGCCCTGATGGGTGCGAACATGCAGCGCCAGGCCGTACCCCTCATCCGGAACGAAGCGCCGTTCGTCGGCACGGGCATGGAGTACCGGGGCGCCGTCGACGCCGGTGACGTGACCGTCGCCGAGCGGGCGGGCGCGGTGACCAGCGTCAGCGCCGACCTGATCGAGGTCGCCCACGACGACGGCACGTACCGGGCCTACCGGCTGGACAAGTTCCGTCGGTCGAACCAGGCCACCTGCATCAACCAGCGGCCGCTCGTCACTACGGGAGACCGGGTCGAGGTGGGTACGCCGTTGGCCGACGGTGCGTGCACCGACGCCGGCGAAATGGCTCTGGGCCGGAACCTGCTCGTGGCGTTCATGCCGTGGGAGGGACACAACTACGAGGACGCGATCATCCTGAGCCAGCGGCTCGTGCAGGAGGACATCCTCACCTCGATCCACATCGAGGAGCACGAGGTCGACGCGCGCGACACCAAGCTCGGTGCCGAGGAGATCACCCGCGACATTCCCAACGTGAGCGAGGACATGCTGGCCGATCTCGACGATCGGGGCATCATCCGGATCGGTGCCGAGGTCGGCACCGGAGACATCCTGGTCGGCAAGGTCACGCCCAAGGGCGAGACCGAGCTCACGCCAGAAGAGCGGCTGCTGCGCGCGATTTTCGGCGAGAAGGCCCGTGAGGTCCGGGACACGTCGATGAAGGTTCCCCACGGCGAGACCGGTACGGTCATCGGCGTCCGTGTGTTCGACCGCGAGGACGGCGACGAGTTGCCCCCCGGCGTCAACCAACTCGTCCGTGTCTACGTCGCGCAGAAGCGCAAGATCTCCGACGGTGACAAACTCGCGGGCCGCCACGGCAACAAGGGTGTGATCGCGAAGATCCTGCCGATCGAGGACATGCCGTTCCTGGAGGACGGAACTCCGGTCGACATCGTGCTCAACCCGCTGGGTGTGCCGAGCCGAATGAACGTCGGTCAGGTGCTGGAAACCCATCTCGGCTGGGTTGCCAAGACCGGTTGGGACATCTCGGATGTCGACGAGCCGTGGGCCGAACGTCTGCGCGACGTCGGTCTGGAGCGCGTCGAGGGCGATTCCCGGCTCGCGACGCCGGTGTTCGACGGCGCCAACGAGGAGGAGATCACCGGTCTGCTCCAGCACGGCTTGCCTAACCGCGACGGTGACGTGCTCATGGATGCCGGTGGCAAGGTGCAGCTGTTCGACGGGCGCTCGGGAGAGCCGTACCCGGACCGGGTCGGTGTCGGCTACATCTACATGCTGAAGCTGCACCACCTGGTCGACGACAAGATCCATGCTCGGTCGACCGGCCCGTACTCGATGATCACCCAGCAGCCGCTGGGCGGTAAGGCTCAGTTCGGCGGTCAGCGGTTCGGTGAGATGGAGGTGTGGGCCCTGGAGGCGTACGGCGCTGCCTGGGCTTTGCAGGAACTCCTGACCATCAAGTCCGACGACGTGCCCGGTCGCGTCAAGGTGTACGAGGCGATCGTCAAGGGCGAGAACATCCCCGAGCCGGGGATCCCCGAGTCCTTCAAGGTGCTCGTCAAGGAGATGAAGTCGCTCTGCTTGAACGTCGAGGTGTTGTCCTCCGACGGTCAGGTCGTCGAACTGCGTGACTCCGAAGACGACTACCGGGCCAGCGAGGAGTTCGGCATCGACCTGTCCCGGCGCCCGGGATCCGACCACTTCGGCGTCCTCGACGAAGTCTGAGCACGCTCAGTCCACGAACGAATCAACGAAAGAAAGTGACGGCAAACGTGCTGGACGTCAACTTCTACGACGAGTTGCGCATCGGGCTGGCTACCGCGGATCAGATCCGCGAGTGGTCGTTCGGCGAAGTCAAGAAGCCGGAGACGATCAACTACCGGACGCTCAAACCGGAGCGTGACGGGCTGTTCTGCGAGAAGATCTTCGGTCCCACCAGGGACTGGGAGTGCTACTGCGGCAAGTACAAGCGGGTGCGCTTCAAGGGCATCGTGTGTGAGCGGTGTGGCGTCGAGGTCACCCGCTCCAACGTGCGCCGCGAGCGCATGGGCCACATCGAGCTGGCCGCCCCCGTGACGCACATTTGGTACTTCAAGGGCGTTCCGTCGCGCTTGGGCTACCTGCTGGATGTCGCGCCGAAGGACCTGGAGAAGGTCATCTACTTCGCTGCGTACATGATCACCGCCGTCGACGACGAGGCCCGTCATCGGGACCTGCCGTCGTTGGAGGCGAAGGTCGAGACCGAGCGCAAGCACCTCGAGGCGCGCCGCGACCACGACCTCAACGTCCGCATGGCGAAGGTGGAAGAGGACCTCGCCAAGCTGGAGGAGGAGGGCGCCAAGGCCGACGTCAAGAAGCGGGTTCGTGACTCCGCCGAGAAGGAGATGAAGCTCGACCGCGACCGCGCCCAGCGCGAACTCGACCGGATCGAGGCGGTCTGGAACCGGTTCAAGACCCTCAAGGTGCAAGACCTCGAGGGCGACGAGATCCTCTACCGGGAAATGAAGGCGCGGTTCGGCAAGTACTTCTCGGGTTCGATGGGCGCCGAGGCCATCAAGGCTCGTCTCGCCACGTTCGACCTGGAGCGCGAGGCGGAGATCCTGCGCGAGACCATCCAGACCGGCAAGGGCCAGCGCAAGACGCGCGCGCTCAAGCGGCTCAAGGTCGTCTCGGCCTTCCTCAACACGAGCAACTCTCCGTCCGGCATGGTGCTGGACGCGGTTCCGGTGATCCCGCCCGACCTGCGGCCGATGGTCCAGCTCGACGGTGGCCGGTTCGCGACCTCCGACCTGAACGACCTGTACCGCCGGGTGATCAACCGCAACAACCGACTCAAGCGCCTGCTCGATCTCGGCGCGCCCGAGATCATCGTGAACAACGAGAAGCGGATGCTGCAGGAAGCGGTCGATTCACTCTTCGACAACGGTCGTCGGGGTCGCCCCGTGACGGGCCCGGGCAACCGCCCGCTGAAGTCGATCTCCGACATGCTCAAGGGCAAGCAGGGTCGATTCCGCCAGAATCTGCTCGGCAAGCGCGTCGACTACTCCGGCCGTTCGGTCATCGTGGTCGGCCCGCAGCTCAAGTTGCATCAGTGCGGTCTGCCCAAGGCGATGGCCCTGGAGCTGTTCAAGCCTTTCGTGATGAAGCGGCTCGACGATCTCAACCACGCCCAGAACATCAAGAGCGCCAAGCGCATGGTGGAGCGGCAGCGGCCGGTCGTCTGGGACGTGCTCGAAGAGGTCATCGCGGAACATCCGGTGCTGCTGAACCGTGCCCCGACTCTGCACCGACTGGGTATCCAGGCGTTCGAGCCGCAGTTGATCGAGGGCAAGGCGATCCAGATTCATCCGCTCGTCTGTACGGCTTTCAACGCCGACTTCGACGGCGACCAGATGGCGGTCCATCTGCCGTTGAGCGCCGAGGCTCAGGCCGAGGCCCGCATCCTGATGCTGAGCACGAACAACATCCTCAAGCCGGCCGACGGCCGACCGGTGACGATGCCGACCCAGGACATGATCATCGGCCACTACTTCCTGACGCTGCAGCGCGACGGGCTGATCGGTGAAGGGCGTGCGTTCGCGTCGGTGGCCGAGGCGATCATGGCGTTCGACCGCCACGAGATCGAGATCGGCACGAAGATCAAACTTCGCTTGACCGATGTCGTACCCCCGGCGGGCAAGGAACTGCGTGCTGACGGTTCGATCCTGCTGGAGACGACGCTCGGACGGGCCCTGTTCAACGAGGCCCTGCCGGCGGATTACCCGTTCGTCGACATGGAAGTGGGCCGCAAGCGGCTCGGCGCGATCATCAACGATCTCGCGGAGCGCTACCACAAGGTCGAAGTTGCCAACACCCTCGACAACCTGAAGGATCTCGGCTTCCGCTGGGCGACTCGGTCGGGCGTGACCGTGTCGATCTCCGACGTGCAGACGCCGCCGACGAAGAAGGAGATCCTCGCCGGGTACGAGTCGAAGGCCTCGAAGATCGACCGCATGTACGAGCGTGGTCAGGTTACCGAGGAGGAGCGCCGCCAGGAACTGATCCAGGTCTGGAACGACGCGACCGCCGAGCTGACCGCTGCCATGGAGGCCAACTTCACCCGCGAGAATCCCATCTTCATGATGGTTCACTCGGGTGCTCGCGGAAACATGACGCAGATGCGTCAGATCGCCGCCATGCGAGGCCTGGTGGCCAACCCGAAGGGCGAGATCATCCCGACGCCGATCAAGTCCAACTTCCGGGAGGGCCTGAGCGTTCTGGAGTACTTCATCTCGACCCACGGTGGTCGTAAGGGTCAGGCCGACACCGCTCTGCGGACCGCCGACTCCGGATACCTCACCCGTCGACTCGTCGACGTCAGCCAGGACGTGATCATCCGCGAGGAGGACTGCCTCACCGAGCGCGGTCTCTCGAAGACGATCGCGGTCCCGAATGCTCGGGGCAAGCTGGTCGCGGCCGACAACGTCGAGACCAGCGTGTACGCCCGTACCCTGGCGCAGTCGATCACCGATGCCGACGGCACCGTGCTCGCCGAGGCGGGCATCGACTTGGGCGACGTGATCATCGACAAGCTGGTCGACGCCGGGGTGACCGAGGTCAAGGTACGGTCCGTGCTCACCTGTGAGGCGGCTACCGGCACGTGCGCGATGTGCTACGGCCGTTCGCTGGCGACCGGCAAGCTCGTCGACGTCGGCGAGGCGGTCGGCATCGTCGCGGCCCAGTCCATCGGCGAGCCCGGCACGCAGTTGACGATGCGTACCTTCCACACCGGTGGTGTGGCCGGCGACGACATCACCCAGGGTCTGCCTCGTGTGGTCGAGTTGTTCGAGGCCCGCACTCCCAAGGGCAAGGCGCCGATCGCGGAGGCATCCGGGCGGATCAAGGTCGACGAGACGGATCGCATGCGCAAGCTCGTCCTGGTGCGTGACGACGGGGGTGAGGATCTGGCGTACCCGGTGCCCAGGCGCGCCCGGCTCGAGTGGGACGACGCGAACAACGTCCGCCACTCGATCAAGGACGGCGATCACGTCGAGGTGGGCCAGCAGCTCACGGCCGGCACGATCGACCCGCAGGACGTCCTGCGGGTGCGGGGTGTGCGGCGCGTGCAGGAACACCTGGTCGAGGAAGTGCAGCAGGTCTACCGGACCCAGGGCGCTCCGATCCACGACAAGCACATCGAGATCATCATTCGGCAGATGTTGCGCCGGATCACCGTGATCGAGTCGGGCGACACGAACATGCTGCCCGGTGAGTTGGTGGACCGGAACTCGTACGAGTCGGAGAACCGTGCGGTCGTGACCGAGGGCAACACTCCTGCCCAGGGACGTCCGGTGCTCATGGGCATCACCAAGGCGTCCCTCGCGACCGAATCGTGGCTGTCTGCGGCTTCGTTCCAGGAGACGACGAAGGTGCTGACCGACGCAGCGATTCACGGCAAGTCGGATTCGCTGCTGGGCCTGAAGGAGAACGTCATCCTCGGCAAGCTGATCCCCGCCGGCACGGGCCTAGACCGATACCGGAACATCCGGGTCGAGCCCACCGCCGAAGCCAGGGCGAAGGCGTACGCGATCACGTACGATCCCTTCGACTACGACTTCGGTAACGGCACCGGCGCAGTCGTGCCGCTCGAGGACTTCGACCTCGGCGACCTGCGCTGACGTATCGACGGCGGGCGCTCCTCATGCGGGGGCGCCCGTCGCGCTTTCCGTTCGCAGGGCCTTGCCCTCGTACCCGGTTGTTTGATCGATCCAATTGTCGTTACCCTGGGTTGATCACCCCGCTCCTCTCTTCGAAAGAGTCCGATCGTGTCCGTGCTCGATCCGTCCGAGGTGCCCGCAGCCGCCTTCGATACGCCTGCGTCGCCGATCTCCGACCTCCAAGTCAGGCGTGCTCTGGTGGCCGTGTACGTCGCCTTCGCCACGACCGGCTTCGCCTTCGCCTCGTGGGCCAGCCGGTTGCCGGACGTCAAGAGCATGCTCGACTTGCAACCGTCGGAACTGGGCCGGATCCTGCTCGCGTCGGCGCTCGGCTCGGTGCTCGGGTTGCCGATTGCGGGCAGGATCATCGAACGCATCGGAACCCGCCGCACCGTGGAGAACGCTGCCCGCGTCTTCGGTCTCGGACTGTTCGTCGCAGCGCTCGGGGTCAGCGTCGTCGGTTCGGTGCCGATGATTCTGGTCGGCATGTTCGTGCTGGGTACGGGCATGGGCACCTGGGACGTCGCCATGAACCACGAGGGCGCGACCGTCGAGCGGCATCGGGGCAAGGCGACGATGCCCTGGTTCCACGCGGCGTTCAGTTTGGCCACCGTCGCCGGCGCCCTGGTGGGAAGCCTGATGACCGGGTTACGGGTCCCGATCTGGGCTCACATCCTGCTACCGCTGGCTTTCGTCGTCTACGTCGCTTTCGGCGGGGTACGGCACTTCCTCCCAGAGATCCCGGCTGGGCCGGCCGCTGATCCGGGAACAACGCGCGGCAGGAGCGCGTGGACCGAACCGCGCACTCTGATCGTCGGCTTCGTCGTACTCGTCGCAGCTTTCGCCGAGGGTACGGCCAACGACTGGGTGGCGATCGCGTTCACGGAAGGACACCACCTGCCGACCTGGGCCGGCGTGCTCGGCATGGCCACGTTCCTGACCGCGATGACGATCGGACGAATCCTCGGTACGGGCGTGCTCGACAAATTTGGGCGAGTGCCGGTGCTGATCAGCCTGTTCGCCCTCGCCCTCGTGGGGAGTGTGATGGTGGTGTTCGGCAACGCTGCCGTCGCGTTCGGGGGAGCGGTGCTGTGGGGGGTCGGAGCGTCGCTCGGCTTCCCCGTCGGGATGAGCGCGGCGTCCGACGAGCCAGAACGCGCGGCGGCCCGACTCAGTGTCGTGTCGACGATCGGCTATCTCGCCTTCCTCGGCGGACCTCCCTTGTTGGGGTACCTGGGCGACCACGTCGGCATCCTCCACGCTTTGCTCGTCGTCGGTGCCCTGGTGATTCCAGCGATGCTCGCCGTACCCGCCGTCCGGCCGCCGCGCCGCTAAGTCAACGCCCCAACAACCCCAAAGACCGGCGCTTCCCTACGCGCGTCGATCACCCCTTGTCTCGGAAGGTGATCGACGCGCGAAGAAGCGCAATCACTCATCCACAGGACAAACTTCACGCGCAGCGCTTTCCACAGGGGCGGTTTTCGGCGGGTCGGCAACGGTGGATGGGCACATAGTCCGCTCATGAGACAGCGACAGGTAGTTCCTCCGGAGGTCCCCCGCCTGATGCGCATGCAGGGTGGCGTCCTGGCTCGCTCGCAGGCGATGGGCGTCGGGATGGGGGAGTCGGCGCTCGATCGGGTCTTGGCCGACGGCTCGTGGCAGGTGGCTTATCCCGGCATCTACCACGTCGGCGAACTGACCTTCCAGGGTCGTGCTTGGGCAGGCATCCTGCTTGGAGGCAGAGCAGCAGTGCTGGGCCGCCGGACGGCAGCCTACCTGGACGGGCTGTTGCCGGCACCAGACCAGGTCGAGGTGTGGGTCGGAGTAGGTCATAAGGTGAAGCAACGTCCCGGGCTTCGCTTCATCGGTGGGGATCGGACCGGTCGAGGCGATCCGACGAGGACCCGCGTTCCGGACACCATCCTCGACTTGGCTGCAGAGTTGTCGTCGGACGACCTCCTGAGTCTGGTGGCTGATGCGGTGGCTTGGGGCAGGACCTCAGAGCGTCAGTTGCGGGCCGCAGTCCGCGGTCGCACACGCATTCGGGGTGGTGCCTTGTTGCGTGAGGTCCTGGGTGAAGTCTCCTCCGGTTTCCACAGTCCGCTCGAATCTCGCTACAGGCGCAACGTGGAGAAGGCCCACGGTTTGCCCATGGCATCACGACAGCACCGGTTGGGTGGCGTCCGGTGTGACGCCTACTACGACCCATTCGGGTTGGTGGTCGAACTCGACGGCAGCACCCATTTCGGCGCCAAGGCGTACGACGATATGAGCCGCGACAACCAGCACGCGCTGCAGGGCTTGTCAACCTTGCGATTCGGGTGGAAACACGTCGTCGGTGGACCCTGCCTGGCCGCGCGGGACGTCGCCCAGGCGTTAGCCGTGCTCGGATGGGCAGGTGTGCCACGCCGGTGCACCCGATGTCGCCACCTTGACGCGTCGATCACCCCGTGTCTCAGACGGTGATCGACGCGCGAGGGCGGTCGGTACACTCCTGCGGTGCTCCAAGCCCGCATCATGTCCGTCAACGTGGGCTCCGCGCGGCCCAACCCGAAGGGGACTGGCCCCGACACAGGCATCCACAAGGTGCCCGTGCGGTCGGCGTATCTGCAGGATCCGGGACCCAAGCGGGTCGAGGGTGGACTGGGGGTGAGCGGGGTGGCCGGCGATGTCGTCGGCGACGGACGCCATCACGGGGGGTCGACCCAGGCGGTGTACGCCTTCGCCTCCGAAGAACTCGCCTGGTGGGCCGGGGTATTGGGCCGCGACCTGCCGCCCGGCTCGTTCGGCGAGAACCTCACCACCGTCGGTCTCGACGTGGATGCCGCGATCATCGGGGAGCGCTGGCGGATCGGGGGCGAAGACGGCCCGATCGTACGTGTCACCGGCCCCCGCATTCCGTGCAACGTCTTCCGTCTGACCATGCAGGAACAGGGCTGGGTCAAACGGTTCGCCGAACGGGGGAGGACCGGGTCGTACCTCGCCGTCGAGCGGCCCGGGATCGTGACCGAAGCCGATGCCGTCGACATCCTGTCGCAGCCCGACCACGGCGTGACCGTCCCGATGCTGTTCCGGGCCATCACGACCGACCCACGATGGGCCGAGCAGGCGCTTCGCGCTCGGCCGTACCTGGAAGGCGAACTCGTGGCCAAGCTTGAGAAGAGGTCGACGTACGGCCTGGACGCCGAGCCCGGAGCGGGTACGGCTGCACCGACGTTTTGACCGGTCCGGCGTCAGCGACTAGCCTTGCACGGTGGGTTCGGCCTGCCCGAGCCCGTGCACGCACCGGTAGACCCGTTCTGGGAGCACCTGGCAGCGCGCACGACCGCAACGATTCGGTTCATCGTGTATGAAAACGCGTCCATCGCGCGTGCAGATGAGACCGAGCGAAGCATCCGGTGACGGGGTTCGAGCCCCAGAGCCACGACAGCATGTGTTCTTCGACATGGGAAAGAGATAGACCCAGGTGCCTACGATTCAGCAGCTGGTCCGGAAGGGCCGGTCGGACAAGGTCAGCAAGACCAAGACGCCTGCCCTCAAGGGCTCGCCGCAGCGTCGTGGTGTGTGCACCCGCGTGTACACGACGACGCCGAAGAAGCCGAACTCGGCTCTCCGCAAGGTGGCGCGCGTACGCCTGTCCAGCGGCGTCGAGGTGACGGCCTACATCCCCGGCGTCGGCCACAACCTGCAGGAGCACTCGATGGTGCTCGTGCGTGGCGGCCGTGTGAAGGACCTCCCCGGCGTGCGTTACAAGATCATCCGCGGCGCGCTGGATACCCAGGCGGTCAAGAACCGCAAGCAGGCTCGCAGCCGCTACGGCGCGAAGAAGGAGAAGTAATGCCGCGCAAGGGTCCGGCGCCGAAGCGCCCGGTCATGGTCGATCCGGTGTACGGGTCGCCGCTGGTGTCCCAGCTCGTCAGCAAGATCCTGCTGGACGGCAAGAAGACCATCGCCCAGAACATCGTCTACACCGCCCTTGAGGGCGCCCGCGAGAAGACCGGCGGTGTCGACCCCGTCCAAACGCTCAAGCGGGCCCTGGACAACGTGCGTCCCAGCATCGAGGTCAAGAGCCGTCGCGTCGGCGGTGCGACCTACCAGGTGCCGGTCGAGGTGAAGCCCGCCCGGGCCAACACCTTGGCCATGCGCTGGCTGGTCAGCTTCTCTCGCGCTCGCCGCGAGAAGACGATGGCCGAGCGGCTCCGCAACGAGATCTTGGATGCCGCCAACGGTCTCGGCGCCGCAGTCAAGCGTCGCGAAGACACCCACAAGATGGCCGAAGCCAACCGCGCGTTCGCCCACTACCGCTGGTGATTCTTTGCCGCCCTCGGTCACGGCAGCGTCGCCGGTCCGAGGGCGGAACCATGCCCGCATCCGACAAGAACTCATGACGCAGAAGGAACACGCTCGTGGCTGCTGAGAAGACCACCGACCTCGCCAAGGTCCGCAACATCGGGATCATGGCCCACATCGACGCGGGCAAGACCACCACGACCGAACGGATTCTGTTCTACACCGGCATCAACTACAAGATCGGCGAAGTGCACGACGGTGCCGCGACGATGGACTGGATGGAGCAGGAGCAGGAGCGCGGCATCACAATTACGTCCGCTGCGACGACGTGCTTCTGGAAGGGCATCCAGATCAACATCATCGACACGCCTGGGCACGTCGACTTCACGATGGAGGTCGAACGGTCCCTGCGGGTGCTCGACGGTGCCGTGGCGGTGTTCGACGGTGTGGCCGGCGTCGAGCCGCAGTCGATGACGGTGTGGCGCCAGGCGACCAAGTACGCCGTACCCCGCATCTGCTACATCAACAAGCTCGACCGTACGGGCGCATCGTTCGATCACTGCGTCAAGACGATCCGCGAACGCCTCAACGCGACGCCGCTCATCATCCAGCTGCCCATCGGCGCCGAGGCCAACTTCCTCGGGGTCGTCGACGTCGTCGGGATGCGGGCCCTGACCTGGCGCGGCGAGACGAAGATCGGCGAGGACTACGAGGTCGAAGAGATCCCGGCCGAGATGGCCGACCAGGCGGCCGAGGCTCGTGAGGAACTGATCACGCAACTAGCCGACCTCGACGACGAGTTCGCTGAACTGTGGCTGGAGAAGGAAGACTCCGGCGGGGAGCTGACGGTGGCCGAGCTCAAGGCGGCGATCCGCCGGTGCGTGCTCGCTAGCCTCGCCAACGCTGTCGTCTGTGGCACCTCGTTCAAGAACAAGGGCGTGCAGCCCCTGCTCGACGCGGTCATCGACTACTTGCCGAGCCCGCTCGACATCCCCGCCATCGACGGCTTCAAGCCGGGCGACGAGTCGGTCACGTTGGAGCGCCATCCGTCCAACTCCGACCCGATGTCGGCGCTGGCGTTCAAGATCGCTGCCGATCCGCACCTGGGCAAGCTCACGTTCGTGCGGGTCTACTCCGGTGTGCTCAACTCCGGGTCCCAGGTGCTCAACGCGACCAAGGGCCGCAAAGAGCGGATCGGCAAGATCTACCAGATGCACGCCAACAAGCGTGAAGAGGTCGACGCCATGGGCGCCGGCATGATCTGTGCGGTCATGGGTCTCAAGGACACCTCGACCGGCGAGACGCTGTGCGACCCGCAGCACCCGATCGTGCTGGAGTCGATGGAGTTCCCCAAGCCGGTCATCGAGCAGGCCATCGAGCCGAAGACGAAGTCCGACCAGGAGAAGCTGTCGACGGCGATCCAGAGGCTCGCCGAAGAGGATCCGACGTTCCGTGTGCACACCGACGACGAGACCGGTCAGACCATCATCGCCGGGATGGGCGAGTTGCACCTCGACATTTTGATCGACCGCATGAAGCGCGAGTTCAAGGTCGAGGCGAACGTCGGCAAGCCGCAGGTCGCCTACCGGGAGACCCTGCGTCGCCCGGTCGAGAAGGCCGAATACACGCACAAGAAGCAGTCCGGCGGCTCCGGCCAGTACGGCAAGGTCATCTTGAGCATCGAGCCGCTCCCGGCCGGGACGGGGTACGAGTTCGTCAACGCCGTCACTGGTGGTCGGATCCCCAAGGAGTACATCCCGGCCGTCGACGCCGGCGTGCAGGACGCCATGCAATTCGGAGTCTTGGCCGGCTATCCGGTGGAGGACGTACGGGTGACGCTGGTCGACGGCGCCTACCACGACGTCGACTCTTCGGAGCTGGCGTTCAAGATCGCCGGGTCGATGGGCTTCAAGGAAGCCGCTCGCAAGGCTGATCCGGCTCTGCTCGAGCCGATGATGGCCGTCGAGGTGACGACCCCCGAGGACTACCTCGGCACGGTCATCGGCGACCTCAACAGCCGTCGTGGGCACATCCAGTCGATGGACGAGCAGCACGGCAACCGAGTCGTACGGGCTTTGGTGCCGTTGTCGGAGATGTTCGGCTACGTCGGCGACCTGCGCTCGAAGACGTCGGGCCAGGCGTCGTACTCGATGGAGTTCGACTCCTACAACGAGACGCCGAGGACCGTGTCCGACGAGATCGTCGCGAAGGTTCGTGGCGGTCTGTGAGCCGGAGCAGGTTGCGGCTTCGCTGTTGCAAGGTCGCCCGGTACGCTGGGTGATCCCCCTCGGGCCCGAAGCGGTTTGACTCAGCCGCCGGAAGTCCGGGACACTTGTTTGGTCCCCTGCGTGGGGGTCAGACCCCAATCAAGACGTTCCGTACGGCCCTTGCCGTGCGGGGAGAAGAAAACGAGTGCGCCGCGCACCCCGCGTGGCGACATCTGGGAATAGGAGCCCAAGTGGCAAAGGCCAAGTTCGAGCGGACCAAGCCGCACTGCAACATCGGCACCATCGGGCATATCGACCACGGCAAGACCACGCTCACCGCGGCGATCACGAAGGTGCTCCACGACAAGTACCCGAAGCTCAACGCCGTGTCGGCCTTCGACCAGATCGACAAGGCGCCCGAGGAGCGGCAGCGCGGCATCACGATCTCGATCGCGCACGTCGAGTACCAGACGGAAAACCGTCACTACGCTCACGTCGACTGCCCCGGTCACGCCGACTACGTCAAGAACATGATCACCGGTGCCGCTCAGATGGACGGCGCGATCCTCGTGGTCGCGGCCACTGACGGCCCGATGCCTCAGACCCGCGAGCATGTCCTCCTGGCCCGCCAGGTCGGCGTGCCGGCCATGGTTGTCGCCCTCAACAAGTGCGACATGGTCGACGACGAGGAGCTCATCGAGCTCGTCGAGATGGAGGTTCGCGAACTGCTGAGCGCTCAGGAGTTCGACGGCGACGACTGCCCCGTCGTGCGTGTCGCCGCCTTCCCGGCGATGAACGGCGACGCCACGTGGTCGGAGTCGATCCTCGAACTCATGCAGGCTGTCGACGATTACATCCCGCAGCCGGAGCGCGAGACCGACAAGCCGTTCCTCATGCCCGTGGAGGACGTGTTCACGATCACCGGTCGTGGCACCGTCATCACCGGTCGTATCGAGCGCGGCATCGTCAAGACTGGCGAGGCTGTCGAGATCATCGGCATCCGTCCGCAGAAGCAGACCTCGACCGTCACCGGTGTCGAGATGTTCCGCAAGATCCTCGACGAGGGTCGCGCGGGCGAGAACGTCGGCCTCCTGCTTCGTGGCACGAAGAAGGAAGACGTGGAACGCGGCATGGTCGTCATCAAGCCGGGCAGCACCACGCCGCACACCGACTTCGAGGGCAACGTCTACGTGCTGACCAAGGAGGAGGGTGGCCGTCACAAGCCGTTCTTCTCGAACTACTCGCCGCAGTTCTACTTCCGCACGACGGACGTGACCGGCAAGGTCGAGCTCCCCGAGGGCAAGGAAATGGTCATGCCAGGTGACAACACCGACATGACGGTTCACCTCGACAAGCCGATCGCCATGGAGGACGGCCTCAAGTTCGCTATCCGTGAGGGTGGCCGTACCGTGGGCGCCGGCCGCGTGACGAAGATCCTCAAGTGATCCTCGCCTAACAGGCAAGCAGAGGGCCCCGTACCGACCGGTACGGGGCCCTCTGGTGTGTCCGACGAACGAGATCGGGACAATCTGCGGCGGATGTCGTACGACAGGGCCTCGAACCCGGCGTGTCGCTCGTTGAGGTCGCGTCCTGTCCCGCTCTGAGGACGAGACCGAGCCTCCGTGAGTCGCCGTCCTCAGCACGGGACTCCTGGCAACACCTGGTCCCACCTCACAAAGTGCCGGAGAAGTCCGCCTTTAGGTTGTGAAGAGCTCATTGAAAGACGCCCTGCTCGCAGGGCACGGAGTGATCAGTTCCAGCGCCGACAGGCACCTCAAGAGCGCCGTGAGCCGACGGGTGCAGTCCGGGTCGCTGGTGAGGATGCTGCCCGGGGTCGTGGCCCGTCGGGAACTGGCGACTGACTGGGTGATCCGGCTGAGGGCCGTGAGTCTGTGGCGACCAGAGGGTGTCTTCTGGGGCCAGACCGCAGTTGCCCTGCACACGGGTCTCGTACCCAGCGAGCCGGTGGTTCAGGTGGCCCTCACCGTCAAGAGCGGGAGCCCGGTGCCGTGGTGTGTGGCGCAGCGGCGGGAAATCCCGTCGGCCTGGCGGTCGGACGTGGGCGGCGTGTCGGTGACCGTACCTGCTCTCACGGCGGTCGACCTTGCCGATCGAGACGGGGGAGCGACGATCGACGACTTCCTGAGACGCAGGTGGGTACGGTATGCGGATCTCGTTGAGGCACTGGGAACGCTCCCTCACCGGAGGGGCCAGCAGCTGAGGCGCCAGGTGGTGTTCGCCTCCCGAGACGAACCGTGGTCGCCGCCCGAACGTGAACTCCATTCGCTGTTGCGATCAGCGGGCATCGGAGGGTGGCGAACCAACGTAGCAACGCGGGCGGCAGGACGCTTGTTCTACCTCGACATCGCGTTCACCCGGCACGGTGTAGGCCTGGAAGTCGACGGCTACTCCATACATTCGGCCAGGGATGTGATCGAGCGCGATCGCTTCCGGCACAACGAACTCAGTCTCGCCGGCTGGCACCTTCTGCGTTTCACCCCCCGGCAGATCGCGCACGACCCGGAGTGGGTTCTGGCGTGTGTTCGGGGCAGCTTGGCTTGGAAGAGCGGGACAGGGCGTCCCCTCAACGCGCGACACGCCGCTTAGGACGGCTTGAGCGTGCGTTGAGGTCTTGTTTTGTCCCACTGCTGGGCCAAGCCGGTGACCGAGGGCCGTAACTCCGAAGGGTCAGCCTCGACGCTGGATCGCTGCCCACTCGTCGCGGAGGCCGACGGTGCGATGGAACAGCATGGGCTGGTCGGGGTCGAGCGCGAAGTAGCCGAGGCGTTCGAATTGCACCACCTCGCCGGGGGCGGTGTCGACGAGTGCGGTCTCCGCCTTGGCGTGGAGCACCTCGCGGGACGCATGGTCGAGGTCGTCGAGAGGTTCGCCCGTACGTTCACCCGGGTACGGCGCGCTGAAGAGTCGTTCGTACAGGGCGACGGTCGCGTCCACCGCGTGCTGCGCCGAGACCCAGTGCATCGTGGACTTCACCTTGCGTCCGTCAGGTGAGGTTCCGCCTCGGCTGGCGGGGTCGTACGTCGCCTCGACCGCGACGATCTGTCCGGCCTCGTCCTTGACCACCCCCGTGCACGTCACGAGGTACGCCCCCCGCAGCCTGACCTCCCGGCCCGGCGACAGCCGGAAGAACTTCGGCGGCGGCACTTCGGCGAAATCGTCGGCCTCGATCCACAAGTCCCCGGTGAATGCGACCGAGCGCACCCCGTCTGTCTCGTTCTCGGGGTTGTTGGCGATGTCGAACCACTCGACGACCGGGGCGCCGCCCTCGTCGGTCGGCCAGTTCGTCAACACCAGCCTGAGCGGTCGAGTGACCGCCATCCGGCGTTGCGCCGTACGGTTCAACTCGCGCCGCACGTACGACTCCAAGGCTTCGATCGACTGCCTCGAGTTCGTCCGTGTCGTGCCGATGTCTCGGCAGAAGTCTGTGATCGCCGACGCGGGGTACCCGCGCCGCCGAAGCCCCTGCAACGTCGGCATCCGCGGGTCGTCCCAGCCGTCGACGATCCCCTCGTCGACGAGCGTCTTGAGCCGTCTCTTCGACGTGACGGTGTGAGTCAGTTCCAGGCGCGCGAACTCGATCTGCCGAGGTTGGTCACCGGGCAGCGGAAGGTGCCCGAGGTACCAGTCGTACAACGGTCTGTGCGAGTCGAACTCCAACGTGCAGATCGAGTGGGTGACCCCCTCGATCGCGTCGGACTGGCCGTGAGCCCAGTCGTACGTGGGATAGATACACCATTCGTCGCCGGTGTTGAAGTGGTGGCTATACCGGATCCGATACATCACCGGGTCGCGCATCTGCATGTTCTCGTGCTGCATGTCGATCTTGGCGCGCAGCACGCGCGAGCCCTCGGCGAACTCGCCGGCGCGCATCCGGCGCAGGAGGTCGAGGTTCTCCTCGGGGGTCCGATTCCGGTACGGCGACTCCAGACCCGGCTTGCCGAACCCTCCACGCTGCGCAGAGATCGTTTCGCCGTCCTGGTCGTCGACGTACGCGAAACCGGTCGTGACCAGGTGCTCTGCCCACTCGTACAGGGTCTGGAAGTAGTCGCTCGCATGCACGACCGCGGCCGGGTGGAAACCCAGCCACTCGATGTCGGCGACGATCGCGTCGACGTATTCGACCTGCTCGGTGTCAGGGTTCGTGTCGTCGAGGCGCAGCATGCAGATGCCGCCAAAGTCCGCGGCGATCCCGAAGTCGACGGTGATCGCTTTGGCGTGACCGATGTGCAGGTACCCGTTGGGCTCGGGTGGGAACCGCGTTTGAACACGCCCGCCGTACGTCTGCTGCTCGTTGTCCCTCCGGACCGCGTCCCGGATGAAATCCCCTGCAGCAGCTTGAGTCATGGGCGACACAGTACTGAGTGGGTACGGCTCGACCCGCCGTGGTTCACGTGCGCTACGACTTCGACGGGGCGCTGCTCGGGACCGGCACCCAGGCCGGCGCCGGGAAGCCGCTCGAGCCAGACACCGGCTGGGCCGCGCCGACGGGCAGGAGTTCGGTGCGAATCTCGAACGAGGTGAGTACGGCTTCGGCTTCGGCCTCGCTCAGCGGTCCGGGCTGCAACTGGCCCATGACGAGCACTGACCCGTCCAGGGCCGCCGCGGCCAGGACGTATAGGCGGGCATCGGGCAGGCCCGCACACCCCTTCCATTCTCGGAACCATCCCACGTGCCCCCGCTTCTCCAGTGGGGCGTCGCGGACGAAGACACAGCCGTCGATCGAGTAGTCCTCGCCGACGACATCCCGCAACCAGTCAGGCAGTTCTTCCGGGTGTAGGCGCAGAAGCAGCCGTGTCGCGGCGCTCCGGCTGGCGCCGAGCCAGAAGGTGGTCACGTCGTACGTGCGTGTCTCCACCCCGGCTCCCGACCCGGTGCGAATGCCCGCACCAGGATCGGTCATGCCACCGAACGAGACGTTCCAGTTCGACGTGCCGACGCCCCAGTCGCCGGGCACCGTCACGTGGAGGCTGCCCTGCCGGTCTGTGACCGTCTTGGTCGCTCCCGCGCTGGACGACGCCGGGGCCGACGGTGTCGGGGTGGCCGTCGCGCGGCCTGTGGCCCAGTCGATCAGTTGGTCGACACGACCGGAGGTAATGACCGCGGCGGCGAGGGCGGTACAGATCGAACCCACGATCGCCGCCTTGACGCCGTCGCTCATTCGGCGACGCTCAGGCCTCTGCGGGGGCGCAGTGGGCTGCGGGGCGGAAACACGCCGGCCCTGGGCAGGAGGCGGCCAGCCTTGCGCGGGTGGCGGCCAGCCTGGTCCGTTCATGGGGAACATCTCAGCGCCCCGAACGTGACAGGTCAAGGATCGGTTGGCCGACGACTAGGCTGACGCAGGCCATGACTGAGACCCAACCTCCTGTCCGCACACGGATCGCACCGTCGCCGACCGGTGATCCGCACGTCGGAACCGCCTACATGTCCCTGTTCAACCTTGCGTTCGCGCGTCAGACCGGCGGTCAGTTCGTGCTGAGGATCGAGGACACCGACCGCAATCGGTACGTCGCAGACTCCGAGCAACAGATCTTCGATTCCCTGCGGTGGCTGGGATTCGACTGGGACGAGGGCCCCGACGTGGGCGGTCCGTACGGCCCGTACCGACAGAGCGAGCGGCTGGATCTGTACCGTCCGTACGTCGATCGCCTGATCGAGGCAGGCCATGCGTACTACTGCTGGTGTTCGCCCGAGCGGCTGGCCGAACTGCGCAAGAGCCAGGAGCGCGAGAAGGCATCGAAGACGGGGTACGACAGGTTGTGCGTCGGGCTCACCCGCGAGCAGCGGGCGGAGCTGCCCGGCTTCCAAGAGACCCCGGTCGTGAGGATGCTGATCCCCGACGACGTCGAGCTGGAGTTCGACGACCTCGTGCGGGGCCGGGTGGCAGCGCCGTACCCCGACGACCAAGTGATCCTCAAGGCTGACGGCTTCCCCACGTACCACATGGCGCTCGTGGTGGACGACCACCTGATGGGGATCACACACGCAGTGCGGGGCGAGGAGTGGATCAGTTCGACCCCGAAGCACCTGCTGCTGTATCGCTGGCTGGGTTGGGAGCCCACGAAGTTCGCCCACATGCCGCTGCTGCGCAACACAGACAAGTCGAAGATCAGCAAGCGAAAGAACCCGGCTGCGCGGTTGCTGTGGTTCGCCGAACAGGGGTTCCTGCCCGAGGCCCTGCGCAACTTCCTGCAGCTGATGGGATATCCGCCCGCCGACGGCACGAGTGAGGTGTCGACGTTCGAGGAGTTCGTCGCCACGTTCGACTGGGGCAAGGTGAACACGGTCGGGCCGGTCTTCGACGTCGAGAAGCTGAAGTGGCTCAACGGCACCTACATCCGGGCCTTGTCGCCCGAGGAGTTGGGGAACCGGATCGTCGACTACATCCGCACGTACGGCGACGCCACCTTTAGCGACGACCACGCCGAGATCGTGCGCCGTGCCGTACCCATGCTCGCCGAACGGCTCGTGCTGCTCGCCGACGCCCTGCCGCAACTGGACTACCTGCTCGTCGACGAGGCTGACTTCTCGATCGACGCTGACGCCAGGGCTCAACTCGGCGACGACGCCCCTGCCGTACTCGACGCTGCCTGCCTGGAGCTGTCGGGGTTGGACGACTTCACCCACGACTCGATCCAACGGGTGTTGAGGGCGGTCCTGGTCGACGACCTGGGACTCAAACCACGGTTCGCGTTCGGGCCGCTGCGGGTGGCGATCACCGGCAAGCGCGTGTCGCCGCCGCTGTTCGAGTCGATGGAGATCCTGGGTCGGGAGAAGACCGTGTCCCGGTTGAAGGCGCTGCGAGCCACCATCTAGCTCGGGCGGGAAGCCGTACCCTCAGGCGGGCTGGAGGGCTACGTCGGCGACTCGGCCGTACACCCAGCACATGATCTCGCTCGGTTCGCCGATCACGGTCAGGGTCGTGGCGCCGCGATTGACGACGGCCTGTGAGCCGTCGGGGCGCTGGAACCTCAATCCCCGGATGCGCGGATGCAGGATCCGTGCGGCCGCTTGAGCCCGCAGCCACAGCGCCTCGGCCAGGGGAGCATCGACGTCGGGCTGGGTCAATCCGTTGGCCCGGGCGACGTCTTGGGTGTGCACGTACCACTCGCCGAGGGCGTGCCGATACCCGAAGAAGGGGTCCAGCGGCATGCACGGGAACGAACCTGGTAGGTCGCGCAGCTTCGCGAGGACACGGTCGTACGGCATGGCCGCTTGTACGGCCGCGGCGCGCTTTTCTCCGTACGCCTTCGCGCGGCCCAGCGGGAGCGTGCCGGCCCAGCCCAGCGGGTCGCACTGGAGAGTCCAGAGATGGACCGCGAGGTCGAAGGCGGTCCAGCCCTCGCAGAGCGTGGGCGCCGATGCGGGTACGGCAGCCAGCGCGTCGCAGCAGCGGTCGCGGGCCCGGTCGCGCAGAACCTCCGGAAGCCCGGTTCTGACCTGGCTGCCTCGTCGGTGGGATCGTGGCCGCTGCATGGTCGTTTCATACCGCGTTCCGACGACGCGAGGAGCCCATCGCCCCGGATTTGCCCGAGATCATGATCGGTGAAACAATCGTCAGGTTGCCCCGACGGGTCGCTGGGGTGTCATGCGTGCGGAAATGCTTCGCCGTAGGCGCCGAACCAAGAGACTCGCGGGTGCCCGCTTCTCAAGCGGCACGGCGTCCATTGCGAGCAAAGCGTGGGGGTTCTTGCGGCCTGAAGACGCGACACGCCCGACCGCGTGGGTCGGAGGCAACGACTAGCGAAAGCCGGTGTGGAGCCGGTGTGGAGCACCGACGAGAGGGAACGGACCGTGGCGGGACAAAAGATCCGCATCAGGCTCAGGGCCTATGACCACGAGGTCATCGACTCCTCGGCGCGCAAGATCGTAGACACGGTGACCCGCACGGGCGCCAAGGTTGCCGGCCCGGTGCCGTTGCCGACCGAGAAGAACGTGTACTGCGTGATCCGCTCGCCTCATAAGTACAAGGACAGCCGCGAGCATTTCGAGATGCGCACGCACAAGCGGCTGATCGACATCCTCGACCCGACCCCGAAGACGGTGGATTCGCTGATGCGTCTCGACCTCCCGGCCGGCGTCGATATCGAGATCAAGCTTCCGTGAGGTCTGGCCAGATGACGAACGAACGAACCGTGAAGGGGCTGCTGGGCACCAAGCTCGGCATGACCCAGTTGTGGGACGAGAGCAACAAGCTCGTCCCGGTGACCGTGATCCAGGCGGGTCCCTGCGTCGTGACGCAGGTTCGGACCCCCGAGGCGGACGGCTACTCCGCCGTGCAGTTGGGCTTCGGCGCGATCAAGCCGAAGGCTGTCCGCAAGCCGGCGGCCGGTCACTTCGAAAAGGCCGGCGTGACGCCGCGCAAGCACCTGCTGGAGATTCGTACCGCCGATGCCAGCACGTACGAGCTGGGCCAGGAAGTGTCCAGCGACGTGTTCGCCGCGGCCGACGTGGTCGACGTGACCGGCGTGACGAAGGGCAAGGGCACCGCGGGTGTCATGAAGCGACACGGCTTCGGTGGCCTCGGCGCTGCCCACGGTGTGCACCGCAAGCACCGCTCGCCAGGCTCGATCGGCCAGTCGTCGACCCCGTCCAAGGTCTTCAAGGGCCTTCGGATGGCGGGCCGGATGGGCGTCGAGAAGAAGACCGTGCAGAACCTGACCGTGCACGCGGTCGATGCCGAGCGCAACCTGATCCTGGTCAAGGGCGCAGTCCCCGGGCCCAAGGGCGCACTCGTCGTCATCCGCTCCGCTGCGAACAAGGGCGAGAAGGCATGAGTGACACCGTGAAGATCGACGTGCTCGACGCCGACGGCAAGAAGACGTCCTCGACCGAACTGCCCGGTCACCTGTTCGACGTACAGGTCAACATTCCGCTGATCCACCAGGTCGTCGTGGCCCAACAGGCCGCTGCGCGTCAGGGAACCCACTCCACGAAGACTCGGGGCGAGGTGTCCGGCGGTGGCGCCAAGCCGTGGCGGCAGAAGGGCACCGGCCGCGCCCGACAGGGTTCGCGTCGCGCGCCGCAGTGGACCGGTGGTGGCATCGTCCACGGGCCGCAGCCGCGGTCGTACGCCCAGCGCACCCCCAAGAAGATGATCGCTGCCGCCCTACGGGCCGTGCTGTCGGATCGTGTCCGCGACGGGCGCTTCTTCGTGCTGGACAGCATCGTCGCCGGCGAGGTGCCAAGCACCAAGGCGGCTCTCAAAGCCCTCGACGTCATCGGCGACGCGCGCTCCGCGATCGTCGTACTGCACCGTGACGAGGACCTCGCCTGGCTGAGCCTGCGCAACGTCGCCCACGTGCATGCGCTCGCGATCGACCAGCTGAATGTCTACGACGTCTTGGTCAACGAGGCGGTCGTGTTCACGAGCAAGGCTCTCGAGCAGTACGTCTCCGGCCCGCAGAGCGGCAAGTCAGTCAAGGCGGTCGCGTCGTCGGCCGAGGACGAGGCCGAGATCGAGGTCCAGGTCGTCGAGACCGAGAAGCCGGCCAAGGCTGAGAAGGACAAGGCCGCGAAGAAGGACAAGGCGGACAAGAAGGACAAGGCCGACCAGGCTGAGAAGAAGTCCAAGAAGTCCGCCGAGGTCGAGGAGGACGCCCAGTGAGCAACGCTGTCAAGATCGCCGACCCGCGCGACATCCTGTTGGCGCCGGTCGTGAGCGAGAAGAGCTACGGGCTCATCGACGAGAACAAGTACACCTTCCTGGTCGCCCCGCAGGCGAACAAGACGGAGATCAAGATCGCCGTCGAGAAGGTGTTCAAGGTCAAGGTGACCGGCGTGAACACGATCAACCGGCCGGGCAAGAAGCGCCGGACCCGCTACGGGATCGGCAAGCGTCCCGACACCAAGCGGGCGATCGTCACCGTCGCCGACGGCGAGCGCATCGACCTCTTCGGTTCCGCGTAACCAGAACAGGAACACACTGCTATGGGTATCCGTAAGTACAAGCCGACCACGCCAGGTCGCCGCGGTTCGAGCGTGGCCGACTTCGTCGAGGTCACGCGGTCGACGCCGGAGAAGTCGCTGCTCGCCCCGAAGCCGAAGACCGGCGGTCGCAACAACTCCGGCCGGATCACGACCCGGCACATCGGTGGAGGCCACAAGCAGGCCTACCGGCTGGTCGATTTCAAGCGGTACGACAAGGACGGCGTTCCGGCCAAGGTCGCTCACATCGAGTACGACCCGAACCGCACCGCCCGGATCGCACTGCTCCACTACGCCGACGGCGAGAAGCGCTACATCATCGCTCCGAACGGCCTGAACCAAGGCGCGACCGTGGAGGCCGGCGAGGCCGCCGACATCCGTCCCGGGAACAACCTGCCGCTGCGCAACATCCCGGTCGGCACGACGGTTCACGCCGTCGAGCTCCGCCCGGGTGGCGGCGCCAAGCTCGGAAGGTCCGCGGGTGTGGGCATCCAGCTGGTGGCCCGCGAAGGCAAGCTCGCCACGCTGCGCATGCCGTCAGGCGAGATGCGGATGGTCGACGTCCGCTGCCGCGCCACGGTCGGAGTGGTCGGCAACGCCGAGCAGTCCAACATCAACTGGGGCAAGGCGGGCCGGATGCGCTGGAAGGGCGTTCGCCCGACCGTCCGCGGTGTCGCCATGAACCCCATCGACCACCCGCACGGTGGTGGCGAAGGCAAGACCTCCGGCGGTCGGCACCCGGTGTCGCCGTGGGGCAAGCCCGAGGGTCGTACCCGTGACCAGAACAAGGCGTCCACTCGCCTGATCGTCCGTCGCCGCAAGTCCGGCAAGAAGCGCTGAGCAGGAGCAACTGAGGAATGCCACGCAGTCTGAAGAAGGGCCCGTTCATCGACGACCACCTCGCCAAGAAGGTGGAGTTGCAGAACGAGAAGGGCACCAAGAACGTCATCAAGACCTGGTCGCGTCGCTCGATGATCAGCCCCGACATGATCGGGCACACGATCGCCGTGCACGACGGGCGCAAGCACATCCCGGTCTTCGTGACCGAGTCGATGATCGGTCACAAACTCGGCGAGTTCGCCCCCACGCGCACGTTCCGCGGGCACGTGAAGGACGACAAGAAGTCGCGTCGTCGGTAGGAGAGGGATAACACAATGAGCACCAACACCCAGCGGCCGTCGCGTCGCTCGGCGCTGCTCGGGGACCGTCCCGGCTCGTACGCGATCGCTCGCCACGTGCGGATGACCCCGATGAAGGTACGGCGCGTCATCGACCTGGTTCGTGGCATGGACGTCGTGGACGCGCTTACCGCGCTGCAGTTCGCACCGCAGGCGGCCAGCGAGCCCGTGTACAAGGTCGTCGCCTCGGCCGCGGCCAATGCCGAGAACACCGAGCGCCTGCGTCGTGAAGACCTGTTCATCAGCGCGGCGTTCGTCGACGAGGGCGTGACCATGCGCCGGATTCGTCCGCGGGCCAAGGGTTCGGCGAGCCGGATCCTGAAGCGCGCCAGCCACATCACCGTGGTGGTCGAGCCGCACGCCGACGCCGTACCCAAGGCCAAGCCGGCCACGAAGAAGTCGTCCGAGAAGAAGAAGGAGGCCTGAGCATGGGTCAGAAGATCAATCCGAACGGCTTCCGTCTCGGCATCACGACCGACCACAAGACGCGCTGGTACTCCGACAAGCAGTACGCCTCGCTGGTCGGCGAGGACGTCAAGATCCGCGAGTACCTGCACAAGACGCTGGAGCGGGCGGGCATCAGCTCGGTCGAGATCGAGCGTCGCAGCGACCGGGTGTCGATCTTCCTGTACGCCGCACGTCCTGGCATCGTCATCGGCCGCAACGGCGCCGAGGCCGAGCGGGTTCGGGCGCAACTGGAGAAGCTGACCGGCAAGCAGGTGCAGCTGAACATCCTCGAGGTGAAGAACCCCGAGATCGACGCTCAGCTCGTCGCCCAGGGCGTAGCCGAACAGCTCGGCGCGCGCGTGGCCTTCCGTCGCGCGATGCGCAAGGCGCAGCAGTCCGCCATGCGGGCCGGTGCCCAGGGCATCCGGATCCAGTGCTCCGGCCGTCTCGGCGGTGCCGAGATGAGCCGCTCGGAGTTCTACCGCGAGGGCCGGGTGCCGCTTCATACGCTGCGCGCCGACATCGACTACGGCTTCTACGAGGCCAAGACGACGTTCGGCCGGATCGGCGTGAAGGTCTGGATCTACAAGGGCGACGTCGTGGGTACTCGCGCCGAGCGCGCGACCCAGAAGGCCGCTCGCCAGGCAGCGACCGGTCGTCAGCGGCCGACCCGCCGCCCGGGCCGCGAAGGTGGTGGCGGTCGCCCCGAGCGTGGCGGACGTCGCCGCGCCGATGAGGCCGGCGCGTCGTCGGATGCGCCCGCCACGGAGAACGTAGGAGCCTGACCATGCTGATTCCGCGTCGTGTCAAGCACCGTAAGCAGCACCACCCCAAGCGGGACGGCGCTGCGAAGGGCGGCACCAAGCTCGCCTTCGGTGAGTACGGCATCCAGGCGCTCGAGTCGTCGTACCTGACCAACCGTCAGATCGAGGCCGCGCGTATCGCGATGACCCGCCACATCCGTCGTGGCGGCAAGGTCTGGATCAACGTGTACCCGGACCGTCCGCTCACCAAGAAGCCCGCCGAGACCCGGATGGGTTCCGGCAAGGGTTCGCCTGAGTGGTGGATTGCCAATATCAAGCCGGGGCGGGTTCTGTTCGAACTCTCCGGCGTCGGCGAAGACGTGGCCCGCGAGGCCATGCGACTCGCCATCCACAAGCTGCCGTTCAAGGCGCGCTTCATCAAGCGGGAAGCAGGTGACCTCTGATGGCCAAGACGGTGACTGTCGCCGATCTGCGCACCATGAGCCGCTCCGAACTCGATGCCAAGGTCGTGGAGCTGAAGGAGGAGCTGTTCAGCCTCCGCTTCCAGCACCAGACCGGGCAACTGGAGTCGCACGGCCGCCTCCGCGAAGTTCGCAAGGACATCGCGCGCATCTACACCGTGATCTCCGAGCGCGTCCTGGGGATCGTGCCTGACCCGGACGAAGGGACTAACTGATGACCGACACCCAGCGTGGGGGCCGCAAGGTTCGTGAGGGCCTCGTCGTCTCCGACAAGATGGACAAGACCGTCGTTGTCGCCGTCGAGGACCGTGTGAAGCACGCCCTGTACGGCAAGGTCATGACGAAGACCGAACGCCTCAAGGTCCACGACGAAGCCAACGAGGCTGGCGTGGGCGACCGCGTGCGTGTCATGGAGACCCGTCCGCTGTCCGCGTCCAAGCGGTGGCGGCTGGTCGAGATCGTGGAGAAGGCCAAGTAGAAAAACCTGGAGGCTTGCTTCCAGGTCGGGCAGCTCAGCTGCCATGGCCGCTGGGTCGGAATCCAGGGGCAACAGAGAAGTTCCGCCAGGCCTGAGAGGGAACCGGCGAGACAGAGGAGAAGGTAATGATCCAGCAGGAGACGCGACTCAAGGTCGCCGACAACACCGGAGCCAAGGAGATCTTGTGCATCCGGGTGCTCGGCGGCTCGAAGCGTCGCTACGCCCACCTCGGTGACACCATCGTCGCGACCGTCAAGGACGCGATTCCCGGTGGCAACGTGAAGAAGGGCGACGTCGTCAAGGCCGTGGTCGTGCGCACCGTCAAGGAGCACCGCCGGGGCGACGGCTCGTACATCAAGTTCGACGAGAACGCGGCCGTCATCCTCAAGAACGATGGCGAACCCCGCGGTACCCGAATCTTCGGCCCGGTGGCCCGTGAACTCCGCGAGCGGAAGTTCATGCGCATCGTGTCGCTGGCCCCCGAGGTGATCTGACATGGCCAATTCGCTCCATGTGAAGAAGGGCGACCGCGTGCGCGTCATCGCCGGCAAGGACAAGGGCCTCGTGGGTGAGGTCCTGCGGGTCGACGTCGAGAGGGCCCGGGTCACCGTGTCCGGTGTCAACATCGTCAAGCGCCACAAGAAGGACTCGGCCAGCCAGCCGCAGAGCGGCAAGGTCGTCAAGGGCGGGATTATCTCGTCCGAGGCGCCGATCCACGTGTCCAACGTGGCGCTCGTCGTGAAGGTGGACGGCAAGGAAGTGACCACACGCGTGGGTTACGAGCGCGAGGAAGTCACCAAGCGTCGCTCCGACGGCACCGAGTACACCGCCACGCGTTCGGTGCGCATCGCGCGCAAGACCGGGGAGAAGATCTGATGACCGCGACCATCGAGGAGAAGGTGGGCGCCGCCGAGGCGAAGCCCGTCAAGACGCAGCCGCGCCTCAAGCAGCGGTACCGCACGGAGATCAGCAAGGCGCTGAACGAGGAATTCTCGTACGGCAATGTGATGCAGATCCCGGGCCTGGTCAAGATCGTCGTCAACATGGGCGTCGGTGAGGCAGCCCGTGACTCGAAGATCATCGACGCCGCCGTGCGCGATCTGACCGCCATCACCGGTCAGAAGCCCCAGGTGACCAAAGCTCGCAAGTCGATCGCCCAGTTCAAACTGCGCGAAGGCATGCCGATCGGGTGCCACGTGACCCTGCGCGGCGACCGGATGTGGGAGTTCGCCGATCGGCTGCTCACGCTAGCGCTGCCCCGGATCCGTGACTTCCGTGGCCTGTCGCCCCGGCAGTTCGACGGCCGCGGCAACTACACGTTCGGTCTGACGGAGCAGGTCATGTTCCACGAGATCGACCAGGACAGGATCGACCGCCTGCGGGGCATGGACATCACGTTCGTGACCACTGCGACCAATGACGACGAAGGCCGTGCGCTGCTGCGTCATCTGGGTTTCCCCTTCAAGGCCGACGCCGACGTGGTGGCGAAGGTCAAGAAGAAGGGCCGCCCGATGATGAAGGGCCGCAAGGTCATCACGAAGAAGAAGTGACGAGGAAGCACCCGTGGCCAAGACAGCGCTGAAGGTCAAGCAGTCCCGCAAGCCAAAGTTCGGCGTCCGCGCCTACACCCGTTGCCAGCGGTGTGGCCGGCCCAAGGCGGTGTACCGCAAGTTCGGCCTGTGCCGAATCTGCCTGCGTACCCTCGCCCATCGTGGCGAACTGCCCGGCATCACCAAGTCGTCTTGGTGAGCACGAACACCCACCACACCCACACCACCGTCTGGGCACGAGCCCAGATCAGAACGCGGCAGGTCAACCGTCAGGGAGAAACCGCCGCGAGAGAGAGGCGAACCACGCCATGACGATGACAGACCCGATCGCAGACATGCTGACCCGTCTGCGGAACGCCAACCAGGCGTACCACGACTCGACGTCGATGCCACACTCCAAGATCAAGGTGGGGATCGCCAAGATCCTCAAGCAGGAGGGCTACATCTCCGACTACAGCGTGAACGATCCCGCTGAGGGCGAGGTCGGCAAGACCCTGCAGATCACGCTCAAGTACGGCCGCAACCGGGAGCGCTCGATCGCAGGCGTACGGCGGATCTCCAAGCCGGGCCTGCGGGTCTACGCCAAGTCGAACGACCTGCCCAAGGTGCTCGGTGGCCTCGGCATAGCGATCATTTCGACGAGCCAAGGTCTGCTGACCGACAAGGAAGCCAACCACAAGAGCGTCGGCGGGGAAGTCCTCGCCTTCGTGTGGTGACGAGAGGAACTGACAATGTCTCGCATCGGTAGGCTCCCCATCACCGTGCCGTCCGGCGTGGAAGTCACGCTCGACGGCCAAGATGTCGCCGTCAAGGGCCCGAAGGGCTCTCTCAACCACGTCGTACCCGAACCGATCACGGTTTCGCGCAACGACGACGGTCAGCTCGAAGTCGCTCGTCCCAACGACGAACGCCTGAACAAGTCGCTGCACGGCCTGACCCGGACCCTGATCTCGAACATGGTCACCGGCGTGACCGACGGGTTCGTCAAGAAGCTGGAGATCGTCGGCGTCGGCTATCGCGTCATCGCCAAGAGCCCCACGCAGCTCGAGTTCGCGCTCGGCTTCAGCCACCCGGTCGTCGTGAACGCGCCCGAAGGCGTGACGTTCGCGGTCGAGACCAACACCCGGTTCTCGGTGCACGGCATCGACAAGCAGCGGGTGGGCGAAGTGGCCGCCAATATTCGCAAGCTCCGCAAGCCTGAGCCGTACAAGGGCAAGGGCGTCCGCTACGCGGGCGAACAGGTCCGCCGCAAGGCCGGAAAGGCAGGTAAGTGACCATGGGAATCTCCCTCGGAGTTCGCAAAGGTCTGGCAGACAAGACTGCTTCGCGCCTGCGGCGTCAGACCCGCGGTCGCAAGACGATCAGCGGTACGACCGAACGGCCGCGTCTGGTCGTCACCCGGTCGGCGCGTCACGTGCTCGCCCAGGTCGTCGACGACACGACGGGTCACACGCTGGCCGCTGCGTCGACGATGGAAGCGGCCCTGCGGGGCAGCGACGGCGACAAGTCCGCGAAGGCACGCGAGGTCGGCAAGCTGGTCGCCGAACGTGCCAAGAAGGCCGGCGTCGAGGCTGTCGTCTTCGACCGGGCCGGCAACAAGTACCACGGCCGTGTGGCTGCCCTCGCCGAGGGTGCTCGCGAGGCCGGACTCGGGTTCTGACGGAAGGAACACGCACCATGAGTGAGATGCAGCAACGCCGCGGTGGCGAACAGCGTCGGGGTCGTGACGACCGTCGGGGCAACCGGAACGAGGCCGAACGGGAGAAGAGCCCGTACCTGGAGCGCGTCGTCGCGATCAACCGGGTCGCCAAGGTCGTCCAGGGCGGCCGGCGGTTCAGCTTCACCGCGCTGGTCGTGGTCGGCGACGGCAACGGCACCGTGGGTGTCGGGTACGGCAAAGCCAAGGAAGTGCCGGCGGCGATCGCCAAGGGCGTCGAGGAAGCGAAGAAGCACTTCTTCCGCGTTCCCCGGATCCAAGGGACCATTCCCCACCCGGTGCAGGGCGAGAAGGCAGCCGGGGTCGTCATGCTGAGGCCAGCATCGCCGGGTACCGGCGTCATCGCCGGTGGCTCCGCGCGCGCCGTGCTGGAGTGCGCCGGTGTCCATGACGTCTTGGCGAAGTCGCTGGGCTCGTCGAACGCGATCAACGTCGTGCACGCGACGGTCGCCGCGCTCAAGAGCCTCGAGGAGCCCGAGCAGGTGGCCCGTCGACGTGGCAAGTCCGTCGAGGACGTCACGCCGGCCGCGCTGCTCAGGGCCCGTGCGGAAGGAGCGCACTGAGATGGCGCAGTTGAAGGTGACCCAGGTCAAGTCCGGCGTCAGTGGCACCCACAACCAGAAGGCCACCCTGAAGACGCTCGGTCTGCGCAAGATCGGGCAGAGCAAGGTGCACGAGGATCGTCCCGAGGTGCGCGGCATGGTGAAGGCCGTGGCGCACCTGGTGACCGTTGAGGAGGTCTGATCATGGCGTTGAAGGTTCACCACCTGCGACCCGCGCCGGGTGCCCACACGCCGAAGACGCGTGTCGGCCGCGGTGAGGGCTCGAAGGGCAAGACCGCCGGCCGTGGCACCAAGGGCTCAGGGGCGCGCAAGAACGTCCCCGAGAACTTCGAGGGCGGGCAGATGCCGTTGCACATGCGGTTGCCCAAGCTGAAGGGGTTCAAGAACCCGTTCAGGGTGTCCTACCAGGTCGTCAACGTGGCGACGCTCGGTGACCTGTACCCCGAAGGCGGCGAAGTCCGCGTCGAGGACTTGGTCGCCAAGGGTGCCGTGCGCGACGGCGAACTCGTCAAGGTGCTCGGTACCGGCGAGCTTTCCGTCGCCCTGCAGGTGAGCGCTCACGCGTTCTCCGCGTCGGCGAAGGCGAAGATCGAGAAGGCGGGTGGCTCGGCCAACGAGCTGTAGTCATCCGGCAACCAGTGCAGGCGGTCCCGTCGGGGGCTGCCTGCACTCGTTCGTGGCTCAGCCCCACATCGGGATCGTCGGCCGGTTCGACCGGTTGGCGTGGCTCTCGGCGAGCAACTCGCCGTAGTCGTTGACGCCGGAACCGACGATGTTCTCGCCGATCAGGTCGCAGAGACTGAACGCCGATCCGAAGGCGGCCACCGTGAGCGTGTGGCCCGTCTCGTGGTCGAGGACCGCGTCGTACGTGCGATCCGGGGTGCTGCCGTTGACGTACGACGGGTTCATGAACACGAAGTGACCCATGTTGAATGCCGTCGGATTGCGGATCAGGCCACCGCTCATGACGAGGGTTCCCGTCTTCCAGTCGACGCCGAGCCGGTCGATCTTGAGCGCGTCGACCTGCTGGGCGGTGAAGAGCGCGCCGAGCAGATTGACGACGTAGAACACCAGGCCCAAGCCGGTCGCCCCCCAAGACTGGGGCATGATCCAACTCGTCCAGCCCAGGATCCCTTGGTACACCTTGTTCTTGGCGATCGTGTCGAACGCGGCCAGGAAGTTGATCACGCCCAGCGTGACCCCGACGTACGGCCCGAAGAACGCCACCGCGAGCACGCCGTTCAGGCCGGCGTTGAACCCGATCATGAAGCCCCGCATGAACTGACCGAAGCCGCCGTTGGGATCGACGTTGCTGGCGATGACGTACGACACACCCGTCACCACCAACGACGCCGCGAAGGCGAGGCCGATCCCGATCAGCACACCTGCGATCCCGCCCGTGGCCACGACCGCTGCGGCGACGAGGATGCCCGCCACGATGCCGACGACCACGCCGGCCACCGCACCGACGACGCTCCAGAAACTGAGCCCGTCGGGATCGGTGCGATTGAGCGGATCGTTGGCCACGTAGGAGTACAGGTGCAATCCCGCGGGCTGGTGCACGTACTTCTCCCCCTGGTAGACCGCCATGAGATCGGGCGTGAGGAATCGTCCCAGCAGAGGTGAGTAGTACCGGCGCATCATGTAGACCAGGCCCGACTCGGGATCGACGGGGTGCAACCCGTACGTGTCACTCGTCACGACCCCCGCGGACCCGCGTTCTCCGCCGTACGGAGCCCGGTCGACCGAACCGACCGTCTCGCCGCTGTGGTCGGTGACGAACAACGTGGTGCCTGACGCGTCGGGATGCAGGAGGCGCACTCCGCCGGGGTCGACGACCGCGATCCGCACCCCGCCGAATCCGACGAAGAGTGTGCGGTTGCCGTCGCGGATCTCCGACTGGTCACCGACGTACCACGTCGTCTCGCCCACGCCGTTGCGCTCGACGGTCTTGCTCGCGCGGAGCCCGAGGTGGTCGTACGTGTAGCTCGCGACCGTACCGTCGGTCTTGCCGAGCCGTACCAATTCGTTCTTCGCGTTGTACGACAACGTCATTCCAGGCAGGGTGAGCAGGTTGCCGCCCGCATCGTGACGAAGGCCGAGCGGGGCACTCTCGTCGACGGCGAACCGGGTCGGACGCTGCGGGCGCAGCGGGTCGTACGTGAGACTCGCAGAGGCTTCCCCGTTGCGCACGAGGTTGCGGCTCGAATACCCGTACGTGGTCGTCTGCCCGTCGTGCGCGAAACCCGTCACCTGCCCGAGGCCGTCGTAGGTGTAGGTCCGGGTGCCACGCGCGACAGTGTCGGTCTCGCCGACGAGGAGTTCGCCGGCGTAGTCGAACGACGAGTCCTCGATGACCGTGCCCGACTTCGACACGATCCGGCGGTGGCTGATCCGGCCCGGACCGGGCGCGTACGCCAGTTCGGTGACGACGCCGTTGGCACCGGCAATCCGGGTCGGCAGCCCGCGCGCGTCGTAGACGACCTCGTCCAGGATCCCGGGAATCGCCGAGATCCAACCGTTGGCGGTCAGCTCGTGTTCCACCCGGTGACCGTCGCCGTGCACGACCGCGGTCTGGCGGCCGAGCGGGTCGTACTCGTAGGAGAGGGTCTCCTTCGGCCCGCCGTCGAAGGCGTACGTCTTGGCCGTCAGCCGGCCGTCGGCCGAGTAGGCGAAGCTCTGCGATCCGCCCGCGTAGTCGACGCGAGCGAGGTGGCCCAGGGCATGGACGTCAGGGGAGTCGTACGTGTACCGCTCGAGGACGTCGGGACCGTCCGCCAGCGCGGACAACCGGCCCGCCTCGTCCCAGGTGGCGGCGAGGTCGTGGCCGTTGCCGTCGACCGTACGAACGGGGTTCTTGCGTGCGTCGTACCAGATTCCGCGGCGGCCGGCCTCAGGCGACTCGACGACCAGTCGCGAGCCGCGCTTGTCGTAGAGGTAGCCGAACAGGTGCGTGCCTCCGCTGGAGACCTCCAGGATCTCCCCGGTCGGGCCGGGGGTGTAGGTGACGCGTTCCAGCACCCCGGTCGGGGCGACCTCCGACACGGCGACCACTCTGAGCGACGCGTCGAAGTCCTCCGTGTGCACGACCCCGCGGCGGCCGCTGGCCGGGTCGTAGGAGGCTGCGTCGCGCGTCATCGCCGAGAACGGGCGGAAGACTGCGGTCGAGAGCGTGCCGTCGTAGTTCTCGCACCGCACGACCCGGCCCGCTGCGTCGTAGGAGAAGCGGCGCACGGGCCCGGCGGGTGCTGGTCCGTACTCCAGGTCGGCTGCGTAGTACGGCTCCCCCTCGCTGACCGGGTCGCCCCAGGGGTTCGGAGTCGTCGCGCCGGAGACCAGCACCACCCCGGGCGACAGCGTGACCCGGTGTTGGATCTCCTGTCCCGAGCCGTCGAAATACGTCACGTTACGGGTCAGGGTGCCGTCGGACTGGCGTTGGTCGGCTGTGCGCCGATGAGGAACCACGGTCTCGTCGTAGCCGTACCGCGTCGTCGGGTCGTCCAAATCCTGGCCTGGCAAGGCACTTCGCAGCACCCGGCCCTGAGCGTCGTACGCGAAGCGCGTGACCGCGCCGTCGGCCGTGGTCGTCGTCAAGATCTGCCCGGTGATGTCGTCGTAGACGAACGTGGTGTGCCCATACGTGTCGTCGAGACCGGTCCGGAACAGGCCGGCGGCGTCGTACGTGGTCCGCGACGACACCCCCAGTGGATCGATCGTCTCCACGCACAACCCGCGCGCGTCGTACCGGGACTGCTTCGGCGTCGCGAACACAGACGGCGTGCCGTCGGCGTCGGTTGCGTCGTGGAACCCCAGGGCGACGGCGTCCATCCCGTCGTAGTGGCTCGCGAACGCCGTCGCCTCGTCGACCAGTTCCTCGTGCCGGGTGACCAAGCCACGGCCGACCTCTCCCGGCGGGAGGTCGGTGACGCCGTCCTCGGTGTAGTGCTGACGCTGCTCGGTCAGCAGGGCACCGGTTCCGTCACGGGTGACGATCCGGTACGGCTTGTCCACCAGATAGCGGGGGCCGCCGCCAGCGTAGGCGACCTCGCGCACCGTCACGATCGGTGTCACGTCGACCCCGTCGCGGCGGCCGGCGCAGGTCTTGACCTCCCGGACCACGTTGCCCGAGTCGTCGTAGGTGTAGGTCGACACTTCGGAGCGCACGTCGTCGGTCCGTTCGGTGTCCTCCCGGTGCTGTTCGACGGCGTGCACGAAGACCCGTCGGCGACCGTCGGGCAACGTCTCGAGCACGGTGAGGTCGCTCACGCACGTCTCCACGCGCAGCGGTCGGTCGGCGAGCGGGGACCCGTCCTCGGCGTACGTCTCCACGCGTTGGAGCAGTCCGTTGAGCAGGCCGTACTCAGGTCCTCGACCGGGCTGGCGCTCCTCGGCCATCCTGAACGTGTGTTCCTCGCGCACGGTCGGGCGGCTGTCGTCGCCGACGGTGAGGCGTTCGGTACGGCGGAAACCCTGGAACTGGCGGGTGGTCGCCTCGAAGTGGGCCTCGTGGTAGCGGTAGGTGATCCGGGTGACGCGCCCGGTCACCTGGTCGGTCTCGTCCAGCTGGCGGACGACGACGTACGGGAAGGGGAAGTTCGTCCGCCAGGCCGTTTCGCGCGCGGCTCGGTCGCGGGTCAAGTCTGTGACCGCGTCGTCGTACGTCAGTCGGGTGACGAGACCTGCTCCGTTGTCCACGGTGGTCAGGAGGTACGGCGCAGGCCCGCCGGCCGACCAGGTCACGTAGCGAGAGCCGCGGCTGGTCGGGGTGGTCCAGACCAGGCCTGTCGTGGCTCGGCCGCTCATGGCGACGACCCTGACGCTGCCGGGAGTCGGCGTCGGAACTCGGTGCGTCGTGGGCGCGGAGAACGATGCCCCGTTGGCGTTCCCGAACACCGAGACGTGACCTGCCTCGACCACCACCAGGTCCGCGCAGCCGTCTCCGTCGAGGTCGGCGAGCAGGGGTTCCGAAGCCGTATCGAATCGTGGGCTGTGGGACATCGCGACCCGCGCGCCGAAACGACCGTTGCCCAGGCTCGGCCAATACTCGACCCGGCCGCTGCGCACGCGCACGAGGTCTGAGAGGCCGTCGCCGGTCATGTCGGCCAGTTGAATGTCGGCACCCGCGAGGTCGACGCCGGCCAACGAAGGCGAGAGCGCAAGTTCGGGGCGTGACCAACCTGCCGAGCCTTGGTTGCGCCAGACGGCGGTTCCACCGCGCGCTCCGGCCATCGCGTCGACCAGTCCGTCGGCGTCGGCGTCGACCAGCCGCATCGACGGGTCGGCCCACCGGGGAGCCGCCGACGACGACGGATAAGGCACGAAGCGGTCCCAGCCGTCGCGACCGAGGTTGCGGTAGTAGCCGGCGGGGCCGTGTCCCCCGGCCACCATGAGGTCGCTCGTGCCCGAACCGTCGAGGTCGACGAAGGCCAACCCGGCGCGCTGGAACCCGGCGACCAGCGGCGTCCGGGTGACCGGGCGCGGTCGCCCGAATCGGCCGTCGCCGAGGTTGGGCCAGTAGTACTGCCGACCATTGCGGGCGGCCAGAATGCCGGGCAGCGGACCGTCGTCCAGGGTGACCAGGGCCACGTCGGGGTCGGTGAGAGACGGGGGAGGAGCACCGTCGGCGGCCATGATCCGTGCGGTGAACGCATCGGGGTCGAAAGCGGTGTAGTCGAACGAAACCGTCGGCCGCACGACGTCCGGCTCCCCGAGGTGTCCGTGGGCGGTGAGGCGGATCGCCTTCAGCGCCGTGACCTGGCCGACGTGGCCGTACTCGAGCACCCAGGTACGGATCGGCTGCTCACTCGGGCCGGGGTCGAGCACCAGGTTGATCTGGTCGCAGCGCAATCCCAGCCATCGGCTGAACCCCGCGCGACCGTCGTGACGCACGTCGGGACGTTGGCCGTACCCGAAGCGAACCTCGTACCGAGCCCACCCGACGCTGGCCAGGTAGACGGTGCCGCGGTCGCGCAGGTAGCGGTACGACACCTGGTTGCCCGAGACGTCGGTGCTGGTCTCCAGGAGCCAGGAGACGGCGCGATCGGGATGGTCGGGATCGGCCACGCGTGCCTCCGGCCCCGTGCCCAGGTCGTGCACGACGCCGTTGCGTTCCTCCACCCGCCACCCGTCGCCGTGCCGGGTGTAGCGGGAGAACGCGGTCTCGCGCACAGCCCGGTACGTGCCGTCTCCGGCCGGCGCGATCTCGGTGCCGCCGTCGAGGAACCGGGCCACGCGGCCCGCCGTCGGCGTGCCGTGGTCGAGCGCGAGGTCGATCGCTCGGGTCGCGAGGCGCCAGCCGTTCCCGAAGGGTCCCGGCCCGCCCGTGTGCACGTAGTCGAGGGCCAGCTTCGGCCCGTGACCCGCGACCCCAGCGGGGAGCATCAGGCTGTAGGCGTGGGTTGCCGTACCCGTCGACAGGTTGACGTCGAAGGCCGCGCCGACCCCTGCGGAAGGGCCGGTGCCGCCCGGCGGCGAGGCATGCTGTGTGTCGGCCATGGCGGAACCGTCCTCAGCGGTAGGTGAACGAGTATTCGACGAACAACTGCACGTCGCCGACCTTCGAGGGGTCGAGAACGCCGTCGGTGACCAAACCCGGATTGGCGGCCGGGTCGAGGTCGATCGTGAGCGCCTGGGCGAGCGGCTTTCCGACCCAGGCCGCAAGAGCGGCTTGACCGTCGCCATCGAGCGTCAGGTCGAGGGGCTGGGCCCCGATCGCGGGCGACGTGAGCCGTACCCGCGCCTGCGCAGCCCCCGGACCAGACAGCCGGAGCAACGCCCGAGTGCAGGTGAGCCCGGTCTGGCTGGTCGGGAACATCGACGGGTCGAGGCGCAGTTCGGCCGTCCCCTGGTTCAGCAGGTAGAACAGCTCTTCGGGGTACGACAACGCCAGCGACACGACGCGGGATGCACTGCCGGTCGTCGGCAGGCTCGCGGTGACCGACTTCTCGAGGTCGGCGTCGACGAAGCCGTCGGCGTAAAGCACGAGGTGCACGTCGAGGATCTGGGAGTAGTCGAGGTCGTTGGCGCCGGGCGGCAGGTCCAACTGCCACGCCGTAGCGACGCCGTTGTTCTCGAACAGCCGCAAGTCGTTCGGGCTCACCGGGAGCACGAGGGCGTCGGTGCGCAGGTCGAACTGCGACAGCATCAGCACGTCGGCGGGGTAGAGGCGGTCGACTTCGGCCCCGGTCGCGTCGCGGAACTTCGACACCCCGATGTTGCGCAAAGTGCCGCTGATGCCGGTCGCGGAGGTGACGCCCACGAAGACGAGTTCGACGTTGCGCAGCTTCGCCAGGTAGAGGCCGGGCATGGCCCGGTCGAAGTCGGCGAGCGTCGTCTCGAACAGGCAGCGCCCGGTGCGGGTGAACGTGTCGAAGCTGGCCGGGTACCGGTCGGCGAGGCTGATCGTGGTCTTGATCGGCTGTTTGCGGGTCCGGGTGGTCGTCAGGTGGTCGTAGGTGAAGTAGTCGAGATCGGCGAGCAGCAGGTCGCCGCCCAGCAGATTGCCTGCCTCGGTGCGTTCGTAGTCGTACTGCACCACGTGGACGCCGCGGCCGGTCTCGGCGTTGTAGGCACGCTCGGTCAGGAACGCCATTTCGGTGGCCATGTCGAGGTAGCGGCGGCGTAATCGCCCGGCCAGGATGGCCAGGTCGTACCACCGTTGGGCGCCGAAGTCCGCCAAGTCCAGGAAGTCGCGGTTCTGCTCCGCCTGTCGTTGCTGGAGGGCAGCGATCGCCACGCGCTGCCGGGCGACCTCGACTCGGGCCTGGGCCTGGGCCCGCTGGGCGTTGGCGACCGACAGGTACGACGCCGCCGACGCCGCTTCGCGGTTCAGCCGGTTGCTCTCCAGATCCTGGGACAGTCGCGCCCGGCGGTAGGCGAGATCTTGAAGCACTTGGCTGCGGTTCTTGTTCTTCGCCGAGTAGTAGTTCCCGTTCCAGGTCTGGGACACCTCGTCGTCGGAGTCCATCGCCGCCGCGCTCGACCAGGCCTCCGCCTCGGTGAGCTCGAGCAGCTCCCAGCGCGCACCCTGGAAGTCCTGCTTGGCCTGGTTGGCGTTGTCGAGCTGGGTTTGCGCATAGCCGACGCTGGCGTTCGCGGCGGCGACCCCTCGGACTGCCTCGTCGACACCGCGTTGTTCGAGGACGACGCTCTGGCGGGCGACCTCGGCCTGCTGGGCGAGTTGGTCGCGCTGCAGCTGGGCGTTCTCGGCCTGGCTCTTGAACTGGATGTAGCGCTGCTCGATCTGGGATGCCTGCTGGGCGAAGTACCGAGCGGTGGTCTGCAGATAGTCGAAGCCGAACGGCGGGACGTACTCGGGGGAGAACCCGAAGAAGTTGAGACCGGACTGGATCTGGGCCAGTCGGGAGCGAGCCTGCAGCACGATCGAGCCCAGCGCCGGGTTGTCGTCGTGCGTGGTCGGGTCGGCGGCAGCGAGGAAGGACTGCACCCGGGTCGCCATCGGCGCAAACTGGGCATCGCCGTACAAAGGACCTCCAGCCGGCACGGCGCCGGCGGTGGTGACGATCTGCTCGTACAGGTCACGAGCCGTGGCGTAGGCGGTGACGTCGTCGTGTGCCTCGCGGTAGGCGATGTCGCCGGAGTCGAGGATCGTCTGCGCGAGGCGCAGCCAGACGGCCGGCACTTCGACCGCCTGGTTGAGGTACGGGTCGGTGAGCACGCTCGCGTACGACGCGATCGCCCCACTGAGATCCCCGAGCCCCACCAGGCAGTCGCCGATCGCCATCGGAATCGCGTACGAGTACAGGTGCGGCAGGAAGGCGATCCTCACCGTCGGGTCCACCAGGTACTTCGTGACCAGCCCGAGATCGTCGGACACGCGGTACTTCTCGAACATCGTGGTGATCGAGGTGGGGTCGTCCAGGGTGACCGTGAGTTCCGCGGACGTACCGAAAACCGTGAGCACCTTGCTGGCCGGCGCTGCGGCGACGACGTCCCCTGCGGTCAGCACGGGACTCTCCACGAAGTCGGTCGGGGGCACGATGCCGGTGTTGACCGGTGCCGGGGCGACCCGGGCGGGGGCTGCATCAGTGGGGAAGAGCCGGGTGAACAGCCCGGCCCGGGCCAGCGGAGTGGCCGCGACGAGCACGTTGAGGTTGTTCGTGGCCCGGATCGACTGCGCCTGGGTCGAGAAGGTGGTGGCGAGATCGGGGTGGCCGGCCCGCTGCGCGATCCCGGCCGCGACGTCGATCGAGGCCAGCCGCGTGGTGGCGTCGGTGTTGCCGGCCAGATCGACGGCGCGCGTGGCGAGGTCCACGGCACCGGCTGCGTCACCACTCTTTTCGGTCAGCAGGGCCATGTCCTGGGTCAGGGCAGCGCGTACGGCAACCTGGTCCGCCGGTACCTGACCGAGCGCCTGGTCGTACAACTGCAGGGCGCCGGACCAGTCCTCGACCTGGGCGCGCTGCTGCGCAGCGACCAACGTCGGCGTGACCGCCGACTGGAACGACGTGACCGACAGGGCGCTCGCTCCGAGCGCGTCGAGCATGCTCGCGACCCCGGGCGCGACCGTGACCGGCTCCACCGGTGGCCGGGTCGGCGCCGGGCCGGGAAGGACGTTCACCATGCGCGACGACAACCCCACCAGTTCGGTCACGAGGTCCTTCGAATGCGGGAAGATCTTCACCCCTCCTCCGGTGAACGAGGGCCGAAGCCAGCGCAGGATCGTCGTCGACAGTTCGCGGAAGCTGGCGAGGGCGAGGCCGTACTCCTCGCGATGCAGATGGGCCTGGGCCTGGTCGAACTGGGCCTGAGCCGTGCCTGCGACGCTCGAGTCGGACTCGTTCGCGCTGTCGGGGAACGCGATCAGGTGCGAGTAGCGCACTTCGTTGACATACCTGGGATCCATGGCCTTCTCCTCCGGCTCGGTCGAAGATCCAGAGCCCTGAAGGTGGCCGCTGATACCCCAGGCCCTGAGGAGCCGATCTGACGCGTGGTCGGGAGCCCGGTCACCGCTTGCTACGATTTGGCGGTTGCCGACGGCCGTGCAGGTTTGTCACGCACGCCGACGAATCGACCGTGAGGAGAGGGCCTTCGATGCTTTCCGCCTTCGCTAACGCCTTCCGAACGCCGGATCTGCGCAAGAAGATCCTGTTCACCCTGTTCATCATCGTGTTGTCGCGCGTCGGCGCGACGATCCCGGTGCCCAACGTGAACATCCAGCAGCTGAACGTCTGCCGTACCCAGGCGACGTCCGGCGAGAATGCCGGTCTCTACTCGATGATCAACTTGTTCTCGGGTGGGGCGCTTCTGCAACTGGCCATCTTCGCGCTCGGGATCATGCCGTACATCACCGCGAGCATCATCTTGCAGCTGATGACCGTCGTGGTGCCGCGCCTGGAAGCCCTGAAGAAGGAAGGCGCTGCGGGCACCGCGAAGATCACCCAGTACACCCGGTACCTGACGCTCGTGCTCGGCCTGATTCAGGCGACCGCGTTCGTCACCTTGGCGGTCAACGACCAGCTGTTCCAGGGCTGCCAGGGCGTGGTGTACGACAAGTCCATCTTCCCGATCGTGGTCATGATCCTGACGATGGTCGCGGGCACCGGCATCATCATGTGGATGGGTGAGTTGATCACCGACCGCGGCGTGGGCAACGGCATGAGCGTCATGATCTTCTCGCAGATCGCCGCCCAGTTCCCGGCCTCGCTGTGGGGCATCAAAGTCTCTCACGAGGCCGACGCGACCAAGGGCTGGTTCGTCTTCCTGGTCGTGATCTCTGTCGGTCTGCTGGTCATGGCCGGCGTCATCTTCATGGAGCAGGCGCAGCGCAGGATCCCGGTGCAATACGCCAAGAGGATGGTCGGCCGGCGGATGTTCGGGGGTACGACGACCTACATCCCGCTCAAGGTCAACCAAGCCGGCGTGATCCCGGTCATCTTCGCCAGCTCGATGCTCTACCTGCCGGTGCTGTATGCCCAGTTCCAGCCCGACAACAAGGTCTCGCAGTGGATCGCGCAGAACTTCGTGCGCGGCGACCACTGGGCGTACAACTTGGCCTTCTTCCTGATGATCATCGCGTTCGCCTACTTCTACGTCGCGATCACCTTCAACCCCGAAGAGGTCGCCGACAACATGAAGAAGTACGGCGGCTTCATCCCCAGCTACCGGGCGGGTAAGCCGACCGAGCGCTACCTGGCCTACGTGCTGAGCCGGCTGACGTTCCCGGGATCGTTGTACCTGGCGATGATCGCGATGATCCCGACGCTGGCGATCGTGATGCTCAACGCGAACCAGAAGTTCGTGTTCGGCGGTACGTCGATCCTGATCATCGTCGGCGTCGGTCTCGACACGGTGAAGCAGATCGAAAGCCAGCTGCAGCAGCGCAACTACGAGGGCTTCCTGCGGTAGCACCCCGAACGTGTGGAGCCGTACCCAGTTGGCTACTGTGAGCCTGGTTTCAACGTTCGAGGACCTCACATGCGACTGCTCATCATGGGCCCCCCCGGAGCGGGGAAGGGCACCCAGGCCCGTCTTCTCGCGACGGCGCTGGGGATTCCTACCATCTCCACCGGTCAGATCTTCCGCTCTCACGTGCAGCGCGGCACGGAGTTGGGCCAGGAGGTGCAGCGTCTGATCGAGGCCGGAGACTACGTACCCGACTCGCTCGTGGAGCGGATCGTGGCCGAACGCCTGACCGAGCCCGATGCGGCAGGCGGGTTCTTGCTCGACGGCTTTCCCCGAACCGTGCACCAGGCGGAGGCGCTGCAGCGGCTCATGGGTGAGGCGAAGCTCGATGCGGTGATCTCACTCGACGCCGACACCGACGATCTCGTGGCGCGCATGCTTCACCGAGCCGAGGTCGAAGGGCGCGCCGACGACACCGAAGAGACGATCCGGCACCGGATGGCGGTCTACGAGGAGGCGACGGAGCCGCTCCTGAACCACTACCGGACCCTCGGGGTGCTGGTCCCGATCGACGGACACGGCACGGTCGACGAGGTCGCGGAGCGGATTCAGGCCAAGATCGTGCCGCTCCGCTCGACGTCGGCCTGAGCACCTGATGGCACGACACGAGCGCGGTTTGGAGATCAAGTCGCCCGACGAGATCAGGGCGATGCGCCGAGCTGGGCTCGTGGTCGCGCAGGCATTGGAGGAGATGCGCCTCGCGACTGTCGCCGGCGCCACCACGAGTGACATCGACGCGATCGCGCGGGATGTGCTCGCCAGCGCCGGGGCGACGTCCTCGTTCCTCGGGTACGACATCGGGTACGGGATTCCTCCCTACCCGGCCACCATCTGCATCTCGGTCAACGACGAGGTGGTGCACGGAATCCCGAGCAGCCGAGTGTTGGTCGACGGAGATTTGGTGTCGATCGACTTCGGCGCCGTCGTCGACGGTTGGCACGGCGACGCGGCGATCACCGTGGCGGTCGGGTCGGTGGAGGCGGCCCTGGAGGAGTTGTCGGCGGTGACGCGGAGCGCGCTCTGGCGGGGAATCGCGACGGTCCGCCCGCAGGTGCAGGTCGGCGACATCTCGGCGGCGGTCGAAGCGTCGATCCGCTCGGCGGATCGCAGGTACGGCATCGTGGCCGAATACACCGGGCACGGGATCGGCACGCGCATGCACATGTCACCTGACGTTCCGAATCTGGGACGGCCGCGGCGGGGGCCGGTGCTTCCTGCCGGAGTCGTCGTCGCGATCGAGCCGATCGTGACGCTCGGTCAGGCGGGTACGGAGGTGATGGACGACGAGTGGACCGTGGTCACGGTTGACTCGTCGGTGGCCGCACACTGGGAACACACGGTGGCGATCACATCCAAGGGGGCCTGGGTCTTGACGGCGCCAGACGGCGGGGAGGCCGACCTCGCTGCGCTCGGACTGGTGTTCGCGCCGTTGGGCGACTGACTCGAGAGGCTGCGAAGATAGCGGTTGGGGCTGCGGAACCGGGGTGACCGGACCGTGGAAGGGGGGATCGTGGAGGCACGCTTCTGCCACGAGTGTGGCGAACGGGTGACACTGCCACCGTTCTGCGCGCGCTGCGGCGCGAACGTCGACGTCGGTGCGGTTCAGCCGTACGAATCAACCAGGCCCGCCTCGGCTGTGCAGCGGTACGGCAGTTTCGGCGCGTCCCGCGATCTCGATGCGGCAGCGACCCTGTACGGCGGATCCGCGGGTGGGCCGTACCCGGGGTCGGGGTCGTACGGCACACCGCCCGGGCCGGCGGGTCCACCGTTCGCAGCCACGCCCTGGCAGAACCAGCCGCTGGGGCCGCCCCCGTCCACGGTCCTCACGATTGTGATCACGTTCTTCTTCGGACTGTGGGGTCTGATCCCGGCGAGCAGTGCGGCGTCGCAGGCGCGCGCGACCGGGCACCCCACGAAGCCGGTCTGGCGAGCATTCTGGATCACGTTCCTGGTGCCGATCGCGGTGACGATTCTCGCGTACCTGCTGTTCTTCGGAAGCCTGCTGGCGATGATGGGGCTCTCGTCGGCTGATACACCGGCTGGGGTCAGCACCTCGGTACGGCAGGCGACGACGGGCGCGACGGCCGTACGGACGACGACCGCGGCAGCGACGCGGACCGTCACGAACACGGCGACGGCCACGACCACACAGATGAGCGACACGGAGGCCAGGCGTCTGTTGAACTCAGAGGTGGCGTCGTACGCGGTGCGTACCGACGACCACTACCTGGTCGAGCTGTCGGCCAAGTGGGTCGGGGCCTACGACCCGTCGCAGACCGCCGCCAACGGGACGAGCACGTTCTACGCGCCGGACATCCTGGCCGAGTACAGAGGGCTCAAAGCACGGTTCGGGCCGAACGTGCATCTGGTGCTCGCGAGCACCTTCGGCAAGCAGGCGGTCAACCCCAAGATCCCGGCCGGGGAGCCCTTGTACGTCACGATCTACGACCCCGGATCCTTCTCGGGTCAACCGGCGGCCACCGCGTGGTGCGCGGCGAGCTTTCCGGGCTTCAGCGGGGCCGCTCTCGACAACGTCTGCCTCCCGCGCCCGGCTTCGCCGGCGCATTGACCGACGCACGTTTCACCATCGAATACCACTCGAGCAGGACCTCGGTGCCGATCACGGCGTCGGATCGAGGCTCTCGGCTTGTTCGAGCATCCGTGCAAGACACTCGATGACGTCATCGGCATCTGCGTCACGCCCGTATCACACGAACCTCGTGTAGCGCAGGATCTGGGGTCACACGGTGACACCTGCGACACTGTCGCGATGGGCAGAACTGGAGACGTCGAACTCACGATGGAGGAACTTCGTCAGGTCACGGCCCACGCCGAGGCGTGTGCCCGCACGACGCTGAGCATCGCGGAGCAGGCGGCGCCAGGAGATCCGCGGCCGGCCGCGGCCCTCGACGCTGCGGTCTCGTTCGCCCAAGGCGGCCCTCGGTCCACTGCCCTCCGCCTTGCTGCCGCCGACGCGCACCGGGCGGGCCGGGAAGCGCCGAACGATGCAGCGCGACACGCTGCCATCGCAGCGGGAGACGCCGCGGCCTCGGCGTACTTGCACCCGCTCGCGGACGCAGCCCAGGTTCGTCACATCCTCGGTGCCGCTGCCCACGCCGCACGGGCGGCCGAGTTGGCTCGCGGTGACGATCCGGTCGTGGCCGAGTACATGCTCTACGGTGCAGCCCGGCGAATGGCGCCCGCTGTCAGGGACGTGCTCGGTCGCTACCCCAGGGCAGCGTCGGGGCGCACGCGGGTCGCGGTCCTCATGGCGAGGCTCGACAGTCTGATCCGTGATCCTGCACCCGACCCTCAGCCCGCCGACGACCCTGGACCGTTCTTTCACGGCACCAAGGCCGACGTGCAGGTCGGCGACCTGCTCACACCCGGCTGGGGTACGAATTACGGTTCGGGCAAGCGGTCCCAGCACATCTACCTCACCGCATCGGAGTTCGGCGCACCGCTGGCGGCCGCCCTGGCCGTGGGCGACGGCCCTCCTCGTGTCTATCGAGTCGAGCCGCTCGGCCCGATCTACGACGACCCCAATGTCACCGACAAGAAGTTCCCCGGCAACCCGACTCGCTCCTATCGCACGACGCAGCCCTTGCGGGTCGTCGAGGAGGTCGGCGACTTCTCGTTGCCCGACCCGGCCCTGGTCGAGCGCATGCGTGCGAACGCGGCCGAACTGAGGGCCTTGGGCATCGAGGCGATGGACGACGTCTGAGTCGGCTGGACTGACGTCAGTCCGCGACGGGCAGCACCTTCTGCCAACAGGCCTCGATGCTCGCCTGGCGATAGCCCAGGGCAGTGTTGATCGCGAGCATGTAGTCGTTCTCGTCCGCGTTCCACGTGTGCACGCGTCGTGTGCTCGGGCGCTCGGTCGAGATGAACGCACAGTTGGCCGCCTTGATCAGCATCCCGAGCCCGTGGCCGCGGTGACCCTTCAGCACCACGGTGTTCTCCTGGTACGCCACCTCCGGCTTCAGGATCGGGCCCTTGAGTTGTGTGAACCCGACCAGGTCGCCGGTGGCCGTGTGCCGTACCGCGCTCGTGAAGACCCGCCGACCCCGACCGATGATCTCGTCGAGGTTCCGGACCCCTTCGGAGTCCCACGTTTCCGGGCGCCAGTCCACATCGCCGAGGGGTGGGTCGGTCGCCATGGCTTCGTAGAGTCGGGCGACGGATTCGAGGTACGGCTCGGGCGTCGGCCCCTCGTACTGGACCAGTTCGTACCCCGCCTCCCGGGCTCGCCGCTGGTCGAGAGCAGGAGTGAGTACGGCATCCGGCACGGGGAGCGGTTGCACGCTATGCCGTTCCGCCTGCGCGAGTTGGTAGCCGTGTGCGACGGCGAAGGAGACGCCGGGCTCGTCGGGGGAGATGTGGATCTTCCCCGTCGGATCCGCGATGCTCCGGGCGTCTGGTCCGGTGGGATCGACGCTCGCCCAGGCCAGGATCGTGGTCCGGCCGGCTGTCCTGGCGACGTGGTCGACCGCCTGGGACAGCGCCCGGCCGATTCCCTGTCCCCGAGTCCGGGGAGTCACGATGATCGATTCACCGGCGATCATGTGGTCGTTGCCACGACGTTGGAGTTCGGCTGCCGCTCGACCCACCACGTCAGCCGGGCCGAGTCCGACGTCTCCGCTGGCGGCGAGTGCCCTGAAGCCGTACGGGCCGCGCTCCACGCCGCCCGGCTCGGATCCTGCGATCGCGAGCAGCCGCACATGCTCGAACTCGCGCGTGTCGTGAAAGCGCACCAGGTCGAGCTCGGGGTCGTCGATGACCAAGTCGTCGTGGCCGTGGCGAGCAAGGTCCTCGGCCCGCTCCAGGTCGGTGATCGCCTGCCACACGATCGACGGTCGGAGGTCGGGGTCGGAAGCCACGACCTCGGCGATGTGAAAGTCCATGCCGGAGACGGTAGGCCGGACCCTGCCTCTCCGGCCATCGGATTTCCACGACCCTGGACCAGCTATCGAGCTCTGCGGGGATCGTCGCTGCGGTGTTGCCTGGTCGTAGGGTCCACCACGAGCTGGCTGGCGGCGGTGAGACTTTCCTCTTGGGGGGTAGGTCTGGTGCGCGAATCAGAACCTGCGGCTCGGGCGCGTGTCGATCACACTCGCGTCCCCCGACCGCAGCTCGGACCTCAGCTTGCTGGCCGGCCATGTCCTCTGGGATTGGGTCGGCGGTGTTTCGCTGCGAACTCCCGCCAAGCAGAAGCCCGGAGTCCGGTTCTCGTCACCCGGCGGGGTGATCAGAATGGTCGTACAGCGGCCGAGGCTCTCGGATACACCAACTTCATGGTTGAGATGAATCTCCCTGCCGACATCGATCCGGCGCGCGTGGCAGAAGACATCGTGCGCCGAGTGGTGCGGAGGCGTCTCGCCCTCGGCGGCGAGTCTCTCAGCAATTCGGATCGCCACGAGCTGGCAACGGCACTCGCCGAGCCGACCGTCAACGCTCACCGAGCTCACACGTCGACGGTGTACTGGCTTCCCGGTGCCGTACCCGTCGGTCGCACCCTTCCCCTCCCAACACCCACGAGCTAACCGAGTGTCGGGCCCTACAACCTCTCGATGACCGCGCGGGCGGTGGCGTCGTCGCAGACCAGATCGGTGACCACGCCTGCCCTCAAGACTCCGAGCACGGCGGGGGCTCGCAAGGGGTCGGCGACGACACAGATCCGCATCGCGATCCGTTGCATGTGCTCGGGTGGCATGCCGGTCGCTCGTTCGTTGTACGAGATGTCGGCCCAACTGCCGTCTTCTCGGATCAACACCGTGCAGACATCGCCGACAGCCCCTTCGGACGCCAGTTGTCGCAAGTCGTCGGCGTCCAGGTAACCGGCCGTGTACACGTGAGACGGCACCGCCCCGTGCAAAGACCCGACGCCGAAGATCGCCAGGTCGAGTCGGTGTTGTAGATCCAGCACCGTCCGTACGGACCGCTCCTGCCACATCGCCTGCTTGGTCGCGGCGTAGTCGAAGAACGCCGGCACCGGGAAGTGCACCACCCGAGCGTCGAACGCCTGCCCGAGCCCGGCCAGGATCGACCCGACGTGCGCCGTCCCCGAATCTCGGCTGTTCGTGCCGCCGTTCATCTGCACAATCAGCGCGTCGCGCAAGGGTCGACGTTCAAGGTGCCGCACGATGTTGGCCAAAGTGACGCCCCAAGCCACGCCGATGAACTGGCCGTGGTCAACCGAGTCGGCGAAGATGGCAGCCGCCATCCGAGTGACGCGGTCGAACCGCACCGGAGGCGTCGCGTCTCCGACGTCGGCGAGATGCACTCGGATCCCGAACTCGGTCGCCAGCCGCTGCGCGACCGGGGCGCCTGACCCGGCGTGCCGCGACACCGAAATCCGTACCAGCCCTACCTCCCGGGCGCGGGCCAAGAGTCTCGACACCGACGACCTCGACATGTCGAGGTATCGGGCGATCGACTCCATGGTCTCGTTCTGGATGTAGTAGCGAACTGCCGCTTCGTACATCTCGTCGTGGCGCTCGTGCACTTGTTGCCCCCTCGATTGCACGTCCGTCCAAGGCCTAGCGCAATCGTGCAGAACTTGCAAGGATTCATCTGTGCGAGCGGGATCGGTTGACATCTTCTTGCATGCCTCCGCCTGGCGTCTGAGGCGGCACAAACAGCGTTCGTCCCTACGAGGGGGCGAAAGAGTGACACCGCAACCCGGTGTCGGAAAGAGGTGACTGTGTCTCTCGGAACCATCTTCCTCTCCGAGGTGGTCGGCACGGCGATGCTGCTCCTGTTGGGCGGTGGAGTCGTGGCCAACAACATCCTCCCGAAGAACAAGGGAGCCGGAACCGGCTTCCTGCACGTGAACTGGGGCTGGGGTATTGCAGTCTTCGCAGGCGTGTTGGTCGCCTACAAGTCAGGTGGCCACCTCAACCCGGCCGTGACGCTCGGCGTCGTTGCCAGCGGTGCGAAGGAGTTCGTCCCGGGAATTCCGGTCGACGCGGCATCGATCTTCACCTACCTCGGCGCCCAGATGGTCGGCGCCTTCATCGGCGCAGTCCTGTGCTGGCTGGCGTACAAGAAGCAGTTCGACGAGCAGGCCGATCCGGCCGTCAAGCTCGGCGTGTTCTCGACCGGCCCTGAGATCCGCAGCTACGGCTGGAACGTCGTGACCGAAGTTCTGGGCACCTTCGTGCTCGTCTTCGTCGTTCTCGCCGCTGGTCACTGGGGCGACTCGGCGACCAAGACGCCCGGCGGTCTGGGCTGGCTCGGTGCCCTGGGCGTCGCGCTGCTGGTCGTCGGCATCGGCGCATCGCTCGGTGGCCCCACGGGGTACGCCATCAACCCGGCTCGTGACCTGGGTCCCCGCATCGCGCATGCGGTCCTCCCGATCCCGGGCAAGGGCTCGTCGGACTGGGCCTACAGCTGGGTTCCGGTCGTCGGCCCGATCCTCGGTGGCGTGATCGCCGGCCTCGTGTCTGGCGTCCTGCTCCCGAAGTAATCGAGAGGGCGGGGTGAGCCTGGTTCGCCCCGCCTGTCGACCCGCCCCCGCAACAGTCAAACCTCACAAGGAAGTGGAAGGAATTTCATGGCTGACAAGTTCATCCTGGCCATCGACCAGGGGACGACCAGTTCCCGCGCGATCGTCTTCAACCACGAGGGTCGCATCGTCGGCTCCGGCCAGAAGGAGCACGAGCAGATCTTCCCGCGTGCGGGTTGGGTCGAGCACGATGCTTTGGAGATCTGGCGCAATATCCGGGAGGTCGTCGCTGTCGCGATGGCCGATGCTCAGGTGAACAAGGACTCCATCGCCGCGGTCGGTGTCACCAACCAACGCGAGACGACCTTGGTCTGGAACAAGGAGACCGGCGAGCCGGTCTACAACGCGATCGTCTGGCAGGACACCCGTACGGCCAAGATCGTCGACGAGCTCGGTGGCGGCAACCAGGACAAGTACAAGGCCAAGGTCGGCCTGCCTCTGGCGACGTACTTCTCCGGTCCGAAGGTCAAGTGGATCCTCGACAACGTCGACGGGGCCAAGGCTGATGCCGAAGCGGGCAAGCTCGTCATGGGCAACATGGACACCTGGGTGATCTGGAACCTCACCGGCGGTGTCGACGGCGGCGTGCACATCACCGACGTCACCAACGCCTCGCGCACCATGCTCATGGATCTCGACACCCTCGACTGGGATGCCGGCATCGCTGCCGACATGGGCATTCCGTTGTCGATGCTGCCCGAGATCAAGTCGTCGTCGGAGGTCTACGGGGAGTGCCGCGAGGTCGGTCTGCTGGGCGGCGTCCCGGTGGCAGGAGACCTCGGCGACCAGCAGGCCGCTACGTTTGGCCAGGCCGCGTTCGAGGTCGGCATGGCCAAGAACACGTACGGCACCGGGTGCTTCATGATCATGAACACCGGTGAAGAGAAGGTGCCCAGCAAGAACGGGTTGCTGACCACCGTCTGCTACAAGATCGGTGACCAGAAGCCGGTCTACGCGCTCGAAGGATCGATCGCGGTGACGGGGTCGCTCGTGCAGTGGCTGCGCGACAACCTCAAGATCATCTCCTCGGCTCCCGAGATCGAGGAGTTGGCCGCCACGGTCGACGACAACGGCGGCGCCTACTTCGTGCCCGCCTTCTCGGGTCTGTTCGCGCCGTACTGGAAGTCCGACGCCCGCGGTGCGATCGTCGGCCTCACCCGGTACGTCAACCGCGGCCACATCGCTCGCGCGGTGCTCGAAGCCACGGCGTACCAGACCCGTGAAGTGCTCGACGCGATGGAAGCCGACTCCGGCGTCAAGCTCGCCGAGCTGAAGGTCGACGGTGGCATGACGATGAACGACACGCTGATGCAGTTCCAGGCCGACATCGTCGGCGTGCCGGTCGTCCGGCCGGTCGTCGCCGAGACGACGGCACTGGGTGCGGCCTACGCAGCCGGCATCGCGGTCGGGTACTGGAACGGCGAGCAGGACGTCATCGACAACTGGGCCGAGGACAAGCGCTGGGAGCCCCAGATGGACCAGGCTGAGGCCGATCGCCTCTACCGCAATTGGAAGAAGGCCGTCACCCGGACCTTCGACTGGGTCGACGACGACGTGAAGGAGTAATCTCTCACGGTCACGCAACGGCGCTGCCCTTCCCCATGGGGCAGCGCCGTTGCGCTGTCTCGGTACGGCTGCCGGCGTCGGCTCGTTTGCGTTCGTCGGATGCCCGGCCCCCGGCGCCGGACGGGGTTCGGGCGCGATAGCGTCGGCGCCATGCGCGTCCTCATCGCTGATTCATTCGAGTCCTCGGGCATCGATGCCCTCAACGCCGCCGGAATCGACGTCGTGTCGCAGCCCGAACTCAAAGACCAGGCCCTCGTCGACGCCGTCGTCGAGTTGCAGCCTGAGGTCCTGGTCGTTCGCAGCACCAAGGTGCCCGAAGCCGTACTCGCCGCGGGCCCGCTCAAGCTCGTCGTACGGGCCGGTGCCGGTTACAACACCATCGACGTCAAGGCCGCCAGTCGCCGCGGTATCTACGTCGCCAACTGCCCCGGGAAGAATTCCGTCGCCGTCGCCGAGTTGGCGTTCGGCCTGATCGCCGCTCTGGATCGGCGGATCGCCGACAGTGTCGCCGACCTGCGCGCGGGCCGGTGGAACAAGAAGGAGTACTCCAAGGCGAAGGGTCTGTACGGCCGAACCCTCGGCCTGATCGGTGTCGGCGGCATCGGCACCGCGATGATCGCTCGGGCCCAGGGCTTCGGCATGAACGTCGTCGCCTGGAGCCGCAGCCTGACCGAGCAGAAGGCCGCCGATCTCGGGATCACAGCTCTGGCTTCGCCGATCGCCGTCGCCGAGGCCGCCGACATCGTGAGCGTGCACCTCGCCCTCAACGACTCCACCCGGGGCCTGTGCGGAGCGGACTTCTTCGCCGCGATGAAGCCCGGTGCCTTCTTCGTCAACACGTCCCGTGGGGAAGTGGTCGACGAGGCCGCGTTGGCGAACGCCATCACGACCAAGGGCATCCGGGCTGGGCTCGACGTCTTCGCCAACGAACCGTCCGTCGGGGTGGGTGAGTTCGCGACGCCGCTCGCTCAGCTACCGGGCGTGTACGGCACCCACCACGTCGGCGCCTCGACTGACCAGGCCCAGGAGGCCATCGCGGCAGAAGCGGTCAGGATCGTGCTCGAATTCGCCAACGCCGGCACGGTTCCGAACGTCGTGAACATCGCACGCTCGACTCCGGCGGTGTGCGCGCTCGTCGTGCGCCACGTCGATGCGCCCGGCACTCTCGCCGGCGTGCTCGATGCGATCCGCAACGCCGGGCTCAACGTCCAGGGGATGACGAATACCGTCTTCGACGGCTCGGAGGCTGCCGTGGCGCGCGTCGAACTCGAGCAGCAGCCGACCGCCGACCTGATCGCCGAAATCAAGTCCGGCGCCAACGTGCTGGACACCCAGGTGGTCGCGCTGTAGGAGATCTCGGCTTCGCGCGTCGATCACCCGGTGTCTGAGCGGGTGATCGACGCGCGAAGCGGCGGGATCGGCCCGAACAGGGCGGCGACCACGTCGGCGAGGTGTGGATCGCTGGCCAGCGCGCGGGCCCGGATGGTGGGTGAGTGCAGCAGCGCCCCGGCGAAGTGGCGCAAAGCGTGCTCGACAGCCGCCTGTTCGGCCTCGGTGCCGCGGAGCCGTACCCTCGCCAGTTCGGCCTCCAGCGCGTCCGCCACGTACGTCCTCATCGTCTCGATCGCAGGGCCCGCGAGGTCGGCGGTCAGGGACTGCTCGTACCCCTCGGCCCAGGTGCGTACGGCTTCCCGCGCCTGCGCCGTCGAGGTGAGATTGCCGTGGGGGGCGTGCTTGCCGATGTCGTCCAGGTCGACCACGCTCGTGCCGGGCACGTCGCGTACCGTCGGATCGACGTTGCGCGGCATGCCCAGGTCGAGCACGATCCGGTCGCGGGTCGCAGGGAGATCCGCCGGCGCAACCACGTACGTACGGGCGGCCGAGCACGTCACGATCACATCGGCGTTCGCCAACTCCTGGGCCACGGACTCGTCGCCGACCACCGAAACTCCTTGGCTGTAAGCGAATCCTGACCCTCGGCCGGACGGACTCCAGACGGCGATCCGATGCGCCCCTCGCCGTCGCAGTTGCTCCAGCGTGGCGACCGCGAACCGCCCGGTCCCGACGAGCAGCAACCGACTCGCCGACCAGTCGATGTCGCCGCAGGCCAGGTCGAGACCGAGTCTGACGATCGACGAGCCCGTCGAATCGAGCCCCGATTCGCGCCTGATCTCGCGTTGTGCCTCGATCGCTGTCGCGAACACCCGCTCCAACGTGGCCGTCGCCGTACCCGCATGCCGGGCCGACTGCAGCGCCCGCCGTACCTGCCCGGCGATCTCGTTCTCACCCACCGCGACCGACTCCAGGCCCGACGCGACCCCGAACAAGTGCTCGGCGGCCGAGGCCCCCGACAGGGCGTGCAGCAGGCCTGCACCGGGCAACGCCAGGTCCGCAGACGACCGAGCACTCGCAACGTCGTCGGCGTCGGCGTAGATCTCGAACCGGTTGCACGTGGCCAGCACCACCACCCCGGTGATGCCGTCGACCTCGGCCAGCCGAATCGGCAGGTCGAGTGAATCGCTCGCCACGAGTGCCTCGAGGGCCGGAAAATCCGTGTTCTTGTGGCTCGCTGTGAGGCAGATGAGCACTACGGGAGTCTACCGGCGAGCCACGGACGAGTCCCGTGTCAGCGTTTGCACGAGAACAGAACGATCATTCCGTTTTCGGCGGATCCGGCCTATGCTCGTGTCGTGGCGCGAACCCCGATCACCACTGCGGCTCTCATGGAGCATGTCCGAAGGATGGAAGACGAGCACCCGCCCATCCGCCTCGACTCGGTCGACCGGACGATCAAGAACCCCGCTCTGGTGCGCGAACGGTTCGCACCGGTCATCGACTACCTGGCCCGCGTCGAACTCGAAGTCGATCGCAACGTCTTGGAGTTGTTGACGATCTTGCCCGGTGTGAGCGAGGTCGACCGGTACTTCTACGCCGACGTCTGGCAGCCGCAGGAGATCGCCCACGGCGTGATCCTGGATCGACTGCAGGTCGATTTGGGCCTGCCGCCGTCGGAGGTCTTCCTCGGGATTCCGGTACGGCTCAAGCTCTTGGGCGCGTTGTCGCACCTCCCGGCCATCCAGGAGATCAGCCGGTTCCTCTACTACCTGACCGGCGCCTCGACCGAGCGGCAGGCCGTGCTCGCCTACAACCGCTTCACCTCCCAGCTCGACGAGCTGGGGGAGCACGCGATCAGCAAGACGATCATCGGCCCGATCAAGCGTCAGGAGCCCGGCCACTACGCGTTCTATCAGATGTCGGCCACGCAGATGGTGACCGACCGGGTGCTAGCACCTTGGCAGATGTACGTGGTGCAAGTACTCCGCGAGAAGTCGTTCGCGCTCGTCGGCACCAACGATCTGCCCGAGTACACCCGCGACCTGGGCGCCGTCTTGACTCATCTGGAGCTAGACACCGAACTCGAGAAGTACGCCAAAGACATCGGCCGGCTCGAAGCCAAGTTGCTCTGGGCGAACAAGAACGGGATGGAGTTCCCGCCGTACTTCCTCGAAGCCTTGCGCCAGTCCGTGGAGATGTATCGGGAGTACGGGTTCGGCGCCATGCCGAAGAACCGCTGACTGTCAGAAGATTGAGTACGACTCCCGCGAGACGAAGAAGCCGTGGCCGGTGGAGGTGTTTGTGCACGTCACCCCGGTCGTCGCGCTCGCGCACTCGAACGGCGTGAGCCTGAGCGACGAGCCGTACGGCAATGCCGCCTGTTGGTTTCCATAGGTGGACGCGACCGGGTCACCCTGCCTCCACCACGTCGTCAGGTCCGTACCGAGCATGGCCGATCCGCCGACGGTGTCGCCGTGGCAGACCGAGCCGGCGGTCGTGGAGACTCCCAGCGAGTCTCCCCAGTCGAGGTCGCACCCAGCGGGACGCGGAGCGGTCCACAGCTTGTCGTCGAGCAGGTAGTCGCATCTCACGCCGTCGGAGGCCAGATAGCAGCCGATCCGTCCCGACGGCGACGAAAAGGCCGCGGCACCGGTCACGCTCCGCACGTCCCCGGCTGGCGTGGGTACGGCGGCGGGGGTCGGCGCTGTGGGCTGGCTTGGTTGGGTGGTGGTCGACGGGACCGGTTCCAGCGACACCGACGGTAGGCCAAGCGTGGGCCCCGGGGCCACGATGGTCGTCGCACCGGCGTTCGGGGACGCCGGGGCCGTCCCCGAGCTCGAGCAGCCGCCGGCCAGCAGGATCGCGACGATCCCGAGTACGACACGTCGTGACTTCACGCGTCCAGGATGTCCGGTCCAGCCACGTGAGTCGAGGGGACGAGGCATCGAGCGGCGATCGACCTGGCCCGCTTCACTAGACTCGGGCCATGTCCAAACGAGTCGTCGTCGCAGCGCCACGCGGCTATTGCGCAGGGGTCGACCGGGCGGTGGTGACGGTCGAGAAGGCGCTCAGTACGTACGGACCGCCCGTTTACGTGCGCAAGCAGATCGTCCACAACCGTCACGTCGTGGAGGATCTCGAAGCCCGTGGCGCGATCTTCGTCGAGGAACTGGACGAGGTTCCAACCGGTGCCACGGTCGTGTTCTCGGCTCACGGGGTCTCGCCCGCGGTCCACGCCGATGCTGCCGCCCGCGGTCTCAAGACCGTCGACGCCACCTGCCCGCTGGTGACGAAGGTCCACAACGAGGCCCGCCGGTTCGCTGCCGCCGACGTCGAGATCCTGCTGATCGGCCACGCCGGCCACGAGGAAGTCGAGGGTACGACCGGCGAGGCGCCGGAGCACATCACGCTGGTCCAGACGCCCGACGACGTCGACGGGGTGGTGGTCAGGGACCCAGGCAAGGTCGCGTGGCTCAGCCAGACGACGCTGAGCGTCGACGAGACGTACGAGACAGTCACCCGCCTGCGGCAGAAGTTCCCGTTGCTGCTCGACCCGCCCAGCGACGACATCTGCTACGCCACCCAGAACCGGCAGTCGGCCGTCAAGCAGATCGCCCCCGACTGTGACCTGGTGATCGTGGTCGGTTCTCGCAACTCGTCCAATTCGGTACGGCTCGTCGAGGTCGCCCTCGAAGCCGGCGCCCGAGCAGCACACCGGGTCGACAACGCCGGCGAGATCGATCCAGCCTGGTTGGAGGGTGTCGAGCATGTCGGCGTCACTTCGGGAGCATCGGTGCCTGACGACCTGGTGCAGGGAGTGTTGGAGTTTCTGGAGAGCCGAGGCTTCCCGCAGGCGGTCGAAGAGCGCCTGACCGAGGAGAACCTCGTGTTCGCTCTGCCTCCGGAACTCCGCAAGGACATCGCCCGCGGATTTGGGCCCGGCAAGGCCGCGGGCGTAGAGTAGCAAGTCGGTCACCCATGTCATGGGTGACGGGCGTGTCCTCGGCTGACCAGCTGAGCCGCCCGACCGACACAGCGATTGAGAGTTATGGCGAAGAAAGACGGTGCCCTCGAACTCGAGGGGACGGTGGTGGAGGCCCTACCCAACGCGATGTTCCGCGTCGAGTTAGCCAACGGTCACCGTGTCCTCGCGACGATCTCGGGAAAGATGCGGCAGCACTACATCCGCATCCTGCCTTCGGATCGGGTCGTCGTGGAGCTGTCCCCCTACGACCTCACGCGGGGACGGATCGTCTACCGCCACAAGTAGGAGACACTCCAACCCACACCGCCAGCGCCCGCCCACGAGTAAGGAAGTGCTCGACCATGAAGGTTCAGCCGAGCGTCAAGAAGATCTGCGACAAGTGCAAAGTCATCAGACGGCACGGTCGCGTGATGGTCATCTGCGACAACCCGCGCCACAAGCAGCGTCAGGGCTGATCGCACCGCCGGGGGTCTCGGATCGTCGACCCTCGGCACACCGGCAACGGTGAACAACCCAACAGCGTGAACGCACAGCGCCGCGGTGCTGCACCCTCGGGCGAAGGCCGAGGCCCCCGGCAGGGGGAACGCGTCACGTCCAGTCACCTTCGCGGTCCACGACCCGGACCCTCTCTTGAGGGCCAGGACCGAACCAGAAAGGCACCGCCACCATGGCACGTCTGATCGGTGTCGATCTCCCGCGCGAGAAGCGCTTGGAGATCGCTCTCACCTACATCTTCGGCATCGGGAAGACCCGCGCTGCCGAGACTCTGGAGGCCACCGGCATCTCCGGCGACATTCGTGTGCACCAGCTCACCGACGAGCAGCTCGTCGCGTTGCGTGACCACATCGAGGCCAACTACGAGACCGAGGGCGACCTTCGCCGTACGGTCGCCGCCGACATCCGCCGCAAGGTCGAGATCGGCAACTACCAGGGCCGCCGCCACCGCAGCGGTCTGCCGGTTCGTGGTCAGCGCACCCGAACCAACGCGCGCACGCGTAAGGGCAAGAGGAAAGCCGTCGCCGGCAAGAAGAAGGCCCGCTGACCGCGGGTGGCATGAGACTCCAGGAGAAATAGAGACTGATGGCTACAGCAGGCCGCAAGCAGACCGCCGCGAAGACGAAGGTCCGCCGCAAAGAGAAGAAGAATGTCGTCGCCGGTCAGGCGCACATCAAGAGCACGTTCAACAACACGATCATCTCGATCACCGACCCGACGGGGGCTGTGATCTCGTGGGCGTCTGCCGGCACCGTCGGCTTCAAGGGCTCCCGCAAGTCGACGCCGTACGCAGCGCAAATGGCCGCCGAGGCCGCCGGCCGGCGCGCGATGGAGCACGGGATGAAGCGTGTCGACGTGTTCGTCAAGGGTCCGGGCTCGGGCCGCGAAACCGCCATCCGGTCGCTCGGTGCGATCGGCCTCGAGGTGGGCGCGATCTCCGACGTCACTCCCGTTCCCCACAACGGTTGCCGTCCCCCGAAGCGCCGCCGCGTCTGACGTTCACACTTCTTCTACGTAAAGGAATTTGAGACACCATGGCCCGATACACCGGACCCATGACGCGGAAGTCCCGTCGCCTCGGGACTGACCTCGTCGGCAACGACAAGGCGTACGATCGCCGTCCCTACCCGCCCGGCATGCACGGCCGGGGCCGGACCAAGGACTCCGAGTACAGCCAGCAGATGAAGGAGAAGCAGAAGGCTCGCTTCGCCTACGGCGTGCTCGAGAAGCAGTTCCGCCGCTACTACGAAGAGGCCACGCGCTCGCCGGGCAAGACCGGTGACATCCTGCTTCAGATCCTCGAGAGCCGCCTCGACAACGTGGTCTACCGGGCGGGCTTCGCTTCGACCCGTCGTCAGGCCCGGCAGTTGGTCGTGCACGGTCACTTCCTCGTGAACGGGCAGAAGGTGAACGTTCCGTCGTACCGGGTCAAGCCGTACGACGTCATCGACGTGAAGCCGAAGTCGCTCAACCTGCACCCGCTGATCGTGGCTCGCGAGACCCACGGCGAGCGCGACGTGCCGGCGTGGCTGGATGCGCGTCCCAACCAGATGCGGATCCTCGTCCACCAGCTGCCGACCCGCGAGCAGATCGTCATCGACGTCGCCGAACAGCTCATCGTCGAGCTCTACTCCAAGTAACGACTCACCCGCCGGGGCTCCATGCCCCGGCGGTGCGGTGAGCCCGTACGGCTCGCCATCCACCAACGCCGTCAAATAGCGGGCGGCCGAAAGGAACACCATGCTGATCGCACAGCGCCCCACCCTGGCCGAGGAGCAGCTGTCGGAGTACCGCTCCCGGTTCGTCATCGAGCCGCTCGAGCCGGGCTTCGGCTACACGCTCGGCAACTCGTTGCGTCGCACTCTGCTCTCGTCCATCCCCGGCGCAGCCGTGACGAGCATTAAGGTCGAGGGAACCAGCCACGAGTTCTCCACGATCGACGGGGTCGTCGAAGACGTGACCGAAATCATCCTCAACCTCAAGGGACTCGTCCTGTCGAGTGAGGAAGACGAACCGGTCACGATGTACCTGCGCAAGGCCGGTGCCGGCGCCATCACCGCCGCCGACATCGCCCCGCCGGCCGGTGTCGAGATCCACAACCCCGAACTGCACATCGCGACGCTCAACGACAAGGGCAAGCTCGAGATGGAGCTCGTGGTCGAGCGTGGGCGCGGGTACGTCTCTGCCGCGCAGAACCAGAACTACGACGCAGAAATCGGCCGGATCCCGGTCGATTCGATCTATTCGCCAGTGCTCAAGGTGACCTACAAGGTCGAGGCGACCCGCGTCGAGCAGCGCACCGACTTCGACCGCCTTGTCGTCGACGTCGAAACCAAGCCGGCCATCACGCCTCGCGACGCCGTCGCGTCGGCCGGCCGCACGCTGGTCGAACTGTTCGGCCTTGCCCGGGAACTCAACTACGAGGCTGAAGGCATCGAGATCGGCCCGTCGCCGGTCGACGAGCAGCTCGCCGCCGACCTGGCCCTGCCGGTCGAAGAGCTGAACCTGACCGTTCGGTCGTACAACTGCCTCAAGCGTGAGGGGATCCACACCGTGTCGGAGCTCGTCTCCCGCAGCGAGCAGGACCTCCTCGACATCCGCAACTTCGGCTCCAAGTCCATCGACGAGGTGAAGCTGAAGCTGCACGAAATGGGCTTGTCCCTCAAGGACAGCTCGCCCGGTTTCGACCCGCTCTCCGCACTCGACCGGTTCCCGGTCGACGAGGACGACGAAGGCGACTATGCCGAGACCGAGCAGTACTGATCACGCCGCACTAGACCGGAGATAATTCGATGCCGAATCCCACCAAGGGCCCCCGTCTCGGCGGCAGCCCCGCTCACGAGCGCATCATCCTCGCCAATCTGGCCAGCCAGCTGTTCGAGCACGGCCGGATCACGACGACCGAGACGAAGGCCAAGCGCGTTCGTCCGCTCGCCGAGAAGCTGATCAGCAAGGCCAAGCGCGGCGACCTGCACGCGCGTCGCCTGGTGCTGCAGACGATCCAGAACCGCGACGTGGTGCACGTGCTGTTCACCGAGATCGCCCCGACGCTCGCTGATCGAGAGGGTGGCTACACCCGGATCACCAAGGTCGGCAACCGCAAGGGCGACAACGCCCCGATGGCCGTCATCGAGATCGTCACCGAGACCGTCGAGGAGTCACGCGCCAACCGCGCCAAGGCGCAGGGTAAGGCGTCGGCGAGCACGAAGAAGGCAGCCAAGCCCGCCAAGGCGGCGAAGCCGGCCAAGGCCGCGGAGCCGACCAACGAGCAGTTGGAAGCCGCCGAGGTCGACGCGCAGGCGGCCGTGGCAGCCGAGGACACGTCGGAGCCCACGACCTCCGACGTCGACAAGTACGCCGACCTCGAGGGTGCCTACGTGGGCGAGGAGCCGCCTGCTGGCTACGACATCAAGGGCAACGCGGACTCGATGAAGTACCACACGACCGCGTCGCCGTGGTATGGCCGCACGATCGCCGAGGTGTGGTTCAACTCACCCGAGGCGGCCGAGAAGGCCGGATTCGTGGCGGCCGTGGCCGAGAAGGACGACGAGGCGTAGACGCCTGTTCCACGTGTACGGCGCTCCCGAATGCGGGGGCGCCGTTCGCGTTGGTACGGTCGAGCGTCCCTCGGGAGGAGATCATGCGGATCGCGCAATTGGCCAACTTCGTCGGCCCCACGTCCGGTGGGATGCGCCGGGCGGTCGACCAACTCGGCCATGGGTACGTCCAGGCCGGCCACGAGCGGCTCCTCGTCATTCCAGGGGCCCGTGACGCCGAGACCGAGACGGCCGACGGGATCGTCGTGCAAGTCGGTGGAGTGCAGGTGACGGGCGGGTATCGGATCATCCTCGATCGTCGCCGAGTGATCTCCGCCCTGAACCGTTTTCGACCCACCTCGCTGGAGGTCTCCGACAAGTGGACGCTCCCGATCGCCGCGCGCTGGGCCAAGCGACACGGTGCCGGATCGATCCTCTTCAGCCACGAGCGGCTCGACGACATGGCCTCGGATTTCTCCCGGCTGCCGGTCGGTGGTCTCGTCTCCCTGCTCAACCGCCGACTCGCCACCCGGTTCGACCGCGTGGTCGTGACGACGTCGTATTCGGCGGGCGAGTGGGCCCAAACCCGAGCTCGGCTGGAGATTGTGCCGCTGGGCGTGGACCTGGAAACCTTCGTGCCGCCAGGTCAACTGCCCCCGGTCAGCGATGTGGCACGGCTGGTCCACGTGGGCCGGATGTCACGCGAAAAGTATCCGCAACTGGCGATCGCCACCGCGGCCGAGTTGCACCGTCGCGGCGAGAACGTCCAACTCACCCTGGTCGGCACCGGGCCGCACCTCGGCATGCTCCGGGACCTCGCCGGCAATGCGCCGGTTCGCTTCCTCGGGTACGTCGACGGCCGCGCCGAAGTGGCTTCCCTGTACGGCACTGCCGACGCTTCGATCTCGGTCGCCCCGACCGAGACGTTCGGATTGGCCGTACTCGAAGCTCTGGCGTGCGGAACCCCGGTCGTGACGGCCGATCGGGGTGGTGCCCGCGAACTCGTCGACGAGACGTGCGCCGAGTGGGCTGCACCCGAACCGGAAGCCCTGGCCGACGCGGTGACGAGACTCGTGCGTCGGCTCAGGAGCGATCCGGCCTCCCTGCGTCGGGCCGCGCGGGCGCGCGCCGAACGCTACCCGTGGTCGGCGGCTGTCGAGCGTATGCTCGAGATCCACGCCGAGGTCACCCAATAGGGGTCAGATCAGACCCGCGGTCTGCGCTGTCGCGCGAGCGTAACGATCGCTCACGTCGGCCCAATTGACGACGTTCCACCACGCCTTGACGTAGTCGCCCTTGACGTTCTTGTACTGCAGGTAGAACGCGTGTTCCCACATGTCGAGCTGGAGGATAGGAACCTGGCCCGCGGGCAAATTGGACTGCTGGTCGTACAGCTGGTTGATGTTCAACCGCCCACCCAGGGTGTCCCAGACGAGCATCGACCAGCCGGAGCCCTGGAGCCCGTTGGCGACTTCGTTGAATTGCTTCTGGAACGCGGCGAAGCTGCCGAACGTCTCGTCGAGATGAGCCGCCAGATCGCCCGTGGGCTCGCCGCCACCGTCGGGGGACATGTTCTTCCAGAACACGGAATGGTTGATATGCCCGCCGAGATGGAACGCGAGATCCTTCGACAGCTTGCCGACGTTGGCGAAAGCGCCCTTGTCGCGCGCCTCGGCCAACTTCTCCAGCGCCGTGTTGGCTCCGGCGACGTAGGCGGCGTGGTGCTTGTCGTGGTGCAACTGCATGATCTCGGCAGAGATGTACGGCTCCAGTGCTCCGTAGTCGTAGTCGAGGTCGGGCAACGTGTAGACGGCCATGAAGACTCCTCGGTCCCAGATAGTGTGCGGTTGGGCCCGGGCGAAGGACTCGCCCGGGCCCGTTGTTGGGTCAACTCTGCCCCTTGACGGGCTATTCCCGTCAGTCGACGGTCAGAACGTACGGTCGATCTTGTCCTTGGCCTGGTCGAGCTTCTCGTCGATCGTGTGGCGCACCTCGTCGGCCTTGTTCTCGACGCGGTCCTTGACTTCGTCTGCCTTGGCGTGCACGTCGTGAGCGACCTGGTCGGCTTGCGCCTTCTTCTTCTGGTCCTCACCCTCCTGCTGCAGGCGGGGGTTGTCGAGCGCGTCGCCGACCGCTTCCTTCACCTTGCCGACGGTCTCGTTGGCCTTGTTCGTGATCTTGTCGCCGAGTCCCATGGGTGCTCCTTTGCCGTGATTGGTTCCACGTCTAACCGTGTGGGCGGGCCTCACATTCCCGCTGGGGACACTCGAACCCACCCACAGGGAGGCGTTGAAGGCTCTCGAACAGAGCGAGCGGCGCCGACCCGCGGCGCCGCTCGTGGTCGTAGTTCGATCGTTCAACTCGTGGCGTCGTCCACCTTCTCCTGGACCGCGTCGACCGCGTTTCCGGCGGCGTCGGCAGCGTTCGAGGCAGCGTCACCCACGGCGTCTGCCGCGTCGTCGACCTTGTCCGCGACCGCGTCCGTTGCGTCGCCCAGGGCATCCTTGGCGTCGTCGACCTTGTCGGCCACAGCGTCCTTGGCGTCGTCGGCGACATCGCCCGCCTTGTCAGCGGCCTCTTCGGCAGCGTCGTGGCCACCGTCGATCAGGTCTTCGACCTTCTCCTTGACGTCGTCGAAGACGTCCTTGGCATCTTCCAGCAGCTCGCTGGCCTTGGCCTTGATGTCGTCAGCAAAACCCATGTGCATCTCCTTGAACGATGAAGCCCGTCGAGACCGCCACGACGGTTCACTCATGATGGTGGCACGGGGCGCAAGTCCTCGGGCAGGATCGTTCAAATCGAGCGATTCACCTTGAGAACCCGGAATCCTTTGGCACTCCCGAGTCGGTCGACGCTCCACCCCTGCCCGACCAGCCACGACGCCAACGAGTCCGCGCCGAGGTTTCTCGCGACGACGAGGAAGGCAACTCCGTGGGGTCGCAGGCGCGGAAGCCAGAGCCGCAGAAGATCATGCAGAGCCGCCTTTCCGACCCGGATCGGGGGGTTCGACCAGATTTCGTCGAACTCCTCGCCGTCGTCGATGTCTTCGGGGGCGACCACCCGCACCCGGCCGGTCAAGCCGTACCTCCCGGCGTTGACCCTGGTGAGATCACGGGCCCTGGCGTTGACGTCCACGGCGGTGATCGTCGCCTGGGGACAGGTGAGGCCCAACGCGACGGTGATCGGACCGATGCCGCACCCGAGGTCGACCACGTCGGTCTTGCCGTCCGGCGGTGTCACGGTGCGCAGCAGGACCGCAGTCCCCAGATCGAGCCCGGCGCCGGAGAAGACCCCGCGGGAGCTGGCGAGGGTGACGTCGTGTTCGAGCAGGCGCATCGGCACGTCGAACCGGTCGTCGGCCGAGGTCGGCGTCTCGAAGTAGTGGGTCATGTGGACGGCTCTCGCGTCGAGGGGGGCGGCAGGGTGCGTACGGCACGTGCCTCCGCAGCTCGGGCAGCGAGCTCGTCGTCGGCGGGGTAGCCCACCTCCTCCAGCACGAGCCCGTGTGCAGGCATGACGGGTACGGTGCCGACTCGCCCTTCTGCCGCCAGCAACGAACGCAGCCAGTCGCGGTCCCTCCGGCCGCTCGCGACTCGGGTCAGAGCGCCGACCAGGGATCTCACCATCGAGTGGCAGAACGCGTCCGCCTGGACGGTGACCTCGATCGTGCCGTCGGCCAGGCGGGCGGCCTCCGCCCGGTGCAGGGTACGGATCGTCGTCGCGCCCTCCCGCCTCTTGCAGAAGGCGGCGAAGTCGTGGAACCCGACCAGGTCTCCGGCCGCATCGGCCAGCGCGGTCACGTCCAGTCGTTCCGGTGACAGCACCACCACGTGCCGACGAAGGGGGTCGACATCGCGTGGATCGTCCCAGAGGCGGTAGACGTACCGCCGCCAGACCGCCGAGAACCGAGCGTCGAAGCCGTCGGCGGCCGGGCTGACGCGCGTCACGGCGAGATCGGGAGGCAGGGCCTGGGGGAGTCGTCGCGCGAGGTAGAGGTCGGTGCGCTCGGGCGCTTGGCGGCCCTTCACGGCCCATGGAAGGTCCGCGTGCACGACTTGACCGCGGGCGTGCACGCCGGCGTCGGTACGGCCGGCGCAGACGAGAGCTGGCGGTTCGGCGAGGTGCAAGACTCGGCTGATCCACCGGCCGATCTCGCCTTCGACGGTGCGTCGACCGGGCTGGGCCGCCCAGCCGGAGAAGCCCGAGCCGTCGTAGGACACGTCGAATCGGTACCGCCGAGCCACTCCCTCGACGCTCAGGTCAGCGCCGGTCATCGTGCTTCCGGTACGTCAGGTCGTGGATCGTGCGACCCGCCTCGAGCCCACGGTGTTCGTACTTGGTCACCGGCCGTTCGTCGAACCGCGGCGACCAACCGTCGTCGGGGTTCTCACCGACCAAGGTCGAGTCGTCGAGCACCTCCCGCATCGCTTCGGCGTAGTCCTGCCAGTCCGTCGCCAGCCTGAGTACGGCTCCCTCCGCTAGCCGGTCGGCCGCCAGCGCCGCGAATTCGGGGGTGACGAGACGACGTTTGTGATGGCGGGCCTTGTGCCACGGGTCGGGGAAGAAGACACGGATCTCGGCCAGCGAACCGGGCGCGAAGAGCGTGGCCAGGCCCTGAACTCCGTCGGCCAGCACGAGCCGAGCGTTGGTCGACCCGTGGGCGGTCAAGCGCCCGATGGTCGAGGCCAGGGCCGGTTCGAAAACTTCGAACCCGACGAAGTCACACCCCGGATTCGCTTGCGCTGCGGCGGCCAGGGCGTCGCCCCGGCCCGAGCCGATCTCCACGACCAGCGGTGCCGTACGCCCGAAGATGTGCGTCCAATCGGGGATCGGTTGGCTTGCGACCGACGTGGAAGCGTCGTTGCGGAGGATCTCGACGAGGTACCGGTCACGGTAGGCATCCCAGGACCGCTGTTGGGACGGGTTCATCCTCGCGCTGCGCCGTACGAAGCTGACCACGTCCCGCCGGATCCGTCGGTCTGGAGTGGTCGTCCTCACGTCGCAAACCCTACCGGGGACGATCCCGGGAAAGCCCTGTCCGCCGGGCACTAGTGGTGCTGTTTACTCGTATCGGAAAGGCGTGTCGTGTGGACACGAAAGACAATGCGTCTGATCTTGAACCTCATCTGGCTGATCTTCGGTGGCATCTGGCTGGCCCTCGGGTACTTCCTGTTCGGCATCCTCGCCTGCATCTTCATCGTCACGATCCCGTTCGGCGTGGCGTCGATGCGGATGGCGAAGTACGCGCTGTGGCCGTTCGGCAGCGCCGTCGTCGAGAAGCCCAACGCCGGCGCGGGGTCTGCCGTCGGAAACGTGATCTGGTTCCTCATCGCGGGTCTCTGGCTCGCCGTCGGTCACGTGATGACGGCAGCCGCCCAGGCGATCACGATTGTCGGCATCCCCGTCGCGCTCGCCAACCTCAAGATGATCCCGGTCAGCCTCGCTCCGTTCGGCAAGGAGATCGTCCCGACGACGAGCTTGGCCCCTGGCCAGCGTCCGTTGCACTCATTCTGAGTCGAGGGTGTAAGCAAGTGCGATGGCGTCGTACGCATATCTGTTCAGTTCCACCCTGCTCACGTTGTGGGTGATTCTCGACCCACCCGGCCTGTTGCCCGTCTTCGTGGGCCTCACGCGCCGACTTAGCCCCGCTGAACGCAACGCCGCCGCACTCAAGGCGTCGCTGGTGGCGCTGGGCGTCATCGGCAGCTTCGGGCTGTTCGGGCGGGTCATCCTCGACTACCTCCATATCTCGTTGGAGGCATTGCAGATCTCCGGCGGGTTGCTGTTGTTGCTCGTCGCGCTGGAATTGCTGACCGGCAAGTTCGACAACGCAGCCGAGGATCAGACGCCGGCCAGCGACGTCAATGTCGCGATCGTGCCGCTCGGCACCCCCCTGCTGGCAGGGCCGGGGGCGATCGTGGCCACCATGCTCGCCGTGCAGTCCGCTTCGACGCCCGCCGGGTACGTCGCGGTCGCGGCCGCGCTCGTGACCGCCATGCTGACGGTCTTCCTCGTGCTCCGGTTCGCCGGAGCCGTACGACGACTCCTCCGTGAGGGCGGGATCACGCTCTTGACCCGCATCGCGGGTCTGCTGCTCAGCGCGATTGCCGTGCAGATGATGGCCGACGGGGTGCTCGGCCTGGTCCGGGGCTGACGACTACTGGTTGGCCTTGACGGCAGCGTCGACGAGGTTCTGCGGCATCTGCTCGTACCCACGGAATGCTCGGGTGAACGAACCCGACCCGTGGGCGAGCCCTCGCAGGTCGATGGCGTACTTGCTCAACTCGCTCGCCGGGATCAATGCCCGCACGATCGCGTGGTGATTGCCGTCGGCGTCGGTGCCGAGCACCTGACCGCGGCGACCGGAGATGTCCGTCATCACCGCGCCGAGATACTCCTCACCGACGGTGACCGTGACCTCGTCGATCGGCTCCAGCAACGTGACCGTCTTCGCGCTGGCCGCCTCCCGGAGAGCGATCGAGCCGGCCGTCTGGAACGCCATGTCGGAGGAATCGACCGAGTGGGCCTTGCCGTCGTACAGGGTCACCTGGATGTCGACCACCGGGTAGCCGGCGAGTACGCCCTTGTCGAGTTGGGAACGCACGCCCTTCTCGACCGACGGGATGAACTGACGTGGTACGGCACCGCCCACCACTTTGTCGACGAACACGAAGCCCGACCCGCGGGGGAGAGGCTCGATCTCGATCTGGCAGACGGCGTACTGGCCGTGTCCGCCGGACTGCTTGACGTGGCGGCCCTGGGCCTGGGCCTTCGACACGAAGGTCTCCCTGAGGGCGACCCGCAGGTCCTCGGTGTCGACCTTGACGCCGTACCGGGAGGTGAGCCGGTTGAGCAGCAGGTCCACGTGCCCTTGGCCCATGGTCCACAGCACCATCTGGTCGGTCTCGACGGTCCGTTCGAGCCTGACGGTCGTGTCCTCGACGGCCAACCGCCCCAACGCTGCGGGCAGTTTGTCCTCGTCGTTGCGCGTGGCCGCCTTGATCGCGACGGGCAGCAGCGGCTCGGGTAGGTTCCACGGCGCGACCAGGGCCGGGCGGTCCTTGGCCGACAACGTGTCGGACGTCTCGGCATGGGACAGCTTCGCCACGAAGACCAGCTGTCCGGCGATCGCCGAGTCGACCGAGGCTGTGTCGAGGCCCGCGGGAACCGTCAGCGGGCCGACCCGCTCCTCGTCGTCGTGGTCCGGGTGGGCGGGATCGGCCGTACCCGTGAACAGGCTGCGGTGCCCCGAGACGTGCACCACATCGTCGGGACGCAATGTGCCGTTGTAGACGCGCACCAGCGACAAGCGGCCGGCGAACTGGTCCGACGTCGTGCGGATCACCTCGGCGACGAGTGGACCGTCGGGATCGCCCGAGAGGGCGTCGAGAGCGTCGCCACCCGGGGTCGTGACCTCGAGTTGGTGCGTGCCGGGCTGGGGGAAGGCCTTCTCGATCACGGTGAGCAACTGGTCGGTGCCCAGGCCGTTGAGGGAGTTCACGCAGATGACCGGATGGAAGCGCCCGTTCAGGATGGCGGCCAGAAGGTCGGCCAGCAGCTCGCCCTCCTTCAGTTCGTCGCCTTCCAGGTAGCGATCCATGAGGTCGGCGTCCTCGGATTCCTCGATGATCCCTTCGATCAGGTCGCCGCGGTACTGCTCGATGATGTCGGCCTCGTCGGGCGACGCCGGCCGGGTGACCAGTTTGCCGCTGCTGTAGTCGTGGACCTGCTGGCTGACCAGCGAGAGGTTGGCCAAGATGTCGGCGCCTTCGCCCAACGGCACGTAGGCGGGCTGCACGTTCTTGCCCAACGTGTTTTGGAGACCCTCGAGGGCGTCGTCGAAGGAGATCCGGCCCTCGTCAAGTTTGGTGATGACGATCGCGCGCGGCATGCCGACGGCCGAGCACTCGTGCCACAACGCCGACGTGGCCGAATCCATCCCGTCGCCCGCGGCGACGACGAACACCGCGGCGTCGCCTGCGCGCAGTCCGGCCCGCAACTCGCCCACGAAGTCGGGGTGACCTGGTGCATCGAGCAGGTTGACCACGACGTCGCCGGTGGCGAACGCGGCCAGCTGCAACGCTGAGTTGCGCTCCAGGTCGTCCTTCTCGCCGCGATAGCCCTGGACGTGCTTGCGCAGCAGGTGTTCGAACAACGTCGTCTTGCCGGATCCGCTCGATCCGACCAGCACGACGTTGCGAATATCGGCGGGCGTGGAGACCTTCGGGGCGGTGTTCGACTTTGAACTCATGCGCGGGACCCTACACCGGGCTCTAATCGCCCTGGCCCACGGCCCGTCACTCGTACGATGGCCGCATGTCGACCCCAGCTCTCGCACTCGTCGCCAATGCCGGCGACGGAACCGTCTCCTCCTTCCAGATCGCCGACGATCGCGCGGAACGGCTGGCCGTGAGCCCCGTCGGGCCAGGTTGTTCGACGTTCGCCGTCGACTCTGAACGCGGCCTCGTCTACGCGGCCAGCAAGGATCCGCTGTCGATCGTGACACTGGTGCTCGATACCACAACGGGTACGTTGTCGCCGATCGCGACCACCCCGGTCGAGGCCTCCATGACGTACCTCGAGCTCACCGCCCACGGTGACCGGCTCGTGGGTGCGAGCTACGGCGGTGGGTACGCCCAGTGCTGGCCGGTCGTGGCAGGTAAGCTGCAAGAACCCGGCGACCCAGTGCGACATCCCAACCTTCATTCGGTGGCGATCACGAAGGACACCCGCCACGTCTACGCCGTGTCTTTGGGCGCCGATCTCGTGGTGAGGTACGAATTGGGACGCGACGGCTCGTTGACCGACCCCCGGCCTGCGGCGGCGCCGGCCGGATCCGGGCCCCGTCACATCGCGCTCAACACCGCCGAGACGGCGGCCTACGTCGTGACCGAGTTCTCCGCCGAGGTGCTGATGTTCGCTCGTGACTTGGAGACCGGCGAGCTGACCCTGGGCGGTGCCGTACGCATCGACGACCCTCAGTACGAGCTCGGCCACAGCGAGTACGGCGCAAACCCGCGCGAACACCACTATCGCTGGGGGGCCGACATCGACCTGGCGCGCAACGAAACCCACCTGTGGGCGTCGGAGCGCACCGAGTCGACGATCGCGACGGTCCCGCTGGGTTTGAGCGGCCAGCCCGAAGTGCCGACGGCATACGCGGTGACCGAGACCCAGCCGCGTGGCTTCCACGTCAGCCCGGACGGGCGCTACCTGCTGTGCACAGGTGAGCGCTCCGATTCGGTGAGCCTCTACACGATCGGTGCCGACGGGTCGTTGACCCCCGTGGACCGGGAGGTCACCGGCCGCGGGGCCAACTGGGTCAGGTTCGTCTGAGGTGCGTCAGCCCCGGTCTTCGATCGGCACGTAGGTACGGCTGGGGTAGCCGGTGTAGATCTGCTTCGGGCGGATGATCTTCTGCTCAGGGTCGTTGACCTGCTCCAGCCACTGGGCCATCCAGCCGGCCGTACGAGGTACGGCGAACAGCACCGTGAACATCTCCGGTGGGAAGCGAAGCGCCTCGTAGATCAGGCCCGAGTAGAAGTCGACGTTGGGGTAGAGCTTGCGCTTGACAAAGTATTCGTCGGACAGCGCGATCTTCTCCAGTTCGACGGCCACTTGCAGCAGCGGGTTGATGCCGGTCACCGCGAAGACGTCGTCCACGGCCGCCTTGATGACTTTCGCGCGGGGGTCGTAGTTCTTGTAGACGCGATGCCCGAAGCCCATCAGCCGACCCTTGCCGTTCTTGACGCCCTCGATGAACTCGGGAACCCGGTCGACCGACTTGATCTCGCGGAGCATCTTCAACACGGCTTCGTTGGCGCCGCCGTGGAGCGGGCCGAACAGCGCCCCGATTCCTGCGACTGCCGAGGTGTACTGGTCGTTCCCGGCCGACGCCACGGCCCGCACCGCATTCGTCGAACAGTTCTGTTCGTGGTCGGCGTGCAAGACGAACAGCACCTCGAGGGCGTGCACCAAGCGGGGATCGGCCTGGTACCGACGCTCCTGACGCTGGAACAGCATGGCCAGGAAGTTCTCGGCGTACGACAGGTCGTCGGCTGGGTAGACGTACGTGTAGCCGACCGAGTGCCGGTAGGCGAACGCGGCGATCGTCGGCATCTTGCCGATCAGCCGCACGATGTTGGCCATCTGCTCTGCCGGGTCGTCGATCTTGCGGGACCCGGGGTAGAAGGTGAGCATCGAAGCGACCGAGCTCATCATCTTCGCCATCGGGTGGGCGTCGTATCGGAACGCGCTGATCACGTCTTTGACGTTCTCGTGGAGCATCCGGTGGTGGTTGACGTCGTTCTTCCAGGCCTCGAGCTGGGCTGCTGTCGGGAGTTCGCCGTGCAGGAGCAGGTACGCGCACTCCAGGTAGTCGGGTTTCTCGGCCAGTTGTTCGATCGGGTAGCCGCGGTATTCGAGGATTCCGGCGTCGCCGTCGATGTACGTCACCGCACTCCGCACGCTCGCGGTATTGGTGAGGCCAGGGTCGTACGTGGCCAAGGGTCCGTCGGCGGTCGGGATCTGCTTCAGGTCGGAAGCACGGATCGTGCCGTCGGTGATGGGGGAGGAGATGGTGGTGCTGCCTGAGCTCAGGGAGAGGGTGTCAGCCATGGCGGAACACTAGTCGTCGTGACCGTTCGTGGTGCACACGGGGCGGGCGGGAGCGAGACGCGGGCCCCGTTCTCGAAGGGCCCGCGGTACGCTGCGCACCAGACCGACCACCGCCGTTTTGCTCAGCCGGTGGCTCGGGAGGTAGTGTTGGCAGCTGTTGTGCCCGGTGGTTGTGCCCCGTGGCCGCCCGCAGCTCGATTGCTCAACGAAGGATTGGTTCGACCCGTGTCTACGTACAGCCCGAAGCCTGGCGAGATCACCAGGAACTGGCACGTCATCGATGCCACCGACGTCGTTCTCGGCCGGCTGGCCGTCACTTGCGCCACGCTGCTCCGCGGCAAGCACAAGGCCACGTTCGCCCCGCACGTGGATGCGGGCGACTTCGTGGTCGTCGTGAACGCGAGCAAGATCGCGCTCACCGGCTCGAAGAGCACCGACAAGATGGCCTACCGCCACTCCGGTCGCCCCGGCGGGCTGAAGGCAGTGCCGTACGGCGATCTGCTCGCCACCGACCCCCGCAAGGCCGTCGAGCGCGCCGTGTGGGGCATGCTTCCCAAGAACCGGCTCAGCCGGCAGATGCTGGGCAAGCTCAAGGTGTACGCGGGCCCTGAGCACCCGCACGCGGCCCAGAAGCCGCAGTCGTACGAGATCACCCAGATCGCCCAGTGAGATTGAGGTTCTAAGTGTCTGAGACCGTCACCGCCGAGACCGAAGCCGACGAGATCGCCGGTTTCACCGACGAGTACGACCGGCAGATCGCCTACCGTTCCGAGGCGACGCCGTCCGCCGCGACGCCGTCCAGCCGCCCTGCGGTGGTGACGAAGACCAGCGGCACCGGTCGCCGCAAGGAGGCCATCGCGCGGGTCCGGCTCGTGCCCGGAACCGGCACCTGGACCATCAACGGCCGCACGCTCGACGACTACTTCCCGAACAAGGTGCATCAGCAGATCGTCTCCGAGCCGCTGCAGACCGCGGCTGTCACCGGACTGTACGACGTGATCGCCCGGATCGTCGGTGGCGGGGTGACCGGCCAGGCCGGCGCGCTGCGCCTCGGTGTGGCCCGAGCCCTCAACGCGGCCGATGCCGAAGCTTCGCGTCCCGCCCTGAAGAAGGCCGGCATGCTGACGCGGGACGCCCGGATCAAGGAGCGCAAGAAGGCAGGCCTCAAGAAGGCCCGCAAGGCGCCCCAGTACAGCAAGCGCTGATCCGTTGGGTCGGCTCTTCGGCACCGACGGGGTGCGAGGGGTCGCCAACAGCGACCTCACGGCCGAGCTGGCGCTCGACTTGTCTGTTGCGGCCGCCCATGTGCTCGGCGAGGCCGGTGCGTTCTCCGGTGGGCGGCGGCCGACGGCACTCGTAGGCCGCGATCCGCGCGCCTCGGGAGAATTCCTGGAAGCTGCGGTGGTGGCCGGCTTGGCCAGTGCCGGGGTCGACGTCGTCAGGCTGGGAGTCGTACCCACCCCTGGTGTGGCGTACCTCGTGGCCAGCACCGGTGCCGACCTCGGCGTGATGCTGAGCGCCTCGCACAACCCGATGCCCGACAACGGGATCAAGTTCTTCGCCCGTGGCGGCGCGAAACTCGACGACGATCTGGAAGACGCCATCGAAGAGCGGCTCGCCGAGTCGTGGAAGCGTCCGATCGGTGCCGGCGTGGGCCGGGTCACCGACGATCCTGGCGCCGTCGATGCCTACGTCGCCCACCTCGTCGCCTCGCTCGGTGAGGATTCGAGCCTCGACGGCCTCACGGTCGTGATCGACTGCGCCAACGGTGCTGCCTCGATGACCGGGCCGAGCGCGTTCGCTGCGCAGGGCGCGACCGTCATCCCGATCCACCACCAGCCCACCGGCCTGAACATCAACCTGGATTGCGGTTCCACGCACTTGGACGACCTACAGAGGGCGGTCGTCGAACACGACGCCGACCTGGGGATCGCACTGGACGGCGATGCAGATCGATGCCTGGCCGTGGATGCCGCCGGGCAGGTGGTCGACGGCGACCAGATTCTCGCGGTGCTGGCTCTGGCGCTCAAGGAGCAGCGACAGCTCGGCTCCGACACCGTCGTGGCGACCGTCATGAGCAACCTGGGTTTCATGCACGCGATGCGTGACCACGGGGTTCGGGTCGACCAGACGAAGGTCGGTGATCGGTACGTGCTGGAGTCGATGAACGCGAACGGATTCACCCTCGGGGGTGAGCAGTCCGGGCACGTCATCATGAGCGAGTTCGCGACGACGGGCGACGGTGTGCTGACTGGGTTGCACCTGACCGCGCGCATGGCTCGCACGAGGCGGTCACTCGCCGACCTGGCGTCGGTGATGACGCGGCTGCCGCAGGTCATGGTGAACGTCAAGGGTGTGGACAAGCTGCGGGCTGGCTCCGACCTGGAGATCAAGGCCGCGGTCAGTATGGCGACCCGGACCCTGGCCGATCGTGGCCGGGTGTTGTTGCGGCCCTCGGGCACCGAGCCGGTCGTCCGGGTCATGGTCGAGGCCCCGACGTTCGACGAGGCGAACTCCATCTGTCAGCGGCTCGCCGACGTCGTACGGTCACGCGTCTCCTTGTGACCGGGGCTGGTGACGCGAAGACGTACCAACTTGCCTCGCTGACGCCTCTGCAGCAGCTGAAAGCCGGCCGGCTGCCGCGACGTCTGGTGCAGGTGACGATCGGGCTGTGGCTGTTCGGTACGGCGATCGGCATGTTCGTGCGCAGCAACCTGGGCCTGCCGCCGTGGGACGTGTTCCACTACGGCGTGGTTCGCCACCTGGGGTGGTCGTTCGGCACCGTGCTGATCGTGACCGGGTTCGTGGTTCTGCTGCTGTGGATTCCGCTCCGGCAATGGCCGGGGGTCGGCACCATCCTCAACGCCGTCGTCATCGGCGTCGCGACCGACGCCACCTTGGTGGTGCTTCCCGCTCCCACCGGCCTGGGGTGGAGGTGGGTTCTGCTCGTCGCTGCGATGGTGCTGAACGGGTTGGCGAGCGCGATGTACATCGGCTGCCAGTTGGGGACTGGACCGCGGGACGGTCTCATGACCGGTCTGTCGCAAAGAACGGGCTGGTCCCTCCGATTGGTACGGACCGGGCTGGAGATCGTGGTGCTCGGGATCGGCTGGCTGCTAGGCGGGGTCGTCGGTGTGGGTACGGTCATGTTCGCCCTGCTCATCGGTCCCCTCACACAGTTCTTCCTGCCGTGGTTGACCGTTTCGGTGACGGTGCCGCCCGCGGCTTCCTCTGAGATCGGGGCCGAGCCGACCTGAGCGTCCGCCCCGTTCAGACTCGTCTGCGGCGTCAGAAGTCGGTACGGGTGAGTTCGGGGGTACGGCGACCTGCGTAGGACGCCGACTCCACCAGCAGGCCGACCAGCCGTCGTCCCAACGCCGGAGGCGCGACCCCGAGCACGCGATCGACAACGCGGCTCGCCCGCGCGAGGGAACCCGGGGTCCAGCGTTCGCCGAACGCCCGCACCAGCCGGTTCCACGGGGTCGGTTGCAGAGCCGCCAGCCCAGGCAGGTGATCCGTTCCGTGCTTGCTCTCGAACAGGTGACGGGCTGCTCCGGAATGGAACGCTCTCAGCGTTTTCGACTCGGTCGTCGTGGCAGCGATGTGGTGAGGAGTCTCCAGGTCCGGATCGATGACGATGGGTACGCCCGACGCCAGCAGCCGGTACCCCCAGTCCACGTCCTCCCAGCCGTACGCCCGATAGTCGCGGTCGTACGGGCCGACTCTGTCGTACGTCTCACGCGTCACCGACGCATTCCCCGCCCAGTAGCGCCATCGCTCTTCCGGGGCCACGAGGTAGGCATCCCGGCGGAACGTCACGTCGGCGGGTCGGCCGTACACCCTCGCGTAGTCGGTGTCGGGAAACACGTTCTGGTAGAGCCCGACCACCCCGACCGGCTGTCCCTGATGCCGCGCGACGTTGTGTTCCACGTAGTCAGGGTTGGGTCGCAGGTCGTCGTCGCAGCGGATCAACACCTCGCCGGTGGCGTCGGCGAACCCGGCGTTGAGCGCCGCCACCCGCCCGCGGTTCTCCTCGAACACGATCGCCCGTACGGGGAGGTCGCCCGCCGCGGCGACGACCGCGGCACTGTCGTCGATGTCACCATCGAGCACCACGATGACCTCGAAGTCGGTTTCCGTCTGCCGGCGCAATGCGTCGAAGAGGTACGGCAGACGGCCGGCACCGGCTCGGCTGGGTACGACGAGGGAAGCCTTCACGTCTCCGGAGCGTAACGGAGTGCATCCCGATCCCGAGCGCGGTCAGCGCCTGCGGGACCTTGGGGCGTACCAAAACTGCCTTTGAGATCGACCCGGATCGACTTTGATCGATCGAAGTGGGTGTGCGCGGTCAGTTTGGGTACGGCAGCGCCCCGGCTCTGTGGGGACATCGAGCGCGCTCAGGTGGTGAGTTCCCGAGCGCGCTCAGGTCTGGACGACGAGAACCGCG
>WBZS01000120.1_pt1 | contig 152713 bp, 156 predicted proteins | sample 5204201 | NCBI WGS metagenome assembly WBZS01 (sample SAMN12344357, study PRJNA552823) | activated sludge metagenome | biome: Activated sludge suspended growth; feature: Nitrification reactor; material: Wastewater; isolation source: activated sludge from nitrification reactor of wastewater... | reverse complement strand
GGGTTGCCGGTACCGGCAACCCTGCCCAGGAGACCAAGGCAGGGTTGCGATGCAGGACGCCATAGCAGCAGACGCCGATCACAAGCCGCGCTTCGCCGCACGCTGGCTTTTTTCGACTTGAGTGAAAGGAGACTCAAATGTCAATTACGGCTCAAAATGCGAGAGCTTCCATCGGCTTGCGACCTTCGGCGCGTGCCCATTATTCGACCGGAGTTCAATTTTTCGATGAAGGCGCCGAGCGAATATCGACTTCTGTCGAAATCTACGAGGAAGCTGGCAAGTGGTACTGTCGAATCTGTCGTGGAGATGAAAAGACCCGACCGATGGGCCCATACTCGAAACGCGAGGCCGAGCGGATTCAGGACATTCGCGCTTCCCTTCTTGCTAAGATAGGCACTGCTCAGCTCATCTTTGAGGAGGCCCCTGACAAACCATGGCGCCGACAATCGTAAGTGTTGATGTCTTGGCACCATTACTTGAGTAGACGGCCAGATTCAAAGTGTTCTGATCGGCGAAAGCCCAAAATCCTCCCCTGATCGCATTCCAGTGGTCAAGCGGATCGGCTTGTCTTCGGCATGCAATCGAAGGAAACCGCTATGGCGTACAAAAAACCGGCCACCTAACGACGGGCGTTCGCTAGCCGATCCTGGGCATTGCTAGCAATGCAATCCATGATTCGCTGACGGAGGAAGGTATGAAGCGCGAACCTCGATTTCCTGGTTTGGATGCAGCGCTACCTATCCTGTCGCTTGCTGATGCTGCCTCTCGCGCTCCGCAACGCGCTTCCCGCCTATGGCAACGAAATCATCCTGATGGACAAGGCAACTTCGCTGGCCAGCGTCATCACATTGATGGACGTGACGGGCATCGCATATAGGCTCATCTCGGAATCGTATCGGGCTGGGCGATCTCTCGGGCTGACTGGCCCATCGCGTACAGGGAATGAGCGATTTGCGCACGCTCGGGACCCACCGTCGTATGCCGACTAGGCAAGCCCTTTTTGTTCGCATCCGAACCCACCGTCGGCGCTCGACCCTCTTCAACGCCTTCCGGATGATCGTTCAAGATTCGCCCTCTCAGCCAGGAAGCCTACGCAGATCCCGCGGTTTGTTGGCGTCCCGTGACCACGCTTTTTCCAAGACGCCGGCAATCCATGGCAAGAAAGGCAGCATCGGCTCGTGGGCTGGTCAATGCTGAACGTAGACGCAGTGATGCCTTCTGTTGACTACAAAGATTGCAAGACATCGTTCTGTTTTATATATTGGCAACCCTTAGTGGGTCGGGCAGTTCAGATGTTGAACGAGTTTAGAGCCGACACGTCTCGATCTACTGTGCGTCCGCAATACCGAACTCGGCGGCATCGAGCCCAAGAACCTCGCAGATGCGCAGGGCCGCCTGGCGCTCTTCGGCATCAAAGCCCCCGTCGGCGGCGGCGATCGCGCAGCATGCCTCGACCAGCAGCGCTGGGTAGCGCGCGGCCCCTTTGACCCTAGCGACGGCCTCGAACGCGGCCGCCTCGCCGCCTTTCTGGTCGGAGGCGAACCGCTCGGTCATCGCTTCGAAGGTGGCGGCGACATCGTCGAGTCCGAACGCGGCGATCGGCTGGAATCCGCGGAGCAAGCCCAGCATCCGATCATGCTCCTCAGTCGTCACCCAGCCATCAGCGTAGGCGACCAGTGCGCATCCCGCGACGATGCCCTCCATCAGATGCTCGTTCTGCGCCCTGTGAACCTCGTCGCCGAACTCTTCCCAAGAGCGTTTGGAAAAGCGGCCAAGCGAACGTCGATATGGCATGGTTTGTCCTTTCGTGATTGGGCTGTCGAGCGCCGTCTGTGATCATTGGTCAGTCGAAAATGTCGAAGATGCTGGAGCGTTTTTTCTTGCGCCGATAGCCGTCGTCATCGTCCCAGTCGCGCTGGCCGTCGTGACGCTGTTCGAACGCTGATCGTGGCGCCTGGCCATGCACCGGCCGGTCGTCGGGTTCGGCTTCCCGCCCCCCAGCAAGCAGTTTTTCAAGTTCGCCACGATCGAGCCAGACGCCTCGGCAGGTCGGGCAGATGTCGAACTCGATGCCGGATCGCTGTACGGTCTGCATCGACCCGTTGTCGTTGGGGCATAGCAACAGAGGCATCAGGATTCTCCTTTCAGGGTGGGGACGGGATTGCGGGTGCGCCAGAGGGAATAGGCGATGCCCGAAGCGAGGATCGCGAAGGTGACGCCGAGCGACCAGGCCGGTGGGAACTTCGTAAGTCCGAGCAGGTCGGCGACGAAGATCTTCGAGCCGATGAAGATCAACAGCACGGCGAGCGCCTGCTTCAGATACGCGAAGCGGTGCAACACCGCCGCCAGCGCGAAGTAGAGCGCGCGCAGCCCCAAGATTGCGAAGATGTTCGAGGTGTAGACAATGTAGGGATCGGTGGTGATCGCGAAGATCGCCGGCACGGAGTCGACCGCAAAGATCACGTCGGCGATCTCGATCAGAATGAGCGCGAGAAACAACGGCGTCATGTAGCGCGCAAGCTTGCCCGTTTCAGAATCGGGCAGCTTCACGAGGAAGCGCTCGCCGTGCAGTTCCTCCGTAACGCGGAAACGGCGGCGGACGAACTTCAGCACCGGGTTGGCGGCAAGGTCCATTTCCTTGTCGCCGAAGGCGAGCATCTTGATGCCGGTGAGGATCAGGAATCCGGCGAAGAGGTAGAGCACCCAGCCGAACTCGGCGACGAGCGTCGCCCCGATGCCGATCATGATCGCGCGCAGCACAATCACGCCGAGGATGCCCCAGAACAGCACGCGGTGCTGATACTGGCGCGGTACGGCGAAGAAGCCGAAGATCAGCGCGATGACGAAGACGTTGTCGAGCGCGAGGCTCTTCTCGACCACGAAGCCGGTCAGATATTGGATGCCGGCTGTCTCGCCGAGCTGCCACCAGACAAGCCCCGCAAAGCCGACACCGAGCGCAAGATAGCCCGCTGAGAGCGCTAGGCTCTCGCCGACGCCGATCTCCTTCTGCTTGCGATGGAGGACGCCGAGGTCGAGCGCCAACAGCACGCCGACGATCGCGAGAAAGCCGAGCCACATCCAGGCAGGCTTGCCGAGCCACTCCAAAAGTAGAAATTCCACACGCCACCCCCCTCAGGGAGCGCAACTCGAGCGGGAGCGGTGAACATCGGACCCGGGCATCGAGCGCACTCGATGCGGTCCGACATCGCGACCATCAGGGTCGCCAGAGGGGCCCGGCCCACAAACGGTTAAATAGGAGAAATAAAATGACGCTTCAAGAGGGCTTCAACGAAATCAGTCGCCGAGTGCTGGCGCGTTGAACACTATTTCAATGAGGCTAGTACCTTCGTGGCATCGCGATCTTACTAAAGGTGCCGATGACCGGGGTCAAACCGGCACTCCTCTCGGAACTGGGTTTTTGGCAGCTTGTCCTTTAGATCGCTTCGCGCATGTCGTTCCAACTGGCCAAGCACCGCCGAAGCTTACAAGAACGTGTTGCGTTATCGTGGTCGAGTGCAATGTTGCCGTTCTGATAAGCCACTCCCTGGATAAGCAAGGATGCCCCCCGGTAGCCACACCTCCTATGGTTCTGATCGTGCCGAACTGGTCTATGGACTGACGGCTGGCGGCAGGATGGTTCATATCCTGAAGGTCGAGCGTGGTCTGAAATGCGATTGTGTGTGTCCAGGCTGCGGCATCCGGCTCGTTGCCAGGACGAAGGCCGACAAGGTCGTTCCTCATTTTGCTCATTTCGGTCCTGCTTGCGGAGGCGCCCCCGAAACGGCGCTGCACAAGCTCGCAAAACAGATCGTCGCTGACAGGCTGACTTTAGTTGTTCCGAAGCGGGTCGCAATCCACGGTGCAGTCGAAAAGGCGCTCCCGGGCGCTACCGACATCAATCTCGAATGCGCCCGTATCGAATACAACGACCCCGATGGGATTGTTCCTGATCTCTATGTCACCGTCAAAGGGCATGAATTATTTGTCGAGATGGCTGTCACTCACCCGTGCGACGAGGAGAAGATCCGTCGCATTCGCGAGCACGGGATCGCCGCGATTGAGATCGATCTTTCCAGAATCCCGCGTGATGCTTCTCCCGAGATTGTCGCTGATGCTGTGTTGCGCACAGCACCTCGGAGATGGCTGTTCAATAAAACCATAGATGACGCAATCACGGGACTGAGAGAGGAAGGGCAGAACAGGCGGATTGAGGCCGAGAACAAGCTGCAGTCGGAAGCAGGACGGCTGATCAAGGATTACCTGAGCTCGGTGGGGTCCTTCTCGGGCAAGAGCGACAGCGTGCCGAGAATGGACGCACTCCGCGATCTTGGCCTTCTGCAGCATGTCGGTGTGGATGTCGCGGGCTACGGATGTTTCTCGGTACCGCCGGCCGTCTGGCAAGCTGCGGTCCTTACCGAAGCGTTGTTGGGCCGGAAGATGGAAAAGCAACTCGTCAAGGCCGTTCCCATAACGAATTACCTCGAGACGGGTCGGTTCATTGCGCCATCATTCCGACGTATCAGCAGCGAACTCGAGGCCGCCGCTATCAAAGAGCACGGTCAGTTCGCCGCCCCATGGCGCGCCGTTGACGCCTACCTACGATATCTCGTTGACGCTGGTGTCGCGGTACAACGATCACATGGCTTTGTTTTGGATGCGGGGTTGGTCGAACGATGGACCGAGTGGGTGTTTGCAGATGTCGGTCGGCGCGCCGCGTTCGACCATGCGTTGAAAGTTGCAACATGGATAATCGGTCAGGTTCCCGACGATGAGCGGAACGATTTGACCGTGAAAGGATGGCTGGCCACCGCAAGCGATGCAGGGCCAAGTTACTCTGATCTCCTTAACAACGAAGGTGCTCAGGCTGATATCTCGGCGAAACTCGGTCTGATCCAGACCTTATTCAGCGGAAGTAGAGTGGATGTTGAGCATCTGCTTCACCTGCCAATCTCGCAAGAAATCGTACGGCGTCTCGATGCGATCGCGATCAAGGAGGCTGAACGGAAGGCTGCTGCCGCCAAATCTGCCGAGGATGCCAGACGTGACCGCTGCGACCAAATTGGAGCCGAGGCGGCGAAACTGTTTGGTGGTTCCGAATTGGATGAATGGCTGAAAACGCCGGACGAACGCCTGGAAGGTAGAACGCCGCTCGAAGCGGGTGCGCGCGGAGTGCATGGCCTGGCAATGGTGAAAGAGATCCTCCATCAAATCGAGAGGCAAAGGCATACCGAGGCTGAACGCGCCGCGGAGATACAGCGCCATCGTGACAGGCTGACACGTGTTGCGCAGACACACCTCCGAAGCGCGGCCCATTCATTTCTGCGCGACCGCAACGAAGATACCGACAACCTTCCGCCAGTGATCTATTGCAGAGACGGAAAGACCTACCGCGTTGCGCTCAGGGCGTTAGGAAAATTGGAGCAGTTTCTGAAGACCCAAGCGATCCCCTTCTAGGGTTCCGCGCCGGTCGCTCGCACCGGTCAACTTCAAGGCGGATCGACGTATCATCCTGGCGTTTTATGTTGGATTCTCCGCGCTAGGAACGGATTTCCCGACATGATTTATTCCCCCGACCGTCGCACCTAACCTCCGATTTCGTGTCGAACCGGAGAGCGAGTGGTGTCCCGATCCGGCTTTTGTCGAGGGCCGGACCAGCCGCAATCCTGGTAATGATGGACGGCGCTCCTCGATCTCGTGGGCTCCAAACCAGTCTTGACATCAGCTAGGCGGACCGATCGTTTTGAAAATGCATCTACTGACCAATCTTTGGATAGAAATTCTGGTCAGCTTGCTACTGACCAATTTTTATATATATTCTTCGGTCAGAAGGGGCGCGTGTTATGCCGGATCCAACATCTGACACCCAGGATCGGATTCAAGCTCGGATCGCACAGGCGGCGCCGGCCGGCGTCTGGTCGCGCGCCGACTTCCTCGACATCGCTACGCCAAACGCTATCGAAAAGGCGTTGCAGCGATTGGCCAACCACGGTGATATCCGTCGCCCGTATCGTGGTCTCTATGACAAGCCGGGGATCAGCAAGCTAACGGGGAAAATGGTCTTTCCCCCGCGATCGTCGTTCATCGACGCAATTGCGAGACGCGATAAACTTCGCGTATTGGTCGACGGAATGACGGCCGCGAATGATCTCGGCCTGACAACGGCCGTCCCGGCACGATCAACGATCTATGCCGACACCTATCCTCGAACGATTGAAATCGAGGCTAACGCCGGCGATCCACAGTCCTCGAAGCCGGTCATCTACATACTCGATTTCAAGCGTATCGCCGCCAAGACCGCTTTTTGGGCCGGACGACCCGCCATGCGTGTGATCCAGGCGCTGGCTTGGTTTCGTGATGAGCATTCCAGCCTTGAGATCGCAGTGAATGGTATCGTGCGCCACCTGGCGAAGGATCCGAACCGGCACCAAATCGAACAGGATTTGCGCGACAACATCAGCGCTGTCCCTGCCTGGATGTATCCGCATGTAGAGGCGATAACGCGCGAACTTGCCGCGTTGGGCGGTGCTGCGCGCGAGCCCAAGATGACGCGCGCGAAAGGGTAAGATGCAGCAGGCATTCATTGAAATCCTTCGCTCCACGATCGATGAGCGGCGCGCGCTGTTTTCGACCGTTGCCGCCGATCTGCAGACGCGTGCGGAGAACATCGAAAAGGATCTCTATGTCTGTTGGGTCCTCGACTTCCTGTTCAACCGGCGTCTCGATGATCCTGTCGGGATTTACTTCAAGGGTGGAACGAGCCTCAGCAAGGCCTATGGGCTGATCCAGCGCTTTTCCGAGGACATCGATATCGGCCTCTATAAGTCGGACCTGAAGGTGCCGCTGGAGGCCGAGATCGCCGCCCTCCCGTCCGTGAACCAGCGGCAGAAAGCTCTCGTTGAGCGTGTCGACGAGGCCTCACGGGAGTATATTTCCGGTCCGCTGCGCGAGCTGTTGAGCAAGGAGATCGCTGAGGTCGAGAAAGCAACTGAGCAAAGCGGACACTTCTCGGTCGATTTCGGCTTTGATCCCTACCGGAACAAGGACGCACTCGACATTCTGGTAGTCTCCTACACGAGCGTTTTCAACGCCGGCGACGACTACGTCCAGGCAGCCGTGCGCATCGAGGGTGGGGCACGGCCCGATCCGGTTCCGGCCGAACCGCGTGAGATCATTCCCTATGTCGCCACTGAACTGCCTCGCATCGACCTCGCCGTCCGAGGCGTTATCACGGTGAAGCCGGAACGAACTTTTTGGGAGAAGGTACTGATCCTTCACGCAATGACCGAAATGACCGAAAAGCGCCGGACAGTTGCTAACCCTGAACGCCCGGTTCCAGACCTTAACCGGTACTCGCGCCACTACTACGATGTGCACCAGATCTGGAAGCACCGGGACTATGGCGAGGTCACGGCGTCGATGCGCGATCTCGCCGAGGCATGCCGCCAACACAAGGAGCTGATGTTTCGTGCTCCGGACCACCGGTACGACCGAGCGACCCCCGGCAGCTATCGGCTGGTCCCAACCGAAGATATGCGGGCCAAGCTCGCGGCCGACTACGAGCGCATGTCAGCGATGATTTTCGGCATCCCGCCCTCGTTTGCCGAGGTCATGGCGAGCATCGAAGAGCTTGAACGATATTTGAATGCGCCGGCTGAAAGCCGCTCTCACACGAGGGACGCTGGACGTTGACTTAGCTGGTAGCGAGTGCGGATGCGGTCCCTCCGGTGGGACGCGTCCGGTGGCGATAATTTGGTGGGGGACAAGGTAGAATGGCGCTGATCCGTCTGCTTGAGATAGAGAATTTTCGGACGGTGAAGGCCCTTCACTGGCTGCCAGGTCCGGGGGTGAACTGCCTGATTGGACCCGGCGACAGTGGCAAGTCGACGATCCTTGATGCCATCGACCTTTGCCTTGGCGCACGCCGGTCGCTTTCCTTCACCGATGCCGATTTCCATGGCCTCGATTTCGATCAACCAATCCGCATTGCCGTGACCATTGGCGCCCTCGATGACCCGCTCAAGAACATCGACACCTATGGTGATTTCCTGGTTGGCTTCAATAGGGCTACCGGGACTGTCGAGCCGGAACCAGGCGCGGGACTCGAGGTCGCACTCACCCTGCAGCTCACCGTCCAGGACGACCTCGAGCCGGAATGGACGCTCGTCTCGCCCCGCGCCCTGGCGGCGGGGCGCACGCGCAACCTCAATTGGGCCGATCGTACGCGTGTCGCGCCTGCCAGGCTTGGCGCCACCGGGGACGCCCACCTGACATGGCGACGTGGCTCGGTTTTGAGCAAGCTCACCGATGGCAAGGCTGACACTTCGAAAGAATTGACGAGAGCGGCCCGCGAGATGCGGAACGCCTTCGACCAGAACGAACTCAAAGAACTGGAGGGATCGCTTAAACTTGTTACGGCCGCCGCTGGCGAGATGGGCGTGCCCGTCGGCGCAGCTGTCCAAGCCCTGCTCGACGCAGGCTCGGTTAGCTTCACCGGCGGCACTATCTCGCTTCACAATGAAGATGGGGTACCGCTGAGGTCCCTTGGCCTTGGCTCGTCGCGGCTGCTGATCGCCGCCCTGCAGCGCAAGGCCGCTGAAAAGGCAACGACATTTCTGATCGACGAACTGGAATACGGTCTAGAGCCGCACCGCATCATCCGATTGCTAGGAGCGCTCGGCGCGAAAGAAGAAGTGCCGCCGTTGCAGGTCTTCGCAACAAGCCACTCTCCAACAACAGTCACTGAATTGAGCGCGCATCAGCTGCATATCGTGCGAAAGAATGGCGGGCAGCATATCGTCACTCGCGCCAGCGATGCTGGAGATGTCCAGGGCACAATCCGTGCACATGCCCACGCCTTGCTCGCCACATCCATCGTGGTGTGCGAGGGCGGAAGCGAGATCGGCCTCATGCGCGGTCTGGATCAGCATTTTACCGCAATAGGCGAAATCTCGCTGGCAGCCTGCGGAGCTACTCTCGTCAATGGCAATGGCGATGAAACCTTCGGCCGCGCAAATGCCCTACAATCTCTCGGCTACCGGGTGGCCATCCTTCGAGACAGTGACAAGCCAGCTCCGGCGCCGGCGGAAGCGACTTTCATCGCGGGAGGCGGCAGGGTCTTCGCTTGGGGCGGCGGGCGGGCGCTGGAGCAGCAACTGTTCGCTGCACTGCCGGACGGTCCCGCGAGCAAACTTCTGGACCTTGCCATCGAGACAAAGGAACGCGCACTCGTCGAGGCGCATATTAAGACCATCTCGAATGGAACGAAGACGCTGAACGATCTGGAAACCGAGGCTCTGATTGATGGCCTCAGCCACGAAAGTCGTACTCTTCTTGGCAACGCAGCCGCGCGCTTCGGTTGGCTGAAGACCATTACAACCATGGAAATTGCGGGGCGAACCATAGTGGGCCCGGCCTACGGGGATGCCGACGCCAGCCTCACCGGCATAATGGACGGTATGCTGGAATGGATTGAAGATGGCGGCCGCTGAAATCGATCTGCGCACAATAGGGCGTGGGCTGGTGATCGCGCCGGCTGGCTGCGGCAAGACCCAGCTCATCACGGCTGCGCTCGCGCGGCATGACGGGCCAAAACCCATCCTGGTGTTGACCCACACCAACGCCGGTGTCGCCGCGCTCCGCGGCCGCCTGGAAAAGGCGGGCGTGCGGCCGGCCGCCTACCGCGCCACGACCCTGGATGGCTTTGCGATCCGGCTGATCTCCACATTCCCTCAAAGGGCGGGGCACGATCCCCAGATCGTGAACGGCGCCCGGCCAAACTACGAAGCCATCCGCGACGCGGCGGCGCGGCTTGTCGCGGCTGGGCATGTCCACGACATCCTCGCCGCCAGCTATGAACGGCTGTTTGTCGACGAGTACCAGGACTGCTCGATCCGCCAGCACTCGCTTGTAACTTGGCTCGCCCAGAGCTTGCCCACGGCCATCGTCGGAGACCCGTTCCAGTCTATCTTCGGGTTCGGCGGCGACCCGTTGGCAGATTGGCAGACCCAGGTCGTCGCGTTTTTTCCGGTGGTAGGAGAGCTCACGATCCCCTGGAGGTGGAACAACGCAGGAGCGCACGATCTCGGTAATTGGTTGCTGTCGATTCGGGGCGACCTTGCGAGACGAACGCCGATCGACCTTCGGGCAGCCCCTGCCGGCGTCCAGTGGATTCAACTTGATGGCCGGCAGGACGATGCGCTGCGGCATGCAGCTGCCGCGGTTGATGCGCCCGGCGACACCAAGGTTCTGATCATCGGCGACAGCACCGACCCGCGCGGACAGCGTCGTTTTGCCCGGCTGGTTGACGGTGCAGTGACGGTCGAGGCTGTGGACCTACGGGACCTCACGGATTTTGGGAGCGCCCTCGACCTCGCCAGACCGGACGTGCTCTCCGCCGTGGCCGATTTCGCAGAAAACCTGATGAGCGCCTTTTCCGCGAGCGACCTGGTGCGGTCGGTCGCATCGTACCGTGCCGGTACACTCGGGCGCGCCCTTTCCGACATCGAGCAAACGGCGGTGAAATTCGAAGAGACACCGTCGCTTAAAGGCGTATCGGACCTCCTGTACGCCATCAACCGGGCGGGCGGCGTGCGCTGTTATCGTCCCGCAGTGCTAGCGGCGGCGCAGAGGGCATTGCAGCTTGCGGCTTCCCCCGCCGGTCCATCTTTCTGCGACGCGACGGTGACGACCCGCGAACAGTCCCGATTGGTTGGCCGCCCGCTTGCAAGACGTTCAGTCGGAAGTACCCTGCTTCTGAAAGGCCTCGAAGCCGACATCTCTGTCGTTCTCAACGCGGGCGCACTCAACGCACGCAATCTCTACGTCGCCATGACGCGTGGGGCCCGGCGCGTCCTGGTCTGCTCGCCGACGCCGATCCTCAATCCACCCTGGTGAACGCGTTATGCGGGCTCAACCCAAAACACTTGCCCGCGGGACATGTAGACGATAGCGCCCCGTTCAGCGCCGGTAACGCGCAGATATTCGCGCAACTGCGCCGCATGTGCGCTGTGTGCCGCCGTGTCCGGGGTCACGTCGGACTTCCAGTCGACAACGAGCGAAATGCGCTCCCCATCGATTGCCGCAGCGTCCGCACGGCCGGCAAGAAAATGCGGCGGGTTTGCCGCCCACAGCGGAATTTCGGGCACGAGTAGCGTGAGGAATGGTGCAAGCTCTGGCAGCGCAACTGTCCGTAGAGCCGTTTCGGCCATCTCGACCGCATCCGGGTTTCCTGCATCCGGCTCGTCGCTCACGGTCGGTTGCAGCTGGGCAAGAAGCTCGGCTGCGCGATCGGTGGTTTCGTAGCGGTGCGATCCAAGCTCACCGGTGATTAGCTCTTCCATGAGTTTGTGCAGGATCGTGCCGCGAAGCCGGCCGGACCCAGCAACGCGCTGCGGCCCATCGGACGCCGCATCAATCACGAAGGTATCCACAACGTCGGCGCTGCGATCCGCATCGCGTTCGCTCGGACGGTCCCACACGATCGGCGGAGAGGCGCCGGCTAGCCGCTCGGCTTCCGCGGCAAACGCCGTCTCGGTCTGGTCGTTGCTGCCGGGCTGCGATGAGCTTGGAACCGGCACGGGCAACAAGTCAGATCGGAACTCGGAAAGCTGCTTTTGTCCAAGATCCATCACGCGCGACCATGAGCGCGCGGGCGCGCCCGGCAGATCGGGGATCACCAGCAAGTCGCGGGCGCGCGTGGTCGCAACGTACCAGAGTCGTTCGCGCTGCCGCGCTTCGCGGAACTCTTCCTCTTCCCGGGCGGCGGCAAGCGCAGGCGGCTCAATGCCGCCGACGATCCAGTGGATAGTGTCGTCGGATTGCCGATAGACGAATTGATCCTGCGGCTTGAAGCGCGTGGATGAGTTGACCGTGATCACCACGGGCCATTCCAGCCCCTTGGCGCTGTGCATGGTGACAATCTCAACCGAGTCTTCGGACGCGTCGATCCTTCCTTCCGGATGTCGGCGCTTGCGTTCCCATCCGCGCTGAAGGTCAAGCGCAAAGGCCCGTAGGCCGGCAACATTGTAGGGCCTGGCAAGTTCGACGATCGCGTCGAGGTTGGCGAGTGCGCGGGCGTTGCGCTGGCCATGGCGGGCGGCCATGACGACCCGCAAGTTGAGGCGCTCGATCGCGTAGGCAACGAGCTGCATCGGGGTCAGCTCCGCGGCGAGGCGATGCAGAGCCTGGAGCTTCACCAGGATCGCCTTTGCGAGTGGATTGATTACCTCGTCTGCCGGCGTCCGAAGCTGGAAACGCCGGCGTCCGTCCGCGTCGGCAGACAGCGCGGCCGTGATGTCGAGCAAGTCTTCGTCGCGCAACCCGACGAGGGGACCGCGCATCAGGGCGCCGAGCGCCAGCGTGTCCAGCGGATCTGCAAGGGTGCGGACAAGGACAAGGATGTCCTGCAGCTCCTGGCGCCTGAACAATGCGTGACCCGCCTGGGATGCCACCGCGATGCGGCGCCCTTCGAGGGCGCGCTCATACCGCCACAGATCCGTATGTGTGGGCGCGAGCAGAGCAATGTCGCCCGGGCGGAGGAGTCGCTCCTTCCCCTCCGGTTCGGTGATCGTGAGCGCGCCGATCAGGCGCGTGCACAGGTCCGCGACGGCCTCAGCTTCCGCCTCCCGTTGTTCCTCGGCGCGTGCCTCACGAGGGACATCAATTGTCAGCTTCGCTGCGGCGGGAAAGGGAAGCGGCGGCAAGCTAAGGGTCGGAGCGAGCGGTACAAAGCCGGGCTGGCCCGCCTTTCCGAGGACATCCTGGAACACGAGGTTGACGTGGTCGATAACCTCCGGACGTGATCGGAAATTCGCGGTGACGGCAAGCAGGCAGCCATTGCCGGCGCTCCCGATCACGGATTTCGCAAGCGCGTAGGCCTCGATGTCGGCGCCGCGAAAGCGATAGATAGCTTGCTTTGGATCTCCCACCAGAAACAGCGCGCCAGGACGCAAGACGGCCTTGCTCCATTCATCGGGCTGCGAATGAGCGGCTATGCAGAATACGATTTCAGCCTGCACAGGATCGGTGTCCTGGAACTCATCGACAAGCAGGTGCGAATAGCGGCCTGCAAGCCAGTCGCGGATCTCGGGATGGTTGCAGACCAGCGCGCGCGCCTGCGACAGCAAATCGTCGAAATCGAGAACGGCGGCCTCGCGCTTGCGACGGTCGTAAGCCTCGATCACCTCGGTCAGGAGCGCGGCGAGCTCGTGCACAAGGCTCTGCGAAATCGACCCGATCAGGGTTCGATACGCGGCGCTCACCTGTTCAAAATGTTCGGCTGCTTCATCATTGCGACGCTGCCCCGGCGTTTCACCGAGCAGGTTCTTCCAGGCGCGTTTCCTGTCGTAAGGCTGGAGGTCAATAGCCTTCGGCCGCATCATGCCTATTCGCGGCGGCTGGGTTAGTTGCCAAAGGGCCGAAAATCCTGCGTTCGCGTGGTCGCCTTGGAAGAACGCGGAGAGACGCTCGAGGTCGACGATGAGGTCCGCGGTCCCCGCCTCTCCGGGGCCTTCTGCATGCCAGCGTGAAAGCGCAGTGACCGCCTCTGCGAAGGTCCGATCCGGCCGAGTTGATAGGTCTGGTGCCGGTGCTGTCGCGCTGCGGTGTTCTCGGCGCAGCTTGGCAAGTTCGCGGATGCGCTCAACGACGCCAAGTGGATCGTCCTTAGCAAGTACCGCGACCGGTCCGTCCCGTTCGTCGCTCCCAGAAAGCTTCTCCTTCAGCCATGTCGCAAGCACTTCATCAAAGAGAGCGTCGGCAATTGTCTCATCGACCACACGCGAGCCAGGATCCAAGCCGGCGTCCAACCCGTGCGACCGAAGGATGCCTTGGCAGAAGCCGTGGATGGTGGTTGCGGTGATCTCGCCGATGCGCAGAGCTGCCGCATCCAATTGCGCGCGCTCGGCGGCGGCTAAGGGCAGCGGGACAATTCCAGAAAGGGCGGGCGGAATCCGTCCTGCGCGAAGCTCGTCTACTGTCCAGCGTATGCGCGCCTCAAGCTGGCTTGCTGCAGGTTCGGTGAAAGTGATCGCGGCAATCTTGGCGGGGTCGATGCCGCTCGCAACCATCATCGCGACGCGGGCTGCCATCAAGGAGGTCTTGCCAGTGCCGGCGGCAGCCTCGACCAGCATGTTGGTCTCGAAATCGGTGAGCGCGCGCCTGCGAGCTTCGAGGTCAGGAATGCTCAAGGGCTGCTCCAGAGCCCGTCGAGCGGGCTGTTCACTTGGGCAAACGGACGACGCTTTATGCGACGATACGCGTCCAGGTCCGCCGGCAGGCCAATTGAAAGCGGCTCGAAGAACGCAGGTGTTGGACCGGGCGCAATTTGACCGCTGCGCTGCAGCTGGCCGCCGGCCTCGGTATAAGAGGTAGCCTGTGCAATGGCCTTCTCCAGTTCCTCGTGTGTCAGGCTCAGCGTGCGGGCAGGGTCATGCTTGAGATACGTCAGCTGCGAATCTACGCTTCGGACCGCAGGAAGAAGGGACCGGACGGCAAGGGCATAGAAGACACGCTGGAGCTCAGCCCCACGATCGAAGACGACTGTCTTCTTTCGCTCCGGGGCCGCCCCGACCTTGTAATCAGTGATGATCGCAGCGCCCCGTGCCGCATCTTCGTCAAGGCGATCGATTCGTCCTCGGAAGGAAAGCGCGGTTTGCCCGATCGGGACGGGGGAGAGAGTGATCCATGGGTGCGGGTCGTCCGTAGCTTCGCCAAAGGAGAGCTCCGTCCAGCTCGTGCCGCGTGGTTCGCCTAGGGCTTCTATCAGCCCGCGCAAAGCGCGCTCGTGGGCTGTTGCCACTGTGTGTCGCCAGAGAAGATCGGGTGGCACTGCCCTCGTGATCGGCCAGCTTTGGGTTAGGCGCTCGGCTTCATGGGAGAGTGCAATGTCGATCTCGTCGACATTTCGCGGAGCGCCATTGCGCAATACGCCTCCGATGAGCGCGTGAACGAGTTCGCCGAAGGCGCGGTGATCGAGCGCAAACGGCTGGGGATCAAGGTTGGGTTCGCGCCAATGAAGCGCGTATTCCCACACGAATCCCAATGGATCGCAAAGGAGTCGACGCAGGGATGTCGTTGACTGGACTTCGGCGAGCGCATCGAGAATGAGGGGGTGGTTTGGACGAACCCGCCCATCATGGGCAGTATGCTGCTCGCTGTCTTGCCAAGCGTGCCAGCAGCCGCGACTTGCCCGCACTTGCGGGTCCTTGCCAGCGTCGGCCGGACGGGCATAGAGGCGATCGCTTTCGCTGAATGCGTGCGCAGGGATTGCACTACGGCCGACGACGCGCTCCAAGTCTTTCCGCCACAGTGTACTGGCTGCCTGCAGGGAGCCAGTCGCGCTTCTATGACCGCGCGACAGCGTATAACCCTCCGATTGGCTAACGATGATGTCGTGCAGCATCCGGTCGTTTTCGGCTACGTCCGCCGATGGAAGGTGGAGCTGTCCCAGCAGGTGCTCGGGTAGCAGTGGGTTCTCGTTCGCCCGTCGCGGCCACGCGTTCGCTTCGAGCCCGAGCAGCCGGACATGGGCCCGTGGCGCCGCCGCCATGTGGTGGGCGGGACCCCATACGATCGTGTTCCCCGGCTCGCGTCCGTCATCTACACGCAGAGCCTGCAGGGAAAGCTCGATCGCTTGCGGAGGCGCCATGGCAAGCGCGTCCTGCCATAAAGTAAGGCCCGGTCCGTTCAAGAGGCGGCGCCCGGCGCGGTCCGCCGACGCAATCCCAGCGGCGAGTTCCTCGATAATCGGCAACATCGTGCGCTCGGCAAGATCTCCCTCCGCCCGGTCGGCGCGAGTCTGCCGTAACACGTGGCGCCATAGCCGCGGGGTCGTGAGCGCAGCGCTCCGCTTCAGCCCTTTGGCCCAGTCGGCGGGGACCGTCTCTCGCACCCTTCGCGGCAGACGGGCGAACAGAAGACGGACGCGCTCTTGCGACAGTCCCCGCAGGAGGATGTCGGCAAGGGCTGCACAGGTCTGGCCTTCTCGGGTCGCCAGCGCGGGAATGCCGTGGGTGAAATGCACTGGAAGCCCAGCCTCGCGTCCGAGAACGAGAAACGCATCGTCCCACGCCGCCGGCGAGGCCGCAGTAATTGCGATCTCATGCGGGCAGACGCCTCCCTGCGTAATTTTCGCTCGCGCCCAGCGCAACGCTTCCCTCACCTCGCTTCGTGGGTCTGCGCAGAGGTCGACTGAAACCAGCGCGGTCGTTCCCACCCGGCGCGTTTCAATCTCACCGGAGAACCAACCCCGCCTGGCATGTTGTGATGCGATCCAGCGCACCGGAACAACGTTGCAGAGCTCTCGAACGAGCGGACGCCAAATGGCTTTAATGTCGGAAACGTCCTGAAGAGTGATGGAGCCAAGCAGCTTTGGCGCGAAGCGTAGTCGCCTCAGCGCAGCCTCGACCAAATCGGGGGATGAGAGCATTCCCGGCGGCAGTGCGTTTCGGATGCGGCTTTCCAGCAGCGTGAAGTCCCGGAGGCGGGCATTGTCGGGTACAGAAGGCGAGGTTCCAGAGTCCCACCAATCCCTTAGCGCGGACAGCACAGCTGCCGGCATTCCCGGCAACTCGGAAACCTTATCGATATCCTCATATCCGCCGGCGTCGAGCGCCTGCCTTATGGCCGGATACAAGATTTCGTCCGATGCCGGGGCGATGAATCCACCGGCAAGCCGTGCCGCCAGTAGCGGGAGCGTGAGAACCTGACGGCCTGTAGCGCCTTCACGCGCAGCATCGAGGCGTCGCATTCTCAACGCCAAGGGGCCGTCGACAACCAAGGTATGGATCGGCATATTCGCGTCCCCTCACAGGCGAAACGTACAGCCGAGGTGACTGTTTGTGAATAATACGTGTCTGCCCTTGTACTGTTTGGTCAGCTATCTTTGGCGCGCCGTGCTGAGAACAGAGCCTCAAGATGATTCACCACGCGCTCGGCAGCGCCGCCTAGCTCATTAAGGTCGGTCTTGCTGATAGTTCGTTCTCGGCCTTCGTGATCGCGGCCGTAACGGTGGACGCAATCATGCCGCAACGGTAGAAATCTCATAAGGATTTTCTTTGTTTCTTCATCCGGGAAAATGGTCGAACCGAGGGCGCCCTGGTAGTACAAATCGATCTTCACAAAGTTGTGATACATCAACTCCCGCAAACGCATGTGCACCCAATCACAGAACGCATTTGGATTTGACACAAATTCAGCAACCGCGATCTTCTCGCCAATCCACTCTCTGTTGTGCTTGACCAATGCCGACATAGCCGTTGGCTCGTCGAGCACTAACCTGATCAAACGGTCACTGAGATAAGCTTCTATGGCAGAGAAATACTGGACAAACAGCATGCGATTTATTGCCTGAAGGGACCCTTGTTCCAACTCGCTGGCGACGTAATCGATGTCGTATGTTGCGAATTTGAAGATTTGTGCGGGGTCATGTGGAAGGTTCGCAAGTTGGTAGGCTCCAACCTCGTCGAACTCGTCGTCTTGCTGCTCGATCGGGTCATCGATCACGGATGTTCCTCTCACCAGACGTCGGCTGAGTCTCTTTGCGGTATCTAAGTGTGCCAGCACGGCTGGGCCGAGGTCACGACGGCCATGCGAATAGTCTCTTGCGTCTTATGACGAATATCGGAACGATGAAATCTCGCAACTATCTCCTATCTTGCAGCGAACATGCCCACCACTTGGCGAGCGGTACGCCGCCGGTCAGTTGATGGTGTATTCTCGCCAAGGGATCACGTTCAGCGGAACCCCCGACATGAAGTTGGCGATGTCCTTCCGCCCGTAGAAAGTCGGGGTACCACGGCCGTCCTGGGCCATGAGGACGACCGGCACGCCGAAGACGGGCGTGAAGCTCTGGATAGCCTCGGCCGCCTCCGCCCGGTTCTGCACGACATGCGGCTTGACGACCACGACCGCGAAGGTCTGGCCCTGCTCGCGGATGACAGCACCTGAACACGCATATTTGCCTCCTACGCCGCCAGCTTCGAAACGCGACTCTTGATCCAGTCCCAAGCCTCCTGCGGGAGCCAGCCGGAATAGTCGCGGGTGACGCCAATCACGAGCACGAAGTCGTTCTTGTCGACGTGCGGCGCGAGGCGATCCCAGATGCCTGAAGCATTGAGCGAGGTATCGACGAGCCAGGTGGAGCCGAGAAAGTGCCACCAGCTCCCACAGTTCTTGATGGCATCGTGCAAAGCGTCGTAATTCTGACCCGGACGCTTCAGATCGTAGTTGATCGCGTAGATCATTTTTGGTCTCCTTAACCGGGTTTGACGCGATCGGTGAAGCTGGAAAGCGTCCTGACTCCCTATGCGGAAACCGGAAGCCACCGCGGACATCGAGGGCACCTCATGTCCGCGCGGCGGTATTCTTCCCGCATAGGGATAGTGGAAGGAGATGCATCGGGTGAATTCGGGCGAGGTCGCCGCCACGCGCAGCCGTGACGAGGTCGCATCTGCGATCCGCGCCCTCACGCCTGCCGATTGGGCGCGCCTGAAAAGGATCGCGCACTATTATTCGTCGGGCCGCCCGATCGCCGCCAACGACCTTCTACAGGAAGCCTTCGTTCGCTCGATCGACAGCCGGGCTTGCCCGGTCCATATCGACGTCGTGAAATTTCTCGCGGAAGCCATGCGCAGCATCGCGGATGGTGAATCCGAGAAGGTGGAGCACCGGCTTGTTCTGGTCTCGGTCGCCAAGACCGGCGACCACCAGGCCGCCGCCCTCAACTACCCGGACCCGGGGGGAAATGCCGAAGCCCGGATTGTCAGCGAGCAGGGAACGGCAGCGATCCGCCGCGCCATGCTGGCACTTTTTGACGATGACCCGCTGGCCCGGGACATCCTGGAAGGAACGATGGAGGACATGACAGCGGACGAACTGCGCGAGCTGACGGGTCTCGACAAGACCGCCTACGACAGCAAGCGCAAGCTGATCCGCCGGAGGATCGATAAAGCCTACCCCGAGGGATGGAAGCCATGACCGGAAACAATAAAAAGGAGCGCACGGCGCTCGACCGGCTAGCCGATGTCTTCGTCGATGACATTCTCAACGCGTCGGACGAGGACATTCTGGCCGAGTTTCGGGAAAGCCACGGCGATCCCGCGCGTCATGCGGCGGAGATGCGCGACCTGTTCGAGAAAAGCATAATCTCCGCCAACAAGCGCCGCCTTGCCGTCGCCAAGGCCGGTGCAGTCGCCGCTCGCACCACGACGATCGCCCCCGCCGATATCGCCGACGCGCGTGCGCGTCTTCGCGCCGTGCTCGATGCGCCGAACCTCCCGCCACAGCTCACCCTTGCCGCGCGCAAGGAGAACGAGCTTTCGGATTCCGACATCGCCGGTATGCTGGATGATCTGCGGGAACTCGGCATCCTCCCGCCCGACGGCGGCCAGGGTGGAAAGTCCTGATGCATCTGACGCACGCCGAGCGCCTTCTCCAGGAGCTGGGGATCACCGAATCTAAGGAGATCGACCTCGAAGCCATTGCTTACCATACCGGCGCGCGCGTGCGTTTCCGTCCGCTCGACGGCTGCGAAGCGCGCATCATCGGCAATGGCGACACTGCCATCATCACCGTGAACGCCCACAGCCATTATCCCCGGAAGCGCTTCTCAATCGCCCATGAGTTAGGCCACTGGCACCATCATCGCGGCAAATGCCTGGTGTGCCGCGCCGAGGAGTATCGGCCCCGCGACGCAGTTTCGCCGGAGCGCGCAGCCGACAGCTACGCCGCCGATCTTCTCATGCCGCACTACCTGTTCAGGCCGCTTGCCCGCCAGCAGGGCAAACTCACCTTCAATGCCGTCAGCGCGCTCGCCGATGCCTTCACGACGAGCCATACCGCTACCGCAATCCGCCTCGTCGAGAGCGACCACTCCCCTGCCCTTCTTGTCTGTCATGGGACCAGGGGTCGCAAATGGTTCACCCGCGCGCCGAGTGTGCCGGAGAAGTGGTTCCCGCAGGACGCGCTTGATGCCGACAGCTTTGCGTTCGGCGTTCTCTTCGGCGGCAAGCCGGACGATCCCATGCCACGCCGCATCGGCGCGGAGGCATGGTTCGACCGGTGGGATGCGCAGAGTTTTGAGCTACATGAGCAGACGTTCCGCACCGGCCCCGATGAGATACTGACCCTTGTTCTGATCAGCGATTCAAAAATGCTCGACGAGCATCAGGAACGGCGCTGGCGCTAGCTGCTGACTTGGAGAAATCTGCCAGAATGACGCCGAAGGAATATGAACAGGCAGTTCTGGAGCGGTTCCGCACGCTATTCCCGCCTCCCCGATTCACGGTGACGCACAACGTCCATCTCAGTGGGCGCAAGACCAACGCGCCCCGCCAGGTTGATGTGTGTGTCTTCGAAACGGGGAATCCGGAACCCGCCTTGTTGATCGAGGCCAAGCGGCACAAGCGACCGATCGACAGCGTGCGTGCAGGTTCTACGATCGCCCTGGTGCGCGACGTCGGCCCGTTTCCAGCCGTCATGGTGGCGACCGCCAGCTTCTCGCGCGCAGCCAGGAATTACCTTGCCGCCGAGAACATCGGGCATCTCACGATTGCGCTGACCGAAGCACAGGCGCTGCGCTGGATTCCACTGGTCGAACAGGCCTTCGCTGTCGATCATGAATTCAGGGAGGTTTCCGGTTATCTGGTGGAGGCATTGCGAACCGGCAATGCTGCCCCATTCCTTGATGAAACCGGTTTGCCTTACGAGGAATGGCTAGCGGTCTTCGCGGCTGCCCTATCCCGCTTTCCAAGCACCACGGCGCATGTGCTAAAGGAGTTGGCGCGAAAGCATTTTGATGACGGCGTGCGCTTCAACGCCGTGCAACTGCTCGACGAAGCCGATGAACTCGCGTCGGCCGACATTGCCATTCTCCTTGCAGGCGAGAACGATCCCGACACCAGGGAGCTACTGCACGAATTGCAGGACAACTAATCGTGTATTTGTCAGTTCAGCCGTATCATGCTTCGCCGAGCACAGAACCTATGTAAGCGAATTCGACGGCTTTTGGACAGCGGCAGGTTTGGCCTCTAAATGAGACATCAGCATGAGCAACTATGTATTGTTTCAAATGTGGGAACCCTACCGGCAGTCCCTGATCAAAAGGCATCAATTCTACGTCGAACAGGCCCGCAAGCGCGTGTTGTCACAGTTCGAGAACATGGAGGAGGAAGCCGACAAAGCCGCGGAAGAGTGGCTGGAGGCAAGTAGCGACCGGTTTGATCCCGATCGGCACGATCCCGGGGATTTCTATGAGGCGGCCAACGACGTCGGCATTGAATTCTACCAGCTCTTGAGCGACATGCGGGACCAAACCCGGTTGAACGTCATCGCGGGCATGTTCCACGACTGGGACAAACAGCTACGCGACTGGCTGGTGCGGGAAATACTGCACTGGCGTCGAGGAGAGACGACTGTTGCGAAGGTCTGGTCAGCGGATTTTGGCAAGATTTCAGATCTCCTGGAGAGTTTCGGCTGGAAGATCCGAAGCGCGGATTACTTCAACACGCTCGACGCGTGCCGGCTGGTGGTCAACGTCTACAAGCACGGCACCGGAAAGTCGTTAGATGATCTGAAACGGAACTACCCTGAATACCTCGACGATCTATTTAGCGGTTCGAGGTTGCCAAGGTCGGGGGATCTACTGGACTACACGCATCTTAAGGTGAGTGATGACCAGTTTCAGGCGTTCTCCGACGCGATTATCGCGTTTTGGCGAGATGTTCCTGAAAATGTCGTTGATGGCCAAACACAGGTCCCTGATTGGTTTGAAAAGGCCATTCTGAGCGATCGCGCGGTCTAACGAAGCCGTCCCTAATCCGCCGGAGTTGCGACTTCGGAAAACCCTGTCAGTCGGAGCTAAACTGGCACTCTGGCTCTGTTGAACCCGCTCCGCCGTCACAGAACGCCCCAACCTCGATAGCGCCCCCTCCCCGTCATCTCTCGCACTCCAAGGTCAGCCACGAGATTGAGCGCTCCCCGTGGGGTCACCCTAGCCGCTTTTGCAATCATTGCCGCTGAAACGATCGGACGCGAGAGGACAAGCTCAAGAACATCGGGGAGGCTGCTCGACGACCGGCGATTCCTCAGACGGCGCTCCATTTGATCCTTCGCTTGGGTGAGCCGATCGATCTCCTTCATCCCGGCTTCCGCTGCACTCGACAAGGCATCGAGAAAAGCGATGAGCCTGGTGGTATGGACGGGTGAACGTCGATGCTCTCGGCTTATCGCCTTCAAACCAACATTGAATGCGAGGAGATGGGTGGCGACTTTGCCTCTCGATCGGAGATACGAGCCGACGAGAATGGAGCCCAGCCAATGCTGGCGCTGAAGGGGTTCAAGGGTTTCCCACGCCTCCCACAGCACGGCTGCGCCCAGTGATGGCGGGACAGCATCGGCTCCGGACATAGTATCTCGCCAGCGAGAGAGCCGCTCTGCCTCGTCCCAGTCCTGATCATAAATGAGCGGGTCTCGTCCGTTAGCACCTACCTTCGCCGGCGGTTCGGACGTCGTCCTTACGCTATGCTGCGTCAACAGGCGTTCCGAGCGAGCGAGCACGGCGTCTATATCCGCAAAATGCTGCGCAAACTCGTCATCGGCAGACTCGGTGCCGAGATCCAGCACTCCGCCGGCATCGTCGTCATCTATAGTCCCCTCCCCTTCCCTCTCAGCGGGCGCATCAACCGTTCGCCCGCGCAGCGCAAAGATGCCAGCATCGCTCAACGCCCACCCTGGATCGGAGGCCGCGATCCGGCGGCGCGCTCGCAGGATGGAGTGTGCGATGACGAGTTCGTGGGTCGGAGCTCGAACGTTCATATGTGCGTCGTGGAGAACGAGATCCTCGACATGGACGAGTTCACCTGAAACCCACATGCTGGCGGCCGAGTCGAAGAAATGCCCCCGCTCGATAAAGCCGGCGCTAACCGGGCTACGTCGCGTCCGCTCATCGAGCCGGGCGAGCTGGTCTTCGGCGCGGCCTATGTGCGGAAGAAGCACATGGAGCGGCAAGTCGGGCGGTCTGTATCCCATTGTGATGTTTCGCTTATTTTCTTATACGGAAGCTAACACGTCATTCACTTCCTTCATAGGAGGCTCTTTCAGGTGCCTCATACTATATACTGTGCGAGTGGCCCTTCCGATTGAACAGCGGTGCGGCGATCGGCGCTCAGAGTCGTCAGAACCGTTGACTTCTGCGGGGTTTGGCGCCACGGGTCACTGCAGAAAGTCCGCTAAAGACGTTTACAAACGATCGTTTATCCGTATCTTCTACATTTGGAAAACCGGCCCTTGGTGGCCTCTCAGGCTCGGCAAATGGGTCGAAACACCACAAATCTTCACTCCGCTCGACTACAGGGCCGCCTGATCGGCTATGCTCGCGTCTCCACGGACGAGCAGGCGACCGAAGCGCAGGAGATCGAGCTGCGCTCGGCCGGCTGCGATTTGATCGTCCAGGAGCACGGATCCGGCGCCTCGCGAGCTCGCCCTGCCCTTTCGAAGCTCGTGCGCGACATTGGCGCCGGCGACACACTGATCGTCGTCCGCCTGGACCGCCTGGCGAGATCGGTTAGTCATCTGCTCGAGGTGATTGAGGATCTAAGCGGCAAGGGAGCGCATTTTCGCTCTTTGCGCGATCCGATCGACACGTCGACGCCGCAGGGAATGTTCTCGCTGCAGGTGCTTGGCGCCGTCGCCCAGCTCGAGCGCGCATTGATCTCCGAGCGCACGAAAGCCGGGATCAGGGCAGCGAAGGCGAAAGGCCGACTTTCGGGCAATCCCGGCATTCGCGAGCGCCGGCCGGAGACTCTGGCCAAGATGACGGAGGTTCAGAAGGCGGCCTATGGAGCCCGTATCCAGGCGACCGCGAGCCAGTGGCTTCCAACCGTGCGGCGAATGCGGCCCGATCACACCTGGGACGACATTGCCCGCGTCCTGAAGCCGCGCGGCATCGACTGGACGCCGGAGCGCTTGCGCAGAGCGGTCAAATGGCTGGTCGCTGAACACCTCGCCGACGCGGGCCTGCTGAAGAAGTCCCCGCCTCGTCTGCCGGAAGATCGGTTAATGACGCTGGTCGCCGGCATCCACGCATCAAATCCAGGGCTCACATTGCGCGAGATCAGTGCCCAGCTCGAACGGTTACACGAGCGAACACCGCGTGGCGGCGGCAAATGGTCGCCTTCTTCGGTCAAGAACCTCATCGACCGAGCCCGCCGATCGGGGCTGATCGCAGCTGCCGTCGAATGAGGTCCCGACGCTCGGATTATTTGCGCAGGATTTTCTCCATCATTTTGCCGTTGGCGAGTTCATCAACCAGTTTGTCGAGGTAGCGAATTTCCCGCATAGTGGATTCCTGGATGTTTTCGACACGGACGCCGCAGATGAAGCCTGTAATCAGCGATCGCGACGGATTCATCTGAGGCGCCTGCGCGAAGAAATCCTCGAAGTTCGTGCCTTTCGCCAACTGATTGCCCAGCGCCTCCGGGCCGTATCCCGTCAGCCAACAGATGATTTCATCGACCTCGGCTTTCGTGCGTCCCTTTTTTTCCGCTTTGGCGACGTAATGTGGATAGACGCTTGCGACGCTCACTGAATAGATTCGATGCGTTGTCATGCTTCCTCCTGGGCGTTCCGAAGATCGTGGCCTCTATTGGAGCCCCGGCCACGACTACGAGCCTCGTTTATCGAGACTGCGCCGCAACGCGTCGCTGATTTCAAGCCGTTGTTCGGTCCGAACCACCTTCCCGGCCGTTTCCAGACCAACTGCGGCCTCGCCTCCCCCGCCTTCAGACGTTTTTGACGCGTCAAGTTTGACCCGCAGCAGCGCCATGACCATCGGCCAGACGGAGAATTTCCCGGCTTTCGCTTTTTCGGTGAGATTGCGCAGATAACCGCCGGCGCTGTTAATCTGATCGGCCCGCTGATAGATCGCCGCGACGGCGATAGCCGCCTGCTGTTCGCCCATCGCGGTGCGCGCCTCATCCCAGGCGCTGGGGCTGATCCCCAAACTCGGCCGGGCAACCTCGGCCACGGCCAGAAATTCGCGCCAGTTGCGGATTCCGCCGCCGCCCTTCACCAGCCACAGCATGTTTGCGCAGGCGTCCAGCACGAGTGTCAGCGGCAGTTCGCGCCTTGGCAAGCTCCGTATGTTGTCGGTAATCGCGGCGTTGCCGCTCGCTTCTTCCTTTGCTCCTAAGCCACTTTCAGATTCAGATTTATAGTCTGGTTTTGAATTCTGTATGTGGCGCTCAATTTGAGACTCATTGGCGTTCAGATTCTTTGCTTTTATAAATGATTCCAATGCGTCCCGCACCTGCGCCCACAAATCGTCGAGGTCGGCCGCTATTGCCTCCAAGACCTGTCTGGGCGCCGTGCGTGGGATCTCGCTAACGATGGACTGGTAAGTCTGCTGCACCCTGCCCCAGTTCGCAGGCACGCCTTCCTCGATGCCAGTCTCGATCATCTTGACGATATCGCGGCGGCATATGGTTAACCGTTCCCTAACCAGACGATGGGCCTTAGCCTCGGCGCGGACCGCCTCGGCCAGATCCTTGAACTCTTCGGCCCGCGCCACGATCGGCGAAAGGTCGAAGCCATAGGCCTGTTCGACCTCACCGCCCTGCCCCTTGCGGGCAAAGCGCTTGCCATTGGGACTGTCGCGACGGATGACCAGGCCGCAATCAACCAGATTGGCCAGATGCCGGCGCAGCGTCGCCGGCGACATACCGTTAGCCCGCCGGATCAGCTGCTCATTGGATGGCCAGACAATCAGCGCGCTATCACCATAGAGTGCTGTATCCGGATGGAATGACAGCAGCGCATCCAGGATTGCCAGAGCGCGATCGGTTGCGCCCAGAGCCATCCGGGTTTCCTTGATGTTCTGGAAGACATGCCATTTATGGACGGATACGCCCGCCGGCATGGCCTTGGCCGTGACCTGGGTTGAAATCATGCCAAGTGTCATCGATCGCCGCCCAAAGGGCGTCGTTGAGATATGCGTTTCCATTGTCCTTCACCTGTGTTCAGGCAAAAGAAATCTGCTCGCCGAAACGGCGCTGAGCCTCATCAGCTCTTGACGGTGATTCTCGGAAATGCGATTCTCTAGATACCACTCATGAGAAGGGCTTCCGGGACACTGTTTCGGGGGCCTTTTTCTTTTGCGCGCTACATTTCCGTCTATCTTTCCTCGTTCTCACGCTGCTTGAATTCGCCGTAGAGCCGGTCGAGGTTCGCAGCGAGATACCGGCCAAAGCGACTGGCATCCTTCGATTTGAAGGAAACCGCGAACATCTTGCCGGAATCCGTCAACTCGGCGGACAGGGTTTTGTCCTCCGGTTGCCATTTGGTCTTTGCCGGTTTGACACTTCCGTCCCGGCGTGGCCGGTCGGTGCGCTTCAACTCTGCCAGCAGCAGATCGAAGCGAGCGTCTGATTTTGCTTCGACGAAGGGTTGCGAGGTTACGAACACCTCCGCCGCCGTCCGGTTTGATGGCCTCTCGATCGTTTGGGCGAAGTCGAGCCAACGATCTCGGCCGATTCCCTTGCATGGACCGATCGCTCTTATGAGAGCTTCCGGCACGCGACTTGTCACCGATAGCATTCTCGTCAACATCGGAGCGTCGATCGTTAGGGCTGCCTGAATGGTCGAGCGTTCATAGCTCCGATCCAAAAGCTGCTGTGCAAACACGGCACGCTCGATGAAGGACAGGTTCTCGCGGGCAGAGTTCTCCTGCCCTTGGGCGATCACATGGTCGACGTCGGTGACTGGCTTGACGACAGCTTTTACGGGGCGGCCGAGAAACCGCGCCGCTCGGAGACGGCGATGTCCAAAGACGGTCTCGTAGCGACCCTCCTGCTTCGGATGAGGCCGTGCGAGAATTGGGGTTTCTTGCCCATGCTCACGGATCGCATTCACAAGCTCTTGGAACGACCCGTCGTCGTCGTCTTCCATGCGATCAGACACGAAGGATGAATCGACGAGGGCGGTATCAAGCTCGACAACGGATGCGCCCTGAAGATACTGGTCGGCTTTCGCCGCTTTCTCGGCTAGCTCCCCAATTGATGCGAGCATGTTTCGTGAAGCTCCGCGTGCAGCGTAGCCCGGCGCCGGTGTGCGCTCCTGCTGCGAATCGGCCTCCGCACCCTTGATGTTCCGAAAGATATCGCGACGGGCCATCTTACGGCCTCCAGATTTTCTTTAAGCCGCTGTTTAGACGCCAGAAATCGCCCGCGTGTACGGCTGACAATTCATTGATCATGGCGTTCTGCCCCATGCGGAGAGGATGAGACCGATGATCTCGGAGTTGACCGCATCCAAGGATTCCCGTGCGCGGTCGTAGGTCGCGGGGACGAAAGACGATCGCTCAACCTCGTAGAGGCTCTGTTTGGTCAATCCCGCATCGGAAATCGCAGTTGATTTCACCATCGGATTTCGGAGCATCTGACGAGCGAACATCGACTGCATCAGCCCAACCATTTCCTGCTGCGGTATGTCTCCTGGCTCGTACCGCGTGACCAGGTATCGGAACCAGTCCAAAGAGACCTTGACGTTCGCCGTTTCTATGCTCTTCAGAATTCCGCCAAGCATAAGCAGGAACTGGCTCATCGACATGATATCGAGCATCTGAGGATGAACGGTGATGAGTACCGACGTTGCAGCGGCAAGGGCTGTGAGCGTCAGGTAGCCCAACTGCGGAGGACAATCGATCACCACGACATCGTATCGATCATCCACCTCAGAGAGGGCACCGCCGATACGAGTGTAGAAGGTTCGTCCAGCGACCGAATCTTGGGCGTGCATCGCAATCGGCGTCTCGTACTCGTATTCCTGCAGCTCGAGATTCGCCGGAGCGATATCCAAGGACGGAAAACTGGTCGAACGAATAACCTCGGAGATCGGTTTGCGATTCTCGTCATAGCGAAGTGATTCATACAGGGAGAGATTGCCATCGATCTCCGGCTGAATGCCGAACAGCGCAGTGAGCGACGCTTGAGGGTCGAGGTCGATCGCCAGAACCCTGAAACCTTTCAACGCGAGATGCTGCGAAAGGTGAGCAGCGGTCGTCGTCTTGCCGCTGCCACCCTTGAAATTGACGACGGCGATGACCTGCAACTTGTCGTGCTCCCGACGACGCGGGGAGCGGTCGAGGAGAGTGCGCAACTCCTCTATCTGCGCAGCAGTGTAGTGGCGTCTGCCGCTCGGCGTCACCTGCGGTTCGACGCCTTTCCCTTGAAGGTGAAGCTTCTTCAAATAGCTCGGCGAAACACCGACAAAATCTGCGACTTCAGCGAGCGAGAAGCGCCGGAGCTTCTTTTGCGCATCGGGCGGAAAGTTCTCAATCCGCAGCATGTCCAGACGACGGGAAATCTCGCTGCTTTGCTGAAGGATGGTATCAGCAAAGGATGCCTCTGGCTTCGAGTCGGGGAGATTCACGCTCATCGTCGCAGGATGTCCTAGTGTCGATATTTTACAGAAATCCGGAAATTATCGTGACCATCGCTTGTATCCCGATTCTGCGCAAGCGGAATAGGGTTAACAAGACCTTAACGAGGCGCCCATGAACGGCTGCCAGCCGCTTCAGAAACGAGCCTTTTCTCGTTATAATCCAATGCCATACGGCGCTGGCTCGCGAACGCTGCGACCCAAGGGCGACTAATACATTTACTAGTGTGTTTTGACCCTTTCAGCGGGGTGAGCCGGCAATATTATCCTACGGACGCGACTCAACACGCTCCGCAGCGAGAATCGCACTCATACTTTTGCTAGTCGCGACGAGAACCGCGTCGTGGCCAATTGTCTCCGAAAGCAATCGAATCGGAGCAATACTGATGCAGGCCCTGGCCCTTGCTGCACGAAACCACGCTGAGATGGGTGACAACACCACCGTCGCTGGCTCTCTGCCCGCCGACGAGTCCAGTTTCGTTCGGCCGGCCGGATACGGCTCGGCCTTCGGCGCTTGCCGTACGCAGCCTGAGTGAGCGACGAGGACCGAACCCACATGGCCCAGCTTCGTTCTCATCCGCGCCTGATCCGCAAACTGCAGGAAGCGCTCGGTGACCAGCTCTGCGTCGCACTCGACGATCCGACAGTCGTCGAGATCATGCTCAACCCGGACGGTAGGCTGTTCATCGAGCGGCTCGGCCACGGCGTGGCGCCCGCCGGTGCGATGAGTGCGGCGACAGCCGAGATCGTCATCGGCAGCGTCGCCCACGCGCTTCATTCGGAAGCCGACGACGACCGGCCTATCATCTCGGGCGAGATGCCGATTGGCGGGCACCGTTTCGAGGGGCTGCTTCCGCCCGTTGTCGCGTCCCCGACCTTCACCATCCGGCGCCGCGCGTCGCGGTTGATTCCCCTGGATGACTATGTCGTCAGCAAGGTGATGACAGAGGAACAGGTTTGCGTCATCCGCAACGCCATCGCGTCACGCCTCAACATCGTTATCTCGGGCGGCACAGGGTCGGGGAAGACGACGCTCGCCAATGCGGTTATCGCAGAAATCGTCGAGACGGCGCCGGACGATCGGCTGCTGATTCTGGAGGACACGGCCGAAATCCAGTGTGCGGCCGAGAATGCTGTGGCGCTGCATACCAGCGACACGATCGACATGGCGCGGCTTCTGAAGAGCACGATGCGGCTTCGCCCGGATCGCATCATCGTCGGCGAAGTTCGCGACGGGGCGGCCCTGACGCTCCTGAAAGCGTGGAATACCGGCCATCCGGGCGGCGTAACGACGATCCACTCCAATACGGCCGAGTCGGGACTGCGCCGCCTTGAGCAGCTCACTGCCGAGGCAAGCCAGCAGCCGATGCGCGAGGTGATAGGCGAGGCGGTCGATCTGATCGTCTCGATCGAGCGCGCGCCGAAGGGCCGAATCGTTCGCGACATCCTCCACGTGGAGGGCTTCGCCAACGGGCGCTACCAGACCGAATCCTACTCACGAAAAGAGGACCGCCATGTCGCCTGAACGGATTTGCGCGCTCGCGATCTCGACCCTTGCTCTTGGCCTTCTCCTTGCCGAACCGGCCCTTGCCGCTGGCGGCGGTGGCTTGCCATGGGAGGGTCCATTGCAGCAGATCCAGCAATCGATCACCGGGCCGGTCGCGGGGTTCATTGCGCTCGCCGCCGTTGCGATCGCCGGCGGTATGCTGATCTTCGGCGGCGAGCTGAATGATTTCGCGCGGCGCCTGATATACGTGGTGCTCGTCGCGGGCATCCTGCTCGGCGCCACACAGATCGTCGCTCTGTTCGGTGCGGCCGGCGCATCCATCGGCGATGTAGCGCTCACACCAAAAGTCGAAAGGGCAGGGGAGGGCGCTCGTGTCTGAGCCCGGCCCTGTTCCCGGCTCCGGCCTCGACCGATCGCGCATCCATCGGGCATTGTCGCGGCCGAACCTCCTGATCGGCGCGGATCGCGAACTGGTCCTGCTGACAGGGCTCGCGGCCATCATCCTGATATTCGTGGTGCTGACGCTCTATTCGGCGCTGTTCGGCATCGCAGTCTGGATCGTCGTCGTCGCGGCGTTGCGAATGATGGCCAAGGCCGATCCGATGATGCGCCTTATCTACGCACGCCATGTCACGTACCGGCCGCACTACCGGCCAACGTCGACGCCCTGGCGCAAGTTCTGAGGGCAACGACATGGCTGCACTGCGCTCTTTCCGCCATTCAGGGCCGTCCTTCTCGGACTTGGTCCCCTACGCCGCGCTCGTTGCCAACGGCGTGATCCTGCTCAAGGATGGATCGCTGATGGCGGGCTGGTACTTCGCCGGCCCGGATTCGGAGAGCTCGACGGATGCCGAGCGCAACGAGGTCTCGCGTCAGATCAACACGGTTCTGTCGCGGCTCGGCTCCGGCTGGATGATCCAGGTCGAGGCAGTACGCGTCGGGACATCCGACTACCCGGCGCACGAGCAATGCCATTTTCCCGATCCGGTAACGCTGGCGATCGACGGCGAGCGGCGGGCGCATTTCCAGAAGGAGAGGGGGCACTACGAGAGCCGGCACGCGCTGATCCTGACCTGGCGACCCCCGGAGAAGACGCGCTCCGGACTCGCGCGCTATGTCTATTCCGACAGCGAGAGCCGCACAGCGCGCTATGCCGACACCGTGCTCGACAGTTTCCAGACGTCGATCCGCGAGGTCGAGCAGTATCTCGGCAACGTGCTATCGATCCGGCGCATGGTGACCCAATCGGTCGAGGAGCGCGGCGGCTTCCAGACCGCGCGCTACGACGAGCTGTTCCAGTTCATCCGCTTCTGTATCACCGGCGAGAACCATCCGATCCGGTTGCCAGAGATCCCGATGTATCTCGACTGGCTGGCAACGGCGGAGTTCCATCACGGCCTTTCGCCGATGGTCGAGAACCACTACCTCGCCGTGGTGGCAATCGACGGCTTCCCGGCCGAGAGCTGGCCCGGCATCCTCAATTCGCTCGACCTGATGCCGCTAACCTATCGCTGGTCGAGCCGCTTCATCTTCCTCGACGATCAGGAAGCGCGCCAGAAGCTCGAGCGCACTCGGAAGAAATGGCAACAGAAGGTCAGACCCTTCTTCGATCAGCTCTTTCAGACGCAATCGCGCTCGGTCGACCAGGACGCGATGATGATGGTGGCCGAGACGGAAGACGCGATTGCTCAGGCTTCCTCTCAACTCGTCGCCTATGGCTATTACACGCCGGTCATCGTCCTTTTCGACGACGACGAAGCCCGTTTGCGCGAGAAGGCGGAGGCCGTGCGCCGGCTGATCCAGGCCGAGGGCTTCGGGGCGCGGATCGAGACGGTCAACGCGACCGAGGCCTTCCTTGGCAGCCTGCCGGGCAACTGGTACGCCAATATCCGCGAGCCGCTGATCAACACGCGCAACCTCGCGGACCTGATCCCGCTCAACTCCGTCTGGTCCGGCGCGGCGGCGGCACCGTGCCCGTTCTATCCGCCGTCCTCTCCACCGTTGATGCTGGTCGCCAGCGGCTCCACTCCCTTCCGGCTGAACCTGCATGTCGACGATGTCGGCCACACGCTGATCTTCGGTCCGACCGGTTCGGGCAAATCGACATTGCTTTCGCTGATCGCGGCGCAGTTCCGCCGCTACGCCTTCGCGCAGATCTTCGCCTTCGACAAGGGCCGCTCGATGCTGCCGCTGACGCTGGCCGCCGGAGGCGACCATTACGAAATCGGCGAGACCGAAGGAGAGGGCGGTCCTCGCCTGGCGTTCTGTCCGCTTTCCGATCTCGCGACGGACGGGGATCGGGCCTGGGCGTCGGAATGGATCGAGACGCTGGTCGTGCTGCAGGGCGTGCCCATCACGCCGGACCACCGCAATGCGATCTCGCGGCAGGTCGCGCTGATGGCGGATTCCAGCGGCAGGTCGCTGTCGGACTTCGTCTCCGGCGTCCAACTGCGCGAGATCAAGGAGGCGCTGCATCACTACACGGTCGACGGACCGTTGGGGCAGCTTCTCGACGCCGAGAGGGACGGCCTGTCGCTGGGCTCCTTCCAGACCTTCGAGATCGAGCAGCTGATGAACATGGGCGAGCGGAGCCTCGTTCCGGTCCTGCTCTATCTGTTCCGGCGCATCGAGAAGCGCCTGACGGGAGCGCCCAGCCTGATCATCCTCGACGAGGCATGGCTGATGCTCGGCCATGCTACTTTCCGCGACAAGATCCGGGAATGGCTGAAAGTGCTGCGCAAGGCCAATTGCGCGGTTGTGCTCGCCACGCAATCGATCTCGGACGCCGAGCGCTCCGGCATCATCGACGTGCTGAAGGAAAGCTGCCCGACCAAGATCTGCCTGCCGAACGGCGCGGCGCGCGAACGGGGCACGCGGGAGTTCTACGAGCGCATCGGCTTCAACGAGCGCCAGATCGAGATCGTCGCGACGGCCCTGCCGAAGCGCGAATACTACGTCGTCTCGCCGGACGGACGCCGCCTGTTCGACATGGCGCTCGGTCCCGTCGCGCTCGCCTTCGCCGGCGCCTCCGGCAAGGAGGACCTGAAGCGTATTCAGGCGCTCAGTGCCGAACACGGCGGCGACTGGCCGGTCCATTGGCTCCAGCAGAGAGGAATAGGCGATGCCGAAACCATCCTTGAACGCAGCTAGAACCGCAGCTGCGGCGTTGATCGCCGCCAGCATGTTCAACGTTTCGCCCGCGCTGTCGGGCGGCGTAACCGGGCAGGCGACGGAATGGACGCAGCTTCTGAACAATGGCGAGTTGATCACAATGGTCGGCAAGTCGACAGAGCAGATCAACAACCAGGTCACGCAGATCTCGCAGCTGGCTGAGCAGATCCAGAACCAGATCCGTATCTACGAGAACATGCTGCAGAACACGATGCAGCTACCCAACCACATTTGGGGGCAGGTCGAGAGCGACCTCAACCGTCTCCGCGACATCGCCGCGCAAGGGCAGGGCATCGCCTTCTCGATGGCGAATGCCGACGACGTGCTGAAGCAGCGTTTCCAGAGCTTTGCCGATTTCAAGACAGGCCTCGCCAACGGCGAGAGCTTCTCATCGAGTTATCAGAACTGGTCAACAACGAACCGCGATACCATCGCCGGAACACTGAAGGCGGCGGGGCTGACGGCCGATCAGTTCACGTCCGAGGAGTCCACGATGAGCTCTCTCCGCTCCATGTCGGAGAGTGCGGACGGCCAGATGAAGGCCTTGCAGGTCGGACATGAGATCGCTGCCCAGCAGGTCGCGCAGTTCCAGAAGCTACGCGGGCTCGTCTCGCAGCAGACGACGATGATGGGGACCTGGTTCCAATCCGAACAAGCAGACAAGGACCTCGCCCAGGCGCGCCGAGAGAAGTTCTTCAACGCGACGCCGCCGAGCGTGCGGGGCGGCCAGACCATGGAGCCACGCTGGTGAGCCGCCCCGTCGTCATCGCGCTGAGCGCCGCCGCGCTGGTCGTCGTCGTCCTGGCGATCACATGGTTCGTCGTCGCGCCAGATTCGGAGCCAACGGCGTCGACGCCGGCCGCAACGGAGAACCGTCGTCAGAAGGCGCATGACTTCCTCGGCGGCGATTCGGATCGCGATATACGCGGCGGGCAGGAGATGAAGCCGCGATGGTGAGGACGCACCCATCCCGCGCGCTCGAGCTGACCTTCGTCGCGATCGCGCTCGTTTTGTTAGCGAGTGTCCCCGCACTCGCCCAGGAGGGCAGTGTGCTGACCACTCTGGAGAACCAGGTGGTGACGGCCGCCAGGGGCTGGGAAACGACCGTCATGAACGCGGCGCGCTCGCTTTTCTGGATTCTTGCCGGGATCGAGATCGGCATCGCCGCCGTCTGGCTCGCCATCAACGCCGCCTCGCTGGACTCGTGGTTCGCGGAACTGGTGCGGCGCATCATGTTCATTGGCCTCTTCGCCTTCATCCTTGATCAAGGTCCGGCTTTCGCCAAGGCCGTGGTCGACAGCCTGTTCCAGATCGGAGCCAACGGCGGATCGGCATCGCCGGCGAACATCTTCGACGCCGGCATCCGCGTCGCATCGAAGATGTCCGAGCAGGCTCAGTTCGGGCTGTTCGAAGACAATGCGCTGGCAATCGCCGCGGTGTTCGCGATGATCGTCGTCGTTGTCTGTTTCAGCCTCGTCGCGGCGATCTTTGTTGCCGTTATGGTAGAGATGTATGTCGGGCTCCTCGCCGGCATGATCATGCTCGGCCTCGGCGGATCGTCCTACACCAAGGATTTTGCCATCCGCTATCTGATCTACGCGTTCAGCGTCGGCATGAAGCTGATGGGGCTGGTGATGATCGCGCGCATCGGCTCCGACATTCTGCTCGGCCTGGCTGAGGCGCCAACGGCGACGTCCGACCAGTTCATGACCACGCTGGCCATTGCCGGCATTTCGGTCGTCGTGTTCATCATCGCCATGTACGTGCCGCCCATCATCCAGGGCGTCGTGCAGGGCGCGTCGATCGCCGGCGGCATGGAGGCGCTCCGACATGGCGGACAGGCCGCAACGATGGCCGCAGGCGGGGCATTTCTCGGAGCGAGTGCTGCGAGATCAGGCGCGTCCGCGGCGAGTTCGGCGCGCGCCGGCGGCTCCTCGATGGCAGTTGCTGCTCTGCGCGGCATGGCATCGGGCATCGGCAATGCCGGCTGGGCGGCCGGCTCCGCGGCCAAGGAAAAGGCCATCGCTTCGCCCGGCGCTTATGCCGGTTCGTTGCTCGGGCTTGCCAACGCAAAGCTCGACCAGACCCGGCAGAAGGCTCCGCCTCCCCCTCCGCCGCCGCCCCTGCAGGACAAGTGAGCCGGAGAAAGCTGAAGCATGGCCGCGCGCACCCCGCCCGAAAACCCCTATGTCGCTGCACGCCAGGAGTGGAACGAGCGCTATGGCTCCTATGTGAAGGCGGCCGCCGCCTGGCGCATCGTCGGCATCGTCGGGATGCTGCTCGCGGTGATCAGCACATCCTACGCGCTCTATCAAAGCACGCAGGTTAAGCTCGTCCCCTACATCGTCGAGGTCGACAAGCTCGGCACGGCCGCGAGCACCGGCTTCCCGCAGCAGATCGAATATGCGGACCCGCGCGTGGTGCGCGCCACGCTGGGCAGCTTCGTCTCGAACTTCCGGTCGGTGACACCGGATGCCGTCGTGCAGAAGCAGTACATCGACCGCACCTATGCGCTGCTGCGCACCTCCGACCCGGCAACCGAGAAGATCAACGCCTGGTTCCGCGGCAACTCGCCCTTCGACAAGGCAAGGAACGCCACCGTCGCCATTGAGGTGAACAACGTCGTGCCGCTCTCGAACCAGAGCTACCAGATCGACTGGACCGAATATGAGCGCGACCGGAAGGGCAAGGAGACGGCCGTACGCCGCTTTCGCGGCGTCGCGACCGTTACTTTGACCCCGCCGCAGGATGAAGGCGTGATCCGCCTGAATCCGATCGGTCTGTACTTGCGGGACTTCGAATGGACCGCCCAGCTGTGAAAGGCCCGAGCACGCCGATGATCATCACGAAGACAAGAATTTGGGCTGCGCTGATGTCGGCCTCCCTGATCGCGGCCGGCACTATCACCGCCACTGCGCCTGCCTTGGCTCAGGGGATGAGTGCCAACGAAGCGAAGGGCGCCGGGATTTCCGGGCAATGGCGTGGCTCGCGCGGCCTCGTGACCAAGGGGCCGGACGGCAAGGTCATTTTTCTGTTCGGCGAGGTCCAGCCGTCGGTGGTCTGCTCGCCCCTGCAGGTATGCGACATCGAGCTTCAGGCTGGCGAGGTGGTTCGCGACGTTCTGGTCGGCGACACGGTGCGATGGAAGGTCGAGCCGGCAACGTCGGGCGCGGTCGGCGGGCAGGCGATCCATCTGATCGTCAAGCCCTCGGAGCCGGGACTGGTGACGTCCATGGTCGTCACCACATCGCGGCGGACCTATCACATCCAGCTCAAGTCGCATCAGAGCCAATACATGGCGCGCGTCGGGTTTGAATATCCCGAGGACGTCTCGACAAAGCTCGACGACATCAATGCGCGGCTGGAAGCAAGCACGATCCCGGGCGCCGGCGTGCCGGCCGAGCAGCTCAATTTCCAGTACAGCGTGAGCGGCCGCGCGGGCTGGCGGCCAACGCGGGTCTACTCGGACGGGCAGAAGACCTACATCCAGTTCCCGCGCTCGCTCGTTGGACAGGATGCCCCGGTGCTGTTCGTCGTCTCCGGCGGCGAGAATCGCATCGTAAATTATCGCATGAAGGGCAACATGATGGTGGTCGACTACCATGTCGACCGCGCTGTCCTCGTCTCCGGCATTGGCTGGAAACAGGAGAAGATCACGATCCGGCGGGGAGGGTAGGCGATGCGCACCTACCATCTCCTTTCCCGGCTTGCCGGTATCGCCGCTGTTGCCGCATTGGTTGCGGGCTGCCAGACCCTCGGGGCAGACGGCCTGGTCGCGACCTCCGCGCCGCAGGAACTTTCCGGGCCTGCTGCCAGCGCCATCGCTGGCGACATGGTGAGCCGCCTTGCAGAGCAAGTCGGGCCCGGTGCCGGCACGATCCTGCTGAAGCCGGACGGTTCGCCGTTCGGAAGCGCGCTCGAGGCCTCACTCAAGGTCTGGGGCTACGCTGTGGTGAGCGACCAGAAGACCGACAAGGAGAAGCTGATTCCACTCGCCTATGTCATCGACAATTTTGAGGGCCACGTCCTGGCGCGTCTGTCGACGGGCACAATCGATCTCGGCCGTGCCTATGACGCGACCGCAGCCGGCGCCAAGCCGGCCAGCCCACTTTCCATCATGCGGCGCGGATAGGGGAGGGGGAGGATGGTGCAGTCCCTCAAGCTCGGCGGCGCGCCCGCGGGTGCGGAGCCGAAGATCCGCAGGGTGAACCGGCTGCCGATCATCATCGCGATCGGCCTCGTCATCGCCTTCCTTGCCGTCATTATGTACGGGCTGACGTCTCGGGGGCTATATTTTGGGGGCGATCCTGGAATCGGAGAGAGTTCCGGTAACCCCGCCTCAACCTATGCCGATCAGCTCAAGCGTGGCGTCTCCGACGGCATCATCGGCGAACCCGTGCAGTCCCCGTCCTTCCAGCCGGCACCGGTCCAACGCGAGGAAAGCGTCAATCCGTTCACGCCGCAGCCGGCGGCGCGCGAAACTGTCGAGCGACAGGAACCGCAACTTGAGCCGGAGGCGATCTGGAGGGCACGTCTGGAGCGCGAAGCCGAGGAGCAGTATCTGCGCGAGCGCCACCGCCAGCGCATGGCCCGTCTGCAGGCAAACGATGCTGCTTATGATTCACCGCTCGCGGTGAGCACCGACAAGCTTCAGGGGCAGACAGATGCAGGAAGCGATCCGGGCGCCAACGGTAGTTCGCCCGGAATGGGCCAGGCCGGCTCGGCCGCCGACCTTTACGCAGCGGCGCTCCAGGCCGGGCTGGATGGGCAGAATCTCGATCCAAACGCCCAGCGTACCAAGGAGGATTTCTACAACGCCGACATCAAGGAGCTTGGCTATCTCCCGAACCGGGTCGTCCCGCAGCAGTCGCTCTACGAGCTTAAGCGCGGATCGGTGATCCCAGCGACACTCATCACCGGCGTCAACTCCGATCTTCCCGGTCGCATCACCGCGCAGGTCAGCCAGAATGTCTACGACAGCGCCACCGGCCACCGGCTTTTGATCCCCCAGGGCACGAAGCTGTTCGGCCGCTACGACAGCAAAGTCTCGTTCGGCCAGTCCAGGGTGTTGGTGGTCTGGACCGACATCATTTTCCCGAACGGCTCTACCCTTCAGATCGGCGGCATGGCCGGCACCGACGCCAAGGGTTACGGAGGCTTCATCGACAAGGTCGACAACCACTATCTGAAGACCTTCGGCTCGGCGATTCTGCTCGCCATTATCGGTACGGGAATGGACATGGCGGTGCCTGAAAGCTCGACGCTCGCCACCCAGGACACGGCGTCAGACGCCGCGAGGAGAAATTTCGCGGAGACTTTCGGCCGCGTCGCCGAACGCACGATCAACAAGAATCTCGACGTTCAACCGACACTGGAGATTCGCCCCGGATACAAGTTCAACGTCCTCGTCGACCAGGACGTCATCTTTCCCGGCGCTTATCGGGGCTGATGGTGGGACCAGGGATCTTAGTAATAGATGGTCGAGGCCTGCGGCGGCGTCCAGCGCTCCATTTATTACCTCGGCCTCGATCGTCTTTTTGCGGGAAAGCCGATGCAATTCGCGGATCTGCTTTTGCAGCATCCGGTACTCCGAGGCGGGGAACAACCTCTTCCTCGGCCCGCGTCGCTGTCAGCGCTCCCTGGTTCGCCAAGCCTACGCCAGGAGAATACTTGGCTAGGCGCGATCCCACAAGGGCGTCGCGCTGCAGTTCCAGATTCTGGTCGAAGGTTGAGACGCGGGTACAGCCAGTCAGCCTGTCCGGCTCGTCTCACAAGACCGTTTGCGGTACAATAGAAATCAGCACATAGTTTCCGGAAGTAACTCCGGCCTCGTTTGCTATTTGCGACCCGCGCCCGGCGAGTGTTCGGAAAAGGGGGCGTTTTCAAGACACCGCCCGACTCAGAGGAGAGGGCTTTGATGCTTAAGGACAACGAGGCCCGCGCAACATAGCGGGCCTCGTCCTCATCTGTCAGATGAGTCCGCTACCTTGTCACGGCGCCATGCCGACTTTCGCGTTTTCGGCGACGATCATGGGGCTGAACGTGAACACATCACGGGTCGTGGCACCGACCGTCACCTTGATCCAATGAATGTTCGGGCTGCCGAACGTTTGAACGCGCGTCAGGTTGGGGAGAAGGTGAAAGGCATCCTTCAGGGGCTTGTCGATCTTGAAGAAATGCGTGTCGCCATGCACGAGCACCACCTGACCCTCATAGGCCATGGTCTCGGCGGAAAGCGCATCGAGAAAGGCCGCATAGCCGTCACGGCCGGGCAAACGACTCTCGTCGTCCTCCTCTGTCTCGGGAACATCGAAGCCTGGATCGCCCTGGATGACGATCATGATGCCCTTGACGCCTTCGGCCTTGGCCTTGGCGAAGGACTCCTTCAGCCATACAATGTTGGCCGCGTCGCGCTCGGCATATTCGGCGTTGTCGGCAGCGCACTGCTCGGGGGTCCGGGCGCTTTTCTTGGTGCAGCCCTCGTCGTCATTGACCTTGTTGTTGTTGCTGCCCGGCACGTTCAGGCCAACGAACATGGCGCCACCCTTGGCGTAGCGCATGTTTTCGACGAATTTTTCGCCGGCCTTGCCCTGGCGTTCCGGCATAACCGTTTCCATGCCGAGGCTGTCGGGCTTGGCGAACATGACGGTGCGGACATGCGCCAGGCGCTCGAGATTGTCATAGCCGCCATTGTTGGTGCGGTGACAGTCGGTCCACTCATTGTCGCCGGGGATGTAAAAGACAGGCTTCTTGAGACTGTCGAACATGGTCAGCGCCGAGTCGTAGATGTCGTCGGTGCATTTCGAGCTGCCGTCCTTGATATCGCCGTCATAAAGCGAAAAGGCGATGTCGGAGGCGTTCATGTCGGCGATGAGTGCCGGAATATGTGGTTCGTCGTTCGCCTTCGCGTAGGGCATGTCGCCCCATAGTCCTACGCTATACGGCGCGTCCTGCGCGGCCGCCGGGCTGACTCCCAGCGCCGCCAAGGCGACCGCCGAAACCATGCCCAATAGTGCTGATTGTGAGTATCTCATCGTCCCATCTCCCGGTGCCCGTCCCGCGCGTGTCGCAGGAACCGGCACCAGTAGTGACCGAACATGACAGTTGTGCATTCATCTCCAGCCGTTGCACCTCGCTGGTCTGCTTGAATGTCGAGATTCCGGTACCATAGGTTTGGCGATGTCAATGGCGGGTCCGCTTTCGCCGGACACTCAGGGGTTCGGTCGCTCCTCGAACGCGCAGCTTCAATGCTATCGCTTTTCGGAAGGCGTGATAGAATTGCCGATGCCCGAACCTCGACACAATCACCTATTGCCGGGTGTGCCTCTCGCGCTTGCCTCAGCTGGACTTTTCGGTGCGACGCCACCCTTGTCCAAATTGCTGCTCGATCAGGTCAACCCGTTCATGCTGGCGGGTCTCCTCTATCTTGGGGCTGGAATTGGCCTTGCCGTCTATCGTCTGCTTCGTGGTGCCGTCATCGATGCGGGCGAAGCCCAGCTTGGCCGCAAAGACCTGCCATGGCTCGGGCTGGCCATCGGCATGGGTGGCGTGCTGGCACCGGTCCTCCTCATGGTCGGCCTTACCCTAAATACAGCTTCAAGCAGCGCTCTGCTTCTGAACCTGGAGGGCCTCGCCACCATGGCCATCGCCTGGCTGGTTTATCGGGAGAACGTCGATCGCCGCCTCCTGCTGGGCGCCATGGCGATTCTCACCGGCGCCGTGCTCCTGTCGTGGCAAGGGCAGGGGGTTTCGGTCAACCTCGGAGCGCTGGCGATTGCAGGTGCCTGCGTAGCCTGGGGCCTGGATAACAATTTTACCCGCAAGATCTCGGCGGCGGACCCGGTGACCATTGCCATGCTCAAGGGACTGGTCGCGGGCAGTGTGAACGTGGCTATCGCCTTCGTTGGCGGTGCCAGTGTGCCGCCGATCGCCGTCATGATCTCCGCCGCTACAGTCGGCTTTTTCGGCATCGGTGTGAGCCTGGTCATGTTCATCTTTGCTTTGCGCCATCTGGGTACAGCGCGCACCGGTGCGTATTTTTCGCTCGCACCGTTCATTGGTGCCTCGCTCGCCATTGTGGTCCTCGGCGAGCCGGTAACCGTCACCTTGGGTCTAGCCGGGCTGCTGATGGGCCTTGGCCTTTGGCTGCATCTTTCGGAACGCCATAGCCATGAACATCTGCATGGTGCCCTCGACCATGACCACAGCCACGTTCACGATGACCACCACCAGCACGTTCATGACGGGCCGGTCACCGAGCCGCATTCACACTGGCACAGCCACAGGCCCATGCGACACGCGCATGTCCATTATCCGGACCTGCATCACCAGCACCGACATTAAAGTCGGCAAGGGCAGCTTAAGGCTTTGCTAGCGGCCTTTCGCTAAAGATGGGCAGTCATGTTCTGGCTTTACAAGCTCATCCAATCAACGTTACTGCCCTCTAATTGCCTGGCCCTGCTGGCAGTCGTTGGATTGGTCGCACTCGCGCTTGGACGCCGGAAACTGGCAATGTGGATCTTCGGGATTGCGACGGTCCTGATGGTCACAGCGGGCTGGTCTCCGCTCGGTCCTACGCTGCTCACGGCCCTGGAAGACCGCTTTCCTCAGCCATCGCTGCCCGATAAGGTCGCCGGCGTTGTCATGCTCGGCGGGGCCGTCAACATCCATATATCCCAAGATCGCGGCCAGATCGCCTTGAACGACAATGCCGAGCGTGTGTTTGCTGTCGCGGCATTGGCCCGGCGCTTTCCGCAGGCGCGGATCATCCTCTCAGGAGGTATGGCCCACGAGGGTCACGGCAACTCGCTGACTGAAGCAGAGGGGGCGCGACAAGTACTAGTCGACCTCGGGGTAACTGCGGGCCGCATCGAGCTTGAGGACAAGTCTCGTACGACGTTTGAAAACGCCGCCGACAGCCTGCGCATGGCCCAACCGGTGGCTGGGCAATCCTGGCTGCTGGTCACGTCGGCATTTAACATGCCCAGGGCCGTGGCCTCGTTTCGCGGGGTGGGGTTTTCGGTAGTCCCCTACCCGGTCGACTACCGGACCCGGCCTGCCGACCTGCGCCGGCCGGTGGCAACTCTCGCCGAGGGGCTGGAAGACATGGATATCGCCGCGCACGAATGGCTGGGTCTTGCCGCCTATCGACTGACGGGCAAAACAAGCGAATTGCTTCCGTCGGCAGACCAGTAGCGGCTACCACACGCCTTTGGTCAGACCCACCCAGAGATATGTCCACAATGGCGGGTGATACCATTGCCGCGACGGTCGGCCGCCTGCCGGCGCAGTCGCAAGCTTACCGTCTAGAGCGTCCTTGATCGCCAACGCGCACATGTCCCGCGACGATGCGGCCAGAATGTACGGATATGTTGCGATGGTGTCGGAAGGACCCGGCGCTCCTCGGACTTGGCGGAGTATGGCGCCCGTGTCGACGCCAGCGTCCACCAGGTGCACCGTAGCTCCGAAATTGCTGACGTCACCGGTGGCCAATGCCCAATATCCACAGTTCATGCCACGGTAGTCTGGGTTTATTCCGGCATGATAATTGAGCACCGGGCATCGCAGTCGCGATAGGATGTCTGCCTTCACAATGCGGCACCCGACCAGCAAGATGATCGCCGGCGCCACCCGGTTGGACGCAGCGACGAACGCCTCTGAGTTGACCGTCGGCACATGAATGATCGGATGCGCGGGGTTGGGCTCAACTTCGAGCCCATGCTGCGCGACGATGGCCCCTATCTTGGCGGCGGAGATCTTTTTCTGGGTACGGATCCAGAGCATGGTCAGAAACTGGCCGGCGACCGAAATCCAGCCGACCTTGCGCGCACGGCGGCGGAGAAATCCCGCTCTACGCTCCGGCTCCTCCATAATGACTGTGACCGGGCCAAAGTGCTGGCCCAAGGCATTGGTGATGATCCAGGGAAGAGGACCGCCGGCGGTTACTACACAGACAGTTTGCGAATCGGTGCGATGGTCCATCGCCGCATTCACTCCTTGTAGGCTCCTGTTCGTCCAACGGGTTTAGGACGTCGGCCGCCCCGGGATTGCAGCCTCCAGGCTTGCTCACGCGTTTCTGTTGTGACGCATGAGGTGCGCGTAGCCAGCGGTCACTGCAACAGGTCCGTGCCGGCGAGCCCGTCGATGATGGGACACTCAGGCCCCGCATCGTCGTGACAGTTTTCCATGAGGTGAAGCAGCATCTGCCGCAGGCCCACCAGCTCGGCCAGCTTGCGGTCGATCTCGGTCAGCTTGGTCTGTGCAATGGCCTTCACATCGTGGCTTTCGCGCTTCTTGTCGTCATAGAGTGACAATAACTGACGGCACTCGTCGATCGAGAATCCAAGGCTCCGTGACCGCTGCAGGAAACGCAGATGGTGGATATCGTTCACGGTGTAGTCCCGGTAGCCGTTCTCGGTTCGGCTCGGTTTGAGGAGTCCGATATCCTCGTAGTAGCGGATCGTTTTGGCCGGCAGCCCCGATAGATGCGACGCATCACCGATGTTCATGTTCTTCTCCCTTCTAAAGCTTGATGGTGCGCAGGCGCAGCGCGTTGCCAATCACCGACACGGAGGACAGGCTCATGGCCGCTGCCGCGATCATCGGCGACAGCAATGTGCCGAATACCGGGTAAAGCACGCCTGCCGCGATCGGTACGCCGAGCACATTATAGATAAAGGCGAAGAACAGGTTCTGTTTGATGTTGCGGATGGTCGCCTGCGCGAGGGTTCGCGCCCTCACAATGCCGTTGAGGTCGCCCTTCACAAGCGTTATCCCGGCACTTTCCACGGCGACGTCGGCGCCGGTACCCATGGCGATGCCAACCTCGGCTGCGGCGAGGGCAGGGGCGTCGTTGACCCCATCGCCTGCCATGGCCACCTTGGCGCCGCTCGCGTGCAGTTCGTCAATCAAGGTCTTCTTGTCTTCGGGCAACACATCGGCGCGCACTTCGTCAATGCCAAGCCGCGCGGCGACGGCCTTGGCGGTAACTTCGTTATCGCCGGTGGCCATGATGATCCGCAGGCCGCTTTCTCGCAGCGAACGGATCGCCTCGATGGTGGTCGCCTTTATGGGATCTGCCACCGCGACGATGCCGCCAAGCTTGCCGTCGAACGCCACATACATGGCGGTCTTGCCGTCCTTGCGGAGGGCGTCGGCGGCCGCAGCGAGGGCACTGACGTCAACCTTCAGGTCCGCCAGCATGGCCTGGTTACCGAGGGCGACTTTGCGCCCGTCCACCGTCCCAATTACACCTTTGCCCGTGATGGCTTCAAAGTCAGTAGTGGGAAACAGCGTTGCACCGCGTTCCTTGGCCCCTTCGACGATGGCTTCGGCCAGCGGATGTTCCGAACCCTGTTCAAGGCTCGCCACAAGCCCAAGCAGGTCAGCTTCTGCCGTCCCGGGTGCTGGCACCACGTCGGTCAGCTTCGGCCGACCCTCGGTCAGGGTCCCGGTCTTGTCGACAATGAGCGTATCAACCTTGGAGAACCGCTCCAGCGCCTCGGCGTCCTTGATCAGCACGCCCGCCTGCGCACCGCGCCCGGTGGCGGTCATGATTGACATGGGCGTTGCCAGCCCCAGCGCGCAGGGGCACGCGATGATCAGCACGGAGACGGCTGACACGATCGCGTAGATCATGCTTGGTTCCGGCCCGATGATCGCCCAGGTCGCGAACGCGACAACAGCGACCAGCACCACGGCCGGCACAAAATAATACGATACCCGGTCCGCAAGGCCCTGGATCGGTGCCCGCGACCGCTGCGCCTTTGCTACCATCTCGACGATCTTCGAGAGCATGGTCTCGGCGCCGATACGCTCGGCTCGCATGATGAAGGTGCCGTTCTTGTTGATGGTGCCGCCGGTCACATTGGCGCCTTCGGTCACCTCGACGGGTAGGGGTTCGCCGGTGATCATGGATTCATCCACCGAGGAGCGCCCCTCAGTGACAATCCCGTCGACCGGGATACTGTCGCCCGGACGGATGCGCAGCAGATCGCCTGCCAGGACCTGGTCCAGGGGAATATCCTGCTCCGTTCCGTCTGCACCGATGCGCCGGGCCGTTTTTGGCGACAGGTCGAGCAGCGCCCGGATCGCGGAACCAGTGCGTTCGCGGGCCCTCAGTTCGAGCACCTGGCCCAGGAAGACGAGGGCGACAATCACCGCCGCAGCCTCAAAGTACACCGGAACCGCACCGCCATGCATGCGGAAAGAGTCCGGAAACAGACCCGGCAGGAGGGTGGCAATGACGCTGTAGAGATAAGCCGCGCCAACCCCCAGCGAGATCAGCGTCCACATGTTGGGTGAGCGGTTGATGACTGACTCGTAGCCACGGTGGAAAAAGGGTAGGGCGGCCCACAGCACGACGGGTGTGGCGAGGGCCAGCTCGATCCAGCCGCCAAGAGGTTCGCCGATCCCTTCGCGGAACGTCAAGCCGACCATGGGTCCCATGGCCATTGCCAGCAACGGCAGGGACAGCACTGCACTGACCCAGAACCGGCGGGTAAAGTCGATGAGCTCCGGGTTGGGTCCCTCATCCCCCGTTGGCACGCCCATCGGCTCGAGCGCCATGCCGCAGATCGGGCACGAGCCCGGTTTGTCGCGGATGATCTGGGGGTGCATCGGGCAGGTATATTGCGTGCCGGCCTTCATCGGTTCCGGCGCCGGCCGGTCGCCAAGATACTTGGCGGGCTCTGCCTCGAACTTGCCCTTGCAGCCTGCCGAGCAGAAATAGAACCCCTTGCCTTCGTGCCGCGCAAAGTGCGCAACTGTCGCCCGGTCGACACTCATGCCGCAGACCGGATCGATAGCGGTGAGATACTCCTGCGGTGCATTGACGAACTTGTCGCGGCAGGAGGTGCTGCAGAAATGATAGGTGTGACCGCCATGTTCAATGGCCGGCTTGCCCGCGTTCGGATCGACGGTCATGCCGCAAACCGGATCTCGGACCACGGCTCCGGAGGACGGGGCTTTGCCGCCGCAACATGAGCCGGTGCCGTGCGCGTGATGGTCGTGAGTCTTGGCGTCCATGTGAGGTGCCTTTCCTATGATTGGAAAGAGCGTAGGGCTTCCAGTCACTGGAAGGTCAAGCGGTTTGTTTCCAAGTGTCCTGTACGCGTCGGGAATGGAATGGAAAAACCCCAGGCACACGGATTTCACTTGACCTTCCACTTACTGGAAGGAGCAACATTCTTTTAGCCCTCACCGCAGAGGCCAGTTCGAAACCACAGAAAGGAATTCCTATGAAACTCTCTCTCCTGCTTGCCGGTGCAGCCCTGCTCATGGCGGCCCCCCTCGCACAGGCCGCCGAAACCACTTTCCCCGAGGTCTGCAAGGGCGACATGATGATGGACATGGGCATGGACCATTCCAAAATGATGACCGACATGATGACCGAAGAGCATCAGAAGGCCGGGATGGCCGGGATGAACAAGGATATGATGCAGGGCATGATGAAGAAGGACGCCGACGTCGCATTCGTCTGCGGCATGATTGCCCACCACCAGGGTGCTATCGACATGGCCAATGTCGAACTGAAGTACGGTGACAACGCCTGGGCCAAGGAGATGGCGCAGAAGGTTATTGATGCCCAGACGAAGGAAATTGCCGACATGACCGTGTGGTTGAAGGACAACGCCAAATAGCCCGGCCGTACGGCAAGGATTGCGGACCTGCGTGAGCGTGTTTGTCGCCTACGCGGGTCTGTTCGCCAGCGCGTTTTTGGCGGCCACGCTCTTCCCGGCTCAGTCGGAAACGGTTTTGAAAATGTTATCTTTCAACGGCTTCCCTGACCCGACATGGCCATTGGCGCAGTCATCGCCGGCTCTTGCCAACCCTCTGAAGGTCCGGGACCGGATCGGACGTGATGCAGCGAATTGCTGTTCCCGCCCGCGGCCTGGTCAAGGGCCGGTTTCTGGGCAAAGTCGCCAATACGCGTGCCATATCGGTCGAAGTGTAGATCAGGCCGAGGTTTGAGGTGGGAGGAGGGTCCGTGTCAGCTGTGGGGGCGCTGACACTGTCCATGGTCGGCCAGCACTTCGATAACGCGGCATTCGCTGACCCGGCCGGTGCGGTGGCAATCGACCATTTGCTCGAGCTCGGTTTTAAGTGCGAGCAGGCTGCGAATCCGGGTCTCAACCTCGGCCAGCCGCGCCTGCGCGATGGCGTCGGCGCTGGCGCATGACTGGCAAGGGTCGTCCTGCAGGGTCAGCAGGGTGCGGATCGCCTCGATATCAAAACCCAGTTCCCGGGAATGGCGGATGAAAGCGAGCCGCCGCAGGTCTGCATCCTGGTAATAGCGACGGTTTCCCTCGGTCCTGGGCGGGGGCGGCAGCAGCCCTATCTGTTCGTAATAGCGGATCGTGGGCACCTTGACCCCGCTCTGTATGGCCGCTTCACCGATGGTCACACCACTCAACATTTCGCTTGCTCCTCTAGTGGCTAGAGGATGTAGGACCCCGGTCAAAGATGCAAGAGGTCCGACCATGTCACTGAACGAACAACAGGCACGCTACCGCGTCGGTGGCATGGATTGCGCAGCTTGCGCCACCAAGATCGATACGGCTGTGCGCCGCATGCCGGGAGTCACCGACGTCAACGTGTCGGCCACCGCCGGCACGATGATCCTTCATCATACTACCGACGGCGACCTCGCCGCCATTGAAGGCAAGGTCACGGGGCTCGGCTACACGATCGCGCCGTTGACGGCTAAGAATGCCGGCAAGACGGCCGGAGACGGCACACCGCACCTTGGCCATGACCATGCCCGTCACGATCATGCCGAAGGCGAAAAGCATGATGAAAACGAAAAGGTGCCCGGGTTGCATGGGCACGACCACGGCACATTTGACGGTCCCTGGTGGAATAGCCCCAAAGGCAAGCTGACCATCGCCAGCGGCGTGGCGTTGGCCGCCGCATTCGGTATCAACGCGGTTGAACCGGTCATTGGACCCTGGGTGTTCATCGCGGCGATGCTGATCGGTCTTGTGCCGATTGCCAGGCGGGCGGTCATGGCCGCCCTGGCTGGTGTCCCGTTCACCATTGAAATGCTGATGACCGTGGCGGCGGTGGGCGCCGTCCTGATCGGCGCCGGGGAAGAGGGCGCGACCGTCGTGTTCCTGTTCCTCGTTGGTGAGCTTCTCGAAGGTGTGGCGGCGGGCAAAGCCCGCTCGAGTATCCAAGCCCTGACGACGCTGGTTCCCAAGACCGCGCAGCTTGAGGAGAATGGCCAGACCCGGGAGGTGCCCGCTGATAGCTTGAGTGTCGGCGCCACGATCCTGGTGCGGCCCGGCGACCGCATTCCGGCCGACGGCGAAATCATTGAAGGTGAAAGCGCCATCGACGAGTCGCCAGTCACCGGCGAAAGCGTTCCCGTGCGCAAGAACGCCGGCGCCAGCGTCTACGCGGGCACCATCAACGGCGATGGCGTTCTGCGCCTCCAGGTTACGGCGGCTGCGGCCGACAATACCATTTCCCGCATCGTCAAGCTGGTCGAGGAGGCGCAGGAAAGCAAGGCGCCGACCGAACGCTTCATCGACCGGTTCTCTCGCTGGTACACCCCGGCCGTGGTAGTCGTTGCGGCGATCGTCGCGGTCGTTCCCCCACTCGCCTTCGGCGGCGACTGGAATGAATGGATCTACAAGGGCCTCGCCCTGCTCTTGATCGGCTGCCCCTGTGCTCTGGTCATATCCGTGCCGGCGGCGATAGCGGCCTCGCTCTCGGCCGGTGCCAGGCGAGGCCTGCTCATGAAAGGCGGCGCCGTGCTCGAGGGCCTCGGCAAGGTCACTGCGGTGGCACTCGACAAGACGGGTACCCTGACCGAAGGCAAGCCCAAGGTCACCGATATCGTGGCGATCGAGGGAACCGAGAACCAGATCCTGTCGATGGCCGCCTCGCTGGAGGCCGGGTCCAGCCATCCGCTGGCCATAGCCATCCTGCAGAGGGCCAAGGAGGCAGGTGTGCCCGTGCCCCCTGCGGCCGAAGCAAAAGCCCTTGGCGGCAAGGGCGTCACTGGCCGGGTCGGCGGCAAGACCATCTTTCTCGCCTCGCCGGTGGCAGCACAGGAGACGACCCAGCTACCCGCCGACCAGCTGGCGCGCATCGCAGCGCTTAACGATGAAGGCAAGTCGGTCTCCGTGCTGTTGGTCGATGACAAGCTCGCCGGATTCATCGCCATGCGCGACGAGCCTAGGCCGGACGCGGAGGCAGGCCTCAAGGCGCTTACCGCCACCGGCATCAAGATCGTTATGCTTACCGGCGACAACCGCCGTACTGCCGACGCTATCGGCAAGAAACTCGGCATCGAAGTGCGGGCGGAACTCCTGCCCGAGGACAAGCAGCGCATCGTCGGTGAACTCAAGGCCGAGGGTTGTACGGTGGCCAAGGTCGGTGACGGTATCAACGATGCACCGGCGCTGGCGGCGGCCGATGTCGGCATCGCCATGGGCGGCGGCACTGACGTGGCGCTTGAAACCGCTGACGCTGCGGTCCTGCACGGCCGTGTCGCGGACATTGCGGCCATGATCGAACTCTCTCAGCGCACCATGGCCAATATCAAACAGAACATCACGCTGGCCCTCGGCCTCAAGGCGGTGTTCTTGGTCACCACGATCATAGGGCTTACCGGCCTTTGGCCTGCCATCCTCGCTGATACGGGAGCCACTGTGTTGGTCACCGGCAACGCACTGCGTCTGCTGCGTTTCAAGCCCCGGACTGCAGCCGACACATGAGCCTCTAGGGCAATTTCGGATAGGCAAATCGGCCCCCTGTTGATCAGTCAACAAGGGGCCGACCAACGGGTTACTTGATGGCGCGGATGCTCGAAACGACCGGTGCGCCGGCCTTGTTCATCGAGTAGTTGACCTTCACTTTTTCACCGACGTGAAGGCTCTCCGCCTCGATGCCTTCAGGCAGAGTAAAAGTCTCGCCGTCGGACATTGTGATGGCATCACCGGATTTGTCGACGCCGGTGATCGTGCCCGTGACCTCTTTTGCAAAGGCTGCGGTAGTACCCACGGCCAGCAACATTGCCGCAAGCGTCATATATCGTTTCATGGGAAGTCTCCTGTTCGGGTTAAGTTGCTGCCTGGCAGGTCCTGATAACCAAAACGGCAGCGTTCGTGATCCCCGTACTTTTGACCTTGGGATCGTCCCCCATTTTTTGAGGAACAAGCGCGACTTTAGTTTTCAAACCTGTCGCGAACATCGTCGCAAACATACCGATAGTTAAATTTGGAGATCTGCGTTTCAGTCCATGGACTCGCCGCGAGGTGATCGCCGGCAGGCAGGGTTACAGATGCTACCTTTTCGAGCTTACGGATTGGTATGCTTGAAGCAAAGCGGAGGTAAGAGAACGTCGGCAATGTCCCCCAACGCCGGATCACGGATCATTCGGCGATAAGGAGAGAATGATGAAACGCCTGCTTATAGCCTTGCTTCTCGCTTCGCCTGTCACGGTCCCCATTGTTTGGCCCTTGACGGCATCCGCTGCATCGTCCCAGACTGATCTGGGCGACCTGTCATCGTTCAAAACCATCATCGCGGACACGATTGCGCTGGTAGACAAGGGCGACCTTGTCGCCGCTAACAAGCGCATTACCGACTATGAGACAGCCTGGGATGCCGCTGAGCCAAAGCTCTATCCGCTAAACAAGGCGACATGGGGTGTGATCGACGACGCGTCCGACGCAGCGCTCGATGCCTTGCGCGAAGACAAGCCGGCGACCGCTACGGTCGGGTCCAGTCTCGCAGCGTTGATGGCAGCGCTGCAGAACCCTGCGGCGAACTAGGTCGCTGGGGTTGATCCAGGTGGTTGGCCCGGTCCGGACAAGCACTGACGCGGGCTCACGCGAGGCCGATTTCCGACAAACCATGGATCGCCGATCCAGGGTGTGGGAATCGTTCGCCAGTCACGATCCTGTACAATTTGAAAGCCACTGACATGATAAATCCATCTACCCTGAACAAAATCGCTGCAATCACCCTATCGTTCTGGATCGCAAAGATCATAGCAACGACACTTGGCGAAACCGCAGGCGACTTCCTCGCCCATACACTCGGTCTCGGCTACGTTATCGGGCTGTCGATTACGGGGGCGTTGCTCGTCGGCGTGCTGGTCGCCCAAATCCGCAGCAAGACCTACCATCCGGCGATGTTCTGGGCTGCGATCGTCGCCACGACGACCGCGGGCACCGAGATTTCGGACTTGATGGACCGGACCCTTGGACTTGGCTATGTCCTTGGTTCGTCCATTCTCTTTGCGGGACTGCTGGCCACGCTTACCATCTGGTATGTGCGCAAAGGCACCCTGAATGTGGACGTCGTCAACGACCGCGAGACCGAGCTTTTCTTCTGGATCGCAGTCCTGTTTTCCAACAGTCTGGGAACCGCGTTCGGCGATGCCATCGTCGACGCCTTGGGCCTCTCGTATATGCAGGGGGCGATGATCTGTTCGGCAGTCATCGGTGTTGTCCTGCTTCTCCACTATTTTACTCGAGCCAATACGGTTTTCCTGTTCTGGGCGGCCTTCATATTCACCCGGCCATTTGGTGCAACTTTCGGAGATCTGCTCAGCAAGCCACTCGCAAAGGGCGGCCTGGAGCTCGGCACGCTCGCAACGTCCGTCGTGGCTGCCGTATTGCTGATAGCCGTGCTATTCGCGGCGTCGCGGTTCCGGCCAGCAACAGCACTTGAAGCTGCGGAATAGACGGCTCCTGGCCAGCGCGCCCCAACTCATACCTTCGTCCGGCGCCATTTGGCGCCGGTTTCATGATCTCAGGTGCCCTAAACAATGACCCCACCACCGGATGCCCCATCACAGGCGACCCCTGCTGGTGACCTGGAATGGAGACGGGCACCCTATCCGTTGCAGCGCCGGTTCCTTCTGCTGGTCGTACCGCTTCTGGCGGCGGCACTGGCAGGGCTGCTAACCGCTTTTTCGCAGGCTCTCTCGCTCAGCGCCGAGCACGCCTATCAGCTGCAAGCCGCAGCTTGGCACGAAACGCTGTTGAGGACCGCCGAGCAGGCAGACCCTGTGGCTTGGTCCTCTAGGCTCAGGGGCGAGGATGCTGGCGAGGTGCAAGCCGCGTCGAAGGCCATTGCGACAGAAGCGGCCGAAATGGGCTGGATTTGCGCCATGATTCTCGATTCCGAAGGCGCGGCCGTTGCCACTACGGGGAACCAGAGCTGCAAAATCCGACACCCAGATGAATTGCAGGGTGTGGTTATGGGAAATCCCCTGTTCCGGGAAGAAGATGGGCCGCCAATGCACTGGCTTGTGGCCACCAGTGCGCGGTCGTTGCCCGGCCAGTCACCATTGATCGTGGTTACATCCGAATCCTCGGCGAAAAGGGAGCGTGCGCTTTCCTCGGAAACGCTCTTGTGGCTAGGCGGCGTCGGAGCGGCGTTTGCAGGGTCGATCGGACTTGGCATCGCGTTCATTTCCGGTGCGCAGGTCGAAATAAATCAAAGGACCACGGCGCTCAACGAGGCTCATCTTTCGCTAGCCCGTTTTGTTTCCAAAAACACGAGCCGTCGCGCGCAGACAGGTTCCGGCGAGCCTAGGCGCTTGTTGGCCACAGTGCTTTTCCTGGATATCCGTGACTTCTCGAGTTACGCAGAGGCGGCGACTCCGGATGCTGCTGCCAGACTGGTGTCAGCGGTGGCTAACATCGGGTTCGATGTCATTGCCGCCCACGATGGCGATGTCGACCGACTGCTTGGCGACGGGATCATCGCCTGGTTTGAAGGCGACGACCGACAGGCCAACGCATGGCGTGCCGCCGGCGAGATCTTGAAGCGACTCCACGAGGCCGGCTTGCCTCGGGAAATCGGCATGGGCATGCACGACGGCTATCTCATCGAAGCCGAAATTGGCGCCGGCGAACGCAAGGACGCCACCATTCTTGGAGATACAGTGAACATTGCGGCCCGGCTTTGCGCCCGGGCCGAACCCGGCGAACTCATCGCGTCGCGGGTCGTCGGGGAGCTGCCGCAAGGCTCTGTCCTTCACAGCACAGGGTCAGAGGATTTGGACTTAAAAGGCCGCCGCAGGATGGTTTCCGTGAGACGCTATCGTCTCGGCTCGCCAGTTTCCGAGGCTGGAAGCAGAGGCAATTCATAAAATTCCGGTGATTAGGCGATCGGCTTTCGTACCCGGCCGGTAAGCGATAGAAATCACGATCGACGCAAGAGCAGCCGTCAGTGCACCTCCCACAACGTCGCTTGCATAGTGAGTTCCAATGTATACCCGGGAAATCATAACCAACAGGGCCGCGGCTAGGAAAGCGAGGCCTGTCCGCCGCTGACCGTGCAGCAGAAAAGTTGCGGCGATCGCTATTGCGGCCGTCGCATGGTCGGATGGGAAGGATGGATCGGCACTTGGTGCGATCAGCAGGTGCGTTACACCCTGATCGTAGGGTCGGATCCGGTGCACAAGGAGCAGAATCACCTGATTGAGCGCTAGGCCGAGAAGGAATGAGAGCCCTGAAGCCACGAGCGTATGGCGCACCCCAGGGCGGTTAGCCCGCCGCCACCATTGAAGTCCGACAGCCAGCACAAGGACGGGAACGCCAAGTGACGAGAGCCAGATCATGACAAAATCCGCCAGAGGCATTTGCCCGGCCCAGCCGTTAACCATCTGCGTGACCGCGACATCAACGTTATACATTCTCTAGCTCTCGCCCACTTGTTGAGCCAAAACTTGCCAGAAGCAGCCCAAATGCTGACACCCTGTTGAAGATGCCCAACGCGATAGGGTGCAGATACCCTGGCGCGGCTTCAGCTCTGCTTTTGCCGTCATGACTGGATAATCCTCGGTAAAGTCGCGTGGATCGAGCCCACCTTTTTCAAGGCTCTGAAACGACAAGAAAAAGCGAAGGACCAACCTTGATCTGGCGGGCGTCCGTGCCGGCGATTGCCGCTGCGACTGCCTTGGCCGTTTCGGCCTCAACCGCAGGTTCAAGAACGGTGATTTCGGTCATGTGATAACCCAAGCGAAGCGGCTCCACGGTTTCGCGCGTCACGGACGTGGTTAGCAGCGGACGATTATCTGTCTTTTCGCGCAGCTCGAACTGCGTCTGCCAGATATCGACAACCAAGCGTGTCTGCGGGCTGGTTCCATCGGTCAGGGTAAAGGTGGCCAGAGCCGGGCGCCCGCCATTGTATGTACGCAACGGAGGCAGGCCGGCGATGCTGCCGGAGGCAGGAAGGATATGGGCAAGCACGCTTGCCAACCAGCTCGACGAATGTTCCTGCCATCCAGCTTGGAGGAGAGCGGTCCGGAGCCCGGTCATCTTCAGGTCGGTCTGCAGGATCAAAGCTTCGGCGAAGTCTCCGTCGAACAGGATCCTCGCGGCGGGAACTTGTTTCCATTGCCCGTTCAGCCAATCGTCGCGGGACATGGAGATGACAGGAGGAGGTCTGCTGTAGACAGCCAGCGCACCGGCGTAGCCGCGATTCACATGAAGCGCATACGAGCCACCGTAAACGACAACCAGCGCTGCTGCGATCCTGCCAACCGGGAGACCGAGGGTCCGGCCCCGTAGCAGGAACGCAAGCAACACCACGACCGAACCGCCGAATAGCAACCCAGCCAGCACATCGCTCGGCCAATGGGCAAGGAGGTATATGCGGGAAAACGCAACGAGCGCCAGCGCGGCGCCCGTTGCCGCGTAGACAACGGATTTCCATCTTGTCGGGAGATTGTGCGCAAGCATCACAACAATGGTGCCCACGATGGCGATCGAAAGGGTTGCGTGGCCGCTCGGAAAACTGAATGCCTCTGCTCCGCTGTAGTTTGGCAATGGCCTGGCGCGATGAAGCAGCGATTTTGCAAGCGGAACGAAGACGGCCGCGCCGACAAACGCCAGTGTTGCCATTCCAGCCAGTCGCCAGCGCCGGAACCAAACGAGAGCGCCAAGGAACGCGAAGGCGAGCGGCGTCAATGTCACCCCATCGGCGAGCATCGTAACGAGCACCATCGCCCGGTCTCCAGGGCTATTGCGCAATGTCTGCAGGAGGGTGCTGATTGCCTGGTCGGAGGCCGCAAGCTCCGGCTCGAACAATAGATTCACCACGAGCAGGATAAATCCGGCCGTTGTGAACAGGCCGAGAACGGCGAGTGAGAACGCGACGAACGCACCTTCCTCATTGAGCAAGACCTTGGCGATCATGCTTGCGCCAGGCCATTTGTGCGCCTTCAGTCGCTCGGCCGCCCTCACCCTGACTTCGTCTATGTGGGGTAGGGCAAATGCAAGGGTAATCCTGGTCAGGTACCAGGCCAAGGCCAGCACGACAAGAACTGCCACAAGCAGCACTGCAAGCCTTGGGTTTGCGGATCTGGCCAGGTCGAACCCCCGTCCAAGCGCAATCGACGGAATGACGTGGGCGCCGGCCCATGCAAAGGCCGACACAACGTTGATTACAGTGAAACGGACGACGCTCATGCCCATCATCCCGGCAACGCCAGGAACAACGGCCTTTACACCGGGAATAAAGCGGCCAATGAACACGCTCTTGCCGCCATGCTTACGGAAGAACGCTTCACCCTTATCCAGCATCGACGTGTATCGGCTGAATGGCCAGATCTCGCGGATTTTTTCCTTCCATACATGGCCGAACCAAAAGGAAACGGCGTCGCCGACCACCGCCCCGACACTTGCCGCCAGGAAAATCGGCACGAAACTCAGCTTCCCCATGCCAATCATGGTTCCGGCAGCAACCAGAACAACGGTTGATGGAACGAACAGACCAATCACGAAGAGGGCTTCGCCGGCGGAAACGAGAAACACGACGATCAGCGCCATATTAGGGTTGGCGCCGATAAACTCCACGAGGGATTGAATGTAAACACTAATGGACAAGGCGCTTTAACTTCCAGTCGGTAGCAATGATATCATCATATTGAGGTCCGCATAGATTAGTCTTCTGCTCATTTGATACTCATCTGCATGTGTTGCCTTGGTATCGCCAGCAGGCCGACGAGCGCGAGCATGGAAAAGCTGGCACCCGTCAGAAACGTCCCCTGCGGTCCGGCAAGGTCCCAAAGCAGACCAGCCACGGCACTCGCCAAAAGCAGCGACATTCCTGTCACCAAGTTGAAGATACCGAATGCTGTACCACGCAGATTCTCTGGCGCAGCTTCTGCCACTAGGGTAGCAAATAGCCCCTGGGTGAAGCCCATGTGCAACCCCCACAGGGTCGCGCCAGCGCCGAGCCAAACCAGATTGGTAGCGAAGGCCAGAACGATATCGGCGACGAGTAGCAACCCGAGACCTATTCCAAGCAGTGTTGTCCGGTTAACCCGATCCGCGAGAACCCCGACCGGATAGGCCGACAGTGAGTAGGCCAAGCTCATCACCACAAGAACTGCCGGAATGAGCCCCGGCGAAACGTCAAGTGTCTGGGCGCGCAGCAGGAGGAAGGCTTCGCTGAACCGGGCGAGCGTGAACACAGTGGCCACTGCGACGATCCACCAGAATGGCGCCGGCAATAATGTAAGTTCATCGCGATGCAGCGGCATGCGGGCAGGGCGCTGCTCCCTTGGCCGGGCAGGCTCCTTTACTGCCACAATGAGCAGGCCCACGGCTAAAAATGCTGGGATGACAGCAACCCAAAACACCGTCTTGAACTGGTCGGCGGTCAGCCACATCAGGCCAATCGCCAGGAGAGGCCCAAGGAACGCGCCCACCGTGTCGAGGGACTGCCGCAGGCCAAAGCTTGCACCAAGCAGGTGAGGCGGGCTGATTTGGGCGACAAGCGCGTCCCGGGGGGCGCCACGGATACCCTTCCCGATCCGGTCGACAAAACGGGCCGTAACAAGCCATCCGAGGGACCCGGCCAGGGGAAAGATCGGTTTGGTGCAGGCAGCCAGACCATAGCCCAGGACGGCGAGCAGTTTGCGCTTCCCCAGCCAGTCGCTCAACGCGCCGGAGAAGACCTTCGTGACCGACGCGGTCGCCTCGGCGATCCCCTCGATGAGGCCGACCGACAGGGCGGAAGTCCCCAGCACCGTGACCATGTAGACCGGGAGCAGCGCATGGATCATCTCCGACGAGATGTCCATCAGCATCGAGACGAAGCCAAGGGCCCAGATCCCTGCTGGAATGGACCGGCTCCGGCCAGTTTCGGGGACTGCTCTGTCGGTCAACATTTATGGTCCATTGTCATGGATTGGGTCTTTGCCGGATTCGAGACCGGTCCTGCCGACAACACACATTTGCTCTCATTGAAGCTCGCGTAGCCTGCGGATCGGCTCGATAGAGGCGTCGCGTAGAGCATTCAACATGGCCAGCGTTGTGACAACGACAATGACTGCGCCGGAACCCGCCAGATAGACCCATGGTACGCTTAGCGCCTCCGGCGGAGGGTCAAAGACGCCTTGCAGGACGGTGACCAGAATCCGGGCAACGAGCCCGCCGGTAAGCGTACCGAATACCAGGCCCCCAACAAGAACAAGGACACCCTCGGCGAGGATGAAGCTGCCGAGCTGTCGGGTGTTTGCGCCCAGCGCGGTGAGGATGGCGAAACTCCTGCGCCGATCGGCGAGGCCCAGCGCCAGGATGAGGGCCGTCGCGCCGACACCGAGCACAACCGCGAAGGTGAGCTCGAGGCGGGTGAGGCCCGACAGGTCCACCGCAGTGAGGCTCGAACCGATAATGTGCGCCGCGTCGGCCAGCGCAGTGACCTGTGCGCCGGGCGAACCCTTCATCACGTCAATGGCGGCCGCCTTGACCGAAAGTGGATCCCCGCTTGTTTTGATCAACACCGTTTCGGCGGCGTCGACACCGGTCATCTTAGCGACGTAGGCCGCGTTGGCGATAATGAAGCTGTCGCGAGGAGCGGTCGGAAACTCCCGCACGATGCCCGCAAATACGAACGGTACCGGATGATAGGCCCCGTCCGCGGCTTGAAGGCGCAAATTGATCGTATCGCCCAGTGTCAGCTGGAAGTCAGTGGCGGTTTCATCCGACACTAAGGCTGCGTTCTCCTGTCGCGCAAGGGTAGCAAGCGAACCTGAGGCATCGCGGTTGGCAAAGTAGGCGTTGACGATGGGCGTCGCATTGGTGATCGCCGTGGGGTCGATGCCATAGAGGTCCTGAAGATCGGTTCCCACGTAGGCGAAGCGGTGCTGCATCGGTTCAGCAGCCACAACGCCCACCAAGCGCCTGAGCTGATCAACACGGCCGGCGGCCGGCGCGGCGGTGCTGCCGGCAACCGTCACGTCGGCGCCGTTGGTCAAAAGCGCGTCAACTCTCGCCTGACCCTGGTAAGTTGTGTTGAATACCGATGTCGAAACGGCAAAGGCCACTGCGAGCGCCGCAAAAGCTACTCCGGAGGCCAGCCGGCGCCTTTGACGATACAGGGATGCAACGAGGGCGGGAGCGACGTCGCCGCCAAGGTAGGTTGCAGGCAATGTGAGAATCCGATCGGCCTGTCCGAGCAAGAGGCGCACCAGGCGTACGGTCAGGAGGCCCGAACCGATCCAGAGCAGCACCGGCGCAAGAAACGCGGTGTAGTCGACCGAGACTGCTGTTACGCCCTCTGTTGCAAGCACAACCTGATAGCCGGAGGCGGCTGTCTGGGCAAAGACCAGTGCTGCCAGCGCAAGACAGACAAGGTCGAGATAGATCCGTTCCCACAAGGCCTTGGCCTGTGGCCCGATGGTTTGACGGGCGGCGATGATCGAAAGTGACCGAGCCGACTGCCAGGCTGGCAGAACGACAGCAATCGCGGCGAGCAGGAGACCTGCCAAAAGGGCTAACCCGGCCCAGAAAAGTCGACCATCCGGCAAGATTGCCTGGCCGAACAGCGGCGCAGTGGCCAAGGCGATAAGGATCCCTGCCATCCCGCCCAGGACACCAACGGCCGCAGCTTCCGCTACGGCAAACCCCAAGATATCCGACAGCGACGCACCGCGCAGCCTGAGCAGCGACTGGTCCCGCCGGCGACGCTCAAATCCCGCGCTGGCAATGGCCATCGTCAACAGTCCGGCAAGGATGATGCCCGGCGAACCAAGAAACAGGAACAACACACGCGCATAGAGTGCATCACCCCGCGCGGCGTCGAGCTGGGCTGCGATGTTGTTGGCAAGAAGCGCCGAGCCAGCGACGCGGACTTCCAGATTGTGGCCAGCCTGCGTCACCAGCTGGTAGGCGGCTGATGGGTTGGCAGGGAGGGTTGCGTGGTCGACGATCGCATGGATTTGTACCCTGACACTGTCCGGCCGGAGGGTCGCCTGTGGGTCGAAGAGCTTGTGCCACTCAGCGATCGGCAGGATCACCGCATTGTCCGGTGGGGCTTGTGGTGCGGCGCCAGCTGGAACGCCGACCGCCTGGAACACCGTGTCGGCGCTCTTCAGGTCGACGACGCCCGTGATGGTTACCTTGGCATTGGCGAGGCCAGGGCGCCGGACGGTAATGGAATCGCCGGGAACGGCATGGAGGTTGGCCGCGGTCTGCTGCAACAGAATAGCACCACTGGCGTCACCCGCCAGCATCCGGAAACCGGCGGGAAACGTGCGGACATAATCGGGGCCAATGCCCACGACCTTGCCGGGGCCGGTCGACTGGCTGCCATCGACGGTCTTGAACTCGAACCCATCGACAGCGGCATAGCCGACCTCCTGAAGCGTTATTATGGCAACAGCCGACCGTATCGCCTCGCTCACCACTCCGGCATCGGAACCTGGCACCAACTGGACCTGCCAGTCGATCGGAACACTGGCAATGGCCCGTGCCGTCATGGAGCCGGAACTCTGCTGGATGAAGGTCCCTACGTCGCAGAGGAGCGCTACCGTCAGCGCGACCCCGGTGACCATGCCCAGCATCCGTCCCCACCGGGTGGTGAACAAACCAGTTATCCAGACGGCGATCATGCTGGTATTCCTCCGGCTTGTGTTACCAGGACGCCACCGCGCATGTCCCAGTTCGTTTTGAAGCGACGGGCGATGTTTAGGTCGTGGGTTGCGATGACCACCGCAACCTCGTCCTCGTCCGCCCATTGCAACACCGTGTCCAGGAGGATGGCCGCGGTCGCCCGGTCGACCTGGCCTGTTGGCTCATCAGCCAGGAACAAAGCGGGCCTCGTGATCGTGGCGCGGGCGAGTGACACCCGTTGCGCCTGTCCGCCGGACAGCTCCTCGGGAAGCTTGTTGGCAAGTCCTTCGAGGCCAAAGCGGTGGAGGGTGGCCAGAGCAAGTTCGCGGGCGGCACGGCCGTGACCGGCAAGCTGCAGCGGCAGTGCAACGTTCTCGGTGACATCGAGCCAGCGGATCAGGCTCTGGGATTGGAACACCATGCCGATCTTTTCGGACCTAGAAGTGGCGGGGCCTCCCAGGCCCGGCCAACTCACGCTACCCTGGGTTGGTTCGTCGAGACCGGCCATCAGGTGCAGCAAGGTCGACTTGCCGCTGCCGGACTTGCCGACCATGGCAATCCTGTCATTGCTACGGACCTGGCACGTAGCATGTTCAAGCGCGACAATGCGGGTGGTTCCATTGCTGAACACGCGCTGCGCATCGATGACGTCCACCAGCACCGGTTGTGAATGGATCAAGGCCGTATCCTTCCGTCATAAAGCGTGATCACGCGATTGGCCAACGTCGCCAGTGTTTCACTGTGGGTGGCCACGATCACGGCGACGCCATGGTCGGCCTCGTGCCTGAGTAGCGCGATAATGTCCCGCTCGGCTGCCGCATCGACCTCGGCGGTGGGCTCGTCGCAGATCAGCAATGACGGCATCGCCGCCAACGCCACCGCCAGCCCTGCGCGCGCCGACTCGCCGCCCGAAAGCTGTGAGGGCAGGGCGCTTCCTCGATTGGCGATCCCGAGGCGCTGCAGCAGTTTCACTCGTGATCCGTCGTCTGTGAGGCCGGCCAGAGCCTGTTGCAGGCGCATGTTGTCGGCGACCGACAGATGCTCGAAAAGGTTGCCGCTTTGCATCAGGAAGCCGATAGAGTGGGCACGCAGAACCGCCCGTTGCTGCTCGGTCCGCCGCGTCATGATCGCCCCGCGCAGAACGACGCTGCCACCATCGGGCTCGTCAAGACCTGCTATGCAGGCCAGCAGGGTTGACTTTCCACTGCCGGAGGGGCCCACAAGCGCGACAATTTCGCCGGCCTCGACGGTGAGATCGACGCCGCGCAAAGCGGCGGTCTCCTCGTCGCCGCTGTGGTAGAACCGGTAGAGCCCGGTCGCCGCAAGGACTGGTGTCACTTGAACGTCACCGAATTGGCCATCAAAAGCCACTGGTCGACGTTATCAGCGCCGGCAGGCGCAGCCATGTCGAGCGACACGACCGTGCCCGCATGGAACATGAGGTAGCGGACGCGATCCAGTCGGATCTGCTTTCCAGTCACCGCATTGGGCTCGGAGTTAGACTGGTATTCGATTCTTACGGCAGGGCCGCCCTTCAGCTTGACTGCGGAGACGTCACGGATCTTCGCCGCCCGTGCAGCAGCGTCGATAGCGGCGACCTCGGTTTTCTTTGCGCTTTCGACGGTTGGCGCTAAAGCAGCCGCTGTCGAAGTCACATCAATCAGGTTGTACTTGTCGGAGAATGTCGCTCCGCCGGCTATGTCATTGCGCGACCAGCCTTCGGGCACCTTCATGGAAAAACCACTTCCGGCATAGTCAATGAAAACCTGGCTGTCCGAGATGTCGCCCGGAGGGTTGTGTTCCGGCGCAACCGCATTTTCCGCGAAAGCGGGTGCCGAAAACGCGCTGAAGGCGAGCAGGGCGGCGACGAGGACAGGAAAGGATTTTGTGGCGGACATGGTGGGCTCCTTGATCATTTGGCTAAGATTCTGGAGCGCAGTCTGACCCGCTAGGCTTACCGGCGCCCGGCCCTGGACTTACAAATTGGTAAGAACATCTGGACCAAAGAAAAACGGCACCCGGTCTCCCGGGTGCCGTCTTCACTTGCGAAGGGACGAAGCTTAGTTCTGACCTTCCTCGCCCGAACCGTTCTCATCGCTCTCGCTTTCCTGGGCAGCCGCCATTTTGACGGTTCCTGACACGGCATCGACCGCCAGGTCCTGCTGGGACCCGTCCGCGGCGATGATTTCGACACGATAGAACGGGGCCATATTGCCTTCGCCGGCTGTGAAGTTAACGGCTGACGCCTTTCCTCCGGACTGCGCCTCAGCTGCCTGAATGGCCTGGACCGCCGACACCTTGGCGGACAGGAATGCCTGCCCTTCGCCAGCCTCCTGAGTGCCATCGGCACTCGCCGCCGACGCGGTCTCGATGTCGGCGACAGCGAGGCCTGCTGCGAAGAACGCAAGCATTATGATCATCTTGGTCATGGTGGTCTCCTTGTGTGCGGAGCAACTCGCTCCTCGACCTGCACACGGTGAACGGCGCACATGTCCGCGGCCTGTCCCCCACCATACGGTTTCGCAAGGTTGATGGCGGATCCGTCGTGTTCCCGACACAGAAAAGCCTCGACTTCCAAGCCCGGCGGCTGCGGTCAGGGCATGGGGTTGGGGAATCGCACCAGAACTTGCAATCCGGGCTCATTGTTTCGGAGCGAGATCGAAGCACCATGGAGGTCAGCGATGGCCATCACCAGACTGAGGCCTAGACCGCTGCCTGGCGTCGTCCGGCTGCTGTCCAGCCGATAGAGCCGCTGAAACACCTTCTCCTGCTCGCTGGCTGGTATGCCCGGGCCGCTGTCGCTGACGCCGGCGATCAAGCAGTCTTCCAACCGGTCGATCGACAGATCGATGACCGTGCCCGGTGGGCAATGCCGAATGGCGTTTTCCACCAGATTGGCAAACATTTGAATGAGCAGCTCGCGGTCGCCATGGATACGATGGCCCTGATCTCGAAGGGCAGTTGGTGCAAGCACCTGCCCGGCGTCCTCGGCCACGTCAGAGTAGATTTCCGCAATGGTGGCCATAACCTCCCCGAGATCCACCAGTTTGAAGCTGGCCTTACGCGAGCCGGCTTCAATCTGAGCGATGCGCAGCAGGGCCTCGAACGTGCCGTTGATCCGGCCGCACTCGTCCAGTGCTTCGGCAAGGCTGCCGGTCAGGTCTTTGCCTCCGGCTGCGGCTTCTGCAGCGTCCTCGAGGATGATTTGCAGTCTGCCCAGAGGGGTTTTGAGATCATGGGCGATGTTTTCGCTGACCTGCTTCATGCCGGCGACGAGACGGGACAAGCGATCGAGGGCGGCATTCACCTGCGCCGATACCTGGTCGATGTCATCACCCCGCCCGATCAGCGGAATACGAGTGTCCAGCTTGCCGTGGGAGACGTCGACCATGGTAGAGGCAATCAAGTCGAGGCGCCGCTGGACCCGGGTCGCCAACACCGCACCGCCGATGACCGCCAGACCCAAAACGATGAGCGTCGCCCAGCCGAAGCTCGCAGTCAGCAATGCCTCAAGCTCTTCAGTTTCCGAGAAACTGACTGCGACGCTCAGCGTGTTGCCGCCAACAATGCCGGAATAGACACGATAGCTGTCATCGTTCGGGATGCCGAGCGCCGGCCCGGCTGCAGTTGCATATCCTTCCGGGAGGGAAGGAGCCTTGAAACTTCCCGCCAGCTTGGCTCCCGTTGCATCGACGAGCGAGAAGAACCGGTCCTCGCCTTTGGCCAATGTGGCATGGCTGTCGACCGTGGCCACGAGATCTTCGAGGTCCGAACCGGAGTATGTGGCGGCCACCACCGAGTAGGTATCCTTCACAGTGGAATCGAGCCGCTCAGACAGATCGGCGCGGAGAACCTGGAAGACGATGAGACCGGCAATGACGAAGGCGACAACGAAGAGCAGCGAAAAGGCCAGCGCGAGCCGGAACGGCGTGCTGCGCAGCAGGCTAAAGGGGCGCATGGAGACTGTAGCCGGTGTTGCGGACCGTGTGCAGCAGTTGCACTTCGAACGGCTTGTCGATTTTGGCACGCAGGCGGCTGATCTGGGTTTCGACGACGCTGGTCTTGGGGTCGAAATGGAAATCCCAGACCCGCTCCAGCAGCATGGTACGGGTGATGACGCGGCCTTCGCCGCGCATCAGCACCTCCAGGAGAGCAAACTCGCGGGGCTGCAGATCAATGCTCTGGCCCTGGCGGGTCACTCTGCGCTTGACGAGATCTAATTCCAGGTCGGCGACACGCAGCATGGTTTTTTGTTCAAGTGCGTGCGGCCGGCGACCGAGTGCGTTGACCCGAGCCAAAAGCTCGGAAAAGGCAAACGGCTTGACCAGGTAGTCGTCGCCACCCGCCTCCAACCCGTTGACACGGTCATCGACACCACCAATGGAGGTAAGGAAAATCACCGGTGTCTTGATGCCGGCAGCCCGGGCCGCCTTGACCACCGAAAGACCATCGAGGCCCGGGGTCATGCGGTCGGCGATCATCACGTCATAGGGATCCCGCGTTACCGCGAAAAGGGCGTCACGGCCGTCCGTCAACACGTCGCAGACGTGGCCGGCCTCGCTCAAACCTCTGGCGATATAATCTGAGGTTTTTTGATCATCCTCGAGAAGCAGGATCCGCATTTGAATAGGTGCCCATAAGTTGATGTGTCGGCGTGGACCCAATGTCGCCGCCGCTCTCTGGATCATTTGGGATCGGAGATCGGCACCAGCATCCGCTGAAGCAGCCCGTCTTTCAACACAAATTGGTGGAACAGCGCCGCAGCCGCATGAATCCCAATGAGCACGATGAACACCGGCTTGGCCCAGGCATGGATGTCGCCCATCCAGTCCCAGACATAGAAGGCCAGCAAACCCGAGACCGGCACCGCCGCCAGCAGAGCGTAGAAGGCGACATGGGTGGCACGGAGGCAAGCTTCATCCAGCGCGGCGTCGTGACGTCGATAGGGGGTGCGCCATAGTACAGCCTGACGCCGAGGCGGACGATGACCAGCGCAAGCACCGCCATGCCCACCCAGTAATGAACGGAGCCGAGGGTTGCCTCGAGCGAGGTCAGCGGCCGACCCTCACCGACGGCATCGACATAGGCGGTCATGCTCTCCCCGAAGACCAATTGAACCAGGACCAGCACGGCAATCAGCCAGTGCAGTCCGATCTGGATGCCGCGGTATCCGTAGGCTTGGGTGTTCATGGTCGATCTTTCCGGAGGTTAAATGCAGGCGGTGTGAAGGGGACATGGGAGGGGCGCCGCAAACCTGCGACGCCCTGTAGCTGAGCGGACTTGCCTATTGGTCGGCCTGCACCTTGGGAGGATCGGCTTCGATGGCTCTGGCAAGGGTCATCAGAACTACCAGGCCTGCAATTGCAGACAGGAATATCAGGCTGGTATCGATTGTGCCAAAGCCAAGGCCACCGTACTCCGAGGGCTGCGACAGCAGATCTCCAAAAGACGCCCCTAACGGCCGGGTCAGAATATAGGCCAGCCAGAATGCCAGGATCGCATTCAACTTGAGAACGTAATGTGCGAAGGCGATGGCTGCGATGATGCCGCCGAACAGGATGCCGGTGGTCATGTAACCCAGCTCGAACTTCTCGGCGACCAGGTCACCTGCCGCCGTGCCAAGCGCGAAGGTGAACAGGATGGCAAGCCAGTAGAAGGCTTCCCGCCGGGTCGTCAGGATGCTGTGGATCGAGAGCGTCCGCTCGCTGGCGTACCAGACCGCGAAGGTCGCGGCCAAAGCGACTGTGAACAGGATGGTGGTGGTTTCGAGCCTCACGCCGAAATTGTCGACGAGATTGTCGGTGACCAGCGTGCCGACGATGCTGATGAGTACCACGGCCAGCCAGTAGGCCCAGGGCACATAGCGCTTCTGGGCAAACTGCAGCACGAGCGCCACCGCCAGCACCCCGGCCATGATCAACGAAGTGGCTGTAAGGCCGAGGCCAAGATTGACCGCCAGGTAGTCGGCCGCCGTTTCGCCCATGGTCACCGCCATGAGCTTGATCAGCCAGAAGCTTACATCAACCTCCGGTACGCGGTTGGCGCCTTCTGCCGGCTGGGAATGGGTAGGCGTCGTGAGCATGACCTTCTCCTTTCGACCGAAACCGTCCGGGGCTGCGGTCACTTGCCCATGACCGTCATGGCCTGGGCGAAGAAGCCGTCGGCGCGCTTGTCGTCGTCAGCGTTGCAGCGTTCGATACCCTTCGTCTCCAGGTCCGCAACCTGCGCTTTCTGCTCGGCGGTCAGCGTCGCGCTCGCTTCTGCCGCACGAACGTCTTTCAGCATTTCCTCGCACGGCACATTGGCTGCCGAAGCGGTGGCAAGCGAGGCGGCGAGGATGCCAGCGCCGGTAAACAGGGCGAGAATGGTCTTGGTCATGATGATCTCCTGAATTTGGCCGCGGACTGCGGTGATTGACGTGCCGGCATCGGTCAGCCAGCACCGTCACCATGACCGGCAAAGTTCGCATGCGCCTGTCCGGGTGCTTACAGTTTCGTAAGGTCAGGAGTTTCGGAACCTTACCGATCCGTATGCCCGCCGTGAGGTCGGGGTAATCCGCGGTCAGTATTGCCGTGTACGACAGTCCCTGCAGGACCGGGGGTCACTCTCTAGGCCATGAAAGGTGGTTGATGACCGAAGAGCCCTTCCTTCCGTCAAACGACAATAGCCATGAGCACCGGTTCCGGAGCCTTGGCTGGGCATCGCTCTTGGTGGCCAGCTTCTTGCTCAGCGTATTTGCAGTCCTGGCGATCGAGGTGGTCAAGGGAAATACCAACGCCTTTGACAGGGCGGTACTCCTGTCACTCAGATCGACCAGCAATCCATCTAACCCGATGGGACCTGCCTGGCTCGTGGAAATGGGTCGCGATGTGACTGCCCTCGGAAGCTTTGCGTTCCTGGCCTTCGTTTCCGCTGCAGTCGTGGGTTACCTCCTCATCGCCAAGCGGCGCGGCTACGCCCTTCTTGTCGCGATTGCGGTTATCGGCGGCGAAACGATCAGCACCATTCTCAAAAACGTTTTTGACCGGCCTCGGCCGGAAATCCCCCACGCAGCCCGCGTTTTCACTGCCAGCTTTCCAAGTGGCCACGCCATGCTGTCGGCTATTACCTTCCTGACGCTCGGCTCCCTTATGTCGCACGCAACGGATGACATCCGGCTGAAACGCTACTACCTGTCCATCGCGGTATTTCTTACCGTTGCCGTTGGCCTGAGCCGTCTTTATCTGGGCGTGCATTATCCGACAGACGTTCTCGCCGGGTGGTGCGTTGGCGGTGCCTGGGCGCTGCTCTGCTGGACTGGCGTCCAGTGGCTGAACGTCACCAGCGACATAAAGGACCCCGTCCGATGAACACCCTTCGGCCTCGCGATAACGTCGCCATTTCTCCCGCGACCGGCGCCCCATCCAAGCATCTGGACCAGCGCGGCCGCCTCAAACTGATCCAAATAGTCGTAGTTTTGGTGTGTGGCCTCATCTTGGTAAGCGAGCCGGTGGTCCCGAACACGTCGCTGGCACACGCGGCAATCGAGGGGATCGGGTTCACGTTCGTCCTGGCGTGTGTAGCCGGAAGGCTATGGAGCATTCTCTACATTGGTGGGCGCAAGAACGATGAACTGATCGACATTGGGCCGTTTTCCATGACTCGCAACCCGCTTTATCTCTTTTCGACGTTAGGAGCGGTTGGTGTGGGCCTCATGTTTGGATCGTTCGTCGTCGCGTTAACACTGGGGATCGGCGCATACCTCATCTTCCGCTCCACCGGCGACAAGGAGGCCAGACATCTACGCTCACTATTTGGAACGGCTCATGAGGCGTATGAGCTATCGACTCCGCGCTTCTGGCCTAATCCGTACCTCTACAAAGACCGGCCGCAGTGGCTGTTCACCCCATCAGCACTTCAGAAGACGTTTCGGGACGGGTTGTTCTTCCTGGCGATTTTCCCGGCCGTTGAACTGCTCGAGCTGCTGCAAGGTAACGGGGTGATGCCTGTTATTTTGAGGATCTACTGACGGTTGCAGGGCCAACGTCGGCGGCCGACCTGGCCGTTTGGCCATGGCAAGTGGTTTCCTGACTCACTAGGCGTGTCAGCACGCGCGTCTCATTGGGGTACCGCCATCACAGTGGCAGCCTAATCAAGGCGGCATTCCTGTCGGCCCGCAACGACGCCTTGGCCAACATCGCTATCATCGCGGCCGGGCTGGTGACGGCGTTTCTGTGGCAGTCGGCGTGGCCGGATCTGCTGGTCGGCTTAGGGATTGCAGCCTTGAATGCCGATGCAGCGCGCGAAGTGTGGCAAGCCGCGCGGGATGAACAGGCCATCCCGGACGTTGTGCCCTAGGTGAGCGGCGCAGTGATGACCGACGTGTCGACGTGGCCATTCCGCAAACCCTCGATGCCCGCGTATCCCATGTACATGGCAATCAGCAGCATCAACGCACCCGAGGCATAAGGTGCCCGACGTGCGAACGTGCTGAAGCCTGACCAGCGTTTTTGCACATGGCGTACGCTGATGGAGGCGAGAACGCCGGCAGAGACCATCGTCACCGCCAGACCTATGCTAAAGCACACGACCAGTACGGCGCCGAGCGACAATTGTTTGAGCTGGAGGCACAGCAGAAGAACGGTAATGGCCGCGGGGCACGGTATAAGCCCGCCTGTGAGGCCGAACATGATGATCTGCCACGTGGTCACGTTCTGGTCTTTAAACCGCTTGGAAATGTCGTTGGCATGGGCGCGGGCGTGGGCATCCATGTAGCCTTCATCGCCAACGTTCAAGCCTTCGTGGCTATGGCCATCTTCGGTAAACCGAACCTCGTAGTCGTGAGTGTGCCCGCCATGGCCCAGGCTGATTGCCGCTTTGAACTCGTGCGGTTCAGGGATCTCATCCACGCTTTCGAGATAACCGCCCTTATCGATGAAGCTGAAGGCTTGGCGCGCTCCCCCGTTGCGTTCGGTCACGAGAGACACATCCTTGGCCATCCAGCCGTGACCGGTTTCAAAGCGGATCCTGAAACTGGGCGGCACCCCGTCTTCGAACACTTCCAGCGCCATAACCCCGTGGCCGGTGTCGATTTTACGGATATCTTCGCCATGGGAATGGTCACGGTCGTGGGCCGCTTCCTCGTTGCTCTCCCTTCGCGTCCGCCAAAGCATCCACAGGGCAATACCGGCGACGATAACTGCCGAGGCTAGCTGGAAATAGGGTTCAGTGGTTTCCGCGTTCATGCCTTGGCCAAGGTACTAACCGCCCAGAGCGACCACCCATACGACCATTGTGCGAAATGGCGGCTGCGAGGCCAAGCAGTACAGCCTGGCCGACCGTGCCGCGCACGGCAATAATGAACGCCGCCATCATGGTTTTAGAGTGGCCGGGCTCGAGCCCGTGCAGGGCGCCGAGCAGGATCGCGGTCGGAATAAAAAGCCAGGCGTGGGAGGTGCCCTGCGCCAAAAGGTCGGTAAGTGAGGTCAAGAGGGTCTCATTTCATATAGGCTTTCACCACCTCGATAAGATCAGCGGCACCTTTGGCTCTGTTCGCGTCAACCTCGGTGTCGGGGTCGACGACATGGTGGCGGATATGGTCTTCCATCAGCTCGGCCGTCAGGCCATTGATGGCGCCGCGCATCGACGCGACGAGCATCAACACGTCGGTGCAGCCGATTTCTGCGACCAGGGCGCGCTCTACTGCTTCCGCCTGGCCTTTGATCCGGCGGATGCGTCCCAGCAGCTTGGTCTTGTTGGTGATGGTGTGTGACATGGGTTAATCCTTGTATAGGATAGGGGGGTACCCTATATTTTGTCCAGTACGAAAACTATCGAAAGATCCACCGATGCGAAAAGACGACCCTTGCATTCAAGTCTGCCAGTTCGATCGTCGGACTGGCTGGTGCGAGGGGTGCGGCCTAAGCATTCCGGAAATTCGGGGCTGGAAGAAGCTGACGCCATTCCGCCGTGGTGAGCTGATGCGCGACCTACCGCGCCGCGTCAAGCAGCTGCAGGCTTCGCCAGCCACCGGGAAATCCAAAATCGTCAAGGACCCGCATGAGCTACTCACGCATGATTGACGCCCGGATCCTGATCCGACTTAACATAATGATGATTATACGCACTAAGTCATTGATGTAGATAGATTTGTCCGTAATGCGGATTGTCCGTATTAAGCCTCGCGTGCGCGAGGAGTCGAACTAAACTCAATGTGAGACGTTGGGGGAGTAGGCCACAAATTTACCAGGAAGTTTTGAAAATGGGTTACGCTCGCTTTGCCGCAATGATTGCGACCTCAACCCTCGTCATGTTTGGCTTGATGTACCTAAACACCTACGCCACAGACCATGTGTGGTTTAGTCAGACGAGGGCATGGATGGCCTTGCTGATGGGCGCGGTAATGGCAGCCATCATGCTCGCGTTCATGCTGAAAATGTACGATAGCAAGCGAGCCAATCTGGCCATTTTTATCGGAAGCATTGTGGTTTTTGTAGGGTCGCTCTGGCTTGTCAGAAGTCAAGAGACGGTGAGCGATATCTCCTACATGAAAGCCATGATTCCTCATCATTCCATCGCAATCATGACCAGCGAACGCGCTCATATTCGAGACCCGCGCGTCAGAAAGCTGGCTGACGGCATCATCAAAGCACAAGTCAGAGAAATTAACGAAATGGAGCAACTGATTGCGGATATTGAAGCTCACCCCATAACTTCGAACGCTCCAGATCTTCCGGCGAACGTATCTAATTAGATTAGGTTGTCTATCCACATTTTTAATGGAATTGGTCGACTTGCACAAAAAGCATCTAATAGTTCCTCGGTTGCCGTACAAATTCCTCTGCGTTCGGACTGGTTGTCGGGAAAGAAGACCATCCCTGCCTGGATCGACTTCGGTTCGCTTTAATCCGGCCAGCTCTGGCCTCCACGACTCGTACTATGCTGTCGGTCTGCATCTGCAGTGAGGGATGCGGAACGCGCGACAGGCGGGGACCGTTGAATCAACCGCACCGGGCTATGCGTAGTGGCTCACATCGCCTGGATGGAGCGCCGAATAACGATGCCGATCTACGTACAGGCGGGCTTGTGGGGTCTTGTGGGCGGATCTGCCCTGCTGCTCGGCGCAGCAATCGCCTTCTTTGTGTCTCTTCCCCAGCGCCTGATCGCCGCCGTCATGGCAGCCGGCTCTGGCGTCCTCATCTCGGCCGTGGCCTTTGACCTGATGGATGAAGCTTACGCCCGCGGTGGCTTCGACTCGACCTCGGCGGGTTTTTTAGCCGGCGCAGCCGTTTATACGGCTGCCAACATCTATATTTCCCGACGCGGTGCCAAGCACAGAAAGCGCTCCGGCAGCAACCCCGATCACAGCCAGCAAGACGCATCCGAGGGCGGAGGGCTTGCCATTGCGGTAGGCGCCCTGCTGGACGGCATTCCGGAGTCCGTTGTGATAGGCGTGGGGCTGCTCAGCGGCACCGGTGTCTGCCTGGTCACGGTCGCGGCAGTTTTTCTGTCGAATGTGCCCGAAGGATTGTCTAGCGCAGCAGGAATGCGCAAAGCAGGTCGTTCCGCCGCCTACATCTTCGGGGTCTGGGGCCTCATTGCACTGGTGTCTGGGGTCGCGGCGCTAGTCGGAAATCTGACTCTGGCCGGAGCAAGCCCTGATTTGATCGCGGCCACGACGGCCGTTGCAGCCGGGGCGATCCTGGCCATGCTTGCCGACACTATGATCCCCGAAGCCTTCGCGGCGGAGCACGAGTATGCGGGACTGATCACCGTCGCCGGCTTTTTAGGCGCCTTCGTACTTTCCAAGCTCGGCGGCTAGCTTCGCGCGTCGCGGTCGCAACGCATCGCTAAACTTAATGACGATTATTCGAGCTAAGCTATTGATGCGAAATGGCTTTCAGTTCCATAAGATATGTTATGCGACTTCTGGTTGAACCGGCGAAACTTGTTCTCACACAGGATGTGGGCCGGCGCCATGCAGCAGTCAGATTCTGGGCTTCACAAACCGCTTCAAGCTCAAACCGGCCAACAAAATGTAAGGCGGCATGGCGAGCGAATAGTGACCACAGTTCAATTCCAAAATATTTGGCCTAGCTCCGGCGTTCTTCAGCCTTTGCATGAACCTCTCCGATAGCTCGGGCAACACCACTTTGTCTCTCTTCGCCAACACAACGTGAAGATCGAGATCAGGCCGTGCCAAATTATGTGCGTAATTCTCCAAGTTCAGTGGACCCCAGGCCCTTCTGAGATCGGTCAGCTCAATCTCCGGCTCAAGGCTATCACGTATCAATCGGGTCGCGCGACCCGTCCAAACCATATCCGCCAGACTCCCCGCCGTCAGAAATAGCGAGGCTTTTGACACGGCCGAGTCGTGCGCTGCGACCAAGCCCGCAACCCAGGAGCCTAAGCTCATACCGAGAACCGAAATCTCTCGATAGCCTTCGCTCTTCAACCAACGTATGAGTTTTCGCCCATCCCATACCGCCTGCCTTACAGATTGGATAGTTCGACCGAGATTAGGGCTAAGCATGTAATCGGCGTGCACGGAGCCGGAACGGCTGCGCTCGAAGTGATACGGCATAGCAATCTCGACAACCGTGATGCCCCGCTGCGACAAAAAGTTGGCAATCTGACGATTCCGGGCGCTTGCATTCCAATGGTGAAAAATCACCATCGCCTTATCGAATGACCCGCTTTCTGTGATTTTCGCCCAGACGACATTGTTTTCTTCGATTTCAGTAAAAAGGTCCGATGGAAATCTGAGCCACCCATCATCTCTTTCAAAACCCTGCTTGCTCTCAGTCGGCTCGTCGAAAAAAATGGGATCAGCCCCAACCTGGTCCGAAAGTGCGCAGAATTCTTCGATAGTCGATACCTTGCTCCCACCTGGAAAGGCGCGTTCCGCATCAAGGGCGAAATCCGTTGTTTTCTTCCCTTCCTCACCGCGTTGCGCGCGCCGCTCATCCCAACGATCAAGCCAATTATGATACACTCTTATTGTTTCCTAACTCACATGCTCGCCATCGCCCAAACCTTGGATCAAACAGGCCGTACACCGCGAGCAGAACTCCAACGCCCAGAAGAACCGAAAAGCCAGCAAATACATCGATAAGCAGGTAGCCCGCCACGAGTAGCGTTACGACCGCCGACATCCTCCACAAAGGCGTGCCAAACCCACGTTCGACACCTAAAAAGATGGAGCCACACAGAAACACAAAAATAGTCGAAATGACGACCAACAGACTACTGTAATAATTCACCTTACGAAATTTGATTTCGTTGCCTATATCATTAACGCTATCAAAAGGCGACAGCATATCGCTTGCCAACCACGCCACGATATTTTCGCCACGTGACGTTAGGTAAGCCGTTTGTAGCTTCATTACTATCGCAATCATCACTCCTAACAACGTGCATCTAAAGATCCCGCACAAGACCCTTAGGCTAACTTGGTTCAGCGTTTGTTGATCATCCCTCCTTGGCAAGGTGCGGACGGATTTACCGATTGTCCAACAATCCTGGACCACCGTATAAAGCAAGATTAAGCCAACGAAGAAAAGATAAAAACAGATGCTCATGTATAGGTAAGCGAGGCCCGTGAACACGAGCGCTACAGGCACCGATATTACCTCTGGCCGCACAATCGCTAGCGAGCCCCAATCCGTCGCATAGCTGCCGCCACCTTTTATCAATGGGATCAACAACACGCCCACCCATTGGAAAAGACCGGCGAACAGCACACAAATCAAAAAAACCGCCCAATATGAATAAGAAGTTGACGTGACGTTGCGTGCCCAGTCCTCATCGCTTCTAATCCGCCCGCCCTCCGTCACAAGCTTCAAGCGCCCTTCATTTTTCCAGAAGCTCAGTAGTTCGGTGACTAAGGCGAAAAAAAGCGGCAACAACACCATAAACACAAATGTCCAGTTTGCCGTCCAAAGAAAACCAACCTGTTTAACGACGCCATCCGCTCGGACATATGTCACGCTATGAATTCCGGTAATATACGACAGGAACCCAAGACCTGCGATACCTGAAAAAACCACCACCGGTAGATTTAGGGGGGACTCGTGACTAAAAAACGTCTCCGATTTCCTTGCCAAACTGACCCGTCGCCTTCGCCCCTTTGAGCCGGTATCCCGTGCCAACTCTGCCGGGGAATCTGTCTCGTCATCGAAGGTCGCGGTCAATGCTGTAACTGGACTCTCCTTCGCAATGCCGCTACCGGCTTTCCTCCATTCTTGCCTTTTGGATGACAACCGCGATTGCGCCGCAATAAGCTCGATCTGCCATTCGCTCGTTGCGGCCGGATCATCGCATCCAAAGACCCTCGCCAGCCAACGAATGTTAGCAGTGCTAATTCCCTTGTCGTTCTCCTGAAACCAAAGCTGCACCGTTCGCAGATCAACCCCAATCCGGTTGGAATCAATCTGTGAAATCGCCTCTGCAAGAAGCTCGGGCGTCCACGGGCCAGCAGGAAATCCATCCTTGGCCAACGGCCGACCCGCACCCGCTGCGGCTAATCGTTTGAATAATTCTTTGAAATTACTCCCGTCACCAGTTGGCGGCAGAAATAATTTTCCATTCTTAAACAATGCCATACAGGCTCTGGTTTCGTTTCGTTTCGCTCGTCTTCGTATCCTATCGTGCAGTCGTCCTTGATCAACGTTTTTATCAACTCAATTTTTGGCCGGCACCGGAGAGGATCGATCAAGATCCTGGTGTTGGACTGTCGGATGCATGCCGAATTTCAGATTGGACCGGCGTGTCGCCCACCTCGCGGAGTAGTCGTACGCGCAAACAATCGAGCGGAACCGGGGCGGAGACGGTAACATAGGAGAGGTTATCTATTGAAAAGGTTCTTCCAGAAGTTGATCGACATGTCGTCAGTGGCCCGAACCGAACAAATGCTGACGGAAGGGCTGGCCGAGCTGGTGCAGGAGTTTGGTTTCGACTGCTACGAATATGTCAACTTGCAGCCCGTCAGAACACATGCGGTATCGAATTATCCCCCGGAATGGCAAGCGCGATACCTCGCCCGGAATTACATCAAGGTTGACCCCATCGTCTCGATGGCCCAAGCACGGATGCAGGCGTTCGCCTGGGCGGCCGAGCGCCATCGTCAGTCAACAGACAAGCTGGTTCGGCGCTTCTATCGGGAAGCCGGGGATTTCGGCATCCGGTCCGGTGTCACCATCCCCATCCGCACTGCATTCGGACATATGTCGATGCTCACGCTCGCATCGCACGAGCCGACCCTCGCGCCTGGCAAGGATATAGACCAGATCGCGGCTATCACCGCGGTTGCGCAGCTTCATGCGAAGCTCGAACATCAGAATGTGGAACCGACGGCAACAGCTCAGGTAGATCTAAAAGCCAAGCAGGCGCTCTGTCTGAAATGGTCAGCTGAAGGAAAGACGATGAAGGATATCGCCGCGATCGAAAACATCTCTTTTGCGACAGTGACGTTTCATCTAAACAATGCGCGCAAGGCGCTCGACGTCGGAACGCTGCCCCACGCGACCGCACTGGCAACCAAACTCAAGCTGATCTGACCGGATAGCCTACCTCAGTCGCTGGGAACGGACGGAATGTAGCCGAGGACGTCGAGCAGGGTCGACACCACAGTCTGCTGGGCGTGCATGTCGATCATCGCCGTAATATAAGCGATATGGACCGATCGTGTCGCTTCGGCGGAGGGATCACCAGCCTCTAACGCATGCCATTCGTCTTGCCGTGCCTCTGCAACGTCACGAAGTCGCCGGTGAGCGTTGATCGCCTGGACTGCGATCTGTTCGAGTTCTGATTTAGGAAGGTTCTCAGTCAGGCCGACGACCGGCCTCAGGACGAGCTTGTGCTCTGGCTGCACATAGCCTTCTTCATCATCTGACATCGTTATCTCTACAAGAAGGCGTCTGCGGTGCGCCCCCGCCGACAGACATCCTTTGAACCCAAGCCGGGGGTTAGAAAACCGTGTCTACACGGTCCCCGTGACCTTTAATACCGAGGTACCTGGACATACGTCACAGGCCCCCGGCCGAAAGGTCAGAGGATCTGGTGCCGTCACGGCCGGCACCAACCGGTAGACATGGGGTTTCTAAGCCCCGGGACAGCGCGTACTGCCCTGGTGATTCTTGTAGAGAAAAGTTGGGCGAGTTTCCACCCGCTTCGAATGAAAGGCGCCCGGAGACTAGGGGGAGTGGTCGCCGATGCCGGAAAGGTCGATGCGGATGCCGGCCTTGTTCGGATCGCCTGGTTGGGTTTCGCGCTGCACGGAAACGCCGCCTGCTACCGCCCCTTCGGAGACATTCTCTGCCGATGACCCAGGCTCTTTCGATAGTTTGGGCGGCGCCTGCTTCGGCTCGGCAAGGCCCATCTCGCCGGGATCCGGTTCGCTGAACACGGCCCGACCTTCGAAGTATCCCGTCTTCCAGGCATGGATGGCATCGTCGAACGCCTCGTCCACCGCGCTGCCGTACCATTTTGTGACGATGCGATAGACCTTGCCGAACTGCGTTGTGCCCATGCGGATGTTGGCGCAGGAGTCGAGAAGGTCGGGATTTAATTCCGAGACGTCGGCAAGGCCTAACCCGGCCGGATATTGCGTGACGCCGACCCGCACGACGGCCTTGCCGACATGCTGGCGAATGAGCGCCAATGCTTCTTCCGGAGTGCGGGGCTTCGGCACGAGCACTATACGATCGCCAGCGCTAACGGTCACGGCAAGCGGATCGCTGGAGCCGGCCTCGGCGATGAACTTCTCGACGATGGCCGGTTTCAGACCGGGATCGGCGCATTGCTGGATAAGGACGGCGTCGATCATGGGCAACTCCCTGGTCAAAGGTTGAAGGCAGTCACAAGGGGTATGCCGAACAGCCGGGCCCAAGCCTCGGCGCTGGCTCTCTGGATGGCGACGATCGAGGTGCCGGCCGTCCACCAGCCATTGCCGGTGGCGACGATGACCTCGGGCGCGTGCAGCATCGACTGAAGGACCGGCCAAAGGATCAACTGCTCATAGCAGATCAGCGGCGCGATCCGCCGGCTGCCGAGCTCCACGATCGGATTGGCGAAGAAATGCGCCCGCGCACCCCAGCCCTGCCCCGTCCACGCGAGCCATGGCTGCCACATGGAGACCGGGACCGGCATGCGCTCCCGATAGAGAATATCTCCGCGTGTGGCGGAGATACCGATCATGACATTGTCGTAGCCTTGAGCGTCGACGATCGCGGAGCCGGCGATCACGGTAATGTCGACGCCGCGCAACGCGTCGCGCCAGAGCCGCTCGACGGTCGGAGTCCAGAAGCCAAGAGCGCTTTCGGGCAGCACGACGATGGTGGCGCCCTCGCCGGCCGCTCGCCTCACGGTGGAAATCAGGTCACGGTGTTGCTCCAGCCCGACGTTGCGACCGAGGCTTTGGCCGAGTTCGAGGTCGACGCCCCTCCAGCCATCCGGTAGGGATGGTCCCGTCCACGATGCGGCGGACCAGAGCCAAAACCCTCCCAAGGCAATTGCCGCGGCCGGCCACCATCTCGTCGCCATGGCGAGAAGACCGGCGGCGGCGGCGGCCAGGCCGAACCATCCCCATCCCGGAAACAGCACGCCGGCAGCCGTCAACGGATGCGCCCAGCCGACGATCCCGAACGGCGGCACCGCCATCAGGAATACAGCCAGCCCATACCGCGCCGCCCTCTTCCCTCCCGGCCGGCTCGTCCACAGAGCCGTATGCACGGCGACGAAGCCAAGCGACGCGGTAAACCAGAGCATCAGGCCCGGCCAGAGGTCGGAGGCGTAGAAGTTGACGACGCCTTGTGGAAGACCGCGCGAGGCGGCGAGGAAATAGCCTCCCGCCACCATTGCCGCGACGATCCGCGACGACGAAAGCACCCATAGAGCCGGGAATGCAAAGGCGAGCGGCAGGGTCTGCGGATTGCCGCTCCAGGCAATACCGCCAACCAGCGCGGCGACCACCGTCAGCATTACAGCTCGCACAGTGTCAGGGATCGAAGGTGAGGACCGGGCGGGCACGGCCGAGGAGGCCGGCTCCGGGGATCGGCCCGAAATATCGTGAGTCATAGGAACCCGCAAAATCGGAGTGAAGAAAGAGGTGCGCCGGTGGAACGATCCCGCCAGCGAAGGGAGCCAGCGCCCTGCCCTTTGCGTCGGCGGCATGCAGCCGCGAATGCGCGAGCAGCCGGCCGTCGATCGCGACGCTGGCGCCGATGTCGACACGCTGCCCTTCGATCGCCGCGACTGTCTTGATGAGCGGACTTAGCCAGCCCGGGCAGAGGCCACGCCGGAAATAGCCGCGCTCGCGGGCCAACCTGAATGGCGGTGTGTCCGGAGGGCAGATGAAGACGAGTTCGCCGACAGCGGCTGCGCGATTAAGCGCCTCGATGCGCCAAAGACCGAGCGGGTAGCTCGGCGTCAGATTGAGCCGGATGCCACCAAGCCAACCCATGCCGATCAGCGTGGTGACGGTCATTGCCGAAATAGTGATCAGGGTGATGGCGCGACGACGGCTCACTGCTTGAGGACCGGGGTCTGGCGCTGCGACAGGCGAAGATTCTCCGTCTGCTTCAGGGTCTCCACCGAGCGTTCATGCGCGGCGATCTGCTGGGCTGCGCGCATGAACGGCCAGGCTTCCGCGAGCTTCTGGCGCTCGCCTGGCGCCATGCCATCCGCCGCCCTCTCGAACAGCTTGCCGGATGGTTCGCGCGCCGCATTGGTGAGCAGCGTCCGCTCGCCGAGCCGCTCCGTGATCGCCTTGTTGAAGCCGTCGACCTCGGCCTTCGCCATCCTGTCGGCAAGCGCATAGCCGAGCGCAGCAGGGAGGTCGTTACGATCGATCGCATCGCGCACGCGCTCCAGCACCTGGATAGTCGCAGGCGACAATGCGGGTATGTCGATCGAGACGCGGCGGCGCAGCGTCTGTTCGTCGGCCTCCATCTTCTGCACTGCTGCCTGGCGCAGCCGCAGATAGCGCTCGATGTCGCGCTTCAGCGCCGGCGTATTAACCTCCGCGATGCGCCTGTCCTCGCGATCGGCCTTGCCGGCGAGAAGCCCGACCCTTCCCTTGAGCGGACCGATGGTCGCCGGTTCATTGACCAGGCGCTCAAGCGTTGTCCTGGCTGTCGACGGATCGGTGAGGACCGCATCGAAGTTCATTGCGCGGAACGCCGTCTCGGGATCGGCGAAGACGAAACGGAAGCGCGTCGAGACCTCCTCCCACTGCTTCGCAACAGTCGGATCGGCAAGCAGCTTTTCCTCAACTGTATCCTGGACCGAAGTCGGGAACTGGGTGACGCCCTTCACCATCGGCGCGGACTCCTTCAGAGTTTGGGTTTGACGTGTGTCGAGAAGGCCGAGGCGCTCGCCCAATCCCCTCAGGCGCAGCCCCAGGTCTGCGAGGCGCTGCTTCTGCCGGAGCGTCCAGTCCACTCGATCTCGGACCAGCGTGCGGGCGACGCGGGCGATGTGCAGGCCGCGGTTCTCGGCGAAGCGGAGAGCCTGGCGGTAGAGCGTGCCTCGTTCATAGTCGAGCGTCGTTTCCTTGACGTTGCGCCGCGACAGGATCTCGACGAGTCCACCATTCATGCCAAACGAACGGCGTCCGTAGTAGAGCGCCATATCCTCGCGGTGACGCGTCAGCGCGACATAGGTCAGGTGACGATCCAGAGACAGGGACGCCAGCACCTTCACCCGATCGACGGTCGATCCTTGAGACTTGTGGATGGTGGTGGCGTAGCCGTGATCGAGGTTGCGGTAGAATTTCTGATCGACCGAAACGCGATGGCGCTGATCGCCTTCGCCCATCTCGGCGACAATCCGGTTCGGCGCGGCTTCAATGACCTTGGCGATCATGCCGTTCTTCACGCCGAGGGCGCCGTCGTTCTTCAGGAAGACGATCTGGTCGCCGGCGTCGAAACAACGCATGCCGTCCTCCGTCCGGAAGGCATGGCCCTCTCCGACGATGCCGCGCTCGACCAGCTTCTCGCGCGCCATCGTGTTGAGCAGGCGCACGTCGCGCCGCAGATGGGCAAGGATCAGCGTCGACTTCGTGGCATCGTAGTCGCCGTTCCAGTCGGCAATCAGGTTGTCGATGGCCTGCGCCTTCAGGTCCGATCCCATCACCTTGCGGCGGCCCCGATAGGCGGAGATCGCCTGGTCGACGCGGCCGCGCGCGAGATCGAGCGATGCCTTCCGCATCCAGTCCTCGCGCTGGCGGTAGATCGTTTCCAGTTCGGCATAGCCGATGCGCTCGACGATCGCCCGGAACGCCGCTCCTGCCTCGATCGGCTGGAGCTGCTCGGGATCTCCGATCAGGACCAGTTTGGCGCCGGCCCGCAGGGCCGCCTCGACGAACAGCGCCATCTGTTTCGAGGCGACCATGCCGGCCTCGTCGAGGACGAACACGGTCTTTCCATCGAGGGCGTCCCGGCCCTCCTTCCAGCGCAGTTCCCACGACGCCAGCGTGCGGCTGGCGATGCCGGCTTCTTTCTCAAGGCCCTCAGCCGCCTTTCCGGCGAGCGCGCCGCCGACCACCCGATAGCCGGCCGATTCCCACGCCTCGCGCGCGGCCTTCATCATCGTTGTCTTACCTGCGCCGGCACGTCCGACGATTGCTGCTATGCGGGCGGCGTCCGCCACATGCTCTATGGCGACACGCTGCTCCTGCGACAGACGCTCATGCCGGGCAAAGGTCGCGTCCAGCACCTTCTGCCGGACGCCGTGGCTCGTGCGCTGCGAAAGCCAGATCGCGCGCTTCGCCATTTCGGCTTCGATGCGGATCAGTTCCCGCGTCGTGTAGCGGGCGCGCACCCTCTCCCCGGTTGCGAAATCGACACTTTCCCGTTCGATCCGCAACAGATCCGGGCTCTGCAGAATGCGCGTCATCAGATGCTGGAAGGTTCCGGCATCGTCGACATAGCGATGCAGGACCTTGGCGATATCTTGGCTTTCGAAGACGCTCCTTTCCGACGATAGGAGGTCGAGAACGATCTCGGGACGGCGCAATATCCTGCGGGCGTTTTCCTGCCGCTGCGCCTCGAACTGCTCGACCCGGTCGAGCGAGGGCGTCCATCCCTGCCGTAAGCCCTTCCGCTGGATCGCTTTGGCGCCAACGCCGATATGGACGGTCGGGACAAGATCGATGCCGCGCTCGCCGTAGGAGCGGCCATCGATGCGGATTTCCAGGCCGCCGAGAGCGAGATGCTGGTTCTGCAGGTCGAGCCAGCGGTTGCGTTGCTTGAGGAACTCCTCCTTCTCGCCGGCCCAGAGGCGATACTGGATCTTGCCCGATTTCGTGCGAACCGGCTGACCATCCTCGCCAAGTACGGCGACTTTCTTGGCGCCGAAGCCAATCTCGTTGAGCGGGCGCAGCGTTGTCATCAGGTGGACATGCGGATTGCCGGGTTCGTCGTGATAGACCCAGTCGGCGACCTGTCCGCGCGCCAGGACCTGCTCGAACACGAACTGCCGCATCAGCGCGATGTTCTGCTCCTTGGTGAGTTCGACCGGCAACGCGACGATGAACTCCTTCGCGAACTGGGCATCTCCGCGCTTCTCGAATGCCTCGACCCTGTTCCAGAAGGCTTCGACCACACCGGCCACCGAACGATCGGCAATCAGCTTGCGCGCCCAGTCCGGAGCGTCGGCCGGCAGCAGGAATTCCTCATGGGCGAGGTTGCGCTTGTTGGAATAGTCGACAGTGCGCGCCTCCATCTCGTAGGTCATCTTCGCGCAATGCCGGTACGCGGCCGACAGCACGGCGCTGCGGCCATTGCCGCGTCCGATGAGCTGGGGCGTGAAGTGCGTGATCGCCACGGTGACGACGGCTCCCGACATGAACGAACATGGTGTTCGTCGGGATTGGACCGGCCCAGCCGGGCCCGGAGGAGAACGTCGCGTCAGCGACGTATTACTGCGCCCTTGGATCCATTCCTTCGGAACGGCGGGATGATCTCAAGCGGCGTCGGCTCTGCCGACTAGCTTTTTTACTAGTCGCCCATGGCACGCATCCGGGGAATTCTGGACGAGCTCCAGAACGACCCGATGCGAAAGGCCCAACCGGAATGAAGAAACCATCGTCGAAGATCAGGGAAGAGATCGTAAAACTGCAGGATCAACTCAGGCAGGCCGAAACGCGCGAAGCCGAGCGGATCGGACGCATCGCCCTGAAGGCAGGTTTCGGGGAGATCGAGGTCGAGGAAACGGCGCTGCTGGCGGCGTTCGAGGAACTCACAGCGCGGTTTCGCGATCGCGACGAAAAGGCATCCGGAAAGAGAGGGAACGCCGGCAGGAAGGGCGGCGCGGTCGGGGCCGCGGTGGTCGGGGTTGGCGCGGCTGCGAGCGGCGATAGCGAGGCTTGAGCGGATGCGCCGGTCGACATCCTCGGAGGCCAGAAAGAAAGATACGCGCGAGAAGATCGCGCTCGGCGGCCTGATCGTGAAGGCGGGCCTGCGCTACGAGAAGCGCGCGCTGTTGGTCGGCCTTCTGATCGACGCTGGCTCGCGCATTCGGGACGACGAAGCAGAGCGCGCGCGGCTAACGGCGATCGGCACGGAAGCCTTCGGCAATGACAGCGAATAAGCTCCTGCTCGCCGGTTCTGCCGCCACGCTGATGCTCGGCGCCTGCATCGGGATTTCAGGCGTCGAGACCTGTCTTGCGGGGTTCGGAAAATCGGATGCGGCGCGTCTGATGCTCGGCCGGACGGGCATCGCCCTGCCCTATACAGCGGCAGCCGTCATCGGCGTGATCTTCCTCTTCGCATCAGTGGGAGCGAGCGCGATCCGCGCCGCCGGATGGGGCGTCGCCGCCGGCGCAGCGGGCGTGATCGCAATAGCGGTCGCACGCGAAGCGGGGCGGCTGTCGGCACTGGCCGACCGCGTGCCAGTGGGCAAGACGATCCTGTCCTATGCCGATCCCGCGACAACGGTCGGGGCGACATTCGCGATGATTTGCTGCGTGTTCGCGCTGCGCGTCGCGATACGGGGAAACGCCGCCTTTGCCGTCGCTGCGCCTCGCCGTATCCGCGGAAAACGCGCTGTGCATGGCGAGGCCGACTGGATGTCCATGCCGGCGGCGGCGCGGTTGTTCCCAGACAGCGCCGGGATCGTCATCGGTGAACGCCATCGCGTCGATCGCGACGGCGTGGCGGCGCAATCGTTCCGCACTGAGGCGCGAGAAACATGGGGGGCCGGTGGGCGATCTCCCCTCCTCTGCTTCGATGGCTCATTCGGCTCGTCGCACGGCGTCGTCTTCGCAGGCTCGGGTGGTTTCAAGACCACTTCCATCACAGTGCCGACGGCGCTCAAATGGGGCGGCAGCCTCGTCGTGCTCGATCCGTCGAGCGAGGTCGCGCCGATGGTCATCGACCATCGGCGACGTGCGGGGCGCAATGTCTTTCTGCTCGATCCGGGAAACGCGGCGATCGGCTTTAACGCGCTCGACTGGATCGGTCGGTTCGGCAGCACGAAGGAGGAGGACATTGTCGCGGTTGCCACGTGGATCATTACCGACAATCCGCGCCAAGCTTCAGCCCGCGACGACTTCTTCCGCGCCTCAGCGCTTCAGCTCCTGACCGTGCTGATTGCTGACGTCTGCCTGTCAGGTCATACGGAAGAAAAGGACCAGACGCTTCGGCGGGTTCGGTCGAACTTGTCCGAGCCGGAACCTAAGCTGCGGGAGCGTTTGACGGCAATCCACGACCAGTCGGAATCCGCATTCGTGAAGGAGAATGTCGCTCCGTTCATTGCGATGACCCCCGAAACATTCAGCGGCGTTTACGCCAATGCCGTCAAGGAGACCCACTGGCTCTCCTATTCGAACTATGCTGCATTGGTCTCAGGATCGAGCTTCACAACGGACGAACTCGCGGCCGGCGAGACCGATATCTTCATCGCGCTCGACCTGAAGGTGCTGGAGACCCATCCGGGTCTCGCCCGCGTCATCATCGGCGCGCTGATGAACGCTATCTATAATCGCAACGGCGACGTGAAGGGCCGCACGCTGTTCCTGCTGGACGAAGTTGCGAGGCTGGGCTTCCTGCGCGTCCTCGAAACCGCACGCGATGCCGGGCGCAAGTACGGCATCACCATGATGCTGCTCTACCAGTCGATCGGGCAGATGCGCGAGGCCTATGGCGGCCGTGACGCCACGTCGAAATGGTTCGAGAGCGCGTCATGGGTTTCCTTCGCCGCGATCAACGATCCGGAGACGGCGGATTACATCTCGAAGCGTTGCGGCGACACGACGGTCGAGGTCGACCAGACCAGCCGCTCGTCGCAAATGTCGGGCTCGTCGCGCACACGCTCCAAGCAGCTCACACGCCGACCGCTGATTCTGCCGCATGAGGTGATGCAGATGCGGGCCGACGAACAGATTGTCTTCACCGCCGGCAATCCACCGCTGCGCTGCGGCCGCGCCATCTGGTTCCGACGCGCTGACATGAAGGTCTGCGTCGGCGAGAACCGCTTCCACCGAAAGGAGACCGAGGCATGATTGTCACCTGGCGTCCAGCCGGCTGGGTGAGCGAGTGGCACCCCTCGTGATGAGGCGGCCGGTCGATCCGAACGGTCTCATCCCGCGAGAGGATCGTCACCGGCAGGCGGAGACCGCTTGCGGGCTCCGTGAGCGAAGCGAATAGAGCCGTCCGCCGCAGGCGGCTCGCCCAAACCCTTCTGCTTTATTCGGTGCCGGAGCGGGTCTGATCGGTGACATTCGAATGATCCTGGCAAACGGGATTCAAGCATGAGGTGGTAGTTTCGCCATGACCGAACGGGAGACAGGACCGGACTTGAGCAACGTCGTCAGATACAAAAGCCGTTCGCCGAGGCGCTTAAGCACAAGGTTGTCATCGTTCGGAAGTTCGAGACGAGGTGTGTCGGCGCGGCAATCGGCGCCGCTCCTGCGTTCCTTCGCAATTGTGGCCGTCATCTCCGCTGGAACGTTGGGCGCGTTTCATCTTCAGGACACGGGCCGCCTCGACAGTATGCTGACGTCGTTCACGGGTTCCGCTGCAAACACGCTGTCGGCGTCATTCTCGATCTGTGGTGCCGGAGCGCGAACCAATTGCGTCGTTGACGGCGACACCTTCTGGCATCAGGGCGAAAAGGTCAGGATCGCCGATATCGATACGCCGGAACTCAGCCCGCCGCGCTGCGCGAGCGAGAAGCAGCTCGGCGAGGCCGCAAAGCGCCGGCTGCACGCCCTGCTCAATGCCGGCCGCTTCTCGCTCGTCGCCGGCTGGCGCGACGAAGACCGGTATGGACGCAAGCTCCGCACCGTCACGCGCCAGGGCCGCTCGATCGGCGACGTACTGGTCTCGGAAGGGCTTGCCCGACGGTGGGACGGATCGCGGCATTCCTGGTGCGACTAATGCATCAGCAGCGTGAATCGGTCGGCCCTGATCGATTCACCAAAGTCGTTGGACGTCGCTTCCGGAGGAAGCGAGAATCCGTCCATGCCGAAACCCGAGCCAGGACCGCTTCATCTTCGCCGTATCGATGACGCCCGCAACATGCGGCGCTTCTACGTGCTGTCCATTCAGCCGACCTTGTTCGGCGGCGCTTCCTTGATCCGCAACTGGGGCCGGATCGGCACGAATGGCCAGGCGATGATGCAGACCTTCGACGATAGTGCGACGGCGGACGAAGCATTCGGGCGGCTAGAGAACAGCAAGCGCAGGCGCGGATACCTGGCGCCGTAGCGCAGGTGAACGCCGACAATGCTCCCGCAACATGCAGTGAGTCGAGCTACAAAGAGGGCGTACGCCCATCCGCCAACGTGATCGCCTCGTCGCATTAGCGGAATGTCGTATCGTCGGACATGAAACTGTAGCCGCCGTTCCAGACGTCGCCGAGATGGGCCCAGGTTCCGTCCGGCCAAATGGCGATATCGTCGCGGTGGAGGGCTCGCGCTGCCGCGGTTCCGGTAGTGGTCATGTCAGGTTCCTTCGGTTGTGGCTGTTCGCCGCCAATGAAGCTGAAGGCTCCGCCTTGCGGCGGAGCCCTCTTGCGGGAGCTTTAGTCCCGGTTCGGCCTGGACCAGATCAGCTGCAGGCCCTCCTCGCCTTCAACCTCGATCAGGGTGGCATAGATCGGGGCGGGGAAGCTCGGATCGTCCAGCTTGACCGAGAGGTAGTCGCGCTCCGTCTCCTTCGAGGTTTTCTGCCAGGCGGCGCCAAAGTCGACACTGCCTGCGAGGATGCGGAAGTCAGGCCCTTTTTCGCTGGTGCGCTCGATGCGGGCGATCTTGGCCTTGACGTTGAGGTTGAGGGTCTTGATGACGCCGACGAAGCCGTTGCTGGTGGAGGTGAAGGTGCCGATGGTAGCCATTGTCTCATTCCTTTGTTTCTCGGGCCGCGCCCATCGCGACCTCGATAGCGGTCGACAGACCGGAGGCGATCGACCCGCACCCGAAGGGCCGGAATGAAATGGAGGGCGGCCGAAAGCGGCTTTCTTGCCTCGCGAGGAATGGCGGCGGAGCCGGCAGGGGAAGAAAGTCGCGAAGGCCGTTGCGGGGATAAGAGCGAGACCGAGCGCAGCGAGATCGGCATTCGGTCAGACCAGCCATATCGAGGACGCAGGTGGGTGTGCCCGTCGCGAAAACACCCGGAATGAAGACAGGCGACCGGCCATCGGCCTCGCCATCCAACCAGGTGACGGCAGCGCGCATCCAGCCCCGGCTCGTGACAAGGCCGTCAGCCGCAGGACTCACGTACAACCGGGAAAGGGCCGTTCGGTGTTCAACTTCACCGGTCGAAACATGGTGCCGCTGCGCAAACCGATGCAGGCGAGACGCGCCACCCCGTCACGTGGACTTAATCCGGCTGTTCGACGCCGCCTCCGCCGCGCATCGTCGGTGAATTCCGCGACCGCAGCGATCTGGCCCCGACCAATTTGACAGACCGCCGAGTGCCTCGCCGCGAGGTGGGGCCTTCAGCGTCCGATCCCGAACGGACCGCCAGCACGGGAACCCGTCATGAAGACGGTGATCGGCTGCGCCGCGACGGATCGTGCGAGTGAATGCCTGAATCGAGGCTCAGCGTTCGCCGCGCGAGGCATCGAGGAGGCTGTCAAGGATATTCCCGGCCGAAACGATATGGACCGGGAAGGGCAAGACGTTCGGTGACATGAGCCAGCGCAGAGCGCGTAGACCGATGCCGGTTCCCAGCCGGTGTCAGCGAAGATGGCGCAGTCGGGCATCGGCCCGACGACGCCATGGGCAGTCATCAGCGCCAGCGTTGTGGATTGCACGCCGGCGCCAAGTCTGAGCACGCGCAGGCGGATCGGGAATGGCGTTGCGCCATCCCCTGTTGCGATCGGAGCGTGGAACATCAGGCCGCCTCCGCGATCGTCGCGGCGTGCGGCTGAAGGCCGTGCAGATAGGTCACGGCGCGCTGTGCGTGGGCGGCCGCCGAGAAGATCGCCCGCTTGTCAGATTTCAGGAGGGTCAGCCAGGAGGCGAGGTAGCTCGCATGATCGGACCGTGGCTCCAGCTCCGGCGCGATGCCGAGATCGGCGCAGAGGAAGCAACTGCCGAGTTCGGCGACGCATTCCTCCCGCGCCCTCTCCGTGCGATCCTTCGCATAGCGGCTGAGATCGCGCCCGACTCGTCGGGAGTCCGCCGTCCAATGCACCGTTTCATGGCTGAGCACCGCAACGTAAGAGGCGGCGTCGCGAAAACTCTCGAAGGGCGGCATCTGGATCGTATCGATCGAGGGCGAGTAGAAGGCCGCCGATCCGCCATGCCGGATGACGGCCCCGGTGCTGGCGAAGAAGCGGTCGGCATGCTCGATGCGCTCGACAGGGTCGACTACCGCCTGCGGCCGAACGTGGAAACGATCGGGCAGGCCGTCGACCTGCTCGGTATTGAAGACGGTGTAGGTCTTCAAGAACGGGATATCCCGCTCGACCTCGCCGCCACGGCCGTCGCTCTCGGTCTTGGTGAAGCGGCTGGCATAGACGACGAGGCTTCCGGTTTCGCCCTTGCGGACATGGCCGCCAAGTTCGCCGTCGGGTAGCAGGGCAGCGTTACCGCTGCCCTGCCCCCTCAGAACCGTGCTTGCGAGTTTCCCCGCACACGGCTCAAGCAAACCGCTTGCGATCCCGTTCACTCCTCTCGGCCGCAAGGGCTTGGAGATGGCAATAGAGGTGCATGAGACGCTGATTATCGAGTGTACGTTTTCCACCAAGGCGAGGTGCCGTGATATGGTGGACGCACAGGGTCTCGTCGTTGTGCAGGGTCTCGCCGCAGCGGAAGCAAACGCCTCCTTGTTCCTTGGCAAGAACCTGATGCCGACCGGAAAGCTCGGCATGTCGACGCGAACGCCGCCATTTCCAGTAGTCTTGGAGGGCAGGATCATCTGGCGATGAGCCCCCTTTGACAAGGATATGACGAACGATCGGAGTCCACGCAAACTTGATGAGACGTCCACGATCTCCGGCAGCATCGCCAAAGACCCAGTAGTCCATCCTTTTGGGGTGCAATTTGCCCCAATATTTGCGCTTGACCCAGTACCACGGCTTCTTCGGATGTGTCTTCCGCGCCCAGCGAACCTCCTTGCCGAAGATCCAGCTATCAAGCTGGGCGAACAGCCGTTTCGATACAACGCTCCGATAGTAGTTGCTCCAGCCACGTATGATCGGGTTCAGTCGAGTGAGGACGGTGACAATGTTCTGACCGTCCAGCCCTCGCCATTCCCGTACCATCCGGGCTTTCAGCGACTTCACCGATTTCCGAGAGGGCTTGATCAACAATTTCCAACCCCATCGGGTTTCCGGAGCCCGATATTGGCGTATGTTGAAGCCGAGGAAGTCGAAGCCATCGAATAGATGCACTATCCGTGTTTTCTCGTCCGAGAGGACAAGGCCCCGCGCTGCCAGCCAGGCGGATAGCTCCACCCGCGCCTGACGAGCATCTTCCTCGCTATCGCAGAAGACGACAAAATCGTCCGCATAGCGAATCAAGCATCGCTTGCCGACATTGTCGCCACGGGTGATGTATTTCACACCAACCGCAGCTTCCATGCCGTGCAGGGCGATATTGGCGAGCAGAGGACTGATCACGCCACCTTGCGGCGTACCGCTGTCGGTGTCGTGGAAGACCCCGCGCTCCATGTACCCCGCTTTCAGCCACTGACGGATGAGTTCCTTTGCCGGGAACCCGTCAACGGCGTTGAGCAGGAATTCATGGTCGATATTATCGAACGCCCCTTTGATGTCGGCATCGAGAACCCATTTCCGTCGCCGCACTGGGGCGGCCACATTATAGATTCTCGCTATGGCATCGTGGCACCCCCGTCCCGGCCTAAACCCATAGCTGCAAGGCTCAAAGCGAGCCTCCCAGAAGGGTTCAAGCGCGTTCTTCACCCGTGCCTGCAAAGCTCGGTCACGGATGGTGGGGATTCCAAGGGGACGCAGCTTTCCGCCTACCTTCGGAATATACACCCTACGCGCTGGCGCTGCTCGCCACGGCTGTGCCGACATGAGGTCGTCGGTCAGTTCGTTGCGCTCCGCGACGGTCGTCGTGACGATCCCGTCTACGCCAGCAGTGTACTTTCCCTTGTTCTCCTGAGTGACCTGTCGCACGCTTTTCAGTGTGTTCGAGTAACTCCGAAGCATCAGGTTCTGTAAAGAACGCACCTTTGCAAGGTTGTTCTCACGGGACGCCCGGAAGATACGCTGTCTCAGATTGCGAACGCGCCGATTGACCTGCCGCCAGTTGACAGCATTCCAGTCGGTTTGTCCCTTGGTTCCGTTTGCAGAATAATTCCGCACCAAACTTTTCCCTCGGCTAGCAATCGTCACAACGTCTTCGGGCGGTTCACCAGACCCGCGTCAGCAGCCTTTCAGCTTGGGCATTGCCCTATCCGGCGGGTTATGGATTTCCCCGATCTTTCGATCTGCCGGCATTCGCTTCTTGGGTCTTCCTGTTCCCGCTGGGCATTCGGCTTCCCTTACGGTCCGCCTACCGGCGTAGAGGCCGGTTCCCATCGGGGTTTCCGTGTTCCACATGAAGGAGATGCGGTCGGGGCGGGCGCTCTCCGTACGCCGGGGCGCGGTGTTCGCGGTGGGGCCAGACTCACCCCAGTTCGCATATGCCCAGCTCGGCCGTGTCAGCCAACGATTACGGCCTTACTACCTCACGACGCGGTTCAATGAGAATTCACTCGCGTTCGCCCTTCCGACCTTCGCCTCGCCCGACGAAATGCGCTGGCTGCATTTCCATCTTGGGCTTTCATTCCCGCTTCACACCGCGCCGTTACCGGCACCGCATGGGGAAAGCGGCGACAGAGTTGAACACTACTCATGGACCCATCGGTCACTCCTTTCATGCGACTTTCACGTCGCACCGCCTGCTTGAACGTCATCCACACCGGCGAGGCGAAGCCACGCGCGACCGCCTCCGACCATAGGAGGATGACGTTCATGCCCGAATAGGGTTCGCCATTGTGGCGAAGCGGCCGGGTTATGCGCCCGGCTGTGTTTGCCACGCTCCAGGGACGCATCCATGGCCGGACGCCCTTTTCGAGATCGGCAACGATCCGATCGGTGATCCTCGCGTAGATATCGACGCGCGGCTTCTCTTCTTTCCTGTTCATTTTCCTGAACCTCCGTTTTGGAGGCCGCGCCGATCGCGGCCCCGTCACGGGGTCCGGCGGCCGGGGCTACAGGCGAGACCGCGCACCGGGAGGCACGCGACCGCAGGGCGAGAGACGACAGGCCGGAACGAAGTGGAGGACGGCGAAGCCGTTGCGCTGTCCGCCGACCCCGGCAGGACCGCCATCCGGGACGGGGCGCGCTCGGCGTGCCCTGTTCTTTCTCGGCCTTTTCATATTCTGCGATCGCTGTTGCCTTTGACGGGACATGCGAACAGTCCGGTCCCGCGAGGGACCGGCCTGTTCTGTGAGTCGAAGATAAAATCGGCGGGGCCGGAGCCCCGCCGGGATGGCTAGCCGAGGGCCGCCATCTGGAGGTCGGCCGCCTGGCGGCCGACGGTCTCGCCGGCGTTCTCGACCGGGCGCTCGAAGGGCTTCCAGGTCTCGCCGACGATATGCTCGTAGGAGGCGACGGCGGCCTCGGCCGCCATGCGCAGCGCGTGGGCCTGGAGCGCCATGTCGGCGGCGAACTCGCGCTTTCTCTGCGCCTGGCTGTCGAACCCGACCGGCCCGTCACGATCTTCGTCTCGGGCGTCGTTGGCGAGCTTGGCCGTGGCGTCCCGCGCCTCGGAGACCGACCTGCTGTAGAATTGCCCTGCGCCGTGGGCGGAGCCGACATAGGAGCCGACGATGCGCTGCAGGTGGATCTGCATGGCCCGGTCGCTCAGGCCTTCGCGGAGCGAGTCGGCTGTCTCGTTGAAGAGCCGCTCATGCAAGCTGCGGATGCCGTCGCTGTCGAGGACGGGAAGTCCAAAACTCTCCGAGATGAGGGCGGCCTGATTGCTGTCGGGGCAGGAGAGGCGAACCATTTCGATCGTGGAGCCTTTGCGCAGCTGGACGACGCGGGCGGTCTGCCGGGGGCGGGTGGTCTTGGTCATTGGAGAAGTCCTTCCTTCGGTTGCGTCCCTCGGGATCGAGCCGGCCCTTGCCGGTCCCCCCTTCGGGTGCGGTCGACCCGAACCGGCGGAAGCTGCACGCTTCAGGGTCCGGGGACCGGCAGGCGAGCGAAGCCGGCTTGCGGACAAGGCTGGACCAGCCCTTCGCTGGAGCCCGCCGCGGGACGCGGGCCTGCTTTGCCGAGAATGGCGGTGCCCGGCCGCTCCGCGGCGCGCAGCGGCCTTGAAGCGGCTGGCCGCCGGTTCAGACCGCAGCAAACCCGACGGGGGGACCGGCACGGCAGCGATGTCGGGAAGAGCAGCCGATCGAGGAAGGGCTGAACCGCCCAAGCCGCTCACCACCCGGCGGACCGCGATCGTCCAGGCACATGCGTTCCCAAATCGCGCGTTCGCCTTTCGCCGCCGACGCAGCCGATCTCATTCGAAAAGAGGGAAGGAACGGGTCTCCCATGACGGATCGCCGCTATGTGGGCGTTCCGACAGCGTTGCGCCGCGATGCAAGACCGGACGGCGGAAGGACATGCAAACCGAGCCAGGTTGGCGCGCTCGTTGTTGGGCCGTCGGCATCAACGCGCAGATTTTTCAGAGGGGGCTAGGCCCGCGCCTGGAACACGGCGTTGCGCTGACCCTCATATGCGCGGATGTGATCGGACTGGTGGATCGGCAGTCGCCGTCAGGACGTCACGCCGACTCGGCGTAGCGCTCCCAGACCTCGGGCCGCCAACGGCGGATGACCGCTCGATCTCGACGCGATACGCCTCGGGATACTCGGCCGTGGGCCGGTCTGCGAGATAAGAGAAAGACGGTGGCCAAGTCCTGGCCGATGTCGGCGTCGACGGCGAAGAGTCCGCGATGTCGAAACCGCCATGGTCGGCACCGTTCCACCAGGCCAGGACGAAGGACCCGATCCGATTGCGCGGTGTCCGACTGGGTGATCTTGAGCAACCGATCGAAGGCTGTGCGCGTCGTGTTATCCGTCACAGACTTCCTTGTCGTCAGGAGGAATGTATAGCCGACATTTCCAGCGGCCCCTCGACGTTGGCGTCACGAAAAATTCCATCGGCCACGGCAATGGCGGCGAGCGCGCGCAGCAGCCAGGAATCGAAATCATGTCGCGACAGGCCCGACGGCTGGGCAGGCTCCCTGAGCAAGCGCACGAGCGTCTCGAAAAGCTCGGCCTTGCGTTGCACTGTCTGGCCGAACCGCCCGGAAGCATCGACAGGTTCGCCTTCATAGGCCGCCTCCCGTCCTCGCCAGATTCCGGTGACGAATGTCTGGCCGGCCGTCTCATGATCAGGAAGCTCGCATGACCAGTCATCGTCCTCGATGGCGAGTTCACAGGCTTCGTCGACGGACGCGGCCTCATATGTGCCCTGACGATAGACAGGAAGGTGATAGGTGGTTTCGATCGTATAAAGCGGCATGATGCTCTCCTGTCCGTGATGGTTGTGATCGCGCGGATGTCAGGCCGCGCAAAAGGTCTCGATCCGGAGCCGGCTGCGAAGTGTGGCGATGGCCTGGTCCTGCCGGGCGAGCTTGCGCGATAGCGCCTCGATCTCGCTTCGGCGGGCAAAGACGAGTCTTTCCAGGTGCTCGCGGAAGAGCCGTTCGTCGCCGGGCTTCCAGGCTGGAACGTCCCGACCGAACGGGCGTCCCTTGACGCGGGCGGTGATGGTCGACCGCTCGGCGCGGCCCTCGATCTGGCGCTCGACCAGATCGAATTGAACGCGCGTCTGCCGGCGGGCGGCTTCCATGCGCGACAGCAGCATGAGTTCGTTGGCCGTGGTCAGGGCACGGATTCGCGTCGCCGAATCCGACCGGCCTGCGAAGCCGGCCATTCGGGAAACGGCGTTTCGTCGGGGCTATAGGCCGTGGGAAGGTCGACGGGGGCGATCGAGGCGGCGAGATCCTCGCCCGCGACCTCCCAGTCAATCAGCATGGAGCGTGGCCCGGCATTCTGCCGCATGCCTTCACTGAGGAGGTCGTGCAGAGCAGCATCGACGGCCGCGCGGGGTTGCGGTCCTGCCTCGACCAGGAGATGGACAGCGACAAGATAGGTCTTCATGGCCGGACCTTCTTTCGGTCGGCCCGGGCAGTCGATGGCGCCCGGATCGAAAGGAGGACGGCTCCTCTCCATGCGTCCGCGCCGGTGAAGTGCGGGTGCTGCTTCGGATGCCGGACCACGAGGCGGTCCTCGTCGTCATCGTGGGCGGTCCGCCAGCCGAAGGCGAGTGCAATGATTTTCCAGTGCATCGCCGCCTCCTATCGCTGCCAGCCGATGAAGCTCGATGGGCCGTCGAAAAGACGGTGCCGGGTCTCATTGATGATGAATCCGAAGCAGCGGCCGCTCGTGCCGTATTCCTCTGAAGGAACCAGATAGCGGCGGGTGCCGCGTTTTCCCGAGCGATCACCGCCCATCGTGGCTACGACCTCGGTGAAGCCAGACTCATGGTCGGAGCGAATGGCCGATACGACGATCCAGTCATTGGCATGGCGCTTGTAGAACTGGCGTTCATCCTTCGTCGACGACTGGCCAGGTTCCAGGACCTTGCCGTGGATGGCTTCCCACGCCTCCGGATACCAGCTGCGGATCGTGGAGTCGGCGCTGGCCCTTTCGAAATCAGTGAAGAGTTCCGGAAAAGCATGAGCCACGGCCGCCCAATGGCAGTCCTCTTCGTACCAGGCCGCCCCGGCACGCAGCAGCGGATGAACCTTCGCATTGCGCTCCGGGCTGAGATGGAAACCGCCATGGCTGGCCGTCGAGTGGAAAGCGACACCATCGGCATGAACGGTGGCGCCCTGCGACGTTCCCCACGGCGTATGTGCTCGCGACGAAATCTCACGCCGGCCGAGTGCGGTGCGCTGCCGCTGGTGCAGCGCGTTTTCTTCGACGCGGACACGGAACGCCGCCTCGTCCTCCAATTCGCCCGAATGGCCATAAAAGTCCGAGCGCGTCCATTCGTCGAGCGGTCGGGCAATGCGCCAGCCCGTCGCCAGATAGTGCCGTCCGTCCTTGCCGGGAACCATGGCGAACGCGTTGTCGCCGACGAGAGCAACGGGCAAACCGTCGTTGCTGCGGCCAAACAAAACCCCCGGAAATCCGGGGGAAGTGTTATCCGCTGGCGCCGTCTGGAGGATGGCGTTCATGCGGCCGCCCTCCCCTCTACCAAATCCGCCGCGACAGCATCGGCCGTTACCTCGTCAAGGACGGCATTCGGGTAGCCATGCCTCGTCAGCCACTCTTCCGCGTCGGCGCGATGGCTGGCGAGATAGACCAGTTCCGCACCGTCGCAGGGTCGGTCGAGCACGCGGACCGAACCGATCGCCGGGCGCTCGGCGACGGTGAACTTCAGATTGCTATCGGTCGAAAACGTCCGATGGACGCGGATCGTCACGATGCCCTTGCTGCCGTAGTCGCCCTCGTGCAGCGTGATGCACGCTGGAAGCGTAGTGTTGCCAATATGGCGTTCCGCCTGCTTGCGGATCAGCCGGCCGACGCTGTTGCGGTTTTCCCAGGAAGCGAGCTTCTTGCGGAAGCGCTCCGGTGGACGAGGCGTCCCGTCGGAATATCTCACGATCGAGCCCAGCGGCACGAGGTCGTAAATCAGTTGAGCGGACATCTTGTCCTCCTTTTTGGTCATGGTGGAGACAGAGCCGCCGCCGGTGATGAGACCGGCGGCGGGGATCGTTCGGAAGGGAAATGAGACGTGCGGCGGCTATTCCGCAGCTATGCCGAAGGCTGACAGCTCGTCGTCGGAGAGGTGGCCCTCGCCGGCTTCTTCATCGTCCTCGCCGGGATCGTCGTGCGCCTTGCCGGTCGACTGGTCGCCATCGAGCTCGTCGAGGTGCTCCGGCGTGCCGTCGACGTCCTCGTCGCCCTGCAGCTCGGCGCCCTCGTATTTCGCGACCCAGGCCGTAACGGTCTGCGTCGCCGGCGCGAACACTGCCGCGGGGTGGACGAAGTGCACTGTCGCAAAGTGCTGGACAAGTGCGGCGCGCGTATCCTTCACCTTCTGGCGGGGGAGAACCGGCGTATCCTTGCAGGAGGCCTCCAGCGCCGAACGCGACAGGCATGCGAGGTACTCGTCCGTGCCCATGTTGGCTAAGAAGCTGTCGGCGCCGATCGTATCGCCGGCGATCCGGGCGACGATGCCGGAGTCGGAGCGGTTCTCGCGGCACGACAGCACGTCGATCAGGACCGAGCGCGCCGCCTGCTGCAGCGTTTCACGGTCGAAGCCGAGCTTGCCATCCTCGCCGATGAGCCGCACGGCATGACGTTCCATCCGCGCAAAGCCATAGACGTCGGACCCGGACCCGGAGGCGATGGAGATGTTGCGGCCGGCAAAGGCGAGCACAAGCAGCGCCATCAGCGTGTCGTCTTCGATGGGAGCACGAGACAGCGCTTCGTGGAGCGAGTCCGTGCGCAAATCGCCGATCATCTCGACACCCTTGCGGGTCACGTCGGGCCGCTTCTTTGAGGCAACGACGACATCATCGCCGTCGACATCCGCCAAAACCCCGTTCTTTCCCTTCGGCTTCCTGGCCTCGGGCATGCGGTAGTGGACCGTCTGCACGCGACCGTCACGATCGAGATACATCGCCGCATGGTCGGATTTGCCGGGCTTGCCGTGAACCCGTTCGGCCTTCGGCGGCAATTTGGCGCCGCCCCACGCGTCGGCCTCCACGATGACGCCGCGCTTCGGCAGATGATTGGCCATCCACTCCTGCTGAGCGCCGAGGAAGGCCTCGACATCGGTGGTGTAGCGACTGTCCTCGTCGGCCGGCGCAAACAGGTCTTCGACCCAGGCGATGCCGTAAGCTTGCGCCAGATCGTCCCCGAAGCTGGCATGTCGCGCGAACATACGGGTCTTGGTGAGGCCCTGCGCAACGCTCCACCACGACACCTGTGGATCGGCCTTCGACGGCTTGTGCTTCTTCCAGACCTCCTTCTGATCGTCGAGCGAAGCGGAAGCGATCGTGCGAAGCTGCTGCTCGTTCGGCATGTCGCCCTTCGCCATATGGTCGAGCATGGCTGGCTGGACATTGGCGAGAAGCCGCAGCTTCCTGATCTGACGCACCGGCAGAGCCAGCGCGACGGCGATCGCCTCCTCGGTCCAGCCGAGCGCGACGAGGCGCTCGATCGCCCGCCACTGGTCGACCGGATTCAGAGCTTCGCGCGCGATGTTCTCGACCATCGAGCGCATCGCCCCATTGTCATTGACGGCCTCGACGACGAGCACATCGATCTCCTCGAGACCCGCCGCGATGGCCTGCTTCACGCGGCGGTGGCCGGAATCAATGATGTAGCCATTGCCGCCGCCGCTCTCGGCCGCGATGATGGGAGGCTGGACGAGGCCAACGGCCTTGATCGTCGCGAGAAGCAACGCGTCCGCCTGCGGTGTGGACTTGGACTGGCGCGCCTTGTCGGGATTGTCCTTCAGCGCGCGCGGATCGACCTTCATGAGGTGCATGGGAAGTTCTCCTGTTCGGGTTTTGCGGACCAGCCCGCTCGGGCGGCCCTTCCTCGTCTTCATCTCGAAGACATCCCCCGGCACGCGGAGCGGACGAGCCGGTGCAACTGCGGGCGAGCATCCCTGCCCGGCCGGCCAAGCGGGGCTGACAGCCCTGCGCGGGACGCCGTGGCCGGGATCGCGAGAGGCGCGGTTGAGCGGAAGCGTCACCGGTTCGGCCGATCGGCGACCCGGATTTTTTTCCTCTCATCTCTCTCCCCTCCGCGCCTCACTATTCCCATTGAATGCCGAACGGACTGACGCTATATTGCGCCATAATTATTGGCATCAATAACGGCAGGAGATGGCTATGGGTCTCGTCCAGTATTCCGACAACGGCCTCTTCGCACCACGCAAGATCGCGGAAGCCTTCCGCACGACCAGCGAGGAAGTCGCCCGCACCGCGGGACTTGGCAGGGACGCGGTCCAGCGCAAGGACCGTATTCGGTCGGACAAGACCCAGCGCCGGCTGCGCGAGATGGTCGAGGTGATCAACAAGGTCGAGCCGCGTTTCGGTTCTCAGTTGATGGCCTATGCCTGGTATCGCTCGGAGCCGCTGCCGGGCTTCTCTGGCCAGACGGCCATGCAGCTCGTGCGCAGCGGCCGTGCCGACGACGTGCTGGACTATGTCGACGCGGTCGACGCCGGCGTGCACGCCTGACACGGTGCTGTATCGTGGAAAGCTCTATCGGGCGCTGAACCCCATTTTTGCACGCGAGCCGCTGTCGGGCCGTGGGGCCGAACTCTACGGCGGCCGGTTCAATCCGAAAGGCGTGCCGGCGCTCTATGCGTCGCTGTCGGTGATGACGGCGCTGCGCGAAGCCAACCAGGTCGGCAATCTCCAGCCGACGACGCTCGTCTCCTACGACGCCGAGATCGATGGTGTGTTCGATTGTCGGGATGACCGTGCTCTCAAAGCGGAGGGAATGGACGCCGCGGCGCTCGCCGACGGCACATGGCGCGACGAGATGAAGGCGAGCGGGGAAGCACGCACGCAGGCGTTCGCACGTCAACTTATCGCCGGCGGTTATCACGGCTTGCTGGTGAGAAGCTTCGCCCCGGGTGCTGCCGCCGACGATCTCAATTTGGTGCTTTGGAAATGGGGCGATGCAGCGCCTGCCCGCGTGATCCTGATCGACGACGAGAACCGCCTGTCGAGATAGAAGCCTATGCGGCTTTCCGATCGGCCGGCAGATCATTGCAGTTGCCGGCGACGTCCTTTTCGCTGGCGAGATCGGCCTCGACCTCGGCCAGTTGCTCGCGCTTCAGCTTCAACTCGGCCTCGAAGGCGAAGGCTTCACCGACGCGCGGCCGATACGACGCGAGGCGCTTGTTGGCGCCGTCGAGCCGCCGGCGATAGGTTTCCTGCTCGCCCTCGAAACCGTCGAGCGCATGCTCGAGGCGCGAAATTGCGCCGATCGGGGTCGTGGTGACAGGAAGCTCGACCTCATGCTCGACGCCGGTGCGCAGCAGCATGGTGGCGTAGTGGAAGCTGTCCTTCCCTGAACGCTCACCGGAAAACTTCAGATCAAAGCCGCCGATCGAGGCGATGACCGCCTCGCCGTCCTGCTGGAGCTGCACAAGGGTCAGGATTTCCTTCATCAGCGCGCGGCCGGCGAGTTTTCGTTCGTCGAACACCTCGCCAGTCACAGTCATGGCGAAGGCATCGCCCGTCGTGGGCGCCAGGCGCTCGATATCCTGCCCGATCTCGCCGATTCTCCGGGTCGCAAGTTCGATGTCGCGCTCGGCGTCGCAGATCTGCCGGCGGATCGCATGCTGGTCGTCGATATGGGCGGCGTGCAGCCGGTCGAGGCGGGCGATCTCGGCCTCCAGCCCCGCCTTTTGCATCAGGCGTTGATCGCCCGATGCAATAGCCTTGGCCATGGCAAACTGGTTCGCCTGCCCCTCACCCATGTCTTCCAGCCGGCGAATGCTGGTGTCGCCGGAGAGTGCTGCGGCGATGAAACGGGCTTTTCTCTCGTTGTTCTGCCACATGGTCGCGTCGAGCGACCCGAGGGTTGCATAGGCATAGAGGCCGACCTCGTCGTGCTGGTTGCCCTGCCGCACAATGCGGCCTTCGCGCTGTTCGATCTGGGACGGCAGCCAGGGCACGTCGAGATGGTGGAGCGCCTTCAGCCTCGCCTGCAAATTGACGCCGGTGCCCATGGTCTCTGAACTGCCGATCAGCACGCGGACCTTGCCGGCGTTGAAATCGTTGAACAGACGCTGCTTGGCCTCGGATTTTTTGAAATCCTGCATATAGGCGATCTCGGAGGCGGGAACGCCCATGCGGACCAGTTCGTCCCGAATCCAGCGATAGGCGGAGAAACTACGGCTCGCCTCGACATTGATCGTGCCGAGATCGGAGAAGATCAGCTGGCCGGCGCCCGGTCGATCGAACGGCTTGCCGTCCTTGCGGACATATTTGTCCTCTGTCGTTTCCCGCCAGATGTGAAAAGCATTCTGGATGAGAGCGTTGAGCTTGTTGGCTTGCTCGTTGTCCATGCCGGCGTCGACAAGACGCAAATCGATCGCCGCATGGCGGCCATCGGTGATGACGGAGAGCAAAATATCGTCGCCGGGCTGCGGCGGTCCCTCACGCAACTCAATCGCCTTGATGCGCTGGTCGAGATGTCGCTGATAGGCCTTGAAGGCCGCGGTCGGCTCGGCCGTGATGATCTGGCGCTTGCCGCCCATGATCTCCGGCACCCTGACATAAGTGCGCAGGTCGGCCGGCTGCACGACATCGGCAAACGACCGGAACATGGCGATCAGTTCGGGCACGTTGACGAACTGAGCGAACCTCGTGACAGGCTTGTATTTGCCAGACGGCTGGAGCTCCAGTTCGGTGCTCGTGTCGCCGAACGTGCTCGCCCAGGCGTCGAACTCGTGCAGGCCGCGCTGCGAGAGCGCGGCATGATCCATCAGCCGCTGTACGGTGAACATCTCGCCGAGCGTGTTGGTGATCGGCGTGCCGGATGCCAGCACGAGCGCCCTTCCCGGATTCTTCGTATCGACAAAGCGGGATTTGACGAACAGGTCCCAGGCCCGCTGCGAGCCGTTCGGATCGACACCCTTCAGTGTCGACATATTGGTCGCGAAGGAGAGTTTTCTGAACTCCTGCGCCTCGTCGACGATGATCTGGTCGACGCCGATCTCGGCAATGGTCAGGAGATCGTCCTTGCGCGTCGAGAGCGCTTCCAGCCTTTCCTTGTGCCCCTCCTTCATGCGCTCGATGCGCTTTTGCGAGAGGCGGTCCTCGCGGTCGACCTTGGTCAGCAGGTCCTCGTAGAGTTCGAGCTCGTCCTGGATCATCTGCGCCTCGAAGGCCGAGGGCACGGCGATGAAACGGAAGGCGCAATGGGTGATGATGATTGCGTCCCAGTTCGCCGTTGCCGCGCGTGACAGGAAGCGATGGCGCTTGTCCTTGGTGAAATTCGTCTCGTCGGCGACGAGGATGCGGGCGTTCGGGTAGAGCCCGAGGAATTCGCGGGCGGCCTGCGCCAGGCAGTGGCCAGGCACGACGAGCATCGCCTTGTTGATCAGCCCGAGACGGCGCTGCTCCATGACAGCGGCGGCGATCGACATGGTCTTGCCGGCGCCGACGGCGTGCGCGACATAGGTGCTTCCGGAAGAGATGATGCGCCATATCGCCCGTTTCTGGTGGCCATACAGAGAAAAGTCGCCCGAGGCGCTCGGTAGCTGGAGATGATCGCCGTTGAAGGCTCGTGGCGCGATGTTGTTGAACGTGTCGTTGTAAAGCCGCGCCAGCCGGTCGGTACGATCGGGGTCGGACCAGATCCAGTTCTGGAACGCAGTCTTGATCTTTTGCAGCTTCTCCTTGGCCGCTTCCGTTTCGACGGTGTTGAGCACGCGGCGTTCGATGTCGCCATTCTTCACCGTGTCGAAGATCTGCGGGATGCTGGAATTGAGCGCGTCCGATAGGAGTTGCCCGGCATCGCGGCGATGCGTCCCCCATTCCGTGGTGCCGGCGGCGCTCCAGCCGAGCTGGCGGGCGTTCACCGTCCAGCAGGCAAGTGCCGGCATGTGGTGGATGGTGATATCGGCATCCATCGCCTCCCTGACGAAGGCGACGATATCGGCGGCTGGAATCCAGGGGGCGCCGAGACGTGCAGTGATGTCCGAAGGCCGAAGGTCGGCTGGCTGGACCGCCTTCAGCGCCGCGACATTGCGGGAGAACGCTGGATCGAGCGCTGCCGCGGCCGCGGCCGCGACGAGCTTGGTGCGGACAGCGCCGGAGAGATAGGCGTCGGCCGTCTGCCACGCTCCGGACGAGGGATCTTGAAAGATCGCCTGCCCCAGCTCGTCGATCACCTCGGTGACATCCCGATGCAGCAGTTTGGCGATGTGATCGGGATCGACATGGCCACGCTCGTTCAACACGACCGCGAGGGCATCGGCTGCGCTGGTGATAACCGGTGGCGGGGGCGGTGCGATCACCCGCTCGGAAAAGATCGGCCCTGGCTTGGCGGTGTTGGTCTCGATGTCAAAATCCTCGATCGAGGCCACCAGCCAGCAATCGGGATCGTCCAGGAACGGCTGGATGTTGGGACGGCGGTGCGTCTCGCGCACTTCGCCGGTTTCGTCGTCCTCCGTCGTCGATACGGTGGTAAAATTGATCGGGCCGAATTCGCGCACGAAGCTTGACCAGGCGATGCGCAGCCTGACCTGCGCCGGCTTCCACGGCCGGCCGAACTCCTGGGCCTTCAGCACCTCGCGAACCGCATCGCGGATCGGGACCAGCTTGCGGATGATGCGGACATGCTTTTCCGGGATGCCGTCGCCGGTCCTGCCCTTCCGAATCTGGATGGTCACGGCCTCGCCGTCGACCATCTGCATCAGCGCGTTGTTCTGGCCGATGAAGTAGCTGCCCTCGCGGATTACCATGCCATCGGCGGCGTTGCGAACCGGCGCCTCAACCTGCTCGCCGGCGTCCGCTCCGATCTCTTCCGGCTCACCGTCATAGATGGCTTCCGGAAGGAGATGGACGGCGGCAATCAATGCCACATCGAGGTCCGTCCCAGGATGCGGCAGGCAGGTATAGGTCTCGCCGAAGGGGCCAGCCGTCAGGGCGTGCTGCCCGAGGACAAAGTCAGGATGCCGGGCAAACCAGCGGTTGACGCGTATCGCCCCTTCATCCTCCGACGCCGCGCGCACCTCCTCAAGGTCGAGCCAGGAGACATCTCCTTCCGCTTCATCCTCTCTGCGCTTGCGAAAGAACAGGATGTCGACAACCACGTCCGTGCCGGCATCGGCGCGAAAACTGCCTTCCGGCAGGCGGATGGCAGCAATCAGATCCGCCATTGCGGCGATGTGCTCGCGGGCTCGTGCATCGGCCTTGTCCATCGTGCCGCTGGAGGTGACGAAAGCGGCGAGCCCGCCCGGCTTCAGTCGAGAGACTGCCTTTGCGATGAAGTAGTCGTGCAGCCGGAAGCCCTGCGAGCGGTATGCCGGGTCGGATCGGACGGTCCTGTCGGAGAACGGCGGATTGCCGATCGCCAGATCGAAATGCTCGGCCAAGTGGACCCGCGCGAAATCCTGGTTGAGGATTCGGGCGTTCGGCTGAAGGAGGCGGGCGATCCGCGCCGTGACCGGATCGATCTCGATGCCGGTGACGTGCGAGGTGGTGCGCAGCAGCTCCGGCATCAGCGCCGGAAACAGACCCGTGCCTATGCCGGGCTCCAGCACGCGGCCGCCGCTGAACCCCAGCCGCTGCAAGCCGGCCCAGATCGCTCGAATAATGTATTCCGGTGTGAAATGGGCGTACTGGGTGCAGCGCGCGAGGGATGCGTAGTCCGCCCCGTCGACAGCGTCCTCCAGCTCGACGCCGATTTCCTCCCAGCCCTTGCGGAAAGTCTGCTCGCCGGGGCGGCGGAATACGCCGTTCGCCAGTTCGGAAGCTCCAAAGCCGGTGAACCGGATCAGCGCTGCCTGTTCCTGCGGCGTGGCATGCCGCTGCTGGTCGACGATATCGGCGGCGAGCCGTATGGCGGCGAGATTGTCACGAGCCCGGTCCCGCCAGGATTTGGCCAAGCCGTGGGTCGCCGCGAGCTTGAAGTTCTCGCCCTTATCGGCCTGGTGCGCTTGAGCGGGCGATGCGGCCGCGGCGATCGGTATGGCCGGGGCCGGTGAGACGGGAGGCGGATCGTCATCGTACGGACTATCGGGGAAGACCGTCGAAAAGGCCGTCACCCCGACGCCGAGGCTTGAAGACAGCGCCGTGTTTCCGAAAAGGTCGAGAGTGAAGGGGTCGTCGTGGGACATAAAAATCTCCTTGGATTTTTGGCGAGCGCGTTTCCCGCGGACGGCGTTGTCGGCCGCGTGAGGCTGGCGTGGGTTTGAAGTGGCTAGCGGGCGATCAGGGACACCGAGACTTCCGACTCGGTCAGCTGCACGTGCAGATGCGTGCAGCGAAAGTTCCGGTCGAACAGCGGGATGAGTTTTTCCGCATCGATAAATTCTATCCCGTCGTCACCGCCGAAATGGCGGTGCTTGTAATGAAACCAGTCCGGATTGCCGACGGGATGACACTCGTCGGAATAGATCACGAGCGGTCGGTCACCGTCGGCGAGTTTTCCGTTCGACATGATGTAGACACCCTGGTCTCCGACCAGCCAGAGGCCGGGGATCTCGCCCCTGCCGGGTTTCAGGCCGTAATACGGGTTGCGGAATCCATCATTGGCGGCGGAATCGGTCGTTCCGCGTTCGATGACCTTGCGAACGCCGAGAATGGGGAACGTGAACATGGTCGCCCCTCTCACGCCGCGATCGCGTCGGGGAGGGTGCGCAGATGCACCGGAAGCTTGGCGGAGATTACTTCGTCGCTGAGATCGTCGAGCAGCTTCAGCGTCGTGCCGCGGCTGCCGCCATAGACGGTGATAGTGCGCTTGCCGCGCATAACCTCAGGCCACCGTTCACCGGCATAGCCGCGATAGTCGTCATGGGTCGCGCTCCAGATGTGATCGAGGCGCTCGGTTCGCGTCATCGCCTTCACCGGCCGCGATTCCCGGTCGACGATCGCGGTACGCATCCGGCCGGGCGAAAGCTTGTCGGAAAGATCGCAATAGCCGTGGAAGTGACGGACCTCGCCGTCGATCGTCAGCGCGAAAAAGACACTGGTGACGCTGCCGGTCTGGAATTCGCGCATCGCGAACATATCGCCGCGCATCCACAGCGGCGGCAGGATCTCGAACATATGGTTGTGGTCGCGTTCGCTGATCTCGAACCATTCGCCGGCATAGAGTGCGCCGGCATCGTCCTGCCAGCGGTTGGGCCGCTGCGCGTGACGGTCGAACATTCGGAACATCTGACGTCGGTCGGCGACGCCCTGAAAGACCTTTCTGATCGGGGATACGGGGTGCATGGTGGGCTCCTTCAGCCTCGTCGGGCTGGAGCGCGGCTCATCCTTCCGATTTCGCCGTCAATTCAACCCTTCCTGACCCTTCCCCGCAGCCGCCTCTCCGTCCGGCCGGGTCAAGGGCCGCGTAGCGGGCGAAGCTTCACCCTTGACGCGGCAGGCGGGCATGCGGCAGCCGGATTTCCCCTCTCCCCTCACCCGTCTCTCTCCTCCCTCTGAACGCATGCAGTTCTTCGTTCCAATCCTCGTGTGCCGGCGCCAGCCGCTCGTAGCCGCAGCTCGCGGCAACGGCGATCGCCTCGATACGGCCGGCATAGACCTCGCCTTGCGAATTGTTGTCGGTTGCTGCAACGAGCTGCACATTGGGACGGGCGGCAAGCACCCGAATGGCCGCTTCAGTGGCCGGCGCCCATCCGCCACCCGTGCTGAGATAGAGGCTGTCGAAGCGCAGGTCCTCGATCGCGGCGAGGCTCATTGCGTCGATCGCCGCCTCGGCAATGCAGAGGCGGATGGCGCCGATCGGCCCGAGGCGGAACAGGATCTTCCCGCCGCCGCTGGCAAAGCCCCGCCATTCCGGCCCGCGTTCTTCCCAGCCGGTGACGATGCCGTCATCATCGACATGTGCCGCCCACATGCTGCCGCGAGGCCCTTCGCGCAGCCGATCCTGCTGGATCGCGGCGCGGAGGACGGTCTCAGGAAGACCACGTTCGTCGCGCAGATAGCGCCAGGTCATGGAGCTCCCCCATGGGCTGCGCCGCACACGCCAGCGATGGGGAATGCCGAGGTCCGGATCGCGCTCGCGGGACCGCCTCGTCCAGACGGGCTCGCTCGGCACAAAGCCGACCAGGCCCGAGACCCTCTGGAGCACCTCTGCGAAGCCGATGTCGTCGAGATGCTCGACAAGTGAGAATACGTCGCCCTTGGCGTCGGAGAGAGGATCAAACCAGCCCTTGCCGTCATGGATCACGATGATGATGTCGTCACACCGCCGGTATTTGACCGCCTTGCGCGTACTTTCTTTCAGATCGATCGCAAATCCGGCCTTCTCGAGCACGGTCGCGCAGGGCACCCGGTTCCGTAGTTCTTCCACTTCGTTCTTTTCCATTTCTTCTTCCCGACACGCCTCCGGGTCGGACCTTTCCCGCTCAAGTTTCCTCTTCCCGCACCTTGCGGAACCATCCCCCGGCTCCGCGAAGAGCGAAGGGGGCAAGGGCGCGTCTGGCAACTGATAAATCATGCAGGGCGCGCGGCGCCGTGACATCGGCCAGACGCGGCGCAGCGTCCCTTGCGGCCGCCCGCTCGCGAGCGGCACACGCCAGTCAGGGCGAACCAGGCTCAGTGAGCCGGGTCGTACTGGTGGGGATCGTACTCATGGACGATGACCACGTCGGCGTCATCGAGTTCGTCACTCGGCAGCACGCCGAACTCTCCATCGACCTGGAACAGTGTGACCGGAACCATCAGGGTGCGGGCGAGCTGGAACGCGTGGGACTGGGCGAGGGAAAGATCGTGCGACATTTGAGGGCTCCACCTTGGAGCGAGGCCGATCCCCGCTCGATGGCTCCGTCAGTGTCCTCAACCGGCCGCGATCACCGCGCAGGCGAAGCCGCAGCGGCGGCATGCTCCGCATAGCCGACCCCTTGCGGGTTGATCGTGGAAGGCCGGGCGGAGGACCAGGAAAGCCATCCATGGAGAGCGGGGTCGGACTTGCTGCGAAGGTGGTCCGGGCCCTCTCGCACGCTCTTTTCCCGAATGCCGAACCACAATGCCGCACCGGACCACAACCGGTCTCGCGCAGCGGCTCAGGTCAAAAGGACGGCTTCCGTGTCTTACGGTAGCGATCTCGGCGCGGCCGCCAGTTCAATCGTCACTGCTGCGAGAAGTCCCTCGGCGCCTCGTCTCATCGTCGACGATCGCCTGGACCACTGCGATATCCATATGCGAACGAGGTGAGATCCTCGCTATTTCGGCCGCTACCTCCCAATGTACGAATTCGCCGGCTTGCCCTGAAGCTTTGCCCGAGCGGCCAGACGCTGCGCCTCGTAATAAGCGCTGGGCTCGTCACGATGCATCAGACGGCGCGCGTCTGACCGCCATCTCAGGCGGAGTTTCTTTCGGGCCTCCATCCAGCGACGTACGCGTACTCAGCATACCTTCCCGCCCTGCCCTTCTTCGCGCAATGATCTCTCCGGCGCCCTAGGAATGACAGCCCGCAAGGGAGAAGACCCGAGAACGGGCTTCGGCGCAGCCTATAGCCGCATTGCGAGGCTCTCGATGAACGGATTCGTCTGGCGAAAACTCAGCGGGATACCCGTGGAAGCTCGATCGTTTATATGACCAACACCGGAGAAAACCCGCCGCCGGGGGTCCGAAAATTTGTAGTCTGGGTAGAGGCGGACAGCCGGGAGCAACACCCGGCCATTGTAGGTATAAAGCCGCACCTCCATCTTGCGCGGAGTGGGTGCGCCGTCGATTTCGAGCATGCGCTGTCCAGATGAGGCAAAGGCCTGGGCCACATAGCCGCCACAGGCGATCTCGGCCCACACCCCTTTTGTCACCTTGTCGCCACGTAAACGGCCTTGCCGCCGTGGCCTGACAGCGGCTTGAAGAACGTGTCCTTACGGGACTGCCACACGGCGTCGGCGTTGCCGGGAGTCACCAGCGTGGTCTGCGGCACGCCAGCAAGCCGTGACCGCATCTCCGCAGAGAGGCCGAGTGCGTCGAGTGCCGCCGGATCGGATAGCAGTGTCAGATTACGCTTGCTTGAGAGGAGCGCATGGTTATGCGGATTGGGTGTGACCACCACAGCGCCGTCCTGATAGGCCGCGCTCAACGCGGCATGTTCCGGGCGATCGAGTGTGAAATCGACCAGGCGGTTGTAGACAAGGTCAATCTCCCGCCCGTCGAGCCGAAGCTTGCCGCCATCTTAAGCGAGCTCGCTCGCGGCCCCGACCATCGCCTCAAGGCCCTGCTTCAGCAACAACTGCCTGGCGAGCACGAATTCAGGATAGAGATACTGCTCCTCCGGCTGATCTTCACGATCGCGATCCGTCGCGGCGAACGGGCTCGCGCTGGAGCCGCCATTCGTTCTCGACATCGCAACGACGCTGGTTGCGAAGTCATCGTAGCCTGTGCAGATCAACGTGCGGTGGACTGCGGAGCAGCACGCCTTCTGGGCCCTGGCCAGCAGAGCATTGAGGAAAGCACCGCCCGCATTGGTGTTCACCTCGATAAGCTTGGGACCGTCATCGTCGACATGAAAATCTTAACCCATGAGGGCGCCAACGGGCCCAAAGTCCCGTTGCGCGATTTCAGAAGCCCACGAGTGGACTGCATGGCGATAACCCGGCAGCCTGGCTGTTGCCTCGATCGCCCCGACGTCGCGAGAGCAAGGACGATCCCAGCGGCGGTCATTGCGGCAGGCAGCAACCAGAAAGTGTCCGCCAGCGCCGCGAGTAATTTACGGAGTCGAGCCGTCATGATCTCAGACTGCTAGCAGGACAACATCCTGTCATCAGGATTTCGGCAGCGTGTAGGCGATGATGGAGTCGCCCGCCGCCGTACCGGTAGAACCATGTCCACCCGCGACGACGACGAGATATTGACGGCCGTCGGCGAGATAGGTTGATGGCGTGGCCTGCCCTCCCGCCGGCAGTCTGTCGCGCCAGATCTCCTCTCCTGTCTGGAGATCGTAGCCGCGGACATAATAGTCCAGCGTGCCACTGAGGAATGCCACACCGCCCTTGGTTATGATCGGACCACCAATGCCAGGAACGCCCATCTGGAAGGGTAGCGGGATCGGCGACAGATCACGAACCGTTCCGTTCACATGCTTGTAGACGGTCTTGCCGGTCGTAAGATCGACGCCAGCGACATAGCCCCACGGCGGAGCTTGGCAAGGCAGGCCGAGCGGAGAAGTGAAGGGTCCCATCTTCGCCGCATAGGCCGCGCCGAAGTTTTCATTGAAGACATCCTGGCCGTCCTTGGTGACTACGCGGGCATACGCGTCCGAACGCGGCACCATTTTCGAGGTGAACGCCAGATAGACGGGCATGGCGAACATGATCTGACGATTTGGATCGACCGCCACCGCACCCCAGTTGAAGGCACCGAAATTGCCGGGATAGATGATCGAGCCATTTTCCGTCGGCGGCGTATAGCGCCCCTCATAGTCGAGACCGCGGAACTTGATCCTGCATACGAGCGTGTCGAAGATGGTGGCGCCCCACATATCTTTTTCCTCAAGCGGCTTCGGCTTGAAGGAAATCGTCGACACAGGCTGGGTAGGCGCCGTGGTCTCGCCTGGCACGCCTCCGGTTGGTGCCGGCTCTTCCGTCACAGGAAGAAGGGGGGCGCCGGTCTTGCGGTTTAGGACGAAGACCTCGCCCTGCTTGGTGGGGGCGACGAGCGCCGGCACTTCGACGCCGCCAATGGTGAGATCGACGAGGCTGGGCTGAGCCGGCACATCCATGTCCCATAGGTCGTGATGCACGGTCTGATAGACCCAGGCCGGCTTCCCGGTGTTGACGTCGAGGGCAAGGATGGACGATGAGTATTTCTCGACGCTTTCGCTGCGTCCGACGCCATACTGGTCTGGCGACTGGTTGCCCATGGGTAGATAGATCAGCCCAAGCTCGGCATCATAGCTGGAAACGCTCCAGGAGTTCGGTGCATTCTCGGTATAGGTCTCACCGTTTGCGATCGGCGTCGTCGCGTCGGGATTCTTGGAATCGAAGTTCCAGACCAGTTCGCCGGTGTTCACGTCATAGGCTCGGATTGCACCGGACGGAGATGTGGTCGCCACGTTATCGTTGACTGTCCCCCCGACGATGACCACACGATCAGTTAAGACTGGTGGAGATGTAGAGTAAACGGAACCGGGCGTAATGTTGGGCATGTTTGCCCAGAGGTTGATCGTGCCATCATCGCCACCAAAACCGGGACATATCTTTCCCGTTTCCGCGCTGATCGAAATCAGCCGCCCGTCGGACGTAGGCGCGAACAATCGCTTGACGCAGGTCGGATCGAGATTGGGAACGATCGAATTCGCCTCGCGGTCGACGGAAGGGTTGGGATCGTCCCGCTTAGCCTGTCCCGTCACGACGTTTTGTGGAACCCCTGCCGCGCCCGTTGTGACCTCGGCAGCGCTTTCCTCCAGCCGCTGCTCGTCGGTAAGCTGTGAGGCTGATGCATCGGCTGTCACAGCAGGATGCTGGTCCGATTTTTGCGTCGTTGCCGATCCGTCGGAATAGGATACGCCGCGACACGTCAGATGCTGGGTAGTCTGCTTTACGGTTTGCTTAAGATGCGGGTCAAAGCGCCATTTTTCCGTCCCCGTGACGGCATCGAGGGCAATGACAAGGTTGTGCGGCGTACAGACGTAGACTGTGCCATCGATCATCAGTGGGGTGACCTCGTAAGTCGCCTCGCCGGGATCGTTGGGTCCACGGATATCACCCGTGTGGAAGGTCCAGGCTACCTTCAGTTTATCGACGTTCTGAGGCGTTATCTGCTCGAGCGGTGAATAGCGCCGTCCCGCCTCGGTGCGGCCGTAGGCATGCCATTCGCCATCGGGTATGCCGCTCTCCACGTTCTTCGTCGCCGCCATCTGTGCGCCGGAGAACGAGCCAGCCATGTCGTGTGGACTGCGGAACATGGAATAGAGCCCGCCCAGCACGGAAATCGCCAGCGCCCCGGCCAGCACACCGCTCGTCCAACCGTAGCGCGCCCAGCCAGTTCCCGGTCGGTGCAGTGAGCGGACCATGGGGGGTAAGAGCAGCAAGGCACCAAGGACGATCAGCAAGCTGCCGCGAGCCGATAGTTGCCACCAGTCGAAGCCCACCTCGTAGATCGACCAGACAAAAGTCAGGAAAACCGCCACCCCGTAGAGGGCAAGACCCTCGCGGCGCCGTTCGAACAGCAGGAACGCTGAGACACAGAGGGCGATGCCCACCACCGTGAAGAACCAGCTTCCGCCCAGCACTACCAGCCAAATGCCGCCAACCACAATCGAAAGCCCAACCAAGCCGACCAGGATGGACAAGATCAAACGATACATGGAAGTGCCGATCAATTTTTCGCCGAAGCAATTCCGGCTTTCTTGTCGGCGGCGGATTTAGGTGCGTCGTCGATCAGAGGGAACGCACTGCGAAAAAGTCGGTTCCGTCGAAGGTTGAATTACCAACCAACAAACTCAATGAACGAAGCCCGACGATGAGCGAGCACCGACGATCTCAAGCTGCACTGACCGCCGTGCTTCGCCGCTGGAGCGGCATCATATTCCCTCATTTTGACTTTCTTCGGCGGGATTATATAGCCGAGAGCTCGTCTCCCGAACCAAGACCGGACACTGCGCTGGGGTTTATATCCGCGGTCGGCGGGATGGATCCGGAAGAAGTGCCGTACCGGCACGCAGGATTACAGTCCCGTTTTACAATACTCTCCGATTAAGGATGGTCCATCTTGGGCCAGGCCGGTGGCGCTTACTACGGGCCACATGCCTGAGCTTTTTCAGCCACACCGCCGGGCAGATTCCCGGACCGTCTCAACCAATTCTGTTCAAACGACGCATTTCGGGGACTATGCCCGATCTCCCGCTGCGGAACGACGCCTTTGTAATCATCGGAAGCGCGATGATCGCTCGATGAGATCGATCATGTGAGCTGCGGCAAGTATGGTCAGCGGATGTTGGATAAAACCCGGTCTCGGCGAGATGTAGCCGGCCATTTCGCGGGCTAGCTCGAGTTGTCGATCCGATGCAGAAGCGAGCAACGAGATCAGCAGGTTTTCCAGTGCGATGACCCTAACGCGCAGCGACAAGCTCGGCATCGGTCATTTTGGAGCTGGAATTTGTTCGTTGTCCGCCGGTTGGATCACCCCGGAACCAGCAGCCCCGCCTTCGTTATCCCATCTCGACAACGCTTGTTGACGCTGGATCATCTGGCTGGTGTCATCTGAAATTTGGCGGGGCATCGCTGCTCCTCTCTGGATATTCGTTTTTGGGTGCACCATTTGTCCATCGATGGTCAGAACTGGCGATATTAGCTTGGCTCGATTTATCGATACCCGACCCCGGAAATGTAATCCCGGAGAAACTCATCCTCGTTCTCTGACTCTGACAATAGGGCCTGCAACGCATCTCGAGCATACACTATCCCAAGCGGCCTCCGGGCTTCATCGAGGATCGGAACGCGTTGCAGTCCTCGTTCCCTCATCATCGACCAGACGTCGAGCAATATCTCGTGTGCCCGGCAAAAGGTAACGTCGCGGGTCATGATGCTGTCCACCCTGGCTGTGCAGCCCCCACCAACGCAGCGACTGATCTGGCCTACGATGTCGGTCTTCGTTACAACGCCCACCATCTCGCCGTGATCGCACACGACGACAAGATCGGTATGAGGTTTGGACATGAGTGCCGCAGCTTCCCTCACCGCGGCCTCCGCGTCGATCACGGCCAGGCGGTCGAGCGCGCGCGGCAATATCGTCTTGACGATCATTATTCTAACTCCTGCCTTGCTCTCGTCGCAAATCGAGCCTTTCGGTCACGAATGCTGTTCCCGCGATCAAATCGGCATGCGGTAGCCGTAGAATTCGTGGTCCTCATTGTAGCCGCCATGACCGGCTCCTAGATCGTCGAAATTGCTAACGAACTCGATCGCCGCCACCCACTTGACCATTTTGAAACCCAATTCGTTCTCGCAACGCAACCGCAACGGAGCTCCATGCAAGACGCTGACGGGACTGCCATTCATTTCATAGGCTAAGATCGTCAGTTCGTGGCGCATGTTCTCAATGCTGTGAACGTCGTAGTAGCGTCCCCCGTCAGCGCCGTCGGCCAGTGAATAGAATACCACGTACCGGGCCTCAGGCATCGGCTTTACCAAGTCGAGAATGTCGCGCATGGGAACGCCGCCCCATTCGGCGACCCCGGACCATCCCTGAATGCAGAAATGCGTTGTGATCTGCTCCTGCTTGGGCATAGCCTTGAGTTCGGCGAGAGAAAACTCTCGCGGTGCTTCAACGAGACCATCTACACGAAGCCTGTAACTGGCAAAGTTCTCCGCTACCAGATCATCGTATTCCATGGAGTTCGGCATCGTGCCGTTAAGCCAGAAATAGGGCGAGATGTCCTTTTTCGTGAGCTGCGAGCGCGCGTCCCAGCCCTCGGCCAGCCCCATCAACCAGCCGATCATGAACGCGCCCGTGCGCTGCACGAGACGCGCATAGCGTATAGTGAAAGGCGACACTACGAGCCAGGCTGCAACTAGGATGCCCATTGCCAGCAGAAACAGTGGAAACCCTGTCCAAGAGGCATCGTTGACGCCGCCGAACATATGATTTGTGTTCTGACGGATGCCGGTGACGAACACCATAGCGCCATGCGCCAGAATGAAGCCGACGAACCAGGCGAATGAAATGAAGTGTACCGACCGCATCGCTTGCCGGTTGAAGAGCCTGCCGAACCACCCGAGCGCATTGGAGATCGCCGGACTTTGCATCAGGCCGGTGAAGATCGAGACAGGAGCCGCAATGAAGACGGTCGTGAAGTAGCTCAGCTGTTGGAGACCGTTATAGCGTGTCCAACCTTCATCGACCGGAAAGTTCAGTGAAGCATATTGGATCGCTGTTGACACCGTTGCGGGAAAGACTTCCCAGGTCAGCGGCACGAGCCGAAGCCACTGGTCGGTAGAAAATATCAGCGCGTAGAACGCGATGCCGTTGATCAACCACAGCAGGTTCATCGAAAAATGCCACCAACGCGACAGCCCGAGCGTATGGCGCAGGCCCGGAATGCCAAGCCAACTCGGCAGTGTGACGGAATCGTCCTTGGCGGTCCAGATTCGACCCTTTGGCACAGGCACCTGAAACCGGAACCAGTCGCTTCCTGGCGTGCAGTCGCGACCCCAATAGAGCCGTGGGTGGTCGGCGAGGATCTGAAGGCCAGCCCGCATGATAAACAGCATGAAGAACATGTTCAGGAAGTGTTGGACCTGCAGCCACCAGGGGAAGCCCGCGTCTACCGACGGCGCCGATTGTGCAATGCCAGGATGGTTTTGAATGAAGGCTGCCACGCTTGGAAGCTCGCGCAGACTCTGCGCCAGCGCGATCAGACAGAGCAGCGCGGCCGCGCCGATAGGCAGAACCCACAGCGTATTTATCCAGCGGCTCCCGATCCGGATGCGGGGGGAAATGCCCCGTTGCGGTGGCATCCAGTGGTTGAGGCGGATCCGATCATCAGCATCGCTGAGACTAGCACGCAGCCGCTCGGTGGCAGGCGGGTCATTTTGGTCAGCCATCGGATGATTGCTTTCGGTTCAAGTGCGTTTGGCAGATCTCTCAGTCGCTCTGCCTGCTGAGCGCCGAACCCTTGTGGAAGGCGATGTGCTCGGTCTTGCTGCTCTTGATCTCGTATTGCGGCGCCTCGGCGCTTGCGTGGTGCGTGTAGCCATGGACCTCGAAATCGTGCGTATGGACGCGTACGACCGTGCCGCTGACGTGCCCGGCCTCCGAATTCCAGCTCACCCGATCGCCAATCCCGAACGTTCTCGTCATTTTTGTTCTTCTCCTCGCCGCCACCATGCGCCGAAAGCTTGGCCTATGACAGCGCACCTTGCGAACAGTGCCCATTTGATCTGAGATGCAACCGCCGAGCATTCCGATTGGTGCCACTCAGGTGAAGGCGCATCGCATTTCATGGAGGCCGATACGAATACCGTCTTCACCATCGGCCACTCCACAAGAACGATTGCCGAGTTCGTCGATCTGCTCCGAGAGTCCCGCGTTGATTTCATTGTTGATGTGAGATCGATGCCGCGCTCCCGAACCAATCCGCAGTTCAACGGCGAAACCCTCCCAGCAACGCTGGCGCCTTGGCAGATTGACTACGAACATATCGCGGCACTTGGCGGACTTCGCGGAAAGTCGTGGACTACGGAGGCATCACCGAACAGCTATTGGCGTGTGCGCAGCTTCCGCAACTATGCCGATTACGCACAGACAGCGCCCTTTGCAGCTGGTCTCGCCAGGCTGCGGGAGCTTGGCACCGCTCATCGTTGCGCGATCATGTGCGCTGAGGCTGTCTGGTGGCGATGTCATCGGCGGATCATCACTGACTACCTGATTAGCCAAGGCGAAAGCGTCATGCACATCTTGGGGCCCGCGCATGTCGACGAGGCGAACCTGACACCGGGAGCGGTCGTGCGCCGCGACGGAAAGATCATCTATCCGGCCGAAAGTCCGCAATAAGATGACGCAATGGCCGTCTCGAAGCTCGCCGTCAAACCCGATGCGCCGGGGGCGGCAAGAACTCATCGCATCAGCGTTACCGCGGTTATAAGTTGTACCAGCCAGGGCCTTGCGCTGCGCTTGTCGGCGCCCAGCCCAATTGCTTGTCCGAGGGGGGAGCTGAAAGTTGAGCAGTTCATCAGCGCCACCTGGCCACATGGAGGCTCGCAACCCAAGCCGTAGCGAATTACAAAACGCTTGCCGCGACCACTAACCTGCCCGAGATGTAGGTCGACCGAAGCTCCAAGCCGTGGACCGGGCCTCAGACGAGGTGGCGTATCCCGCCGCATAGAGGCAGAAGGGCGTGAGCCCTCTTCTCGGCGTCCAGCAGGCGGAAGCCGGAAAAACATTGCCAGTTTGAAGGTCTTAGCAATCCGCTTGGCGCGCTCCACGAACGCAGCCGTCATCTCCGGTTCGCACAGTTCCGCGGTCGTCTGCCTGAAGAAACCGAGCCAGATGTCGAAGTCCTCTTCCTGTGATTTTTCATGGAGTGAGGACCCTGTTTGAGGGGTGATTTTCGTCCAAGCGGGGTCTGGCACACTCTCGATCAAGTTCGAGATCAGCTGGCTTCAGGAGGTCGAGCTTTCCGAGTCGATACATCTGCCTTTCACAAGCTCGAGCTTGATGATCTGTCCCTCTTGTGACCGTTGGACCATGGTTCGGTGATCGCGGCGCGGAAGGCTGCATGGTCGCGAATAACTCCCTTGGCGAAAGATGCGATGAGGCTTTTGCCAAGGCGGCGATCCACGGCTCGAGATCGTCGGCAAGCTTTTTGCGGATCATGGAGTCCGGCGATCAGGTTGCGTGCTTCCATCAGCAGGGGCACGTGCCGCAATGACGGCGATCGTGGCTGTGGCATTGCATCACGTCTTGAAGTTCCCTGAGGAGAAGGCCGTGCAAGGATCTTCTCCAGACGCGTCGCCTTCCCGCTATCGCTTGATCAGATCCGCGAGCAGAGGGTTAGGGAAGCGCCGTTTTTGCGTGATCGCGTAAAAGGTCTCGCTAAGGTTTGCGATCGGGCACACTTCCACCAATTCCCCTGTGGCAAGCTCGTCACGCACGACGATTGGTGGCACCAGCGTTAGCCCATCACTTTCCCGGGCGAGAAGACGCAGCATGGCCATATCGTCGACCTCGGCCAGGATAGTCGGCCGGATGTCGGCGAGTTCGAGCAGCCGGTCGAATGCGACGCGGATGTCGCTCTCAAGGCTGGGCAGAAGGATCGGTTCAGTTAGCAGATCCTGCGGGAAGCGGAAACTTTTGCGCCTGGCGTTCGGGCGGCCGACTAGCGCTACGGGTTGCTGGTCGAGCAGATGGCTGCGAACGCTGGCCCGCGCATCATCCTTTGGAGCGCTGTTGGCCAGCACAACGTCAAGACCGTGTGCCTCGAGCTCCGCGAGCAGATCCCGCATAGTCCCAGACCGTACAATGAGTTCAACGTCTTCACGGCCAACCAAGGGCCTGAGGAATTCAAGCTGAAAGTTGCGGGAAAGAGTCGTAAGTGCTCCGACCCGCAGCACCTGCCTGCGATCAAGAGGCCGGCCCTGCATGGTACTGACGAGCTCGTCGCCTGCCTGGAAAACGGTGTCTGCATAGTCCAGAGCGATCCGCCCGGCCTCGGTCAACACCAGTCGCTTGCCAGTTCGCTCGAAGAGCGGATGACGAAGCTGAAGTTCAAGCTTTCCCAACTGAACCGAGAGCGCCGACTGCGAGAGGTTGAGCCGATCGGCGGCGCGGGTCAGGCTGCCCTCATGGGCTATCGCCCAGAAATAGCGAAGGTGGTGGTAATTCAGCGAGGCCATACGGACGATCTATCGGACAGAACGATATGATGCAATGTTTGCAATATTCCAAAGCTTGCCGAACTGCTATTTTGAGGCACGTGTTCTGAGATTGTGACGCAGTAGCATTGGCCCGACATTCACCATCGCCGCAAAACCGAATTCAAATTGACGAGCATGAGATCCCAAACGAACCGTACCCTCCGAGGCGTCCTGCTGGATTTCGACGGCACCATCGCGGAGACGGAACGGTTCGGTCAGCGTGTTGCTTACAACCACGCCTTCACCGAGCTGGGGCTCGACTGGCATTGGGACGAGGACGTGTACGGTGAACTACTCAGCGTGGCCGGTGGCAAGGAGCGCCTGCGATACTATCTCGAGCGGTATCGCCCCGAACTACTTGATGACGTCATCATGTCCGAACGGATTGCCGAGATCCACCAAGCGAAGATCCGCCATTTTGCAAGAATCGCGCCGACCATCCCATTGCGACCCGGTCTTTTGCGTCTGGTGACGGAGGCGCATGCCGAGGGCATCATGATTGCGATCGCGACAACGGCGTCCAAGGCGGGCGTCGAGGCTCTATTGAGCCAGAACCGGGCCCTGTACTCCATGATAAATCTGATTGCAGCCAACGAGGCGGTGGAGCGCAAGAAGCCGGCGCCCGATGTCTACAACTGGGCTCTCGACAGGCTAAAGCTGAAACCGCTGGACTGCATCGCGATCGAGGATTCGAATGTCGGGCTTCGAGCGGCTCTGGCCGCAAACCTTCCGACGGTCGTGACGTTGAGCGACTACACTCAGTCGGATGATTTTACCGGCGCAAATGCCTTGTTGACAGATTTGGGCGAACCGAATGAACCGGCACAATCGCTTCGTGGCGTGAAGCCGAAAGATGGGGTCGTCGACGTGGCGTTCCTCCAAACAGTGCTTCAAGCAGCGGCTGACTGAACTACGCACATCTCGACGTCGCTCGTGTTCAGACAAGCCTACTTTAACACGCGGCCAATGCCCCGCTTTTTCCGGTGGTTAGTCGCCGTGACTTTCGTCAGCGAGCATCCTCGGTTCCTACTGTGAGCTTGGCGACGGTTAAACGCGAGGCCGACTATCGCCATGTTGCATCGATGGTCCGGATCTGCACCACGGGGCAACCGCACATCATTCGGCCCTGCCGCCCCTGGCGCACAGTTTCCGCAATTCGCGACCCGCAAACACACCAGATTAGACCGGTCTTGTCCGTAAATGTCACTCTTAATCGTGTTTTCCGAGCGGCACGCCGCGCATGCGCAGGATGTCGTATGTGGTGACGGGGTGGCGACGGAAGTTGGGCACCGAGAACGGGTATGAAGGTCTCCGGCGTAAGGGCGAGCCTGCGCCGTCCGATCTGAAGGTCCAGATCCTTGCTCGCCCATCCATTGACGTCTTCGGGGCTGGACGATTCCAGCGCCGTTTCCGCGCCGGCGATCATAGCCTGTAAGCCGCCAGAGGGGGCCGGACCGACTAGGGCGGGTGGGGCGAACACGCCGGTCTTCACGGCCTCAAACCCCCACACGCAATGGTGCCACGTCGCCTCGATCCGAAAGTGGGCGCATGTCATGGAAGAGCCGAGCTTGCACGAAGGCGTCCGGTTCTGCGCCGGTCTCGGCGCAGTGCTTGACCGCGCGGTCGAGAAAGTCTCCGACGGCCCTCACGATCTGGAGGAAGGTTAGGACGCTGAGGTCGTAGAGCGAAATCGCGATCGACTTTCCCTTTAGCTGAACGGGTCTCCGCCACCGCCAGGCGAACCTTGCGCTGTCTCGGAAAAACAAAGCTCCACGACCTCGAAAGACCCGTCGCAGATCGTCAGGGAACATTTATAAAAACGAACGGTATGTCATAAACAATGCATTTTTATTGAGACACGCTATTTGATACCCAGTGCGTCCGCCACAACGCTCGAGGGGAATGCCTTGTCGCCTTACCTGTTTCCACTTGCCGCTCCATTGGTTCTACTCCTTGCCGCCGTTCTCGGATTTCTGCGCCCGGGCCGCCGCCGCCTTCTTGTGGCAGCGGTTTCAGAAAGCGCTGCGCTTGTCGCGCTGCTTATCGCCAGCGCCTCACTTGTACTCCTCGTCTTGCGCGGCACTGGCGACAGCGGGCTGATCGGATGGAGCGGCATCGGTCTGTCTGCGCGGCTCGATGCGGTAAGCTCCACGATGCTGCTCCTGGTGGCCTTCGTGGGTTGGATCGTCGTGCGATACGCCCGCACCTATCTCGATGGCGAGGACAGACAGGGCTACTTCATGGGCTGGCTTTGCGCTGCGCTCGCAGCCGTCCTCCTTCTCGTCCAGGCAGGCAATCTCGTCCAATTGGTCGGCGCCTGGATCGCAACCAGTTTCGCGCTGCATCGCCTGCTTCTGTTCTACCCAGAGCGTGTCTCGGCGCAGCGGGCGGCGCGCCAGAAGAGCCTGTTCTCGACTATTGGTGCCATCGCCTTGGTCAGCGCAGCCGTCCTCGTGTGGATGAGCTTCGGTACGACCGATATCGCTGCGATCAACGAACTTGCGCGGACCAGCGACGGATCGTGGCGGGTGATCACGGCCGCCGCCATGCTCGCGCTCGCCGCCGTGCTGAAGTCAGCGCAGTTCCCGACGCATGGCTGGCTCACCGAGGTCATGGAGGCGCCGACGCCGGTCTCAGCCCTGCTTCATGCAGGCGTGATCAATGGCGGCGGGTTCCTGTTGATTCGTTTCGCGGATGTCATGCTTTCGGCCCCGGGCGTCCTCGCTGTGCTGGCAATGCTGGGCGGCTTCACGGCGCTGTTCGGTGCGCTCGTCATGCTGACGCAGCCTGCGGTCAAGACCTCTCTCGCCTGGTCGACTGTCGCGCAGATGGGGTTCATGATGCTGCAGTGCGGCCTTGCGCTTTTCCCGCTGGCGTTGCTCCACATCGTCGCGCATTCGCTCTACAAGGCGCATGCGTTCCTGGCCTCCGGCGGGGCGGTGGAACAGGTGGCGGCCATTCGCCGGCCGGGTCCAGTCGCCGTGCCCGACGGGTCTGCGGTCGGCCGCGCCTTCCTGATTTCGCTCGGCATCTATGCTGGGATCGGTGCAGCGTTTGGCTTCGCCTTTGGATTTGAGCACAAGTCGCCCCAGGCGCTTGCGCTCGGCGCCATCCTGATCTTCGGTGTCGCTTATCTGCTGGCCCAGGGTCTCGCCGACGCCGCGCCGCGTCCGCTGACTCGCAAGACGGCGATCTACGCCAGCGCCGCCGCAGCCGGATACTTCGCGCTCCAGACCGCTGCCGAATGGCTGACGGCAGGGGTTCTGTCAGCGACGCCGGCACCGGGTCGTTTGGAATGGACCCTGATGGCGCTCGCGGTGCTGAGCTTCGGGATGGTCGCAGTGGCGCAGGCGTTGTTCCCACTGTGGGCTTCGCATCCCGCCGCCACGGGACTGCGCGTGCACCTTTCCAACGGACTCTATGTCAACGCCATGATCAATCGCATGCTAGGCGGCTGGGCCGTCCGCAAAGCGTCGTGACCTCATAAGTAAGGATACGCCGATGCTGATGACCGCGACCAAAGCGCCGCTGTTGCCCCCCGAGGCTATAGTCGGGGCGGCAAACCGTGCTGCGCGCGCCATTCCTCCCCTTTGGCCACTCGCCTCCAGCGTCGCGGTCAATCCGTTCCTCGGACAGACGGGCGAGCCGCTCGCGACTGCAGCCGCACGTCTTCGGCGTGCCGCGGGAATATCGCTGACCATGCCGCGGGCCTGGTATGCAGAGCGGCTGCGTTCGGGCGAGATCGACGACAACGATATGGAAGCCGCCTTCGAGGCTGCCCCCGAAACACTCCGGCCGAAGACGTTCGCCGCGCTCAAGCGGGCCGCCCAAGCCGATTGGACAATGCCCCATGCCGTCCCGACAGTCGTCGAGCTGGCATGCAATGTCGCCTTGATCGACTGGCCAGGGATCGTCAATGATCGCATCGGGCATTGGGCGTCGGGGTATTTTGATCAGGGGCAGGCGCTGTGGGCCGCTCCGCCCGCGGACAGTGCCTATGCGGCCTGGCGGGCTTTCGCCACTCATGATTTGACACCGGAGATCGCTGGCCTCAGCGGCTTCGCGCAAAGCGTAGCGGATGCGCCCGCGACGGCCGAGGATGCACTCGTCGAATGCGTCACCCATCTTGGTCTCTGCGAGGCGGCGCTTGAGAGCTATTTCCACCGGCTGCTGACGTCGCTCGGCGGCTGGGCCCAGGTCGCCCGCTATCGTCTCTGGCAAGCGGAGCTTGTCGGTGCGACCAATGCTTCCGTCACCGACCTCCTGGCAATTCGCATTACCTGGGAGGCGGCTCTGCTGCGGAAAATCGGTTCCGTAATCGAGCCACAGTGGCGGGGTGCCATCGCGGCCCACGCCGAGCCAATCGAAGCGACCTTGGAGGATGGGGTCGACGCCATCCTTCAGGAGGCTGCTGAACGAGCTGCCCAGCGTCGGCTCCAGAGCTTGCTCGCCGAAGCGCCCTCAAAGCCATCGGCGCAACTTCGCCCCAGCCTACAGATGGCCTTCTGCATCGACGTACGCTCGGAAGTGTTTCGCCGGGCACTCGAAGGTCTTGAGCCCGGCATCCAAACGTTGGGCTTCGCCGGGTTCTTCGGTTTGGGTATCGCCCATCGCCGCTTCGCCTCGGACGTGGTCGAGGCACGCCTGCCGGTTCTGCTGACCCCGGGTGTCTTCACATGCTCGGGCGAGCCGACGCCGGCGACTGAAAGGGCGGATATGACCGCGCGAATCACGGCGCGCGCGAAGCGCGCCTGGGGCCGCTTCAAGCTGGCTGCCATTTCCTCGTTCGCCTTTGTCGAGGCCACGGGCCCGATCTACGTCGCCAAGCTTTTGCGCGACGGACTGGCGCTGACGCGGCACACCGCGCCGAATGATCCTGCGCCGCGGCCGGCCAACACTCTCGACGTGAACACGAGACTGACAATTGCCGCGAGCGTTCTCAAGGCGATGTCGCTCACCGAGGGCTTCGCAAGGCTCGTCCTGCTCGCAGGACATGGTGCCAATGTGGTCAACAATCCGCATGCCAGCGCGCTGCACTGCGGCGCGTGCGGTGGGTACTCGGGCGAGGTGAACGCACGGCTGCTTGCAGCGCTCCTAAACGATCACGACGTGCGTACCGGTCTGGCCGAGCGCGGCATCGCTATTCCCGAGGATACACTTTTCCTGGCCGCGCTACACGACACGACAACCGACAATGTGAAGATCTACGCTGCCGATCATCCCTCCGCGGCCCATACCGAGGATCTGGACAGCGCAAAGCGTTGGTTGAGATCAGCTGGCGTCCTGGCTCGGGGGGAACGGGCGCTGCGCCTACCGCGCGCCGCGCGCAGTCAGGACATACCGCATCGTGCCCGCGATTGGGCCGAGCTTCGCCCCGAATGGGCGCTCGCCGGCTGCCAGGCCTTTGTCGCGGCGCCGAGGTCGCGCACCTCAGGGCGCGACCTCGCCGGGCGGGCCTTCCTCCACGACTATGACTGGCGGCGCGACGAGGGCCTCGGCGTGCTGGAGCTGATCCTGACGGCGCCGGTCGTCGTCGCCAGCTGGATTAGCCTTCAGTATTACGGTTCGACCGTCGCGCCAAAAGTCTTCGGTGCGGGTAACAAGCTGCTCCACAACGTCACCGGTGGTATCGGCGTGGTCGAGGGCAATGGCGGCCTCCTGCGGGCCGGTTTGCCGTGGCAGTCGATTCATGATGGCGAGAAGCTGGTGCATGAGCCGCTGCGGCTTTCCGTAGTGATAGAGGCACCGCGTGAAGCGATCGCCGGCATTCTTGAACGTCACCCGCAAGTCCGCGCATTGTTCGACAATCGCTGGCTGCATCTCTTTGCGCTCGACGACGAGGGTCGAATGGCTTGGCGCTATTCCAGCGATTTGTGCTGGGAGGATAACATCCAGGACGAGGACGCGGAGCCTGAACTATTGCGGGTGCCCGCATGACGGGTCTGCCGATCCATCTCACTGCCCTCGAATCCGAAGCGATACACATTCTGCGTGATGGTGTGGCCGAGGCCCGCAATCCCGTGGTTTTGTTCTCCGGCGGCAAGGCTTCGACGGTTCTCGCCCATCTCGTGCTACGTGCCTTTCATCCCGCCCCATCACCGTTGCCATTGCTCCATATCGATTCGACATGGGAGTTCGCTGACGTTCTGGCCTTCCGCGACGGTTTCGCAGCCAGGCACGGCTTTCAATTGATTGTCCACGCAAACGAGGATGGCCGCGCGCAGTCGATAAATCCGTTCGATCACGGTGATCATTATACGACAGCCATGCATACCGAGCCGCTGAGACAGGCGCTGACAGCCGGGCGGCCTCTACGTCGTCTTTGGTGGTGCACGGCGCGACGAGGAGGCAAGCCGCGCCAAGGAGCGCATCGTTTCCGTGCGGAATCGGAGCCATGGCTGGGAACCCAAGTCTTAATGCTCAGAGCTCTGGCGCTGTTTCAATTGGCGGCTCTCCCCCGGCGAATCGATCCGCGCCTTTCCGCTCACCAATTGGACCGAACAGGATTTGTGGACCTACATCCTGTTGCGCGAAATCGAGCTCGCACCACTCTATCTCGCCCGCGAACGTCCTGTCGTCATACGCGACGGCATGCGTATCGTGGCCGATGATCCGTCGCGCATGCGCTGGCGCGCTGGCGAGGAAGCCACGCTAGAGATGGTGCGCTTCCGCACACTTGGCTGCTGGCCCATTACGGCGGCGGAGCCGTCCAAGGCTTCCACCATGCCCGACGTCTTTGTGGAGACTATGTCAGCAAAGGATTCCGAACGACGCGGTCGCATAGGCGATGGCGGATCGCTCGAGCGTCAGAAGCGGGAGGGCTATTTTTGAGCAGAAGCCAAGTTGCGCAAAGAACCATCATTGGTAGCCGGGCTGGTCCCTATGCCGGCTGTCGCGCCGTGCTCGCAACCATGCATGGCAAGGAGGCGGCGGTCGCACCGGTTCTGCTCGACCGGCTCGGCCTCGTCGTCACGACGGCCCCGAATCTGGACACCGACGCCCTCGGCACCTTCACTGGCGAGATCCCGCGCGCCAGCACCATCCGCGAGACGGCGATCGCCAAGGCGAGGCTCGGCATGGCTGCGAGCGGACTGCCGATCGGAATCGCCAGCGAAGGTAGCTACGGACCTCATCCGAGTATCCCGTTTATACCCGGTGGGGTTGAGTTGATGGTGCTTGTCGACGCCGCACGCGACATTGTTGTAGCCGAGCATCTCATTGAAGATGAGCCGAAATTCGGACACATCTTCGCAATGTCTACCGACGACGTGACAACCTTTCTTGATCGTATCGGGTTCCCGGACCACGCCCTCATCGTGAAGGCGGCCGACCTAGATGGCGAGATCGGGCCGATCCATAAAGGACTACGAACGAAGGACAATCTCGCGGCGGCGATCACGCAATGTGCCGCGCATTCGCGGGACGGGCGGGCGTTGATCCAGACCGACATGCGCGCCCACATGAATCCAACCCGAATGGACTCGCTCCGCCGATTGGCGTCAACCTTTGCCAGGCGCCTGGCGACACTCTGTCCCGCGTGCAGTATTCCGGGCTACGGACAGGTCGATGTCGAAGCCGGCCTGCCCTGCGAAGATTGCGGAGCCCCAAGCGTCATGGTTCGCCACCAGGTTTTCGGGTGCGTGACCTGCGAGCACCGCGAGAAGCGGCTGCGCCCCGACGGGCGTACCCACGCCGATCCCGGGCATTGCCTGCGATGCAACCCATAACCCGCTGACGGGGGAAGGGAGCGTACTGCCACCTGATGAAGTTCTGCAAACACTACCAGCGGAATGCCTAGGTTCCCGCGGACCCACTAACAAGCGTTTGGTTAAGGACACCCGAAAACGATAGAGAAACGCTACATTTCAAAATTCTCCGGCGCGCTGTCGGGGCGCGGCGTTCGCAGGAACATGTCAGTGGAGGAGGTCGGTGGAAAGCTTGACGCCGGGGTCGCACGTGACGGCCGCATCAACAAATCCTCTTCATTTGCTGAACTTAGTTACCGCAACACGGAGCTGCAGCATCGTAGGGGTAGTCATCCCTTCATCCATAACGCCGCGGCGACGACAGGTAGGCGTCATCTTTCGCGAGATAGCTAAAGATGCAACAGAACTGTCGCCACGTTGATTGCGAGCGCCATCATGCTGGCGAGTACGACGATCGCGCCCAATGCCAGTGCCGCCGCTGCGACCCAATCGATGGACCAGTCAGAACTTGCGGTCATGGTCGCTCCTTTAGTTGCTGGCTGTCGGATGCTGGGCGTGTATCCGGCGGTGGCTTGCTACCATGATGGTAGGTGTGGACCGGGGTGTCTGAAACGTTTGCCAGGAGTACCCTCTCGGCCGCGCCGTCGAGGTCTTCCAGCTGGCCATTGCTCATGGACCAGAGGAAGGCAGCAAGCCCGACAAGACCCATTCCTAGCGCGATCGGCACGAGCCAGACGAGATAGGTCATGTCGCCTCCACCATTTCGGCCGCCCGCGCGGGTTCGGCATCGATTCGCCGCGGGTCGCGGTTCGCATCGAGGCGCATCGCATTACCAACGACAAGGATCGATGATGTGGACATGGCGACCGCCGCCATCAGCGGCGTGACGTAACCAAGCACTGCGACTGGAACGACCAGCAAATTGTAAACGACCGCCAAGCCGAGGTTCTGCCGGACCAAGCGTGAAGCTGCCCTGGCGATCCCAATAGCCCGGGGTACGGCTTCCAGGCTTGAACGCAGGAAGACGAGGTCAGCCGCGCTGCGCCCGACATCGGCTGCGGACGACGGCGCCATGGAGACATGGGCGGCTGCGAGTGCGGGAGCATCGTTCAGACCGTCGCCGACCATTAGGACGCGGTATCCCGCCGACCGAAGTTGTTCGAGACGGCCGACCTTCTCCGCCGGCAGCATTCCGTGCCGCACCGTCGTGATTCCCAATGCCGCGCCGACCCTTAGCACTTCAGCGGCGCGGTCGCCCGAAATGATTTCCGACGGCAGCCCAAGCGATGTAAGCGTCCTGACTGCCACCATCGCACCTTGCCGAATCTCGTCGGTGATCGCGAACCAGCCTATGGGTCGCCCGTCTTTCGAAAGCCAGGTGGATGCTTCCGTGCCGACCGGCTCGTAATGGATAGGGGTGGTCCAGTCCTCCCTGCCGAGCCTGTACAGGTAGCCGTCGACGCGACCTTCGACGCCAAAGCCCGCGACCTCTCTGAAGTCGCTGACATGGGGGAGGCGGTCGGCCGGTACAAGTTGAGCGACAGCGCGCGATGCCGGATGGCGGGAGAGGGTCGCGAGCGCGGTGGCGGCGTGCAGATCGTCTGCGGCCACGTCGTGTCCGGTCACCCGCCCAATGCCTGCCGTCAGCGTCCCAGTCTTGTCGAAGGCTACGGCGTCGACCTCCGCAAGCCGCTCCAGTGCGCTGCCGTCCTTGAGTGTGATCCCCAGGTCGAACAATCTGCGCGCCGCCACAACCTGAACCATCGGCACGGCCAGTCCGAGTGCGCAGGGGCAGGTGATGATCAGGACTGAGATCGCGATCGTGATCGAAAGATGCCAGTCGCCGGTCAGTAGGAGCCAGCCGCAGCAGGTCAAGACCGCGAGCAGATGAATGACCGGCGAGTAGAGCGCGGCCGCCCGGTCTGCGATGCGGCGGTAGCCGGCGCGCCCCTCCTCTGCGGCCTCCATCATCCGCACCATGTCGGCCATGAACGAATTGGTCGCGCGCTTGTCGGCACGAACAGTGAGGGCCCCGTCGATGCTCATCGTGCCGGATAAAACGGCTGTCCCGACCGACGCAACCGACAGCGCTGATTCTCCGGTCACGGCGGATAGGTCGAGAGCGCTTTGACCAGAGACAACGGTCCCATTGACCGGAATGCGGTCTCCAGGGGCAATCAGGACGAGATTGCCGGGCGCGATTTCGGCAACGTCGCGGAACTCGCGGCTGCCGTCCGGCGCGACAATCGTCGCGCCGCGTGGCATCATCCGGGCGAGCCCCATCACCGCATCGCGAGCCTTGCCGCGCATCGCGTGGTCGAGCGTCCGCCCCGCCAGCAAGAAGAAGATCAGCGATGTCACAGCGTCGAAATAGGCGTGTGGCCCGCCTGCAAATGCATCGTACAGGCTTAGGCCGAGAGCCAGGAGAATGCCGACAGAGATCGGGAGGTCCATGCTCGACGATCGCTTTTTCAGCGACAGCCATGCAGAGGCGAAAAAGATGCGTCCGGAATAGGCGACGGCGGGCACCGCAAGCAGCGCGGAGATCAGGTGAAAAGCCTTGCGGGTCTCGTCGTCCGCGCCGGCCCAGATAGACACCGACAGCATCATGATGTTCGTCGCCGCAAATCCTGCCACCGCGGTCGCCCGGAGCAATCGCGTCATATCCGGATCTTGGCCTGCCTCCGAAACATCGCCGAGCGTGGCCTTATAGCCGATATCCGCCAGCGTGCGGATCATCGGCGGTGGCGTGGATCCGGCGCGCCATTTGATGGAAACCCGCTTTGACGTCAGGTTGACCCGGGCGGCTACCACTCCTTGAAGAGCCAGCAGCGCTCCCTCGATCGACGCGATGCAGGCTGCGCAGCGGACTTGGGGAACCGAGAAATCTGTCTGAAAGATGCTGTCGCCGAGATCGCGGCTGGCCAGCGCGATCTCGCTTGCCGGCATGTCGCGACCGGGCATCAACAACAGCCCGCCTTCGGCTCCAGGCGCGCAGCAACTCATCGCCCTAGTCCGGGAAGCGGGCCACGGCCCTGTAGCAATGCCACGTTGCGTGTCCGAGCAGAGGGAAGATGACGACCATGCCGACAAGTCCCGTCGCGACGCACGCGGCGAAGAGAACGAGGATCATCGCGCCCCACGCCACCATCGGCCCGATGTTGTTCCAGACCAGTTTCATGCTCGTGCCCATCGCAGTCATGGCATCGACGCGACGATCGAGAAGCATGGGCACGGAAAAAACGCTGACGGCGAAGGCAAAGGCTGCGAACAGGCCGCCTACCGCCGTCCCCACGATCAACATAGCCCACCCGGATGGAGTTCCGACGAGCATGCCTACGATGTGCGCAAGACCGGGAAATGCCGTGACGCCGAAAAACAACGCATAAAGCAGAACTGCGGCGCGCATCCACAGCAGCATCAGAAGGCACAGAAGCACGCCGGTGAAGAATACCTGCGCGCCCGACCGCGGCCGAACCATCAACATGTCCGCCAGATCAGTTTCTCGCCCTTCCTCGATCGCCTTACTCTTCTCGTAAAGTCCGATGGCCAGGAACGGCGCGACGATCATGAAGCCAGCCAAGGCAGGAAAAAGGATGTAGTCGCGCCCGAAAGCCACGAGTGTCCATGTGAATGCCACTGAGAGAAAGAACACCCCAAGGCCATAAGCGAGGCTGGACACCGGCCGGGTCCAGAGATCGCGCCAACCGGCCGACAGCCATCTTAGCCCTTCGAACAGGGGAAGCCCGCGGTTGAGATGCGGGTCACGTGTTTCCCGGATGTCGGACGTATCGCTCAGAAGCCAGTATGACTTGTCTGTCTCGCCCATCCTATTCTCCTTCAGCAAGCCGACTTGGCGGCAAGGTAGCCATGACCATCGCCCGCGGCCTTGGAGTGGACGACGCAGTCCGGTTGCGATTGAAACGCCACGTAGACGAGATGCGCATTGGCTCCGACGAACAGCAACAGCCCGGCCGGCACCAGCACCCAGGCTAGCCAGGTGCGCCGAATAAATGCCGATGTACGCGCGTTCATGGTTGCCGCGTTCCCAGATCATGCACGTAGAGCGACAGCATCCGAATCTGCGCCCCGGTCAATCGCTCGTCCCACGTCGGCATGTGGCCCTGCCGTCCGCCATGAACGGACGTGATAATGGTCTGCATGTCGCCGCCATAAATCCAATATGCATCTGTCAGGTTGGGTGCACCCATCTCGCGGTTGCCCTTCGCATTCTCGCCGTGACAGGCGGCGCATGTCGTCGCAAACACCTCCTGTCCCGCTGTTATTCGTTCCAGCGTTTCTGGCGTCGAGTAGCCAGGATTGGTCAGCGAATAGACGTAGGCGGCGACGTCGCGAACCTGGGCGCTTTCGAGCATTTCATCCCGGCCGAAGGACGGCATTTGACCGATGCGGCTGTCCGGGTGCTCCGAATTGATGCCAACGCGCATCGTCTGTTCGATGAGTTCAGGGCCTCCTCCCCACAGCCAATCATCGTCGGTGAGGTCGGGATAGTTGGCGCGTCCCCGACCGTCGCTTCCGTGACAGGCGGCGCAATTGTCGCCGAACAATTGGCGTCCGGTGGTGCGTACGATCCGCATGAGACCCTCATCCGCGAGGATCGCGTCATAGCTGTCTTTCTCTATACGTGCAGTCCAGGCGGCGCGGTCGCGCTGTCCGTCGACGATTTGCTCCTCGACAATCTGCTTCTGGTCGAAACCCAGAAGGCCCTTGGTGTATGTCGTTCCCAACGGCCACGTGGGAGCGAAGAACCACCAGGTGATCGCCCAGATATGGGTAACGATCAGAAAGAGCAGCACGCCACGCGGCACCGGGGTGTCCAGTTCCTTGATGCCGTTCCATTCGTGGCCGGTCGTCTCCCGGCCTGTGACGGGGTCGCGCTCGTTCAATTCCATGGCTTGTCGTCCCGGTCGAGAATGCTCTGTTTTGCCCTGTCGAAGCGCTTTTTGTTGGAAGGCCAGAACGCATAGACAATTACCGCCAGAAAGAAGGCGAAGAGGTAAAACAGACCCCAGCTCTTGGAGAGAACGACGAGCGTATCGTGGTCAACGTCCATTATCCGCTCTCCTCAGTTTGCCGGATCCGGAGCTTTTTGCGGTGCTGCGGTGTCCTGGTAGGCGGCGTCTGTTAGCCGGCCAAGAATCTGGAGATAGGACACCAGGGCGTCCATTTCGGTCACCTGCGTCGTCACTCCGTCGAACGTGCGAATTTGTGTCGTTTCCCCATAACGTTCTGTGACTCCGGCGACGAAGTCACCGTCCGGCATGGCTTGGCCGTAGGCATCGCGCGCCGCGTTCTCGACCATCTCTGTTGTGTATGGAACGCCAAGCTCGCGTTGCGCCTCCAGATGGCCTGGCAGGTCTTCCATTCTAAGAGGCGTACGCGCGAGCCATGCGTAGGCGGGCATGTTCGACTCAGGAACAACGTCTCGCGGGTTGGAAAGGTGCGCGACCTGCCAGAAATCAGAATACTTGCCGCCGACGCGGGCCAGATCGGGTCCTGTGCGTTTTGAGCCCCACAGCATTGGTCGGTCGTACTGCGACTCCACGGCAAGCGAGTAAGGACCATAACGCTCGACCTCGTCGCGCAACGTCCGGATCATCTGGCTGTGGCAGGCGTAGCAGCCCTCGCGCACGTAGATGTTGCGTCCCGCCAGTTCGAGCGGGGTGTAGACCCGCATGTCAGGCGCTTTCTCGACCGTCTCATCGATGGTGAAGAGCGGCGCGATCTCGACAATGCCGCCGACGCTTGCGGCCGCAATGATCGCGATCACCAAACCAATGGCGGAACGCTCAAGCTTGCGGTGGAGAAGTTCGGACATCCATCATTCTCCCGGAACTGAGACGGCAGATACGACGGGAACGTCGCCGTCGCGCGCGGGCGCCAGGGACGGCGTCCTTATCGTCATCCAAATGTTGTAGCAGCAGACCAGCGCTCCGGTCAGGAATACCAGTCCGCCGAAGGCGCGGGCGATATAGTAGGGGTACATGGCGACGAGGGAGTCGACGAACGAATAGGCGAGCGTCCCTTCCTCCGTATACGTCCGCCACATCAGCCCCTGGATGATGCCAGAGTTCCACATCGCGAAGACGTAGATAAGCGTCCCCGACAGGGCCAGCCAGAAGTGGACCTCGATCAGCCGGGCCGAATACATCGCTTCACGTTTCCAGAGCGCTGGAACCAGCGTGTAGAACGATCCGAAGGTGATCAGCGCAACCCATCCGAGAGCCCCCGCATGCACATGGCCGATGGTCCAATCGGTATAGTGCGACAGGGAGTTCACCGGGCGGATGGCCATGAACGATCCTTCAAATGTCGCAAGGCCATAGAACACCGCCGCCACCATCATGAAGCGGAGCGTCGCGTCGTCGCGAACCTTGTGCCAGGCGCCGTTAAGCGTCAGCAAGGCATTGCCTGCCGAAGCCCAGGACGGCACCAGCAGCATGATGGAGAAGGTCATGCCCAGCGTCTGCACCCAATGCGGCAATGCCGTGTAGTGCAGGTGGTGGGAGCCTGCCCACATATAAAAGAAGGTGATGCCCCAGAAGCTCAGGATCGACAGCCGGTAGGAAAAGATCGGCCGCTGGGCCCGGATCGGCAGGTAGTAGTAGAGCATCCCGAGGAAACCGGCGGTCAGGAAGAACGCGACCGCGTTGTGCCCATACCACCACTGCACCATGGCGTCCTGAACGCCCGGCCAGATCGTGTAGCTCTTGGCGTGACCCCACGACACCGGAAGCGCCAGATTGTTGACGATGTGAAGGATCGCAACGACCAGGATGAACGCCATGAAATACCAGTTGGCGACGTAGATGTGTGGCTCTTTGCGCCGCGCGATCGTCCGGATGTAGAGGATGAAATAGGTCACCCAGACCACGACCAGCCAGAGGTCGGCATACCATTCGGGTTCCGCATATTCCTTGGACTGGGTGATGCCCATGAAGTAGCCGGTGACCGCAAGAAGACAGAACAGGTTGAAGCCTAGAAGCACGAACCATGGACTGATCTGCCCGGCAAGACGGGCACGGGACGTGCGTTGAACGACGTGGAAAGAGGTTGCGATGAGCGCGTTGCCGCCAAATCCAAAGATCACGCCAGTGGTGTGAGCGGGGCGCAACCGTCCGAAGCTTGACCAGGCTGCGTCGAAGGCGAGGTCAGGCCACGCCAGCTGCGCGGCTACCCAGACGCCCATGAACATCCCGAAAACCGCCCAGGTCATGGATAGGATGATGCCGATTTTGATCGGATCGTCGTAGTACAACGCCGCGCGGTCCTCGGTGGGTTCTGGGGTGTAGAAGGAACGGATGACGAGAAAAAGCAGGCCGCCCGAAAACAGCATGACGATCAATCCGTGGACGCCGAGCGGATCGGCCCGGCCGAGCGCAGCCATGGCCAGACCCGCAATCCCTACAGCCAGCAGAATAACTGCAGCGGACTGACGTTCGCTTGACGTAAGCTGACCGAGCATCGCCACTCCTCTTTACAAAGAATTTTATCGGGCCACGGCCCGCATTTCAGAAACATCAGGCGATTCTGCCAGGATGGGACGGGGAACTGGACGGGAGACCGTATACCCATAGAACACCGAAAGAAACGCCCGCCGCATCAGGTTGGCGACGCGCCGAGGTCGCCACATGATTGATGTCGTCCCAAAAACGAAGTGTCCCGGCAGAGCGGCCAGCAGAACGGATGCTGGGAATGCGTCCGGGAACGAACTGGTAGAACACGCAGGCAAGGTCAGCCCTCCCGCGCGCCGGGTCGCGCTTGCGGGAGCCGGAAGAACATTGCCAGTTTGAGGCTCTGAGCAATCCGCTCGGCGCGCTCCACGAATGCAGCCGCCACCTCCGGCTCGCACAGTTCCATGGTCGTCTGCCTGAAGAGACCGAGCCAGATGTCGAAGTCGTCTTCCCGCACCTGCTTGAGTTTGAGATGCGCCGGGACAGGACGCCCGTTGTAGGCGCCATTCTTGAACATCACAGCGCACCAGAAATCCGTCATCTTCTCGAGATGCGGCTCCCAATGATCACCGACGACCCCGGCAAAGATCGGCCCTAACCGTTCGTTGGCGCGGATCCTGCTGTAGAATTCACGAACCAGCCTTCCGATGAAGGCCCTGTCCATACGCGGACGAATTACCGGCTCTTCGACCGTCGGTCGGGATCGGTCCTTTGTTTCATAGTCATTGACGTCCACGATATGCCTTACTTTCTTCCCTACCCGCTCCCATGCATCGGACGTTTGTTGCAGCCGCAGTCAGAGAGATCGTCGGTTTCCAGCCGGTGGTGCCGACAAGCAGGCACCCGGTCTACAGTTTCCTCGGGATGAGGCAGAGCGCTTCTACTTGGTTGGCTCATCCGCCGGCCCGGAATGCATGATGTCGTCATCCTCGGGACCGTCGACAATCAGATAACCGGCGAGCCCGCGCTCAGCGCGCGATAGCGCGTGATCGACCAGCACGTAATGCCCACCACGATCGATCTTGAAATCGACGATTGTCGCTCCGCCAGGCGCCACGGTCACCGTCTGGATGTCCTTCAGCGGCGGAGATGTGATGCTGCCGAAAGCGTAGACATTGTCGAATATTTCGCCAATGACGTGGAACGAAGACGTGAAATTAGGGCCGCCAACGCCGAAGAAGATGCGCACCGTCTCGCCGACATTCGCATAGAGCGGATGCGTTTTAGTCAGCGAGCCGACCGCTCCGTTGAACAGGAAGTATTCCGGGCGCTCGGAAATCAATTTGTCGTAGTCCATCTCCATTTCGCCCTGCGTGCCAAAGGGCTCGACGGTATAGAGTTCACCCTGCATCACATAGAACTCGCGATCGACCTGCGGCAAGCCTCCCTCCGGCTCGACGAGGATCAGGCCATACATTCCACTCGTGATGTGGTGCGCCACACTAGGCGTCGCGCAGTGATATACAAAAATGCCGGGCTTCAGGGCCTTGAAGGTCACAACGGTTTCGTTGCCAGGGTCGGTTTGCGTGGCGTGCGCGCCGCCGCCAGGTCCGGTCGCGGCGTGGAAATCGACCGAGTGCGCCATGACACTGTCGGCTGCGTTCTTCAGGTGCACCTCAACCGTATCGCCGACCCGCACCCTAACGAACGGACCAGGAATTTTTGAGCCGAAAGTCCAATAAGTGTAGGTCGTGCCGTCATCCAGCTTGCCAACCAGTTCGACCGTTTCCAGATCGATCTTGACGACCTTCGGCGCGCGCTGTCCGATCGGGCCGGGCAAATCGGCCGGATCGCGGACGACATCGGCAGCATCCGAAACCATGCCCTCACGGGGTCCGGCCATGACCTGGATCAGTCCTTCCATGCCGGCCTGCCGGTGCCCGGCGATGGAGCAGAAATAAGCGAACTCGCCAACTTTGCTCGCCGTAAAGGAAAAGGTCGACGACGCGTTCTTGCCAACCACGATCGAGGAACGAGCGCCGTACTGATCGATCACAACGTCATGCTCTGCGCCTTCACCGTTGATCAGGTTGATCTGCACCAGTTCTCCCTCATGAACCATGAGGCTCGGATTGACCTGACCGTCTATGGTGCCCCCCACACCAATATAGACCATCCGGCCGGTGGCGATTCCGGTTCTGAGCGTGAAGGTCGTCGGATTGTGATAGCTGACCGATGCGGCGGCCCCAGCGGCGCCTGTATCCGGCGCTGCCTGTTTGATAACCGGCGCGGCCGGTTCGGTTTGCGCCTGCGCTGCGTCTGTTGCGGCAGCTCCATGCTGGTGTGTTTGAGCCAATGCCGGCGCGAGGAAGAAGAGTGACACAACCGTGACGATTGCCGCCAGCCAGCCCACCAATCCGGCACTCCGGATCTGATTAGCTATGGGACTTGACCCAGGCTTTCTATTTTTGTCGAACATTTGGGGACACTCCATCGTTGCCTGGCATCAAAATGCTTGAGACGACCTTAGATGATGGACCCTTCGCCCTCTTTGCGCAAACGCAAGCAATCCAGCGGTTGCGTTCGCCTGCCCTGAATTTTGTAGTGTTACCCGGGAGTGGCTGGCCCGACCGCCGTCGGGCGTAGCTTTGGGCTCAGGAGCATTCCTCCGTAGAGGAGGACGAAGCCGAGAAAAGCCGCCACCCAGGCACATGCGGCCAGATGGATCAGCCAATCTCCCGGTATGCCGAGCGCTTCGCCAATCCGGGCTGCCGATGCGACAAGTATCGAGGCGAAGATGAAGCAGCCAGCCTTGCCGGTTCGCAGTTCTCGCCCCGTATGACCGAGAGTGGCGCGAACCATGACGGCAAGAGTCATCGTGGCAATGGCGCCGACGGCGAAAGCGTGGATACCGGCGGCGTGCGCTACCCACTCGGGACGGACAGCCGCCACGGCGGCAAGCGCCATGCCCAGCGGTACGAATGCGTAGGCAATATGCAGGATCAGCACGAGAGGGTCGCGCAACGTTCGGTCGCCCGCCCAGCGCGAGAGCCGGAAGACGTTGAGGATTGCGGCGACAATCAGCGCTAGCCCCGTCTCAATCCTGTCCGGCAGGAAGGACCACAATGCAAGTGCCATCGCAGAAGCAACAATCACCGCTGCGTCGAAACGGTTGAACGAAATCGGAAAACGGCCCGGATTTTTGCGCGCGAGCCAGTTGCGGGTAAAGCTCGGAATGATGCGCCCGCCGACGATCGTGATCAGAACGACCGCCGCGCCGATCCCCAACCGCCTTCCAATATCGGAGATGCCGGCATAATGCGCTTCGGCATGAAACAGGATATTGGCCGCAAGCAGCACGAGGATCGGCGCCAGCACCTTGAGATTGCGCCAGTTGCGACCAGCAATGATTTCAAGAGCGGCAGCTCCGGCCACCGCGAGCAGAAACGCGCAATCGATCAAGGCTGCCGCCAACCAGCCGAGATCGGCTGAAAAGAACACCGCGACCCGCCCGGCGATCCAAAGCAGGACCAGACCCAGCAGAGGCAATCCTTGCACCGGCAAGCGTCCGGTCCAGTTGGGGATAGCGGTGAGGAGAAAGCCGGTGACGATGGCCCCGAGGTAGCCGAACAGCATCTCGTGCACATGCCAATCCACGGGGGCGAAGACGCTCGACGTTTCGACATACCCGTAAAAAAGCGGTAGCCAGAACACGATGGTAATCACGGCATAGAGCGATCCGAGAAAAAAGAACGGTCGAAAGCCGTAGGAAAGAATGGCCGGATAGTTGCCCGGTCTCGTGCGCGGAATGGCCATGCTGCTCACTCTTCGAAGGACGGAAGCGTCGCAGTCTCTGTCGGGAGCCGCAGACAGGCGGCGCCCCGTCATTCATGCCTAGTTCGCGGGCAACTGTGCAAAGAGGTCAGTGAACACCTTCTTCGCCTTTCCGGGGTGCTTGACGGCCTTCGCCTCCTCGAGATTTGCGGGTTGACCCACCACGATCAGCGCCACCATGCCCATGCCGTAATGCGGGGTGCACTTGACGCCGTATACGCCCTCGGCGGTAACGGTGACGGTAATCGGCTGACTGATCTTGCCCTTGAAGGGTTCGGCCCCGTCGGGGAGCATTCCCTTTATCGATTCTGCGTCGTGGCCTTTGTCGGTGGGCAGAAAGGTGACCGTATCGCCGGGCGCTGCCTGAATCATATCCGGCTGAAACACCATGGCGCCCTTTTCGCCCTTGTTGAGCATCTGGACTTCGTGATCTGCGGCTTGTGCGATGCCTGACACGAGCAGCGTCGCCAATATGGCGGTAACGGCAGTTGTAAGTTTCATCATCGTTTCAGTCCTTTTGATGCGCCACGGCGGTTCAGCGCTCCCCTAATATAGGTATGTTCCTGGAAACTGTGTTTGTTGCAGCGCAAACAATCGAGAGTTCACCGCAGATGCCGCAGGATCAAAAGCTTGCGATAGGATTGGTCAAGTGGAACATTACGCACGCAAAGCCTTACCCGAGGGAATCTTGAACCATCTCGACCGCTCGCTGATTGCAGGGTTGTCACAGTTCCAGGGGATGGGAACTGACGACCTAGACCACGTTCTGGCGCATGCGCGTTCATTGCGTGTTGCAAAGGATGTGGCCATCTTCGAACAGGAAGGCGAGGCACACAGCTTTTTCCTGCTGCTTGACGGGCATGTCCGCGTGGTCAAGACGACGCCGGACGGCCAGCAGGTGATCGTGCGCTACATCAGCAAGGGAGAATTGCTGGGCATAGCGCATGCGCTCGGGCTGGCAAACTACCCAGCAACGGCAATAGCTGCCGTAGATTGCGTCGTGCTTGCCTGGCCAGGTAAGCTCTGGTCCGAATTTTCCGCACATTATCCGGCCTTTGGCGCCAGCACCTACAAAACGGTCGGTTCGCGCCTGCAGGACGCGCACAATCGCGTCGTGGAAATGTCCACGGCGCAGGTTGAGCAACGGGTGGCTCACACCTTGCTGCGTCTCGTCAACCAGTCCGGGAAGAAGACTGCGGAGGGTATTCTGATCGACTTTCCGATCTCGCGGCAAGACATCGCGGAAATGACGGGCACAACCCTCCACACGGTCAGCCGCCTGATGAGCGCATGGGAAGCTAACGGTCTTGTCAGAAGCGGACGGCAGAAAGTGACCGTCGTAGAACCTCACAAACTGCTCATGCTGGCTGAAGGGAACCCGAAGAACGATTGATTACGGGAACTCGATTTTCGATCCGATCTCGCGCGCGACGTCATTGAGGAACAGGGATTCGTCCACGCCGTGTTCTCGGCAGGCATCCGAGATCGTGTGGAACGAAGCGACCGGGCAGCCGACGCAAAGCATGCGATGTTTCAGAACAACGTGGATCGTAAGTGGCCACGCGCGCATCATCTTGTCGATCGACATCTCTCCCGTGACTATCGACTTCACCGTGGCCGCTCCCGTCGAGCTAAAGATCGACTTTAGCCACCGGGCGAGCAGCCCTCTTTGCGCTGGCACAAAGAGAGGCGCACATTGTTCTAGCCGGGCAAATCTTACAAACTCGCCGTCATGTCGGATCCGGCTCTCAATTGAGAATACCTTGCGCCAGAACAAAGAAGGCGTGATGCAAGGTGCTAAATGTAGTCAGCGCGCTGGGCGGGTTGTTAAATGGCAAGCCCCCTCGCCGCACTCTTTGAAAGGAGAGGAAACATGACTCATCCTCGAAACATCAAGCAGCCGTCGTCGAGTGTCATCGATTCGAAAAATGGCGCGACCACGGACAACGGCCTGCTCCCGATGCTGATCGGTGGACTTGTTCTCATAGTCATTGGCGCGATCGTCGTCATGAATTTCGTCTGATCTGGCAGGAGCTGCATGAAAGGCTGGCGGAACGTGGAATCATGTTGACGCCAATCAAATTGGAAGACGGCGAAGCTGAGATCGATGCGGCCGTGATCGGCAAAGGACTTGGTATTGACGCTTCGGCTGTGCCGGGTCTCCTTCGCGACGGCAAGATCACCAGCAGACATGAACGTGGCGAGGGCGTCGACGCGGGGCGTTCAAGGCTTACCTTCTTTCTCGGTAACCGGCGCTTCCACGTCATCATTGATGACATCGGTCAGATTATCCAACGATCCGCTATCGATTTTGGCGATCTCGCGCTTCCGGCGACGCTGCGCAGGCCTGGCGGATGAGTGAACAAGCGCCGATGGGCCGATCGTGGAGTTCGTGTTCCAAAGCATCGAGAACGAGTTCTGCACGCGCCCTCTGCCTCACCCGCTGGCCGACGATCAGGCGCGCATAGGTCTCGATGATGAGGTGTGAGACCATGTGCTTCGGCGTGAGGACATCTAGCGACGTCTAGAAGATCCTCGAATTCGGCTGGATGGCAGTGCTGCCAAACTGGACAACACTGTCCCAGATATCGCGTGCGTCGACGGCGCAGCTTCACGCTTTATGGCACGGGTTGACATTGCAGCGGATATTTCCCACTTCTAGAGGATGAACCGCGCCGCGCTCCTCACAGCAATTCTTTTCAGGGTTTGCCCCATCGCGGGCATCTAGCCCCCGGCTGGTCGCGTCGCGCCCCGGCCGCGGGGTTTAGATGGTTCCTGCCTTGCGGCCGGACGACAGACCAAAACGATCTCATTATTAACAATTAGTTCGACCGCCTGGTGCTTGTGCGCCTTGGCAGTTTTAACATGTGAGGAGGGTCAATAAATGGCTCCCGAAATCAAAAGAAACCGTAAGCCCTCCATCGTTATAACCCGCTCTGACCACGACGCACTGGCGCGTTTGGCCGATTCCATATCGGCAAAAAGCCCGCAGGTGGCCGACCAGTTGTCCGCCGAGCTTGAGCGGGCACGTGTCGTAGCTGACTCTCATTTGCGGTCGGATATCGTACGGATGGGCTCGACCTTGCGATTTACGACCGATGCTGGCGAGGACCGGACTGTGACGCTGGTTTTCCCAGGTGAAGCCGACATCGCAGCCGGCAAGGTATCGGTACTCACGCCGATTGGCGCTGCCCTGATTGGTCTCTCTGTCGGGCAATCCATTGACTGGGTGGCCCGTGATGGTCGCACCCACCGCTTAACTGTCGAAAGCATGCAGAGCCCCGTCAAGCCTTCGGCCTTGTATGATGCGTCGGGCGAGGTCCGCGCATCATGATGGACGCTCCGATTTTCTCGCGCCTCTCCTTGTTCGGAGGCTGCCTCATCGCAGGATAGCTACCCCTGTGCCGCTCATGTGCGGCCAGGGGATTCTCCACTGTCGTCTCAACGAAAGCGCGCCTCACAGGGTGCGAAGGAGAACTGCTATGTCCATCGATTCATGCATGCTCACCACCAAGGACTTCACAATACTGGAAGTAATGCTCGACCGCTGCCTCGGCAGGGACGATCCAATGGCGCCGCTGCTCCGACGCAAGATCGAGTCGGCGATGGTTGTCTTCCGCGATGATGTTCCCGGCCATGTCGCCACGATGAGCAGCCGCGTTGTCTTCAGCGTTGATGGGCGGGATCCGGACACTCGTGTCATTTCACACGACCGGATGACATCACCCATCGGTCTCTTCCTGCCCGTCACCACCTTCCGCGGACTGGCGCTGATTGGGCTCTCGGAGGGTCAAGAGTTTCGCCTCCCCGGCCAGGACGGTGTGGAGGAAATCGTGCGCCTTGAGAAGGTGCTCTACCAACCGGAGACGGCGAGGCGAGAAAAGGAAGCGCTCGGTCGTATGGAAGCTGCGCCTCGCAAGCCATTCCTGACCCTGATCCGCGGGGCCAATTACGGCCAACCCGTCAACACCCCGTTCGGATCGGGTGGGTTCGATGGGTTTGATGATCCCAACGGGCCGGCGGCAGCTTAACGTCGCGCGCAACAGGCCTGCAGGAATCTCGACATGGATAACTTTCTTGTCCTTGCGGCGGCGGCATTCTTCGCTGGCGTGCTGAACACCGTAGCGGGAGGCGGGACGTTCCTGACGTTCCCGGCTCTCGTCTATGCAGGCGTCCCGCCGGTCGCAGCGAATGCGACGAGTACAGTGGCTGTATTCCCCGGATATCTGGGTGGAGCAATCGGCTTCAGGAAGGAAATTGCCGCCCTCGACAGGAAACTGTTGCTCAGGATAATCGCAGCAACCGCCATCGGTGGACTGGCTGGCTCGCTTCTGCTGCTGGCGTCGTCGAACGAGGCCTTCTCCGTCGTTGTCCCGTTCCTGCTGGCGTTCGCCACGTTGGCCTTCGCGTTCGGAGACCGCGTTCAGGCCTGGACCCGCGAAAGACGGAGCGGGAGCAACCAGAGCATGATCGGCGCAACTCTCGTGTCGATCTATGGCGGATACTTCAACGGCGGCCTCGGGATCATGCTGCTGGCCCTGTTCTCTGTTTGGGGGATGCGCGACCTTAACGTCATGAACGGGTTGAAGTCGGCTTTGTCGTTTCTGCTGTCAGCCATTTCTGTCGCGACGTTCGCAATCGCCGGCATCGTCGAGTGGCCGCAGGCGGTTGTGATGATGGTCGCTGCAACAGTCGGCGGCTATGCGGGCGCGCCGCTGGCGCGCGCCTTGCCGCGACGCGCCGTCAGAGGCGTCGTGATCCTCGTCGGCGCTTCCATGAGCGCCGTATTCTTCTGGAGACTTCTGGCATGACCGCAGGTGGGTCTATGAAAATTGCGGTGCTTGGTGGAGGCGTTATCGGCGTCACCACGGCCTACTACCTGACCCGCCAGGGCCATCAGGTCGAACTGATCGAGCGGCGCAGCCAAGTGGCCGAGGAGACCAGCTTTGCCAACGCCGGACAGGTCTCGCCGGGATACTCGTCGCCATGGGCGGGACCGGGAATCCCGGCCAAGGCGCTCAAATGGTTGTTCATGCGACATGGTCCACTCGCCATCCGGCCTAAAATAGATCCGGACATGTGGCGCTGGGTTTTCAGCATGCTGCGCAATTGCACCTCGGAGCGCTATGCAGTGAACAAGGGCCGCATGGTGCCGCTGGCCGAGCACAGCCGGGATTGCCTGCGTAGGCTGCGGGCCGAGACAGGGATTGCTTACGACGATAGAAGCCTCGGCACCCTGCAGCTGTTGCGGACCCGGCAGCAACTTGACGCCGTTGCTAAGGACGTCGAGGTTCTCCGCCAGATCGGAGTCGCCTACGAAGTTCTTGCTCCGAAAGGCTGTATTGCTGTCGAGCCGGGGTTAGAGCACGCCACGGCGCCGATTGCGGGCGGCCTCAGGCTCCCCGGTGACGAAACAGGTGACTGCAGGATTTTCACCGAGCGGCTTGCCGCGCTTGCCGCGCAAAGCGGCGTGATATTCAGCTTCGACACGCAGGTGAAGGGTTTAGCGACAGTTGGGAATACATTCATCGGTGTAGAAACCTCGTGCGGCCACAAATCCTTCGACGCTTGTGTTGTGGCGCTTGGCTGCCAGAGCCCTGCGATGCTCCGGCCCCACGGCCTTCGGATTCCCGTATATCCGATCAAGGGCTATTCGCTGACGCTGCCGGTCCGCAACGACGGCGGCGCGCCGGTCTCCACCGTGATGGACGAGACCTACAAGACCGCCATAACCCGGCTGGGCGACAGAATCCGAGTCGGAGGAACCGCGGAAGTGGCAGGATTCGACCTCACACTGCGTCCGGCGCGACGCGATGCGCTGGAACACTCATTCCGTCAACTGTTCCCGGAGGGCGGCGACGTCGCCGAAGCGAGCTTCTGGTGCGGCCTGCGACCGATGACGCCGGATGGCCCCCCGCTGGTCGGTGCAACGCCTGTTCGCGGGCTTTACATCAATACGGGCCACGGCACGCTGGGATGGACGATGGCATGCGGATCCGCTGACGTCATCGCCGATGTCGTCAGTGGGCGTAACCCTGCCATCGATATCGATGGCCTGTCCCTGGACCGCTACGGAAAATGAACTCCGACGCGATCCTGACGGTCGATCTCGACGCCTTGGCGCAGAACTTCCAGACGCTGCAGGCTATGCTGCGGGGTGGTTTCTGCGCGGCCGTAGTCAAGGCGGACGCTTATGGTCTGGGCGCCACTGCAGTCGCGACGCAGCTCCTGGCAGAGGGCTGCCAGACGTTCTTTGTCGCAACGATAGATGAAGGTCTGAGCCTTCGTGCCGACCTCGGCCATTCGCCTCGAATCATGATCCTTAGCGGCGTCCCGCCAGGCAGCGAGGGCTGCGCGGCCGAGGCCAATCTGATCCCGGTTCTGAATTCTTTGCACCGACTGGCCAATTGGCGACAGGAAGCGGCGAAGCGCGGTACATTGCTGGCGGCAGCGTTGCAGGTTGACACCGGCATGACCAGGCTAGGCATGGCTGACCACGATGTTGCCCGGCTGGCCAGCGACCCTGCGGTGATGAGCGGTGTTCGTCCGATCTTGCTCATGAGCCACCTGGCATGCGCGGACGACCCGTCTCACGAAGCCAACGCCGCTCAGGCCACTATCTTTGAGCGCCTGCGTGCGATCATGCCCGGGGTGCCGGCGTCGCTTGCCAATTCATCGGGCCTCTTTTTGAGCGAGCGGTTCCATCTGGACCTCGCACGCCCTGGGGCGGCTCTCTACGGTCTGAATCCGACACCTCTTGATCCGAATCCGATGCGACCGGTGGTGACCTTGACGGCAAGGGTCGTTCAGACCCGCGCCGTGGGCGCACAAACTCCGGTCGGCTACGGCCATGCACATACAACCAGTTTGCCGGCGCGGCTGGCAGTGCTCGGTATCGGCTACGCCGACGGCTGGCGTCGGAATTCCACTCTAGGCGCTCGGTTCGACGGCGCCGCGCTGCCGCTCGTCGGCCGGGTGTCGATGGACAGTATCACGGTGGACGCCAGCTCCGTGCCCGAAGGACGTTTGGCGGAGGGCGCGTGGACCACACTAATAGACGATCAGCAGACAGTCGACGACGTGGCGCATGCGGCCGGGACAATCGGATACGAAATTCTCTGCGCCTTCGGAGCCAGAGTGGCGCGCCGTTATGCGGCGCGGAAACTGAAAGAGATTGGACAGCACAATGAATAATCAAACATGGCCGGTTCACGGCAAGATTTCAGGGCCTCTCGTCATGATCGGCTTCGGCTCCATCGGCAAAGGCATGGTGCATTTGCTGGAGCGCCATTTCGAATTCGACCGCGCGCGCTTCGTCGTCATCGATCCCAACGATGCCGATCGCGCTCTGCTCGACGCAAAGGGCATACGCTTCATTCATTCGGCCGTTACACGCGACGGCTACCGCGACCTTCTGACGTCTCTTCTCACCGAGGGCGGCGGACAGGGGTTCTGCGTCAACGTCTCCGTCGACGTTTCATCGCGCGCGGTTATGGAGCTTTGCCGCGAACTTGGCGCGCTATACATCGATACCGTCGCCGAGCCGTGGGCAGGCTTCTACCTCAATGAAAGCGCCGGCCCGGAAGCTCGCACCAACTACGCGTTGCGTGAGATCATCCTCAAGGCGCGCGCCGAAAACCCAGGCGGCCCAACCGCCGTGAACTGCTGCGGCGCCAATCCCGGTTTCGTCTCGTGGCTGGTCAAGCAGGCGCTGCTGAACCTGGCAAAAGACACCGGCGTCAAGGCCAAAGAGCCAAAGACGCGCGAGGAGTGGGCGCTTCTCATGCAGCGCGTCGGCGTCAAGGGCATCCACATCGCCGAGCGCGACACCCAGCGCTCGCTGTCGCCCAAGCCGATCGGCACCTTCGTCAACACCTGGTCTGTCGAAGGCTTCGTGGCCGAAGGCCTGCAGCCGGCCGAACTCGGCTGGGGGACGCATGAAACCTGGATGCCGGAGAACGGGCGTAGGCACGAGCAGGGTGCCCAATCAGCGATCTATCTGCTCCAGCCTGGCGCCGACACGCGCGTGCGCTCCTGGACCCCCACCGCCGGCGCCCAACACGCCTTTCTCGTCACGCACAACGAGGCGATCACACTATCCGATTATTTCACCGTGCACGGGAAGGACGGCGCTGCCACTTATCGGCCGACCTGCCACTACGCTTACCATCCTTGCGACGACGCGGTGCTGTCACTGCATGAGATGTTCGGCAAGGCCGGTGCGCCGCAGGCGGCTTTCCATATTCTCGGCGAGGACGAGATCGCGGACGGTGTCGATGAACTGGGCGTTCTGCTCTACGGCCACGGCAAGAATGCGTACTGGTATGGCTCGACGCTTTCCATCGAACAAACCCGCGCGCTCGTTCCACACCACAATGCGACCGGCCTTCAGGTAACCTCGGCGATCCTCGCCGGCATGGTGTGGGCGCTGGAAAACCCGTCGGCTGGCATCGTCGAGGTCGAGGAACTCGACTTTCGCCGCTGCCTGGAAATCCAGACGCCCTATCTTGGGACGGTTTCCGGGACCTACACCGCCTGGACGCCGCTCGATGGCCGGCCGGGGTTCTTCCCCGAAAACATCGACAAATCGGATCCCTGGCAGTTCCGCAACGTGCTCGTTTCCTGACCGCAGCTAGTCCCTTGCATCCCGGCCGCCACGTCGAGGCGGCCGGGAAATCGACGCACGCTTCCTTTTGAGCTGCGCATCAAGTCGCCCAGACCGACACAGCCCTCCAGCGAGTGCAGCCAAATTGACCCAAATCGACGAAAAGCTTGAACCAATCCTCTCCGAAGTCCTCCGTCGCAATGCCGGAGAGACCGAATTTCACCAGGCCGTGCGCGAGGTGTTCGAAAGTCTGGCCCGGGTCGTGACCAAACATCCGGCCTATACCGAGCACGCCTTGATCGAGCGGATCTGCGAACCGGAGCGTCAGATCATCTTCCGCGTGCCTTGGGTTGACGATCGCGGCCAGGTGCAGATCAACAGGGGCTTCCGCGTACAGTTCAATTCTGCCCTCGGTCCCTACAAGGGCGGCATTCGGTTCCACCCCTCGGTCAATCTGGGGATCGTCAAGTTTCTCGGCTTCGAACAGACCTTCAAGAACGCCCTGACCGGATTGCCGATCGGCGGCGGCAAGGGCGGCGCCGACTTCAATCCACGCGACAAGTCCGACGGCGAGATCATGCGTTTCTGCCAGTCCTTCATGACCGAACTTCATCGCCACATCGGCGAATACATCGATGTTCCCGCCGGCGACATTGGCGTTGGAGGTCGCGAGATTGGCTACATGTTCGGTCAGTACAAGCGGCTGACAAACCGCTACGAGGCGGGGGTACTAACGGGCAAGGGCCTGGCCTATGGCGGCTCGCGCGCCCGCAAGGAAGCCACCGGATATGGCGCCGTCTATTTCCTGGAGCGGATGCTGGCCACAAAGGACGAAGGCTTCGAGGGCAAGCGGGCCGTCGTCTCCGGTTCCGGAAACGTTGCCATCTACGCAATGGAGAAGCTCATCGCCTGTGGCGCTACAGTCGCGGCATGCTCGGATTCCAGCGGCTATGTGGTCGATGAGAACGGCATCGATCTCGGTATGGTCAAGACAATCAAGGAAGTCGGGCGCGAGCGCATTTCCGAGTATTCACGCCTTAAGGGAGGTGGCGCTCGTTACGTCGAGCAGGGCTCGATCTGGGACGTTCCCTGCGAGGTCGCAATCCCGTCAGCCACGCAGAACGAACTCGACGGCAGGGATGCGCGTACGCTTGTGAAGAACGGCTTGATGGCGCTCAGTGAAGGCGCCAACATGCCATGCACGCCCGAGGCAGTTCGGATATTCCAGGCCGCAAATGTGCTTTTTGCTCCGGGCAAGGCCGCGAACGCAGGCGGCGTCGCCACGTCGGCTTTGGAGATGCAGCAGAACGCGTCCCGTGACAGCTGGTCGTTCGAGCGGACCGAGGAACGGCTTGCCGAAATCATGCGTGACATCCACGACACCTGCGCCCGCACGGCGGAAGAGTATGGCGCGCCCGGTAATTATGTCCTTGGTGCCAACATCGCTGGATTTGTGCGGGTGGCGGAAGCGATGCGGGCGCTTGGAGTCATCTGATCGGGGGGTGGCTGCAGACAGCGTGACGCATGAACCTCGCCTGCGGCAGCTCGCCATGCCTGCGGCGTAGCGCGCCTTTCATTCGGCCAGGGGCCGCAACTCTCGACTTTGCGAGATTTACTTCTGCGACGCCAACGATGGAATATTCATCGAACGTCCCAGCGGCATAATGTCTTTCTGTATTTGTCATTATTGCATGATAGTAACATTTCATCTATATTGTGATCATAATGTTTAGGTTCCGACAGAGAAAATACCTGCTTCGCGCAGGTTTGCTGGCGACCCGCTCGTAGCCCCGAGCGGGAATGGCGCTCGCGCCTTCCGCGACTCGGGGCTCACCCATCACACCCGGCCCGGCCCATCGCACTGTTCGTTCGAGCGACAGCCTTTGATAGCGCCACTAGATCCCGGTTGCGGACGGTCTTCCACCGAGCCGTACCGAGCGGCCAGCGTCGGTAGCCGCTTCCGCATCACCTCATTTTCATGGAGGACGTCATGTCCAATCAAGAGAACAAACAAACCCCCATCACTCCAGCGCTTGGATGTAATGGAGGTCGGATTTTTGCGTCTATAGCCCGCCATATTTTGGTCGGCCTGCGGCGATGGCAGCGCGAGAGGGCGATTTCCGAGCTTCGGCGACTTGACGACAGAATGCTCAACGACATCGGAATCTGTCGAAACGATATCCCGCGGGTCGTCGACGGCCTGTTTTCGCGGCCCAGCAAAGCCTCAACCCCGTCAGAACCCACCGTTATGAAAATTCGCGACGATTTCGTTCAACTACGGGAAGCCGCGTGAGTAGCACGAGACTGGTCCCCCAGTCGTGCCCGCGCGACCGACTAGAAGCAGATGAAAGGAGTAAGACATGAATTCGTCGCCATATATTTGGGATCCAAATTCGTCGGTTTCCCTGACTTTCAAACCTCGGGTCCCCAATCGGCAGACAACTGTTCGATATGATCCCTGCATCGCCAGATGGGCGGACGATGGAGGCCAGATGCACGATCGATCGCATGTCTATAACGCGGGCTACCTCGCGCCTATACGGTCTGCTCCGTGGACAATTGGTAACGGCGCTGATCCCGCACTCTCAGGACCTTGGAGACATGCAGTGGACGATACGATGACGAGGGCTTTTATCGCGATAAGCTTACTGGCGCTGATGATAATCGCGTTCGCGGTGCTCTGACGGTGCCCGGTGAAGCGACGCACTATGAAGGGCGGCAAAGAAGCCGCTTCACCGCTAGTCTAGTAGTTTGCGTCGAGGGGCGGCCGCATGTGGATGCGGCCGCCCCTCCTGTGCTGTCTAACGCCGTTTGCCTGGCAGGGCCGACTTGACGGCAAGATCGGAAATAGACCCTGCCTGAGCAGGTTTCTCCTTGATCTGCTTAGGTTTTCGTATTTCTCGATTTCCCTTTTTCTGAGCCATTCGTTTTCCTTCCAAGGAGAAAACTTCTGGTGCGCGTCGAATGCGCGTCCGTGCCAGAAGCTTCAATTATTTGAGGGTGGTCAGGAATATCCCTGGTCAGGCGCCTTGCGAAGGCCAAACCAGGGCTAATGGCGCGCTTGAGGCCGCTTTCGGAAGGCAGGTCGATGATGATGTCTGTTATTCACGGAAGTGACAATCGCCATCTCACCAAAAATGTCAAACACATATAAGTATAATTTAAATACATGCCAGCGACATAGCGTCGCCTTGAAGATTTTTGGCGATTTTGATAAGCTCATGTAATGGTTATGAAGACTTTCATCAGGATCTCGAGGCTCGTCGGGAAGGGGCGCATTTCAGCTCCCGGGCAGAGACTCACACCCTGAACTCCGCACCTTAACTGCTCCGGGAGATCAAAGATCTGCGGTTCTTTCCTAGCGGTGCCTTTTGCACCGTCCTGATGGAGCTTCAAATGTTGTCTTCGCGCACGACGAGGCGAATATGCCTGACCTGTAATTCCTCCCTTACCAGGTCCACATTGATATGCGTCCGTTGCGGTCAATCGACCCTTCCCAAGATCGCAATGCCGTGGACGTTTCCGTCCAGGCGTCAGCCATCCGGATCAATCCGAAGCGGGGTGCCATCATGAATATGCACCCGCCCGGCAATGGCCCTTTCGGAAAGGCGGAGCCTGTCCCAATTCTTCAGCAGTACGGTGCACTTCCATGGCGGGTGAACCGCCAGGGATTTCTCGAGGTTCTCCTCGTCACGTCGCGTCGTCGTGGCCGCTGGACGGTGCCGAAGGGCTGGCTGGTCAAGCACTGTTCGGGCTCGCAGTCCGCAGAAACGGAAGCGTACGAAGAAGCCGGCGCGATTGGCCGGGTCAACGCTGCGCCGATCGGAAGCTTCCGATACTCAAAGCAACGCGACGATGGTTCTGCTGAGCCGTGCAACGTCACCATCTTCGGTCTGCACGTTCTGGGCACCCTTCACAACTGGCCGGAAATGAGCGAACGGAAGCGGCGCTGGATGTCCGTCTCCGAGGCCTGTGATGTGGTTGGCGAACCGACCCTTGCGGCGTTTCTCGCGACGCTCAGGTCCAAGTCGATCGATGCATCCGGACTTGCACCAGAAACAGCCCTACCCTCAACTCGGCAAGACGCGCCCGGGAACCTTGCCGCCGTGTAGAACTATGCGGAGCGTGACTTCTTGTGCACCTATCCCAATGGGAGGCGCCGATAACGCCCGGGCTTCCCCGGTTCGGTAAAATGTCCCATTGGTCCGTTTTCGACGAAGTGTGCGGCCCAGCGTCTCATGGAGGCTGGGTCGAGTTCAACGCCAAGCCCCGCGCCCTCCGGCACGCTGACGACATTGTCTGTCTGCCGGAAGGGCCCATCGCGAATGACATCGCCGACCTGCCAGCGGAAAAGCGATTGCGAGGCTTCAGTGATCCAATGGCAGGAAGCAACCACATGAAGATAGGCTGCTGTCATAATTCCGAGATCATTGGAGTAGCACCAGAACCCCTTCCCCATCGCCTCTCAGGCGGCAATGAACTTCAGGGTCCTGGACAGTCCGCCCAGCGCGGCAAAATTGCAGACGAAGGTATCTGGCGCGCCGAGCGCGACCGCGCGGCGGAGATCCGGCACATGGGTTGAAAACGGGATGATGGAGTGCTGCCGCAGTGCCGCCATCTCCTCGAATGTAGAGACCGGGTCCTCGTAGTTGCGGATATTGTAGGGCTCAATCTCGCGCAGGATCCATCGCGCGGTCGTCAACGACCATTGCATGTTCGAATCGAGCTTCAGTTGGGCGCTTTCTCCCAACGCCTCCCGCAGCAGCCCCACCGTCCGGATTTCAAGTTGCGCGTCGCCCTGGATCAGCTTGCCTTCGAAAATGGTCGAGCCGTGTTCTTCGCGCATCCGGAGGCAGTAGTCGAAAATCGCTTCGGGCGACATCATCCCCTTCGGGCTATCGCCTTCCGGTCGGAAGGCGAAGTATTCCGAGAACCAGAAGGCAGCGGTCATCAATGCCGCGAACACCGACAATGATTTCAGCTAGGATAGAGCCCGTTCCGACTCTGGCTCAGCCCATCCAAGCTCCCAATCCGTTCGACCAACTTTTCATAGTGATCGGCAGCCGTGTCCGCGGCTGCAGGACCAACTGTTCCCACAGCCTTGTCTTGCAAACCTTGTCATCCATTGAATTGCCAGACCGCGAACGGCCAAATCACCCTTGGTGAATGAGCGCCTATCGCCCTGGTCGCGCTGAAAGTTGGAGCCAGGAGCCAATTCACAGATATCGTGTTCAAGTGTGTCCATGTCATCGCCGAGCCTCATGGGCGCTCTTCGCGCGATACCGCCGAAGTTTTCATTCTTTCGGCGCTGAGGGCAACATCGGCACCCGACACTGTCTATTCCGCTATATCGCAGTGTCACTTTTGCTTACGTGCAAAAACAAACGAAATTTATTGCCCGTTCTATTTGCATCGAACCGAAATGGGCGTTCGAAACAACGCATCACTTTCCTTTTAGACGTTCATGTGCGTTTCTGAAGGCTGAGCCTTCGGCGCCACGATTGGGGCCTCCAGGCGACGGCTTAACGATCTAAGGTTCACCTATCGGCAAGGAGATTCACGATGATCACCGGTGCCCAATGTCGGGCAGCCCGCGCGCTGGTCGAATGGACGCGCGAGAGCTTGCCAGCAGTTCCGGCGTGGATGCCGGATCGTCGAGGATTTCGAACGCAAGATCAATATACCCGTCAAGGATGTTTGCGATAAGCTCCAAGCCGCGCTGGAAAGAGCCGGAGCTGTTTTCATCGCCGAAAATGGCGGCGGTGTAGGCGTTCGCCTAAAACTCAACCGCTTGGAAGTCAGACATGGGCGTTCTGGAAAATGAGGGCGGCATCGTCGGAATGGATGACGTTCCCTGAAGCCCCTGAAAGAGCCGGCACAATGACGGTTGACTGGTACGATCTCACCCAAGACGAGCAGACAGCGCTGAAGCGGATGAATCGTGGACCTTACCTGGCGCTGACGACAACCCTGGCAGAGCGGTTGATATCGCTTGGTCTGGCGCTGGAAAGACCGAGCGGGGTCGGCATAAGCAGGGCCGGACGGGAGTTGGTCATAAACATCTTGCTCAGGGCCAAAGACGATTAGCCGGTCGGGCACGCCGGATTTGCCCGCGGCATCGGCGCATTCAGCAACCGTTTTCCCAGATCTGTCGCCGCAAGAATATCGGCGGCGGAGATCGCGGACGGTGCGACGAAAATGCAGAACACTGCAGGAATCCAGGCGCGGCGGTCTGAAACTCTCGCTCTATGGCTGGGCGGATAGACAAGCGCTCCATCGTCCCTCACGGTCACGCCGTCGGTGAGCTTCGCGGGCTCGATCTTGTCGTTGCCCATCAGATGAAAAACGGTCTCGCCGCGACTGATCAAATAGTCCGCGACGATCCTTCTGTGGCAGCGCCACCACAGCGTTTCGGCGCACAGGATGGCGGATCGGTTCTGTCTGCCAAGTGTTACGAGCCTGTCCAAGCCGGCAAAAAACGCGGCCGACAGCGCGTAGTCGGCATAACTATGAAAACTCTGGTTGATCCAGAATGCGTTGAGCGATGGCGGAATGTCCTTCGCCTTGCCGCGCAGACCGCCAAGCTCGTCAATGTGCTCGTAGCCGATCCCGGCTGCCGAAAGGCTTTCCGGAAGCGCGTCGCTATTGAACTGTGGGTTCGCCCGCGAGCGCCGCACGGTTCGTATGTCGACCACCAGTGTGATGTCGGCAATCCGCAGCAGGCCGACGAACTCCGGGATAGACCGCGTCGAATGTCCGATCGTGTAGAATGGTTCGCGCACGTCGCCCCTCCCAGTGTGTCGGTTACCCGGCTCGATTCAGACCGCAGCATTTGACAACCTCCCTTAGTCCGCACAGCGCGTCTTGCAGATCGGCGCGCCCGTCGCCCGCTTCCGCATAAACGGCGTAGGCGGGATAGATGAACTCCGGCGCGCCTTCGACGGCTTCAAGCTCGCCTGCCGCGATGTGGGGAGCGACCACGCCCTTTCGGAAATAGCCCATCCCGCCGGCGCGCAGAATATAGCTTAGTCCTAGCGGTCCCAGTCCAACAAGAAGCCCGGGCTCGCCGAACGCAGCGGAGCCAACACCGTGCTGAGCGGCGAATTGCGGTCCCCAGTCTACATACACATAGTCCGCTGGCCCAGCCGGCTCGCCATCCTTGCTCCGCGTCCTGACCAAAACGAGCTGCTCTTCCTCCACAAGCTCCACCTTGAAGCCGGGCATTATCCTGGGGGCATAAAGAATGGCCACGTCCAGCACACCGGTACGAAGTTGGTCGAGCAATTGGTCCGGCACCCCGACATGGGCATGGATCGCAATCTCAGGCTTTTCCCTCTTCATCCAGAGCAGCCAATCGAGCAGCAGCGGATTCCACAGGCTGAGTTCTCCCCCGAGGGCGACGACGCTGGTTCGTCCGGCAGGTATCGTAAGCTGATGCCGTGCCCGCTCCCATATCTGCACGAAGGACTGGGCGAACCGCTCGAACTCGCGACCGGCGGGCGTGAGTTGCGCGCCGTTGCGGTTGCGGATGAACAATTGACGCCCGAGTTCCTCTTCAAGCGTGCGGATGCGAGCGCTGACAGTGGTCTGCGTCACATGAAGTCGATCCGCCGCTTTCAGGAAGCTGCCAGAGTGAACGATTTCCAGAAACGTGCGCGCCCGATCAACGTCCATGACCCGCTCCGTTTGATGCAATAATATTGCACTAATAGAGCATTTAATTCCGTTTGCCTTCTCCTTTCGTGAGGATCACGTTCGAAAGCACAAAACCGCCAAGCAAGTGGGAGTGGAGCATGTCCGGCAATGAGGACACGGATGTCGAAGTCAGGGACTATGCCTCTCCGCCCTGTTTCTTGCATGAGCTGACGCCGGAGTTCCGTCCGCAGCCATTCCGTTCCGATGCCTGGAGCGACGTTGCGCGCTGGCGCAAGGCCGAGCGCAAACGGCTGATCGATCAGCGTCTGGTCATCAAAGCTGCGCAACGTCAAGTGAAATCAGATCGCATCGCCGCGCTCCTCGACCTGACGATCGGCAAGTTCAGCGGCCGGATCGTCGGCACCTACTGGCCGTTCCGCGGCGAGCCCGACTTGCGCAACTGGGGAATAAAAGTGATCGAGCGCGGCGGGCGCATCGCCCTACCCGTCGTGATCCGCAAGGACTGTCCGCTTGAGTTCCGCATCTGGTCGCCGGGCGATCCGCTGGAACGTGGCGTCTGGAATATCCTCGTTCCCGGACGCGGACCTTCAGTGCAGCCACACGTCGTGGTTGCGCCTCTGGTGGGCTTCGATCAGGAGCATTATCGCTTGGGCTACGGCGGTGGTTTCTTCGACAGAACGCTGGCAGCTATGCCCAGGAAGCCGCTGGTCATTGGTGTCGGCTACGCCGAAAGCAGATTGTCTACTATCTACCCACAGCCGCACGACATTCCCATGGATGTAATCGTGACCGATTGAATGTGAACCGCCGGCACGGCCCTGTTTCCTAACTGCGACGACGGCACGTCGTCCCCTTTCGAAACCGGCAACCCTGCCCAGGAGACCAAGGCAGGGTTGCGATGCAGGACGCCATAGCAGCAGACGCCGATCACAAGCCGCGCTTCGCCGCACGCTGGCTTTTTTCGACTTGAGTGAAAGGAGACTCAA